>Ga0335078_10002281_pt1 | contig 29088 bp, 22 predicted proteins | sample Lox_Sample_32_FD_206711 | JGI IMG/M metagenome (GOLD analysis project Ga0335078, IMG submission 206711) | Soil microbial communities from Loxahatchee National Wildlife Refuge, Florida, United States - Lox_Sample_3.2 | ecosystem: Environmental > Terrestrial > Soil > Wetlands | place: USA...
GGTCCCTCTTCAGTTCCTCGTCGTATGCCTCGTTTATGGCTTGAGAATAAGTGAGCTCTCTCATGGCTTCCTCCTAAAAGTCAGGCGTAGACGTCTTCGAGGGCTTCTTCGGGCGCAGGGTAGGGGCTTCCTGCTGCGAATTCCACTGCCCGGTCGAGTTCGGCCTTCATCTCCTCATCGATGGCGTCCGCCCCATCCTGGGTGAGAACCTCCATCTTGATGAGGTCTTTCCTGAACCTGGGGATGGGGTCCTTCTTGAGCCATTCGTCGACCTCCTCTTTCTTCTTGTACGTCTGCGGGTCGCCGCAGAAATGGCCGTAATGGCGATATGTCTTGCACTCGACGAGAGTGGGCCCATCTCCCTTGCGTGCCCTCGCAACAGCTTTTCCAACAGCGTCGTACACGGCGAGGACGTCATTGCCGTCAATCGTCTCGCCCGGTATGGCGTACGCGGCGGCCCTGTCGCTCAGGTTGGTGAGCCTGCACACGTCCGAAATGGGCGTGCTTTCTCCGTACAGGTTGTTCTCTATCACGTATACCACGGGAAGGCTCCAGACCGAGGCTAGGTTGACCGCCTCGTGGAATCTTCCCGAGTTGGTCGCGCCGTCGCCGAGAAAACAGAGCGTCACCTGGTCGGTTCCCCGCATCTGGGCGGAAAGGGCGGCACCTGCGGCGATGCCTATCATGCCGGCGACGATACCGCTTGCCCCCATGATGCCGAGTTCGAGGGCCGTGATGTGCATGGACCCTCCCTTGCCTTTGTTGTATCCGGCTTTCTTCCCGAAGAGCTCCGCCATCATCAGCTCGGTTTTTGCCCCCTTCGCAATCAGGTGGCCGTGTCCCCGGTGGGTGCTCGTGATGAAATCATCGCTCCTCAAAGTGGCGCACGCTCCGACGGCAACCGCTTCCTGACCTGCGTACAGATGAGCGGCCCCAGGGATGACGCCGGCCGACACCTCTTTCAGCACCCTCTCTTCGAACGTCCTGATCCGCACCATCAATCGATACATGCCGACGAGCTTCTCTCTTTCGATAGCCACGGTATCCTCCTCTCCCCATGATGTCCGGATTTCCCTTTTCTCGGGACAGGCTCGGACGGGGCGGTATGAAAGGTCGCGGATTCACGTCCGGGAGGGGAAGAACCAGGAGCATTCCCTCGCGCGCCTGAGCCGAGGCGGCCGATGCAACCCGACTGCCCCTTTAAGCCGCTCCTTTCGCCTGGCCGCCCTCGTCTGCACTAGAGTATGATGCTTGAATATGGAAGAGAATAGTGGGAATGTACTAAAAACCTTCGTTCGGAGTACTAGAGGCGCGGGAAAGCAGCCGTACTGGGCTTAAGGCATATGGGGCGCGCGTGCAAGCGCGCCCCTCTCTTCGTTGGCACGCTCTTCAAGCCATCCAGTTCAAGAATCGACGAGGGTCTATTCCCAGGCGCAGACCCACCGGCCCCGTATCTGCCTCTTCTTCATCTTCTCTGCCACGTCGTTGAGGTCGTCCAGCTTGAACTTGTTGGTTACGAGCTTGTCAAGCTTCAGATCGTGCGTCATAGCCATGTTGGTGAGGCGGGGGATATCGATATGCGTCGATATCATGCCGTAGAGATTGCCCAATATCGACCTGTTGCCGAAGGGCAAGACCTGGAGGGGAAGGTTGGTCGTTTGATCGTGGGGGGTAATGCCGGCCACCACAAGCTTCCCGGCAACTCCAGTGGACCAGTAAGCCTGGATGATGGCCCCCGGGTCGCCGATAGCCTCGAAGGCGAAATCGACGCCTCCGTCGGTGAGAGACTGGATCCGCGGAACCGGGTCTTCTTTCTGGTTGCAGATGAAGTGGGTGGCGCCGAACTCCCTGGCCAGGTCTTCTTTGCTTTCTTCAAGATCGACGGCGATAACAGGATACGCTTGGCGTAGGACGCACGCCCTGAGGATGTTGAGCCCAACGCCGCCAAGCCCCCAGACCGCGACCCTGTCACCGGGCTGTACCTTGGCGCAATTCGTCACCGTGCCCCAGCCAGTGGGGATGCAGCAGCCCATGAGACAGGCATACTCCAGAGGAAACTCCTTTGGTATGACGATGAGCCCGTTCTCCGGCGCGACCGTGTAGCTGGAAAAGCCTGAGACGAAGTTGCCGTGGCGGACCATTTTGCCGTTTTTGTCCTTGATCCTTGAGGTGCCGTCGAGGAGCATTCCTTCGAGGAAGTAGTTGAACGTTCCGGTGCAGACATTGCCCATTCCCCTTCGGCACTGGGGGCACTGACCGCACGGCACCATCCAGGTTGCCACCACGTGATCCCCCTTCTTCAGCTTTGTGCAGCCGGGCCCCACCTCTTCCACGATGCCGGCGCCTTCGTGGCCGGCCACTATGGGAAGGACCATTTGCACGTTTCCGAGTAAATTGCTCAAATCGGAATGGCAGTAACCCGTGTAGACGTACCTGACAAGAGCCTCCTTTTCCTTGGGCGGGTCGAGCTCCAATTCCTCGATGCTGTAAGGCTTGTTAACTTCCCTTAAGACCGCTCCTCTAATTTTCACAGGCAATCCCTCCTTTTCGATATTCTCGCTCGAACCGTAGTTAGCGAACCGCGAACCAATCCCTGCCGGGTCCCCCACACAGGCGCCCGACTAAAGGGCGCTTTAGGAAATCTCTATCCTGTAAACTCAACCGAGGGAGCGTACGGGATCGGAGTCTAATCCTCATCAGGGAAGCCCTAGAGCCGGACGGGGCGGGGAGCCTCACGCCTTCGAACCACAGTTTGCCAAGGCGTACCCAAAAATGCAAGAGATAAATGCCGGACTATGCACTGGAGAAATCGTCAAGTGCATAGTCCGGGATAAATGGCTCTCAGGCTGGTTTTGTTCCTGTTTTTTGTTGACATTCTGGAAAAACGGGTTTAGCCTTACCCGAGAATTTGACGTAAGGAGCTTATGTTTCATGGAAGACGATCCTGGCGGTCATTTGCACCCCGGTTGGAGCGGTGAATCGCTGCCGGTAACGGACTTCGTCGACTAAGGATCCTCCGATCTTAGCGGCCTCCTCCTCTACCGCCGGCGGTTCAGAGGAGGGGCGCCTCATCCGTTCGTTAGAAGCTCCCTTCTTGATCCACTCCAACCATAAAGAACCCCAGTAATCGGAAGCTGGAAATCAATCCCATCGCTTGGACCGGGCTCCGTGCCGTCGGCTCCGGCTTCTACGACGTCCGGCCAAAGTCCGCGTTGCCGCAATTGTGGTGGCCAGGCAACATCGGGAGGTGAGCCATGTATTGGGTCAGCAAAAGCATTCACCGATTGGAGAGGTTTTGGGGCAGATCCCTCCTCTTCCTCGTTGTCCTTGGACCCGGACTCATCACCATGGTTGCGGACAACGACGCTGGGGGCATCTCGACCTACGCAGTGACCGGTGCCAAGACCGGCTTCAACCTCCTCTGGGCCTTCTTCATCCTCGTGCCCATGGCATATTTCATCCAGGAGATGACGGTGAGGCTTGGGGCAGTGACGAAGCGTGGCCACGCGGAGGCCATTTTCGACGGATTCGGGCCTTTCTGGGGTTGGTTTTCCATCTTTGACCTCGCCGTCATCAACTGGCTCACCCTGGTGACGGAGTACATCGGCATGACCGCGGCCATGAGCATCTTCGGCATCCCGCCTGTGTTCACATATGCGGGCGTTACGATCATTCTTTTTGGCGTCGTGCTCTCGGGCAAGTATTGGACGTTCGAGAAGATCACGCTCTTTTTCTGCGCCTTCAACTTCGTTTACATCCCTGCGGCCTTCTGGGCCATGAAAACGGGGACCGCGCCCGCCTGGGGGGAGGCGTTCAAGGGCTTCTACGCTCCCCACTTCCCGAATGGGCTCACTGCCGATCTCCTTTTCATCATCATGGCGAACATCGGGACCACCATCACACCATGGCAGATCTTCTTTCAGCAGAGCGCAGTCGTGGACAAGGGACTCGACATAAAGGACATCAAGTATGGGAAGATCGACACCTTTGTGGGCTCCTTCCTCACGTGCCTCGTGGCAGTCTTCATCATCATCGCCACGGCTGCCGCTTTTTATTACCACAGGCCGCCCATCTCAGTGGAAGACGCGCGCCAGACGGCAGATGCAATAGCCCCGCTTCTGCCGGGAGGACAGGGCGTGTTGGCAAGAACATTGTTCGCCATCGGCCTGTTCGACGCCGGTTTTCTGGGCGCCCTGTGCATATCCCTTTCGACCTCCTGGGCAGTGGGAGAGGTGTTCGGCTGGGCCCACTCCCTCAACAGAGGCGTCAAGGATGCCCCCTGGTTCTACGTAGTCTACTTCTTCTGTCTCGCCACGGCGGGAGGAGTTGTCCTCATTCCAGGGGCGCCCCTCATTACTATTACCATGTTCGTCCAGGTCATAGCGGTAACGCTCCTGCCTGCGGCGCTCATGTTCTTGATCCTGCTCCTCAACGACAAGCCCCTTATGGGTGCGCACGTGAACACGCGCTGGGAGAACGTGGCGAACTGGAGCATCACGCTCTTCGTCATCATCGTATCGACGATCTTCGGTATTTCCGTGCTCTTCCCGAGCATTCTCGGACAGGGGTAGGAGGCAGACATGGTAGTGAACAAAGGATGCGTTGGAGCGAAAGGCTCGGGGGCGCCGGAGAGGGCTCGACGCGGCAGGACCCCGAAGACATGTTCGCCAAGCAGGATTTCCGTGTGACGCCGGGCGCGGACGGAAAGCGCCCCTTGCCGGGCATCATCCGCTACAACGACGTGGTGGGGAACCTTTTCGATCAGAAAGCGTGAGGTGAGCCATGCCGAGAATCAAGATAACGCCAATGGCCAGGGTTGCTCTCTATTGCCTGAGATTCTATCTCCTCTTTCTCGTGACCTTGATCCTGGTCAAGTTTATCAGGACCCTGTGGCACTAGTCTCTTGGGAGTGGTGCGGAGGCTTAAGGAAAAGCGGGAAGGTCCTCTTTTCGGTGGATACCGGCGCGAAGCTTCGAGGAAACGCGCGAGGCAGAGAGGGTGTAAGCCCGGCAGGCGGCTAAGCCGGAGCTTCCCCCTGACGACTCTCTCCCCTTCTCCGGCCCGTTTTTTATGTGGAGGAGAAGACTTTCGAACCCTTCTTGCTCGAATCCCGGTGCGCTTTCGATGGACCGGGACCAAGGCCGCCCTTTGAGGAATTCTTTTGGAGATCAGAGGCGGTTCAGGCTCGCAAAACCCTATCGGGACCCGTGAACCGCCTTTGCCACTTCTTTTTCCCTACCCTATCTTGCGTACATTTGCTGCTGCCGGCCCCTTCTGTCCCTTGACCACGTCGAATTCGACCCTTTGACCTTCGGACAAAGACTTGAAGCCTTCCCCCTGAATGGAAGAATGATGCACAAAAACGTCTCCCCCCTCGTCCTGCGTAATGAAACCGAACCCTTTTGAATCGTTGAACCACTTCACTGTTCCCTGCGCCATCTGGTCAAACTCCTTTTGTTGAATTACGTGCTACGGTGCTCACGTTCCACCGTTATCTCATGGTAGAGGTCAGATGTCAACAATAGTTTTGAGTTTTTGTGCGAAATTTCTGTCCCACGTGCCCGTGCCTGGACACCGGGAGGCGAAAAAGAGGCGAGATTGCTCGGGGCTGCTGCTTTCGTTGAACAGGGGAATTTCGCTATTTCCTCTACCGCACTCGGCGTGAGAGAAGTGAAGCTCCCCGCCCACAGGGCGGGGCGCAGCGTGAGCGCTCCCGGTCGTCAGTACCCGGCGAAGAGCTCCATCTTGATACGCGATGCCGGAACGGCCATCGCCTCGAGGGTCTGCTTCATGGCTTCCGCCATGGCCGGCGGACCTGCCACATAGTACGCTGCCTTCTCCCAGGACGGGCAGTGATCCCTTATCATCTCCCCACTGAGGCGGCCGGTGAGCCCGGTCCACACCTTCGGATCATCTCCTGCCCTGGTCATGGTAATTGCCACGCTGACCCTCTTGTTCTGCGAGGGCATGCGCTGCAGCTCATCAAGGAAGGGGGTCTCCTCGGGTGTCCTGCTCGAGTAGAAGAGGGTGATGTCGTGCTCGGTGGGTACGTCGGTCGCATAACGGCACATGGCCCGGAAGGGGGCGATCCCAATTCCCCCCGCGAGAAAGGCAAGGGGCGTATCGGTGCGCTCTGGAAGTACGAGGGGGCCGGCGGCCTGCTCCAGGGCCACCTCGGTGCCCGGCTTCATCCCTGCCAGGGTTTGTTTCATGGCACTGTTGCTCAATTTCGTTACGAAGATAAGCTCATTCTCCAGAGGTGACGATGCAATGCTGAGGGCACGCCGCAAGCCCCTGTCGTCCCGGAAGCCTGCGTCGGGTACGGAGAGAACAGAGTACTGGCCGGCAAGGAACCGAAAGTCCTCGGGCTTTTCCAGGCGAAATACGCAGACATCTGCGGCGAGCCTTTCCCGGCTGATTAACTTTGCACGAAAGGCCATGAGTACCCTCCAACTCGTTCTGAATACAGGCTTCTTGTCTCAGTATACGACGAAGGGATTGGGATTGCTAAGGCGGGTCGCCGTCAATCAAACTCCAAGACGTACATTTGTTGCGGACAGTCCGTAAATGAGGCATTATCTTACTACATCAGGCGCATGCGACGTGGATTTCAGGCGACGGGAGGAGACAGACCAATGATTGCTGAGTCAGAAGCGCCCATCGGAACGGTCCAAGATGGGCTAAGGCTCGAAAGGGACAGCATGGGCGAAGTGTGGGTCCCCGCAGACCGCTATTGGGGGGCGGAGACGCAGAGAGCCCTGATCCACTTTTCCATTGGCGAAGACCGCGCTCCGGAGGAGTTGGTCAAGGCCCTCGCGCTCCTCAAGAAGGCTGCGGCCCTGGCGAACCGCGAAACAGGCAGGCTCTCTGAAGAGAAGGCAGGCCTCATCGTCGACGCAGCGGACGAGGTGGTCCGCGGCGCCATGAAGGGGAGTTTCCCCCTCTCTGTCTGGGTGAGCGGGAGCGGCACCCAGCTCAACATGAACATCAATGAAGTCATTGCCAACAGGGCCATCGAGACGGCTGGGGGCACCATGGGGACGAAGGCCCCCATTCACCCGAACGACGACGTCAATATGTCGCAGTCGACGAATGACATCTTCCCCTCTGCCATGAATATCGCGGCCTCGCTGGCCATGCGGGACCGCCTGCTTCCGGCCCTGACCGATCTGCGTGACGCCCTCGAGGAAAAGGCGAAGGAGTGGGCCGACATAGTGAAGACGGGGCGAACCCACATGATGGACGCCCTGCCTTTGACCCTCGGCCAGGAGCTTTCAGGCTACGTGGGCATGCTCGATGACAACCTTGAAAGGGCGGCCTCGATTCTCCCGGGCCTCTACCGGCTCGCCGTCGGAGGAACCGCGGTGGGGACCGGCGTCACGGCGGACAAGAAGTTCGGCCCGCTCGTTGCGCGGCACATCTCCGAGATGACGGGTCTTCCTTTCTCGTCGGCGTCCAACAAGTTCACGGTTCAAGGGGCCCATGACGCCATGGTCATGTTGAGCGGCCTCCTGAAGACCATGGCTGTCTCCCTTTACAAGATCGCAAGTGACATCAGGCTCCTCGCTTCCGGCCCACGCTGTGGTCTCCAGGAATTGACGCTCCCCGCCAATGAGCCCGGCTCTTCAATGATGCCGGGCAAGGTCAACCCGACTCAGTGCGAGGTGATGACAATGGCGGCGGTGGAGGTGATGGGGTACGACGCCGCGGTCGCGTTCGCGGGAGCGGGGGGGAGCCTGGAAATGAACGCGTACAAGCCGCTCATAATCTTCAACGTTATCCGGTCGGTCCGCCTCCTCACCGGCGCATGCGTTACCTTCACCCGATTCCTGGTCAAGGGCATGGAGCCCAACAGGCGCGTCATAGATGAGGAGGTGAGCCGCTCCCTCATGCTCGTGACGGCCCTTTCACCGATCATCGGCTATGACAAGGCGGCCCGGATTGCCCGGCTCGCGAGCGATGAGAATCTGACGCTCAAAGAGGCGGCTCTAAGGCTCGGTCTTGTGTCGGCCGATGAGTTCGATCGCATCGTCGATCCCCGGAAGATGGCGAACCCCTGGAGAGAAGAAGATGACCTTTCGCCATGATATCGTCGTCATAGGCGCGGGGCTCGCGGGACTGCGTGCTGCCGTGGAAGCCGCGGCCGGGGCCGATGTCGCGGTGGTGAGCAAAGTGATGCCGACCCGCTCCCATTCGGGTGCTGCCCAGGGAGGGATCACGGCAGCCCTCGGAAACGAGGAAGAAGACCATTGGGAGTGGCACCTCTTCGACACGGTGAAAGGGAGCGACTATCTGGGCGACCAGGATGCCATTGAGGTCATGGTGCGGGATGCGCCGAGAGCCATCTATGAGCTGGAACATATGGGGGTTCCCTTCAGCCGCACCCGGGAGGGCAGGATCGCGCAGAGGAACTTCGGCGGCCACACGCGGGACTTTGGCAAGGCCCCGGTAAAAAGGGCCTGTCACGCGGCCGATCATACGGGAAGGGTGGTGCTCGATACCCTCTACGACGAGTGCATCCGCAGGAACGTGCGTTTCTACGCGGAGCATTCCCTTCTCTCCCTTGTCTTTGAAAAGGGGCGGTGTGCCGGGGTCGTCACCTACGACCTCGCAACGGGCGCCATCCTTTTGCTCAGGGCCAAAGCCGTGCTATTGGCCACGGGCGGCTGCGGCAAGGTCTACCGGACCACGTCGAACGGATTTGCCACCACCGGAGAGGTCTTTGACCTTGCCTATCAGCTCGCCATTCCCTTGCAGGACATGGAGTTCATCCAGTTTCATCCCACCGGGCTCTATCCCATGGGGCTTCTCATCAGCGAGGCGGCGAGGGGAGAAGGGGGCATCTTGCGGAACAGCCTCGATGAGCGCTTCATGGAGCGCTACGCGCCGACCATCAAGGACCTTGCAGCCAGGGACGTCACGTCGAGGGCGATCCTCACGGAGATCAGGGAGGGCCGAGGCATCGGGGGAAAAGGCTACGTTCACCTTGACCTGACTCACCTGGGGGAGGAGAGGATCAAGGAGAAGCTCTGGGAGATCGCCTCTTTTGCCAAGATCTATCTCGGCATTGATCCCGCCGTCTCGCCTATCCCCGTGGCGCCCACCAGCCACTACGTCATGGGCGGCATCCCGACGGATTCGGACGGGAGGGTCCTCGCCGACGGGAAAGAAGCTGCAGTGCCTGGCCTTTACGCCGCAGGGGAGTGCGCCTGCGTCTCCGTCCATGGGGCGAACCGGCTGGGCTGCAACTCCCTTCTCGACCTCCTCGTCTTCGGCAGAAGGAGCGGAGAGGCCATGGGAGAGGAGGTTTCGAGGACGGAGTGGATCGACCTATCCTTCAATCCTGAGCAAAGGGCGAAAGAAGCGCTCGGAACCTTCATCGGCCGCGAAGGCAATGAGAGCGCTGATATTGTTCGACGCTCTATGCAGTCGCTCATGATGGATTACGCGTCGGTCTTTCGGACGCAAGGAGGCTTGGAAAAGGGCCTGGAGGGGATCAAGGAGCTAAAGGGAAGGTTCGCCCGAACTCCCGTGGCCAACAAAGGACGGACCTTCAACTACGAGCTGATGGAAGCCGTGGAGCTTCAGCACCAGCTCGATCTCTGCGAGGTGATCCTCGCAAGCGCTTTCCACAGGAGGGAGAGCAGGGGGGCCCATTTCCGGGAGGACTTTCCGGGCAGGGATGACAATTCCTTTCTCGCGCACACCCTGGCGTTCAAGGGACCCGACGGCCCCGAGATGAGCTACAAGCCGGTGCGGATCACCCGCTTCCAGCCGCAAGCGAGGGTATACTGACATGCTGGTTCGTCTTAAGATTTCTCGGTACGATCCTGAGCACGACGAAGGGCCTTACTACCGGAGCTACGAATTAGAGGCCGAGCCTTCCGACCGGCTTCTCGATTGCCTCAACCGCATCCGCTGGGAGCAGGACCCCACCCTTGCGTTCCGCATGTCGTGCGGCCACGGCGTCTGCGGCTCCGACGGAATGAGGATCGACGGCATCTGCGGGCTTCCCTGCCAGAAGCTCGTCTCCGCCTTCGATCATGAGATCCTCATCGAACCGCTCCCCGTGTTCAGGGTGATCAAGGACCTCGTGGTCGACTTGGAGCCCTTTTTTGATAAGTACCGCTCAGTGAAGCCCTTTCTCATCACCCAAAGCAGCCCGCCCGAAAAGGAGCGCATCCAATCCCAGGAAGAGCAGCGGGAATTCGAGGACGCAATCCGCTGTATCCTCTGCGCCTGCTGCACCGCCTCGTGCCCTGTGAATCAGCGTGAGGAGACCGCGGACTACGCGGGTCCTGCTGCCCTCGTTCGGGCGTTCCGCTACCTCTTCGACTCACGGGACGAGGGGGCCGTCGAGCGCCTCGCCTTGCTCGACCGGAAAGAGGGGGCATGGGGCTGCCAGACCCTGTGGAAATGCACCGAGGTCTGTCCCAAGGAGATCCCCGTCACAAAAGAGATAGGCCGGATCAAGAGACGCCTTTACGAGACCCGCAAGTCCGGAAAATGAGGGGATTGCGGCTCAAGGAGCGAATCGTCGGCCCCCCGACCTTCTTACGGCTTGATGCTCCCGCCCTTGCGCCTCTCGCTCCACCTCTGCATGAGCACGTAGAGCACGGGCACGAAGGGTATGGCGAGCAGGGTGGACGCTACCATACCTCCGAAGACCACTGTGCCGATGGCCCGCTGGCCTGCGGCCCCGGCGCCGGTAGCCAAGAGGAGGGGAGCCACCCCGAGGATGAAGGCGAAAGAGGTCATGACAATAGGCCTGAACCGCCGGCTCGTGGCCTCCACAGCTGCATCCGTGATGGACATGCCTGTCCGCCGCAGGTCCCGGGCAAACTCGACGATGAGGATCGCGTTCTTGCTCGCCAGGGCTATCATGAGCACCAGTCCGATTTGCGTATAAAGATTGTTGTCGTAACCCCTCAAAAGTTGGGCAACCAGGACACCCACGAGGGCCATGGGCACGGCAAGGATGACGGCCAGGGGTGAAGTCCAACTCTCATAGAGGGCCGCGAGGACCATGAAAACCAGGGTGACCGAGAGGGCGTAGATGAAGTACGCCTGGTAGCCGACCTGTTTTTCCTGGTAGCTCGTTGCCGTCCAGTCGTAACCCATGCCCTGCGGGAGGACCCGTGTGGCCAGCCGTTCCATGGTGGCGAGGGCTTGCCCGGAGCTGTATTCCGGCGTTGCCGACCCGAAAATTGCAGCGGCGGGATAGAGGTTGTAGCGGGTGATGAGCTCGGCTCCTTCCGAGCGCCGCACGTCCAGAAGACTGCCCAGCGGCACCATGCCTCCCTGGTTGTTTCTCGTGTAGAGGTTTCTTATCTCGTCCGGATCCCCCCGGAAGCGCTGTCCCGCCTGGAGGTAAACCTGGTAAACCTGGTTGTATTTATTGAAGAAGTTGATGAATGATGACCCGAGATACCCCTGAAGGGTGAGAAAGACATTCGTGAGGGGAACCTGGAGAGATTGTGATTTGGTCCTGTCTATGTCCAGGTAGATCTGGGGGCTGTGGGCGTCGAAAGTGGTCGTGAGGCCCATAATGCCGGGCTCGGAGCCGGCTGCCGTGATGAGCTGATTGGCCGCGTCCTGAAGACCTGCAAGGTCATTCCCTTTTCGGTCTTCGAGCATCATCTGAAAGCCCCCTGCCTGGCCGAGGCCCCTGATCGGGGGCGGTATGATGACAAAGGCGATGGCATCCTGTATGGTGGAGAGCTCGCGGTTCAGCCCTGCCGTGATATTCTCCTGGCTGAGTGCGGAGCCGCGCTTGCTCCAATCATCGAAGACAACAAAGGTTGTGTTGATGGTGGGCACGTTCGCGGCATCGAGGACGGAGAAGCCGCCGATGGTGACCCAAGCCGCGACGCCTCGTGTCCTCTTCAGGATCGCGTTGACCCTAGCGGAGATCTCCAGTGCCCGCGCCTGGGAGGCAGCATCCGGCAGGCGGGCGAGGAGAATGGCATACCCCTGGTCTTCGGTGGGGAGAAAGCCCGTCGGCCTCCGGGCGAACTGCCAGCCCGCGAGGGCTATGACGGCGAAGAAAATAATGACCATGATGCCGGCGTGATTCACCATCCGCCGGACAACGCCCATATAGGGGTTCTTTATGGCATCGTAGAACCTGTTGAAGCCGCGGAAGAACCAGTTCGGCCTTTTTCCCTCCTTCCTGGGGCGGAGCCAGAGGGCGCATTGGGTGGGCTTGAGGGTGAGGGCATTGACCGCGCTGATCACCGCGGTTGCGGCGATCACCAGGGCAAACTGGCGAAAGATCTGGCCCGTGATGCCGGGGAGGAAGGCAGCCGGCAGAAAAACGGAGACGAGGGCCATGGTGATGCCCATGATGGGCCCTATCAACTCGGACATGGCTTTGATGGCGGAATCCTTCGGGGAAAGCCCCTTTTCTATATAGTACGAGCTGTTCTCCACGATGACGATCGCGTCGTCGACCACGATGCCGATGGCGAGGATGAGGGCGAAAAGGGTCATGATGTTGATGGTGAAGCCGAGGGCGATCATGGCGCCGAAGGCGCCCACGATGGTCACCGGGACAGTGGTGGCCGGCACCAGGAGGGCACGGAAGTTCTGAAGGAATATCATGATCACGATGAGCACGAGGATCCCTGCCTCGAACAAGGTCTCGTAGACCTTCGAGACCGCCTCCCTGACGAACCTTGTCGTGTCGAAGTAGATCCCATACTTCAAACCCGGGGGAAAGGTCTTGCTGATCTCCTCGACGGAGGCGTAGACCTCGTTCGCCACTGCGATGGCATTTGCCTCGGGGAGGGAGAAGATGACCACCTGGGCCGACTGGAGGCCTCGGGCGATGGAATAGTTCGCATAGCTCTGCTGGCCGAGGTCCACCCTTCCCACGTCCTTTATGCGGACAATCTGCGGGCTCGCCCCGGAGGTGTCGCTCTTCACGATGATGTTCTCGAACTGATCGGTGTCTGAGAGCCTTCCGAGGCTGTTGATGGTAAATTCCATGGGCTGCGTGGGTGGGGAAGGCGGGCCGCCGAGCTGTCCGGCGGTGACCTGGACGTTCTGGTCGTTGACCGCGTTGAGCACATCAGTCGTGGTGAGGCCGAACGCTTGCAGCCTGTTCGGATCGAGCCAGAGACGCATGCTGTACTGGCCGGACCCGAAGACCCTCACCTGGCCGACCCCGGGCAGGCGGCCTAAGGGATACTGCATGTTGATGAGGCCGTAATTGGCGAGAAAAGCGCCGTCGAACTTGTTGTCATCGGAAAAGAGGCTCACCACGAGGAGAATGTTCGTCGACACCTTTCTCACAGTGACGCCTTGGACCTGGGCGCCCCCCGGCAGGGAGGCAAGGGCGGTGCTCACCTGGTTCTGGACGAGCGTGAGCGACTTGTCGAGGTCCGTGCCCACGTCGAAGGTGATGGTGAGCGTATATGAGCCATCGCTGCCGCTCGTGGAAGACATGTAGATACAGCGCTCGACCCCGTTGACCGCTTGCTCGAGGGGTACCCCGATGGTATCCGCCACAACGGATGCGCTCGCCCCCGGGTATCTGGCGATAACCTGAATGGTGGGAGGCGTGATCGGGGGATACTGCTCCACCGGCAGGCGCATGTAGCTGATGGCTCCCACGATCACGATGATAACGGCGAGAACGTTCGCGAGGATGGGCCGCTCGATGAAGAAGCGGGAGATCATAGGGGCGCCTCCGGCGCGCGGGTGTCGAGCTGAGGAGGTGGGAGGACAGAAAGCTTCTCTGGTGTCACGGGACGCCCAGGAAAGGCCTTCTGAAGGCCCCTCACCACGACCCAGTCCTCCCGGGTGAGCCCCCCCTCGATGATGCGCATGTGCTCCACGAGGGAGCCCATCTTGATGTCCCGCCGTTCCACCACATTCTGCCCGTTCGTCACGAGCACGTAGGGGCCCCGTTGGTCAACGCCCAGTGCCTGCTGGGGTACGAGGAGTGCCTTCATCTCCCTCACCGGCACGCGCAGCCGCGCGTAGGTTCCCGCCATCATCTTTCCATCGGGATTCGAAAAGACGCCCCTCATCTGGAGGGTGCCTGTCGTGGGGGTGAGGCTTATGGAAGCGAAATCGATGAGTCCCTCATGGGGGTACCCCTCTTCGTTCAGCGTGCCCATGAAGACCGGCCACTTTTGCGTGTATGTCCTCCCCGGGGTAAAATGGCCCTCACCCAGAAGCCGGCCAAGGTCTGATTCGCTGATGGTGAAGTACGCGTAGAGAGGATTAGTCTGGTTGATCGTAGCGAGAACTGTGGCGTCGCTCGATCCGACGAGGTTCCCGGGGTCGACGAGCCTGCGGTCTATGCGGCCGTCAAAGGGAGCCCTCACTTCGGTATAGGTGAGGTTGAGCTTGGCCAGATCGCGGTTTGCCTCGGCCGATGCGAGGTTTGCCTGGGCTGCGTCCCTCTGATAGCGCCAGTTGTCCACATCCGACTGGGCCGCCGCCTTTCGCGCCAGCAGCTCGGTGTATCGGACGAATTGGGCTGACGCGTATGCCAGTTGGGCCTTCTGGAGGACTATAGCAGCCTCCGCCTGTCTCAGGTTGTCCTGGTACGTATCCTGCTGTATGAGGAAGAGAAGCTCGTCTTTCTTTACGAACTGGCCGTCCTGGAAGAAGATCTTCTCGAGATAGCCGGCCACACGGGCGCGAAGCTGCACCGTGTTGACTGCCTGGGTGTTCCCCGTGAGGTGCAGATCATCAGAAACCGATTTCTCGACAGGGTGGATAACCGTCACCGTTGGCGGGGGCGGCGCCGGACGGGGCTTCACCTTGCACGAGGCAAGGGGGAGGAGAAGGGTGGAAATGAGCAGCGCCCGTGTGATAAGGCCCAAAACCTGTTCTGCTAAGTCTTTTCCTTGGGTCATTACATGTCTCCGGTTTTTCTCTTCTTGCTATCGGTCCTGTCGGCCCAAAGGAAGGGGCTGGCCTGCGTCATCGGGCGTGCCCCTCACCGGACGGAGCAGATCACCCCAGTTGGTGCGCTTGGCCATGACGTCTTTGATCTCTTGAGGCACCGGGTCCATCCCCTCCCGGGCCTGCCAGCCGCCGCCCAATGCCCGGTAGACCGAAACAAGGCTCGTTGATATGGTGCCAAGATTCGCTGCAAAGGCGTCCTGTTCGGTCAACAGGGCCTGCTCAGCCACTATGACGGTAGTGAAGTCCGTGATCCCTCCCCTGTATTGCTCGGCCGCGTAACCCAGGGACTTCCGGGCAGCCTCAACGCTCGCGGCGAGGCCGTCGGCCCGCTCCTGGGCCTTCAGATAGGCAACAAGGCTGTCCTCCACATCCTGCTGGGCTGCGAGGACCGTGTTCTGGTAGGCAATGAGGAGCTCCTGAAACCTCGCATCCTGTATCCGCACATTATTCTGCAGCCGGCCGTAATTAAAGATGTTCCACGTGAAGCCCGGTCCGGCCGTGTAATCCCTGCTGCCCCATTTCGCTATGTCCGAGAGCTTCGATCCCGGAAGGTTCGTCGACAAGAAAACGAAGGTCCCGGTCAGCGAGAAGGCGGGGAAGAGGTCTGCCCTGGCCACGCCTATGAGCGCGCCCTGGGCCACGGCCTGATACTCGGCGCTGCGCACATCGGGCCTCCGGCGCAAGAGGTCCTCGGGGATGCCGATCGCTATCTGGGGCGGCGGGGAAGGGATGGCCGAGGGACCTGTGAGAAGGTTTGTGAGGTCGCCGGGCGGAAGGCCGAGGAGTATGGCGAGGGCGTGCCTTGTCTGCTCCCCTTCAGCCTGGAGGACAGGCACCGCGGCTTTCGTGTTCTCGAGTATCGTTCTTGCCTGCTCCACATCCCTTTCCGATGCCAGACCGAACTCATACCTCGCCTGGGCCAGGAAGAGGTTCTCCCGCTGTGTCTCCACATTCTGCCGGGCGATCTCGATCCGCGAATCGAGGGTCCTGATCTGGATGTAGTCTGATGCCACGTCCGCGGAGAGGCTGACCAGGGCATTGTCGTAGTCCGCGAGGGTGGCCTTGAGAGACGCTCCAGCCGATTCGATGGCCCGGCGGAACCTGCCCCAGAAGTCTATCTCCCAGGAGGCGGTGAGGCCGATCTCGTCCTGGGCGTAGCTCAGGCTGCTGCCTGGAACGGCAAGAGGAGAATGCTCGCTCAGCCGGTTGTACTCCAACGAGCCGATGGCCTGCTGGGTCTGGGGAAAGATCTGTCCCTTGGCCAGGGCGAGCTGGGCCCGGGCTTCGAGCACGCGGACCCCTGCCACACGGAGAGTGAGGTTCTGTTGATAGGCGGTTTCGATGAGCCTATCGAGCACAGGGTCGTCGAAGACCCGCCACCAGGCACGCCAGTCGGCCTGTTCTTGCGTTATCCGCTTGTCTCCTGCCTCTGTCCAGGTCCGTATAACCGACGTCGGGGGGCGGACGTAGTCCGGCCCGAGCTTTATACATCCGCACAACAGGAGTGTCGCAAACAATACGACGGTCTTTGTATGCATTTGAAGTAATCCTAGTTCCTCGCAAGGTACCTTGCACGGCCGAACCTTCCCTCAAAGGATGAGCCCCCTTTTCCTCCAATCATTTTAGGTCAAATCCGGGTTGCCGTCTTATTCTACTAGTGCGTTTTGCAGAATTAAGTGCCGATTCGAGGTGGCTGATCCCCAATGACTATCGGTATGTGCAGATTGATAATCGGTAACGTTTTTTGCAAAACGCTAGGGCTGTTTCGAGAGACTAACGAAGGGAGTCGATCCCGGTCAGGAGGGGAATTGAAATGACCACTGGTTCCACGGAGCTCACAAAGTACAGGATGTTCATCGGCGGAAAGAGGGTGGACGCCGTTGCCGGCGGTTTTTTCGAATCTCTCAATCCCTACACCGGCAAGGCTTGGGCAGCCATACCCGACGGAAGAGAGGAGGACGTGGACCTTGCCGTGGCCGCGGCCGGAAAGGCCTTGGAAGATCCCCAATGGAAGGGGATGGTTCCCATGGAGAGGGGGCTCCTTTTGAGGCGCTTCGGAGACCTGCTCAGGGACAATGCCGAGAAGCTCGCCCGCATCGAGACGACGGACAACGGCAAGCTCATCCGTGAGATGCTCGGCCAGGCAAGGGCGCTGCCAAGCTACTATTATTATTACGCCGGTCTTGCCGACAAGATCCTGGGCGAGACTATCCCCCTCGAAAAGACTTCCATCTTCAACTACACTTTGCGCGACCCGATAGGGGTGGTGGCCATTATCACCCCCTGGAATTCCCCACTCCTTCTTCTGAGCTTTAGCTTGGCGGCAGCCCTTGCATGCGGCAACACGGTTGTGGTGAAACCTTCGGAGCATGCGTCCGCGTCGACGCTCGAGTTTGCAGGGCTCGTGGAGAAGGCAGGTTTTCCTCCGGGAGTCTTCAATGTCATCACCGGCTTCGGTAAGACCACCGGTGGCCCCCTCGTGGGACACCCCGGCGTGAACAAGGTCGTCTTCACCGGGGGCGCACAGACAGGCAAGGGGATAGGTCAATTGGCAGCAGCCAATCTCACGCCCACTCTACTCGAGCTGGGCGGGAAGTCCCCCAACATCGTCTTTGCCGACGCCTCCATACCCGATGCAGTGAACGGCTGCATCGCCGGCATATTTGCCGCGAGCGGCCAGACCTGTCTCGCTGGCTCTCGCCTCTTCCTTCATGAGAAGATATATGACGAGTTCATAGATCGCCTGGTCGAGCGGACGAGGAGAATCAAGATGGGAGACCCTTCGATCATGGAATCGGAGATGGGCCCCATGGCCACCACCGACCAGCTGCACAAGGTCGAAGGCTTTGTCGAACGGGCCACCAGGGAAGGGGCCGAGCTGGTCTATGGGGGGAAGCGGCCGGAAGATCCTGCGCTCGGGCAGGGGTGGTTCTTCATGCCCACCATCTTCGGCAAGATGCGCAACGACATGGACCTCGCCCGGGAGGAGGTCTTCGGCCCGGTCCTCGCTGTCATGAGGTTCCGGGAGGAAGAAGAGGCAATCGCCCTTGCGAATGAGACGCGATACGGTCTCGCCGCCGGCATTTGGACAAACGATGTGAAGCGGGCGCACCGGGTGGCGAGGGCCCTCAAGGCGGGCACCGTCTGGATCAACACGTACCGCGCCCTGTCGTATGCCTCGCCCTTCGGGGGGTACAAGCAGAGCGGCTACGGGAGGGAGATGGGCCTCGAAGCAATAAGGGAGTTCACCCAGGTAAAGAGCGTCTGGGTGGACCTCGCCGAGACAGTGCCCGACCCCTTCGTGATCAGGTAGTGAGGAGAAAGTCCGGCATTCTAGGTGCGCGGCTGGCTTTCTCGTTCCGGGCTTGATGCTGTCATGACATTATGATATCTTTTTCCAGGAAGAGTTGGGCTTATCCCGGGCAGCGATCCCGTGGAAACAAGGCGGTCGTATGACTTTTGGCCGATCTTAAGCCAGTGGGAAGACGCCCAAACAGCTTCTTACGGTAAAGAAACTGAAGCAGGGATGGTGCGGCCCTTTTCAACCCTCGTGTTTGAAGCGCGATAAAGAAAAGACCATCGTTACAATCAGAAACAAGGGATGAGGATTCAGAGACAAACAGGGGGCTTCTCAGGCGGGTTTTGCCCGCGATGCGACACCACGGTCGTATCGGCATTGAGTTCCGATGCGACACCACGGTCGTATCGGCATTGAGTGCCGATGCGACACCACGGTCGCCATCGCCCTTGAGTTCCCCGCAAGAACCTGGAAGACCCGAAAGAGGAGGTAACCATCTATGAAAGGTAAGAAGGAGCCGATGCGACACCCCATCGACATCGACACGCTCGAGGCGCTTGAGGAATTCAAGACTGACTATGGCCACCGCTGCATGTTCAAGGCCATGGGCTTCACGACCGAGGAGCTTGGACTGCCAAGGATCGCGGTGGTCAACTCGTGGAGCGAGCAGTCTCCGGGTCACATTCATCTCCGAAACATCGCGGAAGGCGTAAAGGCAGGAATCAGAATGGCCGGGGGAATGCCCTTTGAGATCAACGTGATCGGCCCGTGCACGATGCTCGGCAGGACCGTTGCAGACGGCGCCAATTACGACCTGCCTCAGCGAGAGGCGATCCTCACCTCGATAGAATCGGCCCTTCGAGTGGGCTGGTGTGAAGGCTGGGTGGGAATCGGCGCCTGCGACAAGATCGTACCCGGCATGATGCTTGCCGCGATCCGGCTCAACAGGCCTTTCATATTCATAGGGGGAGGTCAGATGATCCCCTCCCCGTACAAGGGCAGGAATATCGGCTACGTGGAGGGGCAGGAGATCGTAGTCCAGGAGCTGCGCAAGCTAAAAGACGCACCCCATCTGAGAGAAGCTTACGAAGAGCTGCTCGAGGAGGTGACTGACTGCTGCGGCTCTTCCGCCGGCGCCTGCGGCGAGATGTCGACGGGGAACACCATGGCTCTCCTCATGGAAGGGCTCGGCTTCTCCCTGCCGGGCACGAGCACCTCTGTGGGGGTCTCGGCCGAGAAGATATGGCAGTCGAAAGAAACGGGCAAGAGGATTGTCGACATGGCTAAGAAGGGACTGAAGCCTCGTGACATTCTCACGATCGAGAGCCTGAAGAACGCCATTGCCGTCAACATGGCCATATGCGGAGGCACGAACTCACTCGTTCACCTCCAGAGCTATGCCCACGAGGCCCGTATTCCCCTGACCCTTGACACGTGGGACGAAGTGAGCAGGAAGGTGCCCGCCCTGTGCGGCGTCACCCCGTCGGGACCCTACGTTCTTCCTGACCTCCACAATGCCGGTGGCGTTCCCGCCGTGATGAAGCGCGTGGAGGGTTTTCTGGAAGGTGATTGCGCGACCGTGACGGGCAACACGGTGAAGGCGAACCTGGCGGACGTTCGGGCAAATGGGTCCGACGTCATACGGCCCCTCGAAAACCCCCTCTGGCCTGAGGGCTCCCTGGCGATCCTTCGCGGGAACCTCGCGCCGAGGGGCGCCGTGACCCGCCACACCATCATAGAGAACAAGTCGCTCCTCGACACAACCTTTACCGCGCGGGTTTTCAACTCCCTTCATCAGGCCATCGAGGAAGTGCTCTCCGGCGCTCGCTCCCTGAAGGCGGGGGATGCGGTCGTTATCCGCTATATCGGGCCGAGGGGTGGGCCTGCAATGCCGTGCGGCCTGGGCTTCGTGAGGGCCCTCAAGCTGAAAGGCGTGAAAGACGTGGCAATCATCACTGACGGCCGCTTCTCAGGCTTCACCAAGGGCTATCTGGCTATCGGCCACGTCTGTCCGGAGGCTCAAGCCGGGGGAGTCCTCGCACTACTCCAGGACGGCGACCGGATCCGCGTGAACATACAGGAAAGAAGGCTCGATGTGGAGCTGTCCGACGATGAGCTGGCGAGGAGAAGGGCCCGGTGGATCCCGCCGGACCAGTCGCAGCTGGAAGGGGTGATCAGCATGTATGCCCATTGCGCCCTTCAGGCGGATGAAGGCGCCGGATGGCCGGCGCGATGGAGCGATTTCGAAACACACTAGACCCTATTGCTGAGTCTCTTCGGGGGGCCAGGGCCCTGGCCCCCTTGTCTTTTAGTCTGTCGATCGCAGCCGCTATCTCTTGAGCGTTCGCATTGTTGCTCTTTTCCACGTCAAGGTCCGGCCTGAATCTGGGCCTGCTTCTTATTTCTCCTCCATTCACCCCCACGCTTCATTGATTTCGCCCTTGATCGACGTTTAGGCGCGTGGCGCCTTGCCCCTGGAAGGCGGCCGGCAGACCGTTTCCGAGCGTGGGGCCGGCGGAACGCTTATCATACTTATGTCGACCGGAAGACTGGAGGGGCAAGGGGGAAGGGATGGCTGCGGGGCACGGAGAAGAGAAGGGACCTATCGTCGAGAAGGTGATCATCACCGGTGCCTCGGGAAGGGATTTCCATAATTTCAATGTCTATTTCAGAGGCAATCCCCGGTACAGGGTAGTTGCCTTCACTGCGGCCCAGATCCCGCTCGAATCCACACGATTGTATCCTGAGGAGCTCGCGGGACCCACGTACCCGGGTGGCATCCCCATTTTTCCGGAGGAGCGTCTCGCCCCCCTCATCGAAGAGCTTGCTGTGGATCTTGTGGTTTTCTCTTACAGCGACGTGGAGTACGGCGACCTCATGCACCAGGCGTCGCTCGCCGCGTCAAAGGGCGCCGATTTTGCCCTCCTCGGAGCCACCTACACCATGCTGAAAGCCCACAAGCCTGTGATAGCGGTCTGTGCGGTCCGCACGGGTGCGGGAAAGTCTCCCACCACGAGGAAGGTGTGCGCCATCGTGCGGGAGCGCTTGCGCAAGAAGGTGGTCGTGGTGCGCCATCCCATGCCGTATGGAGACCTGCTGAAAGAGAGGGTGCAGCGTTTCGCCTCGTACGACGACTGTGAGAAGCAGCACTGCACCATCGAGGAACGGGAGGAGTATGAGCTTCTCGTGGACAGCGGTATCGTTGTCTATGCCGGCGTCGATTATGGACTCGTCCTTCAGAAGGCTGAGGAAGAGGCGGATGTCATTATCTGGGACGGGGGCAACAACGACACCCCCTTCTTTCGTCCCGACGTCCACATCGTGCTCTTCGATCCGCACCGGCCGGGGCATGAGCTCCGCTACTATCCAGGCGAGATAAACATGCGCATGGCTGACATCGCAATAATCAACAAAGTAGACTCGGCTTCCCAGGAAGGAGTGGAGACCGTGAGGGCCAACATACTCCGGTACGCTCCGACTGCTGATGTTATCCTCGCGGAGTCGCCCATCGTGCTTGAAGACGGCGAGCGTGTCCGGGGAATGAGGGTCCTCGTGGTCGAGGATGGGCCCACCCTCACGCACGGGGGCATGCCGTTTGGGGCGGGCCTCATTGCGGCGCGACAGCAGAACGCCCTGGAGATCGTCGACCCCCGCCCCTTTGCCACGGGAGCGATCAAAGAGACCTATCGGCTCTATCCACACATCGGCCCTGTGCTGCCCGCCGTGGGGTACAGCCGATCGCAGATACGCGATCTCGAAGAGACAATCAACCGGGCCGACTGCGACGTGGTCCTCTTCGCCACTCCAATTCAGTTGACACGGGTCCTTTCCATGAACAAGAGGGCTGTAAGGGTCAGATACGAGTATTTGGACCACGGGGAGCCCTGTCTCGAAGACGTCCTGGTGAATCGGATGGCCCCTTGCGGACGGGTCCTTCCCAAGAGCCCAAGCGGGGAGGCTTAAGGAGGCTGATGCCCGGTGAGGGGGTGCTGAACCCCAATGAACGAGCGAAGCGAGGGTGAGCGGGGAGGCTCGCCGGGCTGATGCCCGGTGAGGGGGTGCTGAACCCCATTAACTGCGTGCTGAACCCCAATGGTGGCTTTGTGGAAAGGTCTTCGAAGTCAATGGACCGCAAGGAGATCGTCCTGGTCGCCCTTGGGGGAAACGCGCTCCTGAAAGACGGCCAAACAGGGAGCGCCGAAGAGCAGTTCGAGAACCTCAAGGTCCCCATCAGACAGATCGCGAGCATCTCGGACAGGTACAGGATCATCATCACCCATGGAAACGGACCCCAGGTGGGAAACCTCCTCCTCCTCGAAGAGTGCTGTTCCGTCGTGCCGAGAATGCCCCTGGAAATTCTTGTGGCCCAGACACAGGGGCAGATCGGCTACATGATCGAATCCACTCTCGACGAGGAGCTTGCCATCCTCGGCAAGAAGTCGAAGAACCTCGTGAGCCTCATCAGCTACGTGGTCGTGGACAAGGACGACCCCGCATTTCTCCAACCCTCGAAGCCGATCGGTCCCTCGTATAAAAAGGAGAAGGCCGAAAAGCTTCCTTTTCCCGTCGTAAAGACCCCTTCGGGGTATCGGCGGGTCGTGGCTTCTCCGAAACCCATCACCATAGTGGAGAAGGGGGAGATCAGAAGGCTTATCGATCTTGATTTCATCGTCACGTGCTGCGGCGGAGGCGGGATCCCGGTCACAAAGGATGGGAGGGCGTTCCACGGGGTCGATGCCGTGATCGACAAGGACCTTGCGAGCGCGAGGCTCGCGTCCGAGGTGGGTGTCGGCACGCTCGTCATCGCCACCGACGTGGCAGGCGCCTATCTGAGGTTCGGGCGGCCGGGAGAAGAGCTCCTGCGGCGGCTGACGATCGACGATGCGGCCCGCTATGTGGGCGAAGGCCATTTCCCCTCGGGCTCCATGGGTCCCAAGGTGGAGGCCGCGGTGCAGTTCCTGAAGGAAGGGGGCAGAAGGGCGGTCATTACTTCAGTAGGGGCCATACAAGAGGCCCTGGAGGGGCGGGCAGGCACCGAGGTTGTGGTGTGACCGGGAGCGCGCTTACGCAAGCCCCGCCCCGTGGGCGGGGAGCTTCACCTGGGCGTCTTCACGATCCTCACCACCCGTTCTCTTTAGTGCAAAGCCCTCGGGACGGGGCAAGCCGCCTTGCCGAATCAGTTGTCAGACGCATGCTTCCCTAAGTCCCCGCTCCAGGGTCACCACGAAGTCCTGGACGTTGGTGAGGATCGACCTGGAGGTGAGGGAGCCGCGATCGGCCAGCTTGCTTGCAACGAACTCGGACATATCCACGTTGTAGAAGTAGACGGGCCTTACGCCGGCGTCCGTGACCCTATACGACGGCAGAAGGTTCCCCATGGCGATGGCGTGGAGCTGGGTGGCGAGGGCTACAACGGTCGTAGCCCGGCGCGCAAGGGCGCGCATTCCATCCTGGGCAGCCAGGACGTCGTGGACGACGTCTGACAAAGGTCCGTCGTCGCGGATGGAGCCGGCGAGGACATAGGGGATGGACCGGGAGACCGCGGCTGCCATGATGCCGGACGTCACATGGCCCAGATCCACGGCTTTCCTTAGGGAGCCGATCCCGTTGACGCGGTTTATGGTATCGAGGTGGTTGTAGTGTCCGAGGTGGGTGCTCCTCTTGGAGTATATGGCTTGGCCTAGCGCCGTGCCGAACAGGGCCGCCTCGACATCGTGGACCGCGAGGGCATTGCCCGCATGGAGCCCGTGAACATAGCCCGCATGGATCAGCTTCACGAAGGACTCCCGCGCGTCCCTGTCGAAGACCACCGCAGGTCCGAGGACCCACAGGATGAAGCCGCTCTGCCGCTCGTGCCGGAGGAGGCCGTAAAGCTCGTCGTAGTCGATGGAGAAGGAGGTTTCCCTGGTAAGGCGTCCGCGAAAGGCGAATTTCTCAGCAGGCCGGGACGGGAACCTGAACCCGTCGGTATGAACGAAGACGCCGTCCTCCCCGTTCTCTTTCCTTCCGCACGCCACGAGGTCGCCGGGCTGAAGGCGCCTGAATTCTTTAACGGAAAGGTCATTGCCTTCTTCGAGGACGACCGTGCAGTCCATCCTTGACTCCCGCACGAGCTGCCAGGAGCCTTTCTCCAGTTGAAAATACTCCGGGAAAATGGAGGTGGCGTGGAAGCCGGCGGGCGCGACCCCGGCTTGGGTCACCCTTTCGAAGCGTGCCAGAGGGGCTTCGACGAGCTGGGGCAAAGAAAAGTCGGGAGGTCGAAAGTCGGGTAGAGCAAAGGCCGTTTCTATGGTCTTCCCCCCTTAAGGCTGCTTGTAGATCAGGTCGAAGAGCTCGTTCGCCGACTTCGCGTCGACTTTCTTCAGCATCTTGTACTCTTCCAGGGCCGAGGCCCTCTCCCCCATGAGGACATAGACTTTTCCCAGCCCGAAGTGCATCCTCGGGTCTTCCGGGTCGAGACGTATGGCGGCCTTGAAGGCGGCTGCCGCCTCACTCGTCATGTTTAGCTTGGTGTAGGCGTACCCGAGGAAACCCCGGAATTGCGCGGATTCGGGATCGAGCTGGACGGCTTGCTTCCCTGCCTTGACAGCCTCCTTGTACCGGCTCATCTTGGCGTAGGTGGTGGCCAGACCGTAATAGGCGACAGGGTTGTCCGCCCTGAGGGCGGCCGATTTCTCGAATGCTGCCAGGGCCTCCCGGTATTTCCCCATCTGGCCGTAAACCGTGGCAAGGGCATTGAGGAGCGAGGCCTCTTCCGGTTGGCCCTTCAAGGCCTCACCGAGCATGTCGAGGGCCTCCTGGTACCTCCCAAGATTCGAGTAGATGGCACTCAGGGCGACGTAGATCTCGACCTTTTTGGGGTCTATGGTCAGGGCCTTGGTGAACGCTTCTGCCGCCCTGTTGTTGTCCCCCATTGTGCCGTATGCCAGACCCTGATGGTAGTAGCAGGCCGAGGTTTCGGTGAAGTCTACCCGGCAGGCGTCCCGTGGGCTCACGAGGTCCTTTTTTTCCAGGCCGGGGGTGATGAGGTTGATGGGCAGGGCAAAATTGAGGTTCTGGTTCTCTTCGATGAGAAAAGTTGCTATCCCCACCACCTCGCCTTTCGCATTGAAGACCGGTCCCCCGCTCGAGCCGGGGGAAATTGGGGCCGTCATCTGGAGGATCCTCCGCTTTGGGCTGATCTCCCTGATACCGCTGAGGATGCCTTCTGAGATCGTGTTCTCCAGACCCTGCGGGCTGCCGATCACATAGATCTTCTCGCCCACGAGAAGTCTGTCGGCATCCCCCAGTCGCACCGTGGGAAAGCCTTTTCCCTCCATTTTTAAGATAGCAAGATCATTGTCGAGATCGACGTAGAGGACCCCTTCGATATCGAGGATCTTAGGCCCTATCTTGACCTTTATGTCAGTGGCCCTGCTGATGACGTGGTAGTTCGTCACCACTGCGCCGTCCTCACGGACGACGAAGCCGCTCCCCTGGCTCATGAGCTGGCCCCCGTGGTCGATGGCGACAACGACCACTACCGAGGGGCCGTTCTCCTTGTATATCTTGTCCGCATCAGCAAGGCAGACTGAGGATAGCGTGAGCAGGAAGAGCGCTGCCCACGTGCAGAGGAGCCCTGCGTGCAGCCTGAGGCTGCCGCGGGAAGCGCTTTCTCCTGATCCCATTCTTACCTTCCCCCTTGAGGCCTATCGTACAAAAGCATGGGCCGGCCTCTTTCATCGGAAGCGGCGGCGTCACCGGCCGCGCGCATCTGTCACTCTTTCTCCGTCTGCGTCTTTTCCCTGATTTTCCCCTGGGTCGGGGGATACTTCTTTGCTATGTCCGCATGGAATCGGTAAGGCTTGTCCGTGTCGAGCTCTACGATCACGGAATTTTTCCAGTTTACATGGACGGACGGGGGGAGGAGGGTGGTGGCCACCCATTTCTTGCCCCTCCGGTAGAAGAAGGTTTTCGTGGCCACGTCCATGTAGACAGCAGAATCAGGGTAGTAGCGATACTGGCGCTTCGCCGGAACCGGGGGAGGTTGGGGTTGGGCCGGGGTCACCGCTGGTGTGGCGCCCTGTTGAACCTGTTTCACGCCCTGGCAGCCTGCCGCCAGGAAAACGAAGAGGACCGCCACAGCGATGGGTTTCGACGCGACTTTCATCGATTTCCCCTACCTTTCGAAACTAAGACTGCACACATCACATGATAGGTTTTTTTCAGGCTCGAGGCAAGGCGGAAAGCATGGCGCCACTGCTAAAGCCACGCGCACGCCGCTAGAAGAAAGATCACTTCCGTCGTCTCCGTGAGCGCCCCGAAGTGGTCGCCCGTGAGGCCCCCGAACTTCTTACCGAGGAAAGGCACGGCGAGAAGGTCGAAAATGCAGAACAGAACAACGAGGAAGGCGCAAAAGCCGAGAGCCGCTATAGCCGACGGCCCGAGGAGTCTGAGAACGGCTGCGAGGAGACAGAAGAGTGAGAGCACCAAGGTCGCAAGGAGAACGTCGCTTGCCCGTGCGTGCTCCACGAACATTCGACCGAGCCCGTCCCTCCGTGCGGAGGATCCATGATACATGGCCGGGACAGTGACCCACTTGGAAAACACGGGCATCAGAAAGAAGAAGGTCGCAGCGCGAACCGCCGGAAGGTGCGTGAGGAGCGTTCTCATGAGGATGAACTTCAGGAGTATGGTCATGATGAGCGCAATAACGCCCATGGCGCCCGTTGCGCTGTCCTTCATCACCAGGAGCCTCTTTTCCCTATCCCTGGCTGTATCGCCCGTGGATTTTATGGCGAGCCCGTCGAACGTGTCGGCGAGGCCGTCGAGATCGAATCCATAATTGCTCAAGATGAGGAAGAGGAGGGCGAGGACAGCGGAGACATCAGGCGGCAGCACCTTTACCAGGAAAAAGGCCGGCACTGCCGCCACGAGGCCCTGAAAGGCGCCGACGGCGGGGAAAAAGGCGGTCGTCCCCGCCACGTCTTTCTCCGTGACGTCGCCTTCCACCCTGATCGGCAGGACAGTGAGAAACTGGAAAGCGAGAAAGAGGCGCCTCATCAATTGACGATCTCGTCCGTCACACCCGCTTCTTCGAAGGTAGCCATCTCCCTGTAGATCTTGAGGCCTCCTTCGATGAGGAGCATTGCGAGGGCGGCCCCCGTGCCCTCGCCGAGCCTCATCCCGAGGTCGAGGATAGGGGCTAGGCCCATGGCTTCGAGGGCGATGCGGTGGCCCCTCTCGACCGAATGATGGGCGGCGAACATATAGTCCTTCACCTTTGGCTCGATCGCGTAAGCGATGAGCGCACCCGCGGTGGAGATGAAGCCATCGACAACTACGGGTATCTTCCGGGATGCCGCCCCGAGCACGAGGCCCGCTATGCCGCCGATCTCAGTGCCCCCGACCTTCGAGAGCACGTCGATCGCGTCTTTAGGGTCCGGGTTGTTGAGGCGTATCGCCTCTTCGATAATCCGTGCCTTTCTCGAGAGGGCGTCATCCGAAATACCCGTACCCCTTCCAGTAACTTCGGCCACCGGCGCCCCGGTCAGGACCGCCACTATGGCGCTCGAAGGGGTGGTGTTCCCTATGCCCATCTCCCCCGTCCCCATGATTCTGTAGCCGTTTTGGGCGTAGTTTTGCGCTAGCTCGATACCGCACTCGATGCTCTTGATGGCCTCATCCCGGGTCATGGCAGGTCCTTTCGCGAAATTCCTCGTGCCCCGCATCACCTTCCGGTCCACAAGGCCCTCCACTTTGCCGAAATCGTGGTCAACGCCGATATCGACGACAACCACCTCCGAGCCCGCGTGTCTGGAAAGGACGTTTATGGCCGCCCCGCCAGCCACGATATTGAAGACCATTTGAGGTGTGACCTCCTTGGGATACGCAGAGACACCTTCCTCCACTATGCCGTGATCCCCGGCGAAGGTGAAGATCACTTTTTTGTCGAGGATCGGCCGCGCATTTTCCGTAATCGCCACCAGACGGCGGGCGAATTCTTCGAGCTTACCCAGGCTCCCCAGGGGTTTGGTAAGGTTGTCGAGGTGCTTTTGTGCGCTGTCATACCACGATTCCTTGACAGGCTCGATGCTCTTCACGGTCTTGTCGAAAAGGTCCATTCTCTCTCCTCCTCAGGAAGGGTTCTTTCGCTTAAATAGCTTTGAACTACGACCCCCTTCCTGACAAAAAAAATCCCTAGAAGCGCTACTCCATGAACGCTTCTGAGGATTGTTCTGTCCTAAAGGGCAGCATCCACTTTTCCTCCACGGGAAAATGTCTGCCTCTGTCCAGGACGCAGACTGATCTTTCAGGCAGGTCTTCCGGCTCCCGGTTTATCCTACTCAGCGGCCTTCCCAAACCGAAGCTCAGTAGCATTGTCGGCTTTCGTCCCGGTGTTGAGCGGCGGGACCGCTCCCGGCTCGGGCCTTGAGTTCTTTTTAGCCCCCACGGGATTCCCTACTACGCCTTTCAGGCACCCTGAAGTTATGTAAGGCTTATAACACCGGCCCTTTCCCCTGTCAAGGCTCTCTTTCGACCCTCCGGGAAGAAGCAGGCGGCCCGGCGGAGGAATCCCTTTTACCCGGAAGGTGTTGATTGTAAATGGGAAAGTCTATATATTCTGAATCACTCGTCTTTTCTCCACGGAATCGTGGCGACGGGCGACTGAATGGTGAAACGGGTTGAGATCGAAGGGCTTGGGCGGATAGAACGCTCACGGCATCGTCCGACCCGATGAGAGTCGTTTCTGGAGGGCCTCCCATCAAAGGGATGATCTTTTCAAGGCAATCGAAGTTCTTTCCATGGCTGGTGCTGGGCCTGGGCCTTGCCGTCGCCCTCTGCCTCTATGAGGAAGGCGCGTGGATGGAGGCGGTCAGGTTCTG
>Ga0335078_10002282_pt1 | contig 29084 bp, 25 predicted proteins | sample Lox_Sample_32_FD_206711 | JGI IMG/M metagenome (GOLD analysis project Ga0335078, IMG submission 206711) | Soil microbial communities from Loxahatchee National Wildlife Refuge, Florida, United States - Lox_Sample_3.2 | ecosystem: Environmental > Terrestrial > Soil > Wetlands | place: USA...
CTCGCCCCCGACGTGATCGTTCCCGCTCACTGCACCGGCTGGAAGGCCACCCACGCGATCGCCCGCCGCCTGCCCGGCGCGTTCATCCAGAACAGCGTCGGCACCACCTTCCACCTCACCGCCGCCGCGTAAAGACCGCGGGAACAGCCGCCCGCAGCGAGCAGGCCTCGCCGGCCGGCTGGTACCGGGCGCATGACGATCTCATAGCGAGGCGATCGCCGCGGATCCCCGCGTGCGGCTCCACGCCCACGCTGACAGGAGCGCCGGCAGGCGTACTGCTGGGGATGGCGGGCCTCACGGTAGTGCTGGCGGCGGTCCCTGAGCCAGGGGCCGGCCAGGCGCGCGGCGCCTGCGGCGGCTGCGCGGTTCAGGCAACGCGGCCGGGGCCACCGCCCCTGGCGACGACGGGCAGGCCCGCGCGGGCCCAGGCATGCATCCCGCCGGACAGGTTGGAGACCTCGCGGCCCTGGCGGGCGAGCAGCGCCGCGGCGCGGGCGGACCGGGCGCCGGAGCGGCACACAGTAACCACCGCGCGGCTCTTGGGCAGTTCTCCGGCGCGTCGTGAAATCTGGCTGAGCGGGATGTGCCGCGCCCGGGGGGCGTGGCCCGCCTGCCATTCGTGCGGCTCCCGGACGTCGAGGAGAATCGCGCCGCGTTCCGCGAGAGCCGCCGCGGCCGGGGCCGACACCCTTCCGTAAGGCTTGCTGAAGACTTTCTTCAGCGCCGATGTCACGCTCATCACTGCGCCGCCAGCTGCGGCAGCAGGCCGTCCATGGGCAGGCCCGCGCCGACTGCGCGGTGGAACTCGTCATCGACGGCGACGACGGTGCGGGCGGCCGCGTCCAGGAAGGACGCGGCGACCGAGGCGCGGTAACCGGCCTCGCAGTGCACCCATACCTCGCCTTCGGGCACGTCGGCGAGGCGGGACGGCAGCTCGTGGATGGGGATGTGCACGGCGCCGGCGATGTGCGAGTGGTTCCATTCCTGGTCGCGGCGGACATCCAGGATCACCACCGGGCGGTGGTGGCGGACCGTTTCGAGGCCGGCGAAGTCGGCGACTGGGTAGCTGCGCAGGGCCCGGTCGCCGGCCCACTGGCCCGGATGGCCGGTGGCGGCCGCGGCAGGCCGGTCGATGCCGATCCGGACCAGTTCCCGCTGGGCCTCGGCGACCTGCTCGGGCGTGTGGCCGAGCAGGGTCAGCGGGGTGCCCCAGGGGATCAGCCAGCCGAGGTAGGTGGCGAAGCTGCCGTCCAGGTCGAAACTCAGCGTGCCGGCCACGTGCCCGGCCGCGAACGCGCGGCGGGCGCGCAGGTCCACCACCCATTCCCCGGCCCCGACGCGCCGCCGGATCTCCGCCCCCTCCGCGCGCCGGGGCGGGGACATGTCGGGCCCGGCTGGCCCGGCGGCGTTGGCTGGGCCCATGTGCGCGTAATAGGCCGGGAAGGCGTCCAGGCCGGCCAGCAGCTCGCGCACGTACTGCTCCTCGCCTAGCCGCAGCACGGGGTTGACCCGCATCTCCCGGCCGATGGTCGAGGAGGTGCCCTCGGACTGGGTCGCCGAGCAGAAGCTGCCGAACCCGTGGGTCGGGTAGACGTCCGCGTCCTGGGGCAGCTCGGCGGCGAGCCGGTGCGCCGAGGCGAACTGGGCGCGCGCCAGCTCGTCGGCGTGCGCGCGGCCCAGCAGGTCCGGACGGCCGGTGGACCCGTACAGCAGCGACCCACCGGTGAACACGGCGTGCCGGTGACCGGCGGCTTCCAGCACGTAAGCCAGATGGGTGAACGTATGACCGGGGCTGGCCAGCACCTGCACCTGCATGACGGCGCTGACCTCGATCAGGTCGCCGTCGGTCAACGGCACCCGGTCGAAGGTGACCGGGTCGGCCGCGTTGACGTGATAGGCGGCCCCGGCTGCCCGGGCCAGCGCCAGGCCGCCGGTCACGTAGTCGTTGTGCAGGTGAGTCTCGAAGACGTGAGTGATCCGCACTCCTCGGGCCGCGGCCAGGTCCAGCACCCGGTCGATGTCCCGCTGCGGGTCCACCACCAGCGCGACGTCCCCGTCGTGGGCGAGGTAACTCCGGTCACCCAGCGCGGGCGTGTCGATGGCCACGACCTCGACGCCGGACCCTGCCGTAGCACTCATGCGGCGCTCCTTCCACCGTTCAGCTAGTTCAATATACCCATGGGGGTATCTTAATAACCTCCACTGTAGAGCCACGGCGGAGTTGACACAAATACCCCGGGGGGTACCAGGCTCGCCTGACCTGCCCGGATTCACGGCGCTGCCGGTGACGTGATCGCTTCCGCTGGCGGTACGAGCCAGCGCAGGTACTCGCGGTCGCCGAGCAGGGCCAGCCGCCGCCACAGCACGGCGCCGGGTGAGATCTGGCTGGCGTGGAGCAGCGCGGCCCGCCGCTGCTGTCCCCGGCTGACACGGACGCACAGGTCAATCAGGTCGGGCGGCTGGCCGGCGAAGTGCTGGCCGGTGCCGGCCGAAAGCGCGGTGGCGACGGCCGCAGGCAGCGTCCAGGCCAGCACCGGCAGCCCGGCCCGCCGTCCGGCCAGTACCGCGGCGCCGGTGGCGGCCCGGTGGTCGAGGTGCCCGGTTACCCCCGTGTCGTCGAAGACGAGCAGGCCACTGGCCTTGGCGCGGTCGGCAGCCTCCGCGACATGACCGGCGAGCTCCGCCGCAGGGATGCCGGCCAGGCCGCCGTCGGGGTAATCCAGCAGCGTGACGTCGGCTGCCCCGAGTTCCGCGGCCGCCCGGCGCAGTTCGGTTTCGCGCGCGCGGTGCAGATCGGCGTGGGTGGCGTTCAGCGTGGATGCCCCGCCGTGGGTGTAGCACATGATGTGAACGGCAGCGCCGGCGGCCGCGAGCCCGTCGATGACCGCGCCCAGGCCGAAACTCTCATCGTCGGGGTGAGCGATCACCGCCAGGGCGTGTGCCCACGCGGGCAGCACTGCCCCGGCCCGGCCGGAGCGTGAGTCCCGCGGCCAGCATTCGCTCATGACGCACCTCCTGAGTACCCATAGGGGTATGTGCCAGCGCCTGTCCAGGGACCTTTGTCACGCATGTATACCCCCATGGGTATTTACGTGACCTGGACACAGGCAGATAGCCTGATCGCAAGCTCGGTCATCTTGCCGAAGCGGCAGTTGAGCGCGTCGCTGGTGTACCTCCACGACTACCGCGCGGAATTCGCCTGAAGCCCGCGCGTCATCCTCACCCGATCCCGCCCGGCGGCTCCCCCGCCAGCACCGGCCCCGACCTCGCACCCTTCCTGTAACCCCCAGAATTAGAGATGTCTAGCTCCCCCGCTCATCCTGCAGGCCGTCGGCCAGGTAAACGTCCGCGCCGCCTGCGCCTGACGCCTGACCTGGCTCACGATCATGGGCCTCAGTTCAGGGCGTGGTTCTGGGCTTATCTTGGCTGTGCCGGTATTCCAGCAGCAGGAGCGCCATGTCGTCGTGGCCGTGACCGCCGGTGTGCCGGTGCACGGCTGTCATCAGCGCATCCAGCGCCTGGTCGCAGCCGGCCGCGGCAAGCGCCGTGGCGATCTGGCCTTCGGGGAGGAAGTCCCCGTGCCGGTTACGGCTTTCGACCAGCCCGTCGGTGTAGAGCAGGAGCCGGTCACCGGGCCGCCAGCTCGTGGTGAAGGCGGTGAAGTCATCGGCCAGGCCAAGCGGCAGGGCGGCCGTCCTGCCGGTCAGTGGCTGCAGGCCGCCGCCGTGGCGCAGCAGCGGCGGGTGATGGCCGCAGTTGACCACGCAGAGCTCCCCGCTGGGTGCGATCTGGGCCAGCGCCGCGGTGACGAAGTCCTCCTCGCCCAGGTGCGGCCGGATGGCCCGGCCGACTTCGCCGGCCACGTGTTCCAGGGCGGGCACGGCGGCCGCGCTGCGCCGGAACGCAATCAGGACGTGCCGGGCCAGCACGATCGCGTCCAGGCCCTTGCCGCGGACGTCCCCGATGATGACCCGGACGCCGTGTTCGGTGGGGATGACCTCATACAGATCACCGCCGGCCGAGGCTCCGGGTGTCGCCGAGCGGTAGCGGGCCGCGATGCTGATCCCGGTGATCTCCGGCGGCAGCGGCGCAAGCAGCGTGACCTGCGTGGCCATGGGAACGAGATTGAGCCGCTGCTGCATCGGGACTCCCTGGTGCAATAGTGGGGCCGGAGACGGCTCCCTGTGGACGAATCCCAGTTCAGCGCCTCGGCGGTTCTCCGGCCCTGGTGCCGGAGGAACCCGGAGGAACCCGGAGGCGGCGAGCCTGGCACTTGCTGGCCCGTAACGACGCGAAGACGCATGCCGGGCTTCTACGCTGAGCGTTGGAGGCGTGCTGCCGGTCACCGGAGGATCGGCGGGGGTGAGATGGATGGCTGAGCCAGCGGCAGTGCCCGGAGTCGATCCGTCCCGGGTACGTACCCCGGCCGAGCTGGCGGCCTGCCTGGACGGGTTGCGCCGCCGCTGCGGCCTGTCGTACGAGGCGATGGAGAAAGCGGCCGCGAAGCTGCTGCCCCGGCCGGGCGGGTCACGGCTGGAGCCGCTGCCCAAGAGCACGGTGGGAGAGATCGTCGACGTAGCCCGGCTCGCCGACAGCGCCGAAAGGCGGCTGCTGTACTGCTACGCCATCCCGCTGTACCGTCACGCCGCCGACGCCGGCGACCAGAGCGCCGTCTCGCGGCTGGCCGTGCTGCTGGCCCAGCACGGCGACCTGGACGGGCTGCGCGCCCTGGCCGCCACCGGCAACCAGCACGCCGCTATGGGGCTGGTCCAGCTGCTGGCCGCGCGCGGCGACCAAGACGAGGTCGAGCAGATAATGCGCGCCCTGGACAAGTCCATGGACCAGGCCTCCGCCAGGTGGCGGGCCCAGCATAGCGATCCGGACGAGCTGCGCACCCTGGACGAGCTGCGCACCCTGGCCGACGTCGGCAACCAGAACGCGGTCGGGCGACTGGCCGGGCTGCTGTTCGAGCGCCGCGACCTGGCCGGGCTGCGCGCCCTCGCCGATCCTGGCGACCTGAGCGCCTCCTCGTGGCTGGTCCGGCGGCTGGTCAGGCACGGCGAAGGCGACCTGGACGGGCTGCGCGCCCTGACCGATGCCGGCAACCAGAGCGCCGCCTTCGCGCGGGCCAGGCTGCTCGAGAAGGGCGGCGACGTGGACGGGCTGCTCGCCTTGGCCGCCACCGGCAATCCTGTCTTCGCCTGGCGGCTGCCGGACTTGATGACTGAGCAGGGCCGGGGCGAGGAAGCGAAGCGACTGCGCCGGTCCGGCTTGAACCCGGACGGGTCAATCGCTGATGCCTGAAACCCGTCCTGGCCTGAAGCCCGGCACCTAGCTTCCACGTCAACCAAAACCACCAGCACCAGGCAAGCAGCTGCAGCGCGGCTGGGTCCCCGGCTCCGGGCAGCTGCTCACGACCGGCGACGGGGCGCTGAGCTGGACGGCGCTTCCGGCACCCCGGCCGGGGTGACCCGCCTGCGCTTCGCCACCTCCGCGGACGGCTACGGGTGGCGCACCGGCGGCGCGCTGTGGCTCACCACGGACGGCGCGGCGAGCTGGCAGCCGGACCGGCTCGGCCGGGTGCTCTCGCTGGAGACCGCGTGCGGCTGGGCCTGGGCCATCGCCGGCCCGCAGCCCTACCCGCACGTCTGGCGCGCCCGGCCGGCAGCACCGCCTGGACGAACCTCGGCTTCACCCCGGACCGCACCGCCACCCTGCTCGTCCACGGGCCGGCCGCCTACGCGGCCGGCCAGGAGGGCGCCGGGCCCATTCCGCCCTCCGTCGAGGTGTACACCGGACCCGGTCCGGCCGGCACCTGGCTGTGCCATGTCCCACCACGCTGCCGGTGCCGGACGCCGAGCTCGGTGCCTCCACCGACGGCAGCCTTGTGCTCATCTGCGACGTCCAGGGCCAGTCGGCCGTACGACCTGGCGTACGCCTCCGCTGCGTCTCCCGCGCTCAAGCCGCGGGAGACGTCCGGCATTGCCGAGAAGGGCCCATTCCAAGCCGGTGCGTTTACTCCGGGTGCTCACTCGTCGGTCTCCCTTTGCCGCCTGCTGCCACTTTTTGGATCGTGCCGACGATGCTGACGTTGAGTTTCTGGCCCATGGCAAGCATCTGCTGGCTTGGCCTCACGGCTCATACCGCCGGCCAATCGACCACCCTCAAATGTGCGAGTTCAGGTCCCATGCCGGGATGGTGGCGGGACGCTCCGCGGACCGATCCAGCGAAGCCTCGGCAGCTCTGCCGTACCGAGGTCTGTCGTCAGCTGATGCCGCAGATCGCTGGCCTTCTTCCTTAGGATCGCGGAGTCGTCCTGGCAGACCAATTCGCCGTCGGTTTGCATTCTTCCAGCAACCGACTGGAGCTCGTTCTGGAGGCCGAAATAGGCTTCGCGGGCTGCTTGTGACAGGAACATGCCCCCGGCCTGTTCGCTGAAGAACCAGTTGTGGAACTTTTCCCTGAGGTCAACCAAGTCCGATCGCCGAGGCGGTTCCAGGAACTCTAGGAACTGCCGAGGCATGCTCCTGGTGAGATGGAACAGTTCTTGATAATGCGGAAGCCGCAGATCGCGCAGCGCGCGATCGTAGGCGTGCTCGGCCTCGATACGCAACTGCGAGCGGGTGGTGGCGTAGGTGACGACGCCGCCAGCAAGGATTCCTCCCAAAGCGATGATGACGGCGATCCATGCGTCCATGTCTCTCTTCTTCCCGTAAGAGCGGACCCAACTCCCATGGTGATGCCGCCTCACGGTGATGTCTCTGCGGGCGGATCAAGGCAATGCTCGCTAGCGCAACGAGCATGACCTTGCTCTGCTCCGGAGCGAGCGGGACACTCGGCCTATATGCCAGGGCCCGCTCGCGGCGGGATGGAGCCGGACGACGCCGTAGTCACGGCAGAGCCCGTGGCTAGGGCTAGGAGGGGATATTGATGAGCCAGCAAGCTGCGCCCGGTGCCTCGGCGCCGCCGGAGGTGATCTACATCATCCGGCACGGCGAAAAGCCCGCTGATCCGCAGCCCGCAGGCCCGGGCCAGCCTGCGCCGCCGCCCGCCCCGCCCTTCGGTGTCGATGACCAGGGCAACCAGGACGCGCATTCTCTGCTGCCGCGGGGATGGCAGCGGTCCGGTGCGCTCGCCGTCCTGTTCGACCCGGCCCTAGGCGAACTGCAGGCGGGGCTGCAAGTCCCCGCGGCTTTGCTGTCGCCGTCCTACGGCGACCCGGGCAAGACCATCGTGCACCGGACGTACCAGACGATCCAGGGTCTCAGCGACCGCCTCGGGCTTCAGATAGCGTCCGACTTCGCCGAAGGCCAGGAATCCCAGCTGGCCGCGAGCGTCGTGGGCACCCGTTCCGGCGTCGTGCTGATCTGCTGGGAGCACCAGCACATCCCGGTGCTCGCCTCGTCGCTGCCGGCTGTCCCGGGAACCGTCATACCCCAGAAGTGGCCGGGTGACCGCTTCGATGTCATCTGGACCTTCACGCTGGTCCCGGCATCTGCCCCGGCCCAGTACGTCTTTGGCCAGATCCCCCAGCAGCTGCTGTCCGGAGACACCGCCGCCATCATCTCGCCTTAGCCCCCGCCGAGCCGATCAGCGGCCTGGCGCTCGGCGTGGCCGGTGTATGGATAACGGTAATTGAGTATGCAAGAATTCTCAGGTCAGCCCGAAGCATAGCGATAGTGGCGCGTGCGCTCGACGGCTGCCGCCGCCCCCGGGGCCGCGGTGTATCGCCGGAAACCGCGGGCGCCGGAAATGGGTGGGGACATATGGCCGGGAATCAGCTGCCGTCGATTAACCACATCGTCCAGCTCATGCTCGAGAATCGCTCGTTCGACCACATGCTGGGCTTCCTGTACGCCAGCACGGGGAATGTCTCGCCCGCGGGCCAGGCGTTCGAGGGCCTGACCGGTAGCGAATCCAATAGCGACGCCAGCGGCAATAAGGTGACGGTTTACCAGATCGATCACACGGCGGCGGGCGCTTACTTCATGCCGGGCGCTGATCCCGGTGAGGGATACGCGAATACCAACGAACAGCTATTCGGCAGCGGCAAGCCGCCGAGCCCGCCGGCCGCGACCAGCACCGGCTTCGTCACGAACTTCGCCGACGCCATCGCCTATGACCAGCGCTCGGGCCGCAGCGTGCAGGCCGGCACCACCGCCTCGGCCATCATGGGAGTGTTCCCGCCCGCGGCGCTGCCGGTCCTGTCCGGTCTGGCCGCCGGCTTCGCCGTCTGCGACCACTGGTACAGCTCAGTGCCCACCGAGACCTTCCCGAACAGGGCCTTCGCCTGCACCGCGACGAGCCAGGGGCACATGAACGACGCCACGGCGTCCTTCACCGTCCCGAGCATCTTCGGGCTGATGACCGCGCACAGCCTGAGCTGGAAGATCTACGGCTACAACCAGGAGCCGCTGACCCGCAAGAACTTCCCTGACACCCTGAGCGCCCCGGATTCCTGCTTCGGGCTATTCGCCGATTTCCAGTCCGACGCCGCCGCCGGGACGCTGCCCCAGTACTCGTTCCTTGAGCCGAGCTGGGGATCGACGGGCAACAGCCAGCACCCCAACTACGACGTCTCGCTCGGCGAGAAGCTCATCCAGGACGTCTACAACGCCGTCCGCAACGGCCCGGGCTGGAACCAGACGCTGCTGTTCATCACCTATGACGAGCACGGCGGGCTCTATGACCACGTGCCGCCGCCATCGGGGGCCACCCCGCCGGACGCCACGCCCGGCGAGTTCGGGTTCGACTTCACCCGGTTCGGGGTGCGAGTCCCAGCGGTGCTGGTCTCGCCGCTGATCCCGGCCGGCACGGTGTTCCGGGTACCCGCCGGATCGACCCCGCTGGATCACACCTCCGTCCTGAAGACCATCCAGGCCCGCTGGGGGCTGCCCGCGCTGACCGCCCGGGACGCCGCCGCGCCTGACGTCGGAGATGTGCTCAGCCTGGCTGCCCCCAGAACCGATGACCCGCTGGCCGGGGTGGCCGCGCTGACCTCGACCGGCGCCAACCCGGCCGCGGCCGAGGTGTCGCACCTGCAGCTGGCGAACGCTCAGCTGACATCGCAGCTGCAGGTTCCGCTGAGCGAGCTGCACTCCGCGCCGCTGCTGGCCACCCAGCAGACGCCGTCGGACTACGACCACTACATCGCGGCGCGCACGGCAACCTGGAAGGCTGCCAGGACACGCGGCAACACTCCGCAAGGCTGACCGCCAGCCGGCTAGCCAAGGCGGGCGGCGCGCCCTCATCCTCCGCTGGCTCCAGCGAAGCCAGGCGGCCGGTTCAGCACCGCAACCCGGCTCTCAGCAGCGTTCAAGCTGCCGTCACGTCCCTATGGGCCTGCCAGCTGTAGGTTTCCCGTAGTGCCCGGCCGCCGCTGTGGCCATGAAGGTTTATGAGCTGCGGCTTTGTCGCCGTAGTTCACAGAACGGGTATGTGCCGCCGCTTCCAGCCAGGACGGCCCTGGCGGGCCGCGGCAGGATCAGTAATCTCTGCCGCGGCCCGGCCCGGTGCTCAGTGCGCAGAATGCCCGATCTGGACGGTCTGCGTCGTGATCGGCCTCGAGCCGTCGTCTGCCCATAGGCGGGTCCGCGCCCGGTTATCAAGAACTCGTCGCGTCGTTCACTACATTGCAGTCCCGACTATGACCCGCGGGCAGTCGGCCCGATCGTATATTTATTCATTGCCGCAGTTGGGGTGAATATCCGCATCCGGCCGCGGTGGGTTGGCATTCGGAACGCTGCGCATCTGACCGGGCCCGATCTGGTGTGGCCGCCGGGATGTCAAGGGACATGCTGCAGGCATGCTGTACGTGAAGTGCCGGGTGGGGATAAGGCTGAGTGCTTGTAGCTGGCTATCTCGGTTACGTGGAGCTGGGTGGTGCTGTGGGATGTGTGGATCCATCCGGGGTAGCGGTGTCCGGCGACGTGGACGCGGATGAGCAGGCGGAAGGCGTGCGGGTCGATGCCGTCGTAGCCGTGGCGCACGATGGTCCGGTAGATGTCGCCTGAGATGACCAGGGTCAGCGGGTCAGCTGCGGCGCGGAGCGCCTTCTTGACGCCGGGGGCATCGAGGAGTCGGAAGGCGATGTCGAGTGCTTCGCCGAAGCATCCGTTGCCGTCGTAGTGGACTTCTCCGGCGTGCATGACGACGCGGACCCGGAGCTGGCGGTGCGCGCGGCCGGCGCGCGGGAGGCTGGCGTTGTAGTCGGCTAGGAGCTGAGCGAGCACGGGGATTGCACGGTTCAGGAGGATGGGCTTGGCGGCGTGGTCGACGGGGTGGATAAGGGCGAGGAGGCCATCGCCGCGGTCGGTGAACCGGTCACGATCGCGCCGGTGGATGCCCGCTGAGCGCAAAGCCTGATCGAACAGGTCATAGAGCGTGCGGCGGAGCTCGGCCTTGACCGGATCAGGGCGGCTGGTCGACTGCTCGATATCGACGGCGATGATGGCCCGGTGCCGTGGCAGGCCGGCCGCCGGCGGGGTCTGGTCCAGGCGAGCTGGCGGGAACGTGCGGGTCACGGGCGTGGCTGCCTGGCACCGGGGGCGGGCCGGCGCAGGGTTACCGCCAGGCGCGGGATGGCGAGCAGGGTATGTGCGGCGAAGCGGGCCCGGCTGAGACGTGCGGACAGGGCGGATAGTTCGCCCAGCCATTCCTCGCGCCATCGGGCCTGGGTGGCTGCGGGCAGCAGCGCAGTCGTTGCGGTGAGCAGGCGGCCAGACGCGGTGCGGGCGTGCCTGTTGCGGCTCAGCGTGGCCGCGGCGAGCGTTTCCAGTTCGGCCTGGACTGTGTCCAGGCGGAGCAGCCGGGCGGCCGGGACGAAGACCTCGCGTGCTTCCCTGGCCTTGCGCAGCTGCTTGTCCGGCCGCAGGTATTGCACGGTGCGCATGTTGTGCAGCCGGTCCGCGACCTTGATCGCCAGAACCTGGGGGTCGGCGGCCCTGGCGGCGGCTATCGCCTGGGCCAGTGCGCTAGCGCCGTGGTATCTGATCTGGTCGAGCGCGACGATCCTTGCTACCAGGGTGGTGATCTCGGTACCGAAGTCACGGTCCAGTTCGGCGAAGGTATAGGGGGTATCGGCGGTCGTGTCGTGCAGCAGCGCCGCGCACAGCGCCTGGTCGCTGGCCCCTAGCCCGGCCATGATCGTCGCGACGGCCAGCGGGTGGGTGATATACGGGTCGCCGCTGAGGCGGGTCTGGCCGTGATGCCAGGCCGCCGCGACCTCATAGGCGCGGCGGATCAGCCCCAGATCGGCATCCGGCCGGGTCGCCCGGAGGATCTCGCGCAGCCCGGCCAGCGGATCGGCCTGCACCGCGCCCGGCTGCACCTGGCCGGCCAGGACGCCGTTCACAGCGAGACGCCCAGCGTGCCCGGCTGCGCAGCGTTCAGCGTCGCTCGGCGCTTTTCCCGGATCCGGGAGATCTCCGCCAAGGCGACCCGCGCCTGCTCGGCGCCGTCCCGGGTCAGCTGGTAATACCGCCGCCGCGGGCGTCCCTCGCGGACGCCCAGCTCGGGATCCTCCCAGCTGCTTTCTACCCAGCCCACCATCTCAAGCCGGGCCATCACCGGGTACAGCGTCCCGGTTTCCAGGCCGGCCAGCTTGCTGATCTCCAGCCCGTACCGCGGGGCGGCCGGATCGGCCAGCATAGCCCGCAGGATCTGCTGGACCGGCCCGGTCATCTTGATCGCATACTTCATACGTATAACTCTATATAGCTAGGCCTGGAATGTCGATACCTGCAAGACGCGCGACGGGATCCCGCCCGTACGGGGAGACAACCTCGTCGGCCCCGGCTCGCATCAGCTTGTCGATCGAGGCTTTTTCGGAGGCCCGGGCGACGATCCGCAGGCCCGGGTTGAGCGCACGGGCGGTGAGGGTGATGTACACGTTGGCTGCGTCGGAATCCACCGCGCATCAAGCCCCGGGCGCTCTCGATGCCAGCCTGCCTGAGCACGGTCTCGTCGGCCGGGTCGCCAGGGGTGTACCGGATACCGTGTTCCCCGAGCAGCGGCTCCAGCTCCGGCTTAGATTCGATCACCACCGCTGTCAATGGCCAAGTTTCTCATGGCCACGGACACACCGCGGTGTCGCCGCGGCCCTGCAGCTCTTCCGTGACGGCCCGGCCCACGCGTCCGTAGGCGCAGCTCACGTGGTGCCCGCTGAGATGGCCGATACTCCTGGTTACCTGATTCATACGTACCTGCCTTCATCCCGACGTATGGGCGTGCCTCAAACGGCCTGCCCGCTCTCACCGACAGTTCGCCCGGCTCACGCCGAGTAGATCCACAGATTGTTCGTCTGCGGATCGGTGGCGAGCACTTCGCGCCACCCCGCGCAGATGGTGCCCGCTGCTCCTCCGATGTGCGACCATGTGCTCGGGGCGCCGAAAGAGCCGTCGTAGCGCCACACGTCGGCACCGTCGGGCGAGAGCCGGTACAGGCGCCCTTCGGCGTCGACGGAGAACGTCTTGCCCGGGCCGCCGACGGTCGTCCAGAGGTCGGGCCGCCCGTGGAAGAACCTCACCTTGCCGGTCTGGGGGTCGGTCGCGTACACGCCGAGGCCTCGTGCGTAGAGGTTCGCTGCCGGGCCTCCGATCTTCGCCCAGGCCTTCGGCGGGCCGAAGAGACCGTCGTAACGCCAGACACCACTGCCGTCGGGGGACACGCCGTAGAGCATGCCCTTGGCATCGCTGGCGAACGTCTTGCCCGGTCCGCCCACCTTCAGCCAGGCGCCGGGCGAGCCGAGGTACCTAAGCACATCGCCGGTACCGGGCTCGGTGACACAGACGCCGTCGACGTCAGGATAGATCGTGTCGGCAGGCCCGCCGATCTGCTGCCACGACATGGGCGTGCCAGAGTACTCCCACACGCTCCCGCCGTCCGGCGCCAGCCCGTACAGCTTCCCCTGCCCGTCGAGCACGAACGTCGTCCCGGGTCCGCCGATCTTGAACCAGTTGTAGTCGGCGTCCGGCTTGCCTTCGAACTGGAACACGTCGCCGCTGTCGAGGTCGGTGACGTAGATGGCCCTGGTCGCCCGTTTCTTGTCGTATCCGGCCACGACGACACCGACCGGGCCGAAGATCTTGGTCCATTGCCCGCCGACCGCCCGTAGCGTGACCGGTACGTTTCCGACGCTGCCGTCGCCTGCGAGATAGTCCGTGCCCGTGAAGATCTGCGAGCGGACACGCGCCTTCGCCTCGGGGCCGTGCGGCAGCCACCGGTACGCGTTCATGCCGGGCTGGGCGGGGAAGGCCGGCGCGATCGGTGCCCACGTCCTTCCGGCGTCCTCGGAGAACGACAGCGCGACGGACTTGCTCTGCACCCCGTAGTCGCACCACGTCAGCTCGGCAGGCGTCGACGCCCACGTTGCTTCACCGCCGCGCGGTGCCATCAGGGTCACGTTCTCGGGCGCGTCACCAGCCCCGGGCACCAGCCACGTGAACCCGTTCCCCTTGTCGTACGGAAGCTCCTTGAGCTTTTGACTGAGCGTCGCGCCGTAGGTGTCGAGGTAGATCACATACTTCTGCCCGGCGCTGTCGATCCGATAGCCGATGCCGACGACGGCGTGCTTGGCGAAACACCAGATGAACGGCCGCCCCGCGTCCACCTCGCCGACGATGTCGGCCCATTCCCAGTCATTGCCGGCGTTCGGCTTCTTGTCATCCGGGGGACCTAGGGCGACGGCGTAGTGATAGGTCTTGTCGACGAAGTCGACGAACCCGTTGAAGCCGGTGCGCCACGTCCCCGTCGTCGGGTCGATGAGCTCGTCGGTGATCGTGGGGACGTTGTTGGGCGTGGCACCCGGCTCGCCGACCTTGGCGTCCCAACCGTCGTCGCGGTGGGCCCATGTCGGGTGCTCGTACCAGTGGTCGATGATGCGACCGTGGCCGGAGAAGCTCCCGATGCCGGGGACGTAGTGGTCCCAGAATCCCATGACCATGTCGTAGGCGGTGGGCACACACCACCACGTGTACGGGACGGGCGGCACCAGCTCCCAGTACTGGATCCTCTTCTCGACCGGTGCCGCGAGAGCCTTCTGCGCGGTGAGCACGCGGGGCATCGTGGTCAGGAGCCGGTGCCACACCTGGCCCGTATCGGCGGCCGTCGGCTCCGTCGTCAGGACCTCCGGCTCCGGTGGCTGGCCTGCTCCCGGCGCCAGTGGTGCGGTCCGGGTGTCAAGGCGGTCCCGTCTCGCCGGGACGACGGCACGGTCGTCCCCGGCAACGAACTCCAGAGACTCGTCAGCCGCGTCGACGAACCGGATGCGCTCCAGCCTCACGTCGGAACGGCCCAACCTCTGAGCCGCCTCCTCCTGCGCCTGCTGGCCGACCAGAAAGTACGGGTGCAGATGGTGACGGACGAGCAGGATCGGATAGCGCCGCGCGGTCGCCGAGACGTAGATCGCGCCGAAGCGGTCCGCGAGGTCGGACAGGGAGCGGCGGGCCCTCTCGGCCACCGCCACGTCAGCGCTGGCGGCATTGGCGCGCAGCATCGAGAGCTCGTCGTATATGGCGCGGTGCGACGGGTGTTCTCCCCTTCCGCGCGCGTAGGAGAACACGTAGGCGATCAGCCTGCCCTCCGCGTCCGTGACCGGGAACGGCGCGTCCCGTGCCACGTTCGAGCCCCAGATCTCCTGCGCGTGACGGTCGGCCACCTGCTCGAGGACGAACATCGGCACACGACCCTCGATGTCGTGGCCCATCTCTGCCAGCTCCGGGTAGATCTCTTGCGCGTGGAGCACCGTCGAACCGGCCTCCCCTACCGCAGGTACGTCAACCATCGTCGGCCCCCCTTCCGCTCGTGAAGCAACGCTGCGGGCAACGAAGTGGAATATGCGGAGGCCCGGGCAGAGGCGGCGTTCTGGGCGCACGTTCGCGATTGGACGAAATCACTGGATGATAGCTGACGATTTCGCTAGTTGGTTGCGGACCGGGGCTCGACTGTCACGGATATCACGATGTCGGGGTGAACACGTAGCCGTAGTTGGGCGGGACGGTGACTGTCATCGGGTCACCCGTCGCGCCTTTCAGATCCAGTGGTGCCGGGCGGTTGGCGGCGTCAATCTGCTCGCGGAAGGTGGCTGCTGCCGGGAACGGGATGGTCATGGTCTGTGGCGTGTCGGAGAAGTTGAGGAAGACCAGGGCGATGTCGTTTCCGGCGGACCTGCGGTAGCCGATGATGCCGGAGGAGGTCTGGGAGGACTGGTTGTAGTAGAAGGAGTCCCGGCCGCGCAGGGCGGGGTGGTCGGCGCGCAGCGTGCCGAGGATCCGGTGCAGGCGGATGAGCGGCGAGCCCTGCGGGTCGTAGAAGTATTCCCAGTGCGCGTCGCGTCGGATGTGGACGCGGAGGTCCCCGTCGGCGGCCAGGACGTAGTTCTCGCTGAACTCCTGGCCCTGCCACAGCATCGGGATGCCGGAGGCGGTGTACTGGGCGATGATGAACGGCTGGATCTTGTACCAGCGGCCGCGGTCGGCTAGCGGGTCGTAGGGATCCTGCTGGTTGCCGGTGAGGAACGCGATCAGGTGGCTGTGGTCGTGGCTGTTGACGTACTGGAACGGCGCGACCGGCATGTCGACCGGTTGCCCGGCGATGTCGTGGACGGTCTTGGTTCTGGGGTAGCCGCTGAAGTCGGCGTCCAGCAGGTGGGCGAAGCTGTCGTCGACGTAGCCGTGCTGGGTCATGTCCTCGGCCTTGCCGAGCAGGTTGTCCTGCCAGGTCGCGGAGGAGTAGGTGGTGCGCAGGATCTCCTGCGGGCGGTTCAGCGCCTCGGGGACCTGGATGACCCGGCTGTACTCGCCCGGCCTGGTGCCGCCGCTGGGGGTGAAGCGGGGCAATTGCAGGGACTGGCCGTAGACGTCGTAGGCGAAGCTGGCGTATTCGACCCCGGTCGGCCCGTCGTACAGGTCGGTGACTTCGTCATAGCGGAAGCCGTCGACGTGGTACTCCTCGAGCATGTAGCTGGTCACCGTGTGCACGTAGTCGCGGGCGAACTGCTGGCTGTAGTCCACGACGGGCCCGAAGGGCCCCTGGCCGCCAACCATCGGGCTCGGCACGCCGGCGTCGAGGTAGACCTGGTAGTAGGGGAAGGTGGGGTCGACGTGCTGGAAGACGACGTCCAGGATCACCGCTACCCCTTGGGAGTGGCAGCTGTCGACCAGGCGCTTGAGGCCGGCCGGCCCGCCCGGCCGCTGATTGGGCGCGAAGTAATGCAGCGGCCCGTATCCCCAGTCGAAGTCCAGCTTCAAGCTGGTGACCGGCATCAGCTCCAGGCAGGTCACGCCCAGGCTCTTCAGGTACGGCAGCCGGTCCGCAACGCCCTGGAAGGTGCTGTTGAATTCCTCGACGTGCATCTCGTAGACCACGAGATCTGCAAGCTCGGGAACCTTCCAGCCGCCGTCGTGCCACTGGAACGCCGGAAGGGACGCTGGCGTATCGAACGCCGACAGCTGGCCGACTTCGTCCGTCGCCCGGGCGAACGGGTCAGTGAACCAGAGCGTGAGAAGGGTCCGCGATCCGTCGGCGACCCGATATAGCTGATACCGGTAAAGGTAACGGCCGGCCTGGCCAAAGCTGGTGCCTGGCTGTGGTTGTATTGTGACGTCCGCTGACCACAACCCATTTGGCCCGCCGACGAACTGAAGGGGAAAGTTCTGTGGCTGGATGCCGGGCGTGAACCGGTCGGCGCTATGGATGACGAGCGCGACGACCTGGAAACCGGCCCCGATGCCCGGAAGGTACAAGCCGAACCGGACCGGAACGCCGTCCGGCGTCGGGTCCGAGGCGAACGCCCCCACCTCGCTGAGATCGATCATGATGAAAGCCCCATTTCGTCCTGAGCAACACTGTAATCGCCGGATGCCTGATAGAGGGGCCGAGCACGCCTTCTGATACATGCTTGAGCCCGCGGGCGACGGCGAGCTTACTAACACGATGATCCACCATGGCATTACGTCACGGCGTCACCCTCTGCCTTACTGGCCACAGTAAGTACAGGGTTAACGGTCTGCTCGCTGGCACCTATTACGGCAGCCGCGGTTGGGCTACGAGCTGGGCGGAGGCGGCCGAGTTGATGTGATTTTTTCACATTCACGAAGGCACGAAGGCAGTGCGCCGGGCAAGCCAGCTTGCATAGATCAGCCTGTTACACAACCCCGGCCAAAGCTCCGGCGCCGGAAGATCTCGGGCTGTTTGAGAGCAGACGCTCTAAAATATAAGGATCGAGTCGGATTCCCGCGCCGTTTATGCGACAGGCTGAGATATGCATCGTCGCACGTGGAGAACGTGCTCAGCCTGCGGCCTCGACGAATGCCTTATCCGCGGTCGAATCTCCATCCACATCCGAGCCGAACACAGCCGCCCAGAACCTGGCCAGCGCGAGCGCATCCGCAGCGTCGAAGGAGACAGGCTTAATCACACTCGGAATGTTCGTAACCTAACCGCGGCCCTCCGTCAGGGCACTGGCTAGCGGCACCGCCCAAACGAACGTTTGATTGACAGGCTACTAAACAGGGCGGACAGTTGCCTGCAGAGGCCAAACGATCGATTGTTTGGACGTCAGGCCAGCATCGCGCGGGCGGTTACGCGGCGAAGGGAGTCAGCATGAGAACCAGGGCGAAGCGCTTGCTGACCGCGATCGGGCTTACGTTCACGCTGACAGCGGCCGCGTTCGCGGCTGCCACGGGCTCGGCACAGGCCGCCCCGGCGCTGCCGGGGCTCAACATCACGGCGGTCTACGTGACCGGGGTGTCGTCTGGCGGCTTCATGGCCACGCAACTGCAGGTGGCGTACTCCGGCAGCATCGACGGCGCCGGGATCATCGCCGCCGGCCCGTACGACTGCGGCCAGGGCAATGTGATCGACTTCGCCACCTGCGACATCGGCGCCAGCCTGCCCGTCCTGGAGCAGCAGGCGGTCACCTGGGCCGCGCAAGGACAGATCGACCCGCTCTCCAACCTGGCCGCCAAGCCGGTCTATGTCTACCACGGCACCGCCGACCCGGTCGTCAACGGCCTGGTGTCCGGCGCAGGCGTCAGCTTCTACCAGCACTTCGGCGCCGACGTGGAGTATCACAACCAGGATCCGGCAGGCCACGGCTGGCCCACCCCCGACGGCGTGATCGCCTGCCCGCTGACCAGCCCGCCGTTCCTCATCAACTGCGGTGACGACCCCGAAGGCCAGATGCTCGCCCACTGGCTCGGCCACATCAGCCGGCCGGACACCGGCACACCGGACGGCATGCTCACCTCCTTCAGCCAGGACCTCTACGCACCCGGCGGCAGCGCCCCAGCCCTCAGCATGGACAACACCGGCCTGCTGTACACCCCGCCGTCGTGCGCGAGCGGCGCCCCCTGCACCCTCGTGGTAGCCCTGCACGGATGCCTGGGCGGGCAGTACCTGCTCGGCCGCGAATTCGCCGAGCTCGCCAACCTCGACTCCTACGCCGACACCAACAACCTGGTGGTCCTGTACCCGCAGGCGATCGCGAGCACCGTCCCGGCCAACCCCGAAGGATGCTGGGACTGGTGGGGATACGACGGCCCGGGCTTCGCGGTCAAGAGCGCACCGCAGATGGTCACGATCATGAGGATGGTCACCGCGCTGCGCGACTGACCGATGCCACCTCGCGGCCGCGGCATCCGGGTGAAGCTGCGGCCAGCCACAGTACGCAGGGCGCAGATCATGCGGCCAGCCCGGATGTTCCCGGGGCACCTGGGAGCGCAAGCTCGTGTTGTGCGGCGAACCGCAGGTGAGCCCGCCGCCAGGTCAAAAGGAGCAGCCATGAACGCCATCAGCAAGCGAAAGCCTCGCCGGGGCAGCCATCTGACCGGCGTGGCGGTACTCGCTGCGACCTGCACGCTCCCGGGAGACCTGGACCGCTGCGGTCACCTAACGGTCAGACGACGCCCGCTGCCCGCCCCAGGCGTATGAACCGGCTGATAAGACCGCAACAGCAGGCAGGCGTCCTGCTTGTGGTCGGCGGGCTTGCCGTCAGTTCATTACCGCCACGGTGTCCGGCGACATCGGGGCAGAAACCCGGGCCCAGGATTAGGAGTAGTCAGTTATGTTGCAGCAGATCGAGACACCGTGGCTAGAGGGTTACAACTTCGGGGTCGGAGTGGATCCCGGCGGCGGTTCACCGATGAACCTGGTCATCCAGCCGACGCCGGTCCCGGTCGCTCCCGGCGGTTCCCTTAGGTTCGTGGTGACCCGTATCCATACGACGTCCGACCTGCAGGACAACTTGCAGATCTCCGCCGAGGCGAGCGGGGGCTGCGGACTGTTCGGTGCCTCCGCGCGCTTTGACTTCGCGAAGAAGTGCGAGGTCCAGGAGGAATGCCTGTTCATGACGGTCAGCGCGGTTGCGGGAAACGCGTTTCAGTCGATAGACGACGTGGTGCTGACCCCTGACGCAGCCGCTCATGCTGGCGACCCGCAGGCGTTCCAGGAGCGATTCGGCGGCGTCTTCGTCCGAGGCGTCCGGACCGGTGGTCTGTTCGTCGGCGTGGTGAAGGTCGAGTCTTCCTCGAAGGACACGCTGGAGCACGTCGCAGGGGACTTGGACGTCAGCTACGCGGCGTTCGAGGCCAAGATCAGTGCTTCGCATGACACCAAGGACTCGGAGACGAGCGAGCGCTACAGTGCGATGCTGTACTTCGAGGGGGGCGACCGCGCGGCGATCATGAATGTCTTCGATCAGGCCGACCCGCGGTCTCTCTTCGCGGCGGCCAAGCTCTGGGCGGCAACTGTGGGCGCGAACGGAGTGCCCTATCAAGTGACACTCGCGCCGATCGGCATCGCCCGAGGGGCGCCGCCGGCTCCCGACCCCGCCAAGCTTCAGCTTGCCCGGGATGTGTTGACCGAATGTACCCGCCAGCGCGCCAGCCTGCTGGATGGGCTGAACCGTATCGACTACGTGCTCCAGCATGAATCTCTCTACGGATTCGGCCCGGACACCATATCTGCGCAGGATCTGTCGCACCTGGCCACAGATTTCGGGGCGGCGCTAACGCAAGTGGCCAAGTGCGCCAGCGTCGCTATCCAAACCCCTGACAAGGCGGTGTTCCCGGCGGCGATGCCGGCCGTTCCGGGAAACATGCCCGCCTCCGATCCCGCACTGCATCAGGCGTATGCAGCCAAAGGGCAGGAAATAGCCGACACGAACCCAATGGTTGCGGCACTCCGTGCCGCCGAGCCGGAGGGGGCGCAGAGAGCCGGGTTTGACCAAGGCATCGGAATCTGGGCCGGGAACACCGTCCCGGGCCCCGGGAAGACGGCATTCTCGGAAGAGCTGAAGCCCGTTGAGGCGCTGGGATTCGCCGACGCCGTGGCCTTCTCGCTCGCCTGGAACAACAACGCTGCTCTTGCTGCCAAGGGAGCAGCCATCTGCGCCCGGGACCCGGAGGTGCTGAACAGCCGGACAGCCGGATGCGCCGCACGTCCGGCCGGCCTCCCAGCGGCCATGTACTGGCTCGGGTTCGACATCGCCACCGGCCTCTACGGAAATCCCGCGCTGGGCGGTGATGGCAATACACAGATCGGGCCCGGGGCGGAGGCGATCCGCGCCAGTCTCCAGAGCGCCGACGGCACGGCGGGCTTCAACGACGCTCTTGCATTCAACGTCGGCCGCCGTTGATCGACGCAAGGACATCGCCAGGGCCGGACCAACCGGCCACCGGGTATCACAAAGACCCTCTATATCCCAGTGCTGACCACGAGCCGATACAGCGCACGTCCGTCCAGACCAGTTTCAGCCGTCCGAACCACCGCCGGTCCTCTCCACCCGGCGACCCCTAACCCCGATGAAGGTGATCACTGTGCGTCAAGCCGTGCTCGACATCTGGAACGACTTCAACCGTCCCCTCGAAGGCCGCGTCCGCTACATGTACCTCGACGTCAAAGGCCTCGTGACGACCGGCCTGGGAAACCTGATCGACTCCACCGCGGACGCCGAGCAGCTGGCCTGGCAGCACGCCGACGGCACTCCCGCGTCGACGGATGAGATCGACGCGGAGTGGGAACGCGTCAAGGGTCGCACCGATCTCGCCTCGAAGGGCGGCGGCGCGTTCGCCGCCGACGCGCAGCTGTTCCTGGCCGATGAGGAGATCGACCGCATCGTACTGCTCAAGCTGGGCCAGATGGAAACGACCCTGAAGGGCAGGGCGCCCTTCGCAGCCTTTGACGACGCCCCCGCCGACGCCCAGCTGGGCCTGATGAGCATGGCCTGGGGGATGGGACCCATGTTCGCCTTCCCGAAGTTCCAGGACTTCGTCGCGGCCCGCGACTGGGACGGCGCGAGCAAGGAATGCCGCTTCCAGCCCGATATCGGCACGATCACCACCCGTAACGACCGCGACCAGCAGCTCTTCAGCAACGCCGCGACCGTCGTGCGAGACGGCCTGGACCCCGACGTCCTCGTCTGGGCGCCCTGAGGCTCGTCTCTCACCCGCTTGACAGTCAGGAAAGGGCACCAATGAGGTTCTCAACAAGGTTGAGCCGGTCACGTGTCCGCCTGCCCCTCGTCCCCGGTCGCCTGGGCCGGCGGCGGCGCCACCACGTCTAGCTAGCGCGCTGACCCTCGCCAACGCCGAGCGGACCGGCGGCGCCATCCGCTATGCCGCGATGAAGAACGTCCGGGGAGCGGCAGCCCGGGAGCTTGGCACGCATGCGCCGCCTGGGCGACAATGCCGGGATGACTCGTGATGACAGCGGGGACCTGTTGCTGCGGCGGCTGGTCTTTATGTCCCTTCTGGACGGGACCAGGCCCTCGGGGATACCCGGATGGGTGTCCCCTGTCGCCCCCGTTGTTACCCAGGCCGCCGTCGGGGCCGGGCACTGGGCCGCCGGCCGCCGGCACCGGGCCCTGGCCGCGTGGGCAAGCGCAGCTGGCTTCGGGCTGGTGGCATGGGGCCTTGGCACGGAAGCGCCGACCCGGGCCGAGGCGCAACAGAACATCGAGCAGCAAAAGGACCTGATGCGCAAGCGTGGCCTAGAGGTGCCGGCTACCGCCAGGACGGAAACATCAATGGCACGCAGGCGATTGCAGAACGCCCTGGACGTCCTTGGGCCCTCGACACAGATGGTCTTCGGCGTGCGGTCGGGCCTGCGCCGCCCGCGGCGGCTGACGGTGCTCGCGATCGCCGGCGAAGCCCCGCTCGCTGTGTTCTATGCCCTGCGGGTGCCCCGGGCCGTGCAGCGGCGCAGGCCGAGGATCGCCGCCGGCTCAGCCCTGGTCGTAGCCGGATCGGTAGCCCGGCTGCGGGCGGCATCGGCTGAACCGCTCCGGTAACAGCAGGCCCGTAGCGGCCTCCGGCGGCGGGACCCCGCCCGCAAGATCACCGGAAATCTCACTCCGGTCAACCTCGAAAACCAGGACCTCGTCGCTGCCCCGCTCCAGCGGCACCTCCAGCAGATACGCCACCGTCCCTCCTCTCCGAACCTCCGCAGGCAGTCACCAAGGGCAGCAAACACCACGCCGAAGCGCTACCGCAGACCATTCTCTGCTAAAAGCCCAGCTAATACTGGAGCCTGCCAGCGGAATGGCGGCGCCAGCCAACGAAGCGGCCGCGCGCTGCAGGGCGATTATCCGAAGCTGGTCGCGCCGCCGTCGAGGACCAGCGGATGCGCGTTGACGTAGCTGGATTCCCCGGACAGCAGCCACACCGCGGCGTAAGCCACTTCCCAGGCCGTCGCCTGCCGGCCGAACGGCAGGCTCCGCGCGGTGCGGCCCGGGTTGAGCCGCGACGCCTCCCGCCCGAGCGGGGTGTCCACCAGGCCCGGCACCACCAGGTTGGCCCGGATCCCGCGGGCCATTCCCTCCCGCGCCACCTGCCGGCAGATACCGGGCAGTGCCGCCTTGGACGCGTCATACGCCGGGATCCCGGTCGCCGCCCGCAGGCTCGCCGCCGAGCTGATGAACACGATCGCCGAGCCGGGATCCAGCACCGGCAGCGCGGCCGCGGCCACCAGGAAATGCGCCCTGGTATTGACCGCGAACACCTGGTCCCACTGGGCGGCCGTCGTCCCGGCCATCCCGCGCCCGCGCCCGATACCGACGTTCAGCACCAGGCCGTCCAGGCCGCCCAGCGCCGCCGCCGACTCCGCCACCACCGACGCGCACGCCTGCGGTGAGGCCACGTCGGCCAGCACCACCGCGGCGGCCTGCCCTTCGCCACGGACCAGGGCCGCGGTCGCCTCCGCGGCGCCCGCGTCGCGGTCCGCGCAGGCCACCGCCGCGCCTTCCCTGGCCGCCAGCACCGATATCGCCCGGCCGTTGCCGGCCGGCGGATCCGGGTCCGGCGACGGCCGCGTCCCGGCGCCGACCACCAGCACCCGCCGCCCGGTCAGCCGGCCGCGCCCGGGCGCGGAGCCGGCGGCTTCGGCCGGCAGCGTCACGATCCGGCCCACATCGGCGCGGCATCCGGCGGCAGCGGCACCGCGAACGCGTTCAGCAGGAACGAGATCAGCGTGTAGTACCCGCACAGCGACACCAGCTCCACCATCCCGGCGTCGCCGAGGAAGCGGTGCGCGGCATCATAGGCCTGCTGGTCCAGCCGGCCAGAGAGGCTGAGCTGGCGGGCCACGGCGTAGACGGCCCGTTCGTCGTCCGCCTCGAACCGCGGATCCTCGCCGCGCCCGATCGCGTCCACCACCGCGCCGGCCACGCCGTGCTCGCGCGCCATGGCCGCGTGCGCCCACCACTCGAACTCCGCCTGCCACCGCGCGCCGGTCGTGATGATGGCGATCTCCGACAGCCGCCGCTCGATCGAGGTGCCGAACCGCAGCGCCGCGCCGAGCGAGGACAGCCGCCGCCCGGCGCCAGGCACCGTGACGAACGCGTTGAACGGACCGGCCAGGCCGCCACCGGCGGTCACCACGTGCTCGCCCACGCTGCCGACAATGGCGTCCCACAGCTGCTGGCCCTCAGGCCCCAGCTCCTCGCGCCGCATATAGGGAATCCGGGTCATAGCCCGAACAATAACCACCACCAGGTCTTCGGCGCATACGCGCGATCCGGAACGCCGCCACGTCCGAAAGCCGCGCCGAGCCGGCGGGGAGAAGCCGGCCATAGCGAGGACGTAATCTTCGCGGTCCGCCTCGTTACCAATGACCGGTTCTGGAGGTGAGGCCTGCTTCCTGGTGCCGTATCGGATAATGCGGTTAGGTGAGGCAGGGTGAGCCGATCGCAGAACCGGGGGGCGATGTGAGCACGCAGGCCAGGCGCGGTGCCTATGCGCTGCTGACTGATGGCACCACGATCGAGATCCGGGCCGCGCGGCCGGAGGACTTCGACGCGGTGCGGGAGCTGCATGCCAAGATGTCCCCGGACAATCTTTACCTGCGTTTTTTCAGCATGAGCCCGGCCGCGGCCGTGCAGGAGGCCCGCCGGATATGCCGTGCGCCCGGCCCGGATCACGCCGCGCTGCTGGCCGTGCTGGACGGGGAGGTGATCGGCTGCGGTGCTTACGAGCTGGCCGCCGACGGGTCCGGGCCGGCCGAGGTCGCCATGACGGTCGCCGATGGCATGCACAACCGCGGTATCGGCACGCTGCTGCTGGAGCACCTGGTCTCGCTGGCCCGCGGCCAGGGTATCCGTACCTTCGCCGCGGAGACGCTGACCGAGAACACGCTGATGCTGCAGGTGTTCGCCAACGCCGGGCTGCGGGCGTACCGCGCCCTGGAAGACGGCGTGTATGACTTGCGGTTCCCGTTGCCGGCCGGGGAGGGCGATGCCGGCCTGGACGCCTACCGGGACGCGGTCGCCGAGCGGGAACGGTCGGCTGATGTGGCCAGCCTGCGGCCCGTGCTGGCCCCGGCCTCGGTCGCGGTCATCGGCGCGGGTCGGCGGCCCGGGTCGGTCGGCCGGGCCATCTTGGGCAACATCGTCACCGGCGGCTTCGGCGGGCCGGTGTACGCGGCCGGCCCGGATACGGCCGGGCTGGACGGCGTGCCCTGCGTGCCGTCGGCCGCCGAGCTGCCCGGGCCGGTGGACCTGGCGGTCATCGCCGTGCCGGTGTCGGCCGTGCCCGGTGTCGCCGAAGATTGCGGGCGGCGGGGGGTGAGGGCGCTGGCCGTGACGACGGCCGGGCTGGACGGCCCGGCCCGGGCCGAGCTGCTGGGCATCTGCCGCCGCCACGGCATGCGGCTGGTCGGGCCGGGCAGCTTCGGCGTGGCCAACACGGCCATTTCCCTGGATGCGACGTTCGCGGCCCGCCATCCCAGGCCGGGCATGGCCGGCCTGGCGCTGCAGTCCACCGGCGGCACCGGCTTCGTCCTGCTCGAGCACCTATCCCGGCTCGGCATCGGGATCTCCACCCTGGTCTCCCTCGGCGACAAGGACGACGTGTCCGGCACCGACATGTTGCTGTGGTGGGAATCGGACCCGGCGACCAAGCTGGCCGTGCTGTACCTGGAGTCGTTCGGCAACCCGCGCAAGTTCGCCCGCACCGCCCGGGCCGCCGGCCGCGCCATGCCGGTCCTGACCGTGAACGCGGGCCGGTCCGCACCGGGCCTGCGCCAGGCCGCGATCCGCGCCGCCGCCGCGGCCACCCCGCAGCTCACCCGGCAAGCGCTGTTCGGCCAGGCCGGCGTGATCGCCGCCGCCAACCTCGGCGAGCTGCTCGATGCCGCGGCCCTGCTGGCATCCCAGCCGGTGCCCGCCGGGCGCGGCGTCGGCGTGGTCTCCAACACCCGCGGCGGCGGCGTGCTCGGCGCCGATGCGTGCGGCGACGCGGGCCTGCAGGTCGCCACCCTCACCCGGGACACCCAGCGGGCGCTGCGGGACCTGCTCCCCGACGTGGCCGCGGTAGCCGGGCCGGTCGATACCACCGCGGTGGCCGCGCCCGGCGTATTCCGCCGGTGCCTGGAGCTCGTCGGCGCCGACCCGGGCGTGGACGCGGTCCTGGCCCTGACGGCCACCACCGCGGCCGGCGACCTGGTTCCCGAGGTGGCCGCCGCACGGCTGCCGGTGCCGATCGCGGCGGCGGTGATGGACCAGCTCGAAGCGGTCCGGCTGCTGCCCGTCCCGGACGCGGAGGCCCCCGCCGTCCCCGCCTACGCCTATCCCGAGTCCGCCGCCCGCGCCCTCGGCCACGCTGCGCGCTACGGCATGTGGCGCGTCACTCCGCCCGGCACCATCCCTGACCTGGACGGCCTGCGTCCGGACCAGGCCAGGGAACTGGTCCTGCGTTTTCTCGCCGTCCACCCGCGGGGCGGCTGGCTGCCCCGGGATCACACCACGTACTTGCTCGGCTGCTACGGCGTGCCGCTGGCCGACAGCATCGCGGTCTACAACGCCGACACCGCCGCCGTCGCGGCGGCACGATGGGGCGGCCCGGTGGCTCTCAAGGCCGATGTGCCGGACCTGGTGGTGCGCCGGAAAGGCGCGGGCGCCGTCCTGCTCGACCTGCACGGCGCCGATGAGGTCCGGCGCGGGTTCGGCTCGCTGGAGGAGGCCTTCGGCGACCGCCTGGCCCGCGTCATCGTCCAGCCGATGATCACCGGCGTTGAGGTGAAGATAACCGTGCTGGAAGAGCAGCTGTTCGGCCCGGTGGTGCTGTTCGGGCTGCCCGGGGCCGCCGATGTCCTGGCCGACCGCGCCGCCCGGCTCGCCCCTCTCACCGACACCGATGCCGACGACCTGATCCGTTCGGTACACGCCGCCCCGCTGCTGCTCGGCCGTCCCGGCGCCCCCGGCCCCGACCTCGGCTCACTCAAGGACATGCTGCTGCGGGTATCCCAGATGGCCGAGGATCTCCCGCAGATCACCGAACTGGACCTGAGCCCGGTCATCGCCCGCCGCGACGGCGCCCTGGCCGCCGACGCCCGGGTCCGCCTCCAGCCCGCCCAGCCCGCCGACGCCTACCTGCGCCAGCTGCGGTAACAGGCAGCCCAGGCGCTTCAGCTGACAGCCAGGTAGATGCTCTTCCCGATGAGCCAGAAGCCCACGACCAGGCTCCCCACGATGATGATCTGGTCGGTGTGGGTGTTCATCCAGGTCCGGAACCTGGCCAGGACGGGCTGGCTGCGGCTGGCCCACAAGCCGGCGTAGATCTCCAGGGCGAGGTAGGACGCCGAGGCCAGGACGCAGAACAGGGCCAGCGCGAGGTAGCTTTCCCAGCTGGATACCTTGGCCTCCACGATGGTGGCCACGCCCGCGCCGATCATTACCCACGGCTGGAGCGCAGGGGCCAGGCCCAGGGCGAACCACGGGGACATGCCGTCCACGTGCTGCTGCCAGTTCGGTGGCTTCTTCGGCTTCTCCGGCCGCCGCATCTTCCGCCATTGCCGGATCGCGGTCGCGACCAGGACCACGCCGATGGCGATCCTCACCGCCAGCGCCGCATAAGAGGGGGCCGTGTCCGGCTTGGGGGGGGTTATTGCCGGTGGCGAGCACGGTGAGCGCGACCACGATCGCCAGGGATACCAGCCACCCGATCACGAATGCCGCGCCGTTTCGCACGCCGCGCTTGGAGGGCAGCACGACGAGGAATGCCGTCAGCGGCAGCGGGTCGAGCGTTATCGCCAAGCCGATCAGAATGAAGTCAAGCGTCACTGCCGTCCTCCCGCCTCGCCCTCACGCGGCGCTGACGCAGCGTCGCAGGCGGGTCATCGGCATCGCGGGGCCGCTGTCCCGGCCTGTCACCGTTTCAGTGGACCGCCGCGGCACCGGCCGCCGCATCGGCCCGATGGGATGATCCGGCCCTCGTGCCGACGACCACCTGGCGGGCCGATTACCTCCTCGAGGAGGCCGAGGTCTCGCGCTCGCATGACTGCCTGATTCCGTGAGGAGGCCCCGAGCTTCCGGTAGATCGAGGCGGCTTGCACCTTGATGGTGGAGCGGGACAGGGACAGCTGCCCGGCGATGTCCCGGAACGACAGGTGGGTGGCGAGCATCGGCAGCAGGCGCAGTTCGGCGGCGGTCAGTGCCGAGGCCCCGGGGATGCTCTGGCTGCGCAGCCTGGACAGCTGGGTGCGAAGCTCCTGGGCCTGGCCGGCTAGCGTTCCCAGGCCGGGCCGCCGCTCGAGCAGCTCATCGATCTCCCGCATGAGCGTCCGGGCGCCTGCCGGGTCGGCCAGCGCGATGCAGGCGCGGGCCAGCTCGATCCGGGCCTGAACGGCGAAGTAGGGCAGCGCGTAGGTCAGCACAGGCCGCAGCCGCTGGGCATTGACGAGCGCCTGGCGTGCCGCCGGGATGTCCCCATGGTGCACCGTGGCGCGGGCCTGCACCGCGCAGACCAGGGGGGTCGCAAAGGTCTCTTCGATCCTGGCTTCGCGCAAAACGGCGCGGGCCTGGTCCGCGAGGTGCTGAGCCCGGCTCCAGTCGCCGCGGTCCATCGCCACCAGTGACCGCTCGCACAGTGCGATCGCGAGAGCATCTTGTCCCTCAGATCCCTCCCCGATAGTGACCGCATCCTCGAAGAACGCGTCGCCTCCGTCGAGGTCACCGGAAAGGATACACGCGATCCCTTGGGCGACCACCGGTGCCGGGTCGGCGACGCCCATCGCCGCGAATTTCCGCGCGGCGTCGTCCGCGTCGGTGCGCAGCTGTTCGACCCCGCCTCGGCACAACATGGCCCGGAGCAAGGCGGCCCATGCTTCGGCGGAAGGGTCACCGGGCTGTGCCCCGTCCCCGTGGTGCCAGCGATCGACCACATCGGCCCAGCGCGCAGCCTCGGCCGATCGCCCCGTCAGCGCGGACAAAAGCGAGGCCAGCACCGCGGCCATCGGGTGTCCTTCGATCCCGCCCCGGTCGTCCAGCCACCGGAGCCACCTCTGCAGGGTGGCGACCCGGCCCTGTCGGTAGGTGGTCACCGCGAGGGTACTCACCAGGCGATCGGCTGCGTCGACGTCGCCGGCTGCGATGGAGTATTCCAGCGCTTCTTCGGGCAGGCCGTTGCGCACGCACCAGCCGGCGGCGCGGCGCCGCAGGACCGGGATCAGCTCCGGCTCCTGGCGGTGCAGCTGTGCCAGCAGCATGTCGCGGAACAGCTGATGGTAGCGGTACCACCGGCCCCGCTGGTCCAGCGGCACCAGCAGCATGTCCGACCGGGCGAGGCCGGCCAGGACCGCAGCGGACCCAGGCC
>Ga0335078_10002283_pt1 | contig 29077 bp, 28 predicted proteins | sample Lox_Sample_32_FD_206711 | JGI IMG/M metagenome (GOLD analysis project Ga0335078, IMG submission 206711) | Soil microbial communities from Loxahatchee National Wildlife Refuge, Florida, United States - Lox_Sample_3.2 | ecosystem: Environmental > Terrestrial > Soil > Wetlands | place: USA...
TTGGACGTAATTCCGGCTGAGAGCGAAGAAGGCTGGGTGCAGTCCTTCAAGAGCCTGAAGGAGCGCGGCCTGATCGGCGTAAGGCTGGTAATCTCGGATGCGCACACGCGATTGAAAGCCGCGGTGCGCAAGGTGCTGAAGGTGGAATGGCAGCGTTGCAAGGTGCACTTCTATCGCAACGTGCTGGTGCATGTGCCCAAGCGAGCCAGGCCGAAGTGGGCGACGCCATGAAGGCCGTGTTCGTGCAGCGCGACGAAAAAAACGCCAAGGCCAAAGCTACGGATCTGGTGCGGCAGTTTCAAGCGCGCTTCGCCAAGGCGATGGAGATTTTCGAGGCCGGCATCGATGACGTGCTGAGCTATTTGCACTATCCGCAGCCGCACCGCACTCGGATCAGTCCACCAATCCGCTGGAGCGCTTGAATCTTGAGGTTCGACGACGTACGCGCGTAGTCGGGTTTTTCCTCACGCCGGCGCATGCTTGCGCCTGATCGGAATGCTACTGGTGGAAAAAAATGAAGACTGGCTCACCGGCGACAAAGCCTATTTGACGTTTGACGATGCGCCGGCCGAGGAAACCGCCACCAAGGTGGTATCGATGGCGGCGGGCCAATAAAAGGAAGGAGGCATTTTGATTGCGAGGGCTTGGCCCTCGCGCTCCCAGGATTTATCGCTTTCGCGCCAGAATGGCAGCGTGGCGGGGCGGCTAACGCCGCCCGCGCCATTCCGGCCGCTGAGTCGACGCTCGGGTCGCTTCCCAGCGTAGCCCCACGACGGATTCCAACCACACCCGCAAGGTCTATCCGAACTTGGCACGCCACATGGTGCTGATCGGTATGAATCAGCTCTGGCGGGCTGATATTACCTACATCCGGCTGCGCGAGGAGTTCGTATTCCTGGCTGTGATCCTGGACGCCTACTCGCGCCGTGTGATCGGCTGGGCTTTGGACCGCACTCTGGAGGATTCGCTCACGCTAGCCGCTCTGCGCAGGACGCTCTCGCATCGCATGGTGCAGCCCGGTCTGGTGCATCACTCTGATCGCGGATCTCAATATGCCAGCAGCGACTACACCGATCTTCTGAAAGCCAACGGCATCGAAATCAGCATGTCACGCAAAGGAAATCCGTGGGATAACGCGGCCTGCGAGTCATTCATGAAGACGCTGAAGTACGAAGAGATGCATCGCAATGAATACCGCGACCTGGCGGAAGCGCGCGCTTCGATTGCTGAGTTCCTGGACAAAATCTACAACCAGGAACGCCTTCACTCTGCGCTCGGTTATCTGCCACCTGCTGAGTTCGAAGCCAATCACGCGATGACCGCCAAAAAGGATGCCGCTGCGCGGCAGTTTTCTTTATGAGTTTTTTCAGGCATCCGGAAATCTATCGTCCGATGTGGTCGTTACACTGGCAAAGCTGGGGGCGACTACGGCTGCCGCCCCCACCCATCGTCTCGATGAGTTTCCAGCCGGCTATTCCTCGGCGAGTTGCTCTCCAGCAGAGCCCGCCTCCGCTTCACCAGCCGCGTACCAGTATGCTGTAATGTCGTCTTGCCGATCGAGCAGTTTTCATCGAACGGCCAACCGTGTCTTAACTATTTGTCCCAGCTCAGGGGGCCACCGCACTCCGATATTGTGAACCTTCACATCAAGCCAGCGCTTGGAAACATCCAAGTGGAAAAGCTGACACCGGGTGTCGTGCAGACGTTTCTGAATGACCGTCTCGGTTCAGCACGCTGTCCGCATTGCGGCTTGAGCTTCAAGGCAGAGCGCATGGACGCACACATAGCAGCGAACCATGCCGATGCAAAGGCCAAAGCGTACCGTTCAATCGGTGCAAAAACAGTTAATCACATTCGCGCGACGCTCCGCGGCGCTCTTGCCGTCGCGATGGAATGGCTGGACCTCGATCGAAACGTTGCGGCGATTGCCAAACCTCCACGGACCGTCAGGAAAGAAATGCGGAGCCTAACGCCGGCCGAGGCCAGAAGGTACATTGACGCAGCAACCGCGGATCGGCTCGAGGCCCTTTTCACCGTGCCTGTTGCGCTTGGGTTGCGGCAAGCGGAGATTCTCGGCCTGATGTGGAAGGACGTCGATTTTGAAAATGGGACGCTGGTGGTGCGCCGCCAACTCCAGCGCATCGACGGAAAGCTCCAGCTCGTCGAAACGAAGTCCGAGGAAGGCGCCCGGCCGCTGCTATTACCCGCCGTGGCTACATCGGCGCTGCGTCGACATCGTGCCAAGCAAGATGGGGAGCGTTGCGCAGCCGGAGAAGAGTGGAAGGACACCGGCCTGGTCTTCACCACCGCCATTGGAACCGCGACCGACGCGCGCCACGTGATCCGGCGCCATCACGCGATCGTGAAAGCCGCGGGCATACCGCACCTGCGGTTCCATGACCTTCGCCGCAGCGCTGCCTCGCTTCTGCTTGCACAAGGCGTCTCGCCGAAGTACATTTCTCAATTGCTCGGCCACAAACAAGTTTCGTTCACGATACAGACCTACGCGCACGTGATCAAGGAAACTCAGCGGGAGTTAGCCGACAAAATGGACACGATCTTAAACCCGGTGGCTCCCAAGTGGCTCCCTCCGTGGTACCTGAGCGTGTGAATTAGTGGGATAACCGCTTTGGAATGAGTGGTGCGCCCGGAGTGATTCGAACACCCGACCTTCTGGTTCGTAGCCAGACGCTCTATCCAACTGAGCTACGGGCGCGCAGAGTTCATTATAACAATCTCGCCTGCGCTCTTCCTCGTTGCCCCTCGCCAGTGTGTTACTCTCCCACACATGGCCTTGCGCACTGGCGTTTATGTCGTGCCCACAACCCGGTGGTACATCGAACGCACTGTTTGGTTGATTGCCGGAATCGTTCTTCTCATCAGCACAGCTCTGGCACTGTTTGTGCAGCCGCTGTGCATTTTAGGAGTCGTCGCTACGGGGCTCGTTTCGATTCAGGTCGGAATCACCGGCATTTGTCCGGTGGGAAATCTACTCAAGTTGCTCGGATTCACTCCCATGCTCGGCGATCCTGCGCCGCGGCGTTGGATTCCATATCGCATGCAGACGGATCGCTGGTATCTTGAACGCCGGATTTATGTAGCGGTGGGATTCAACATCTCCGTGGCTTCGCTGCTGATGCTGTCATACAGCGCGTGGTGGGCTGCGTTCACCATCTTCGTCGGCGGTGCCATGGTGTGGTTTGCGGCGACCGGTTATTGCGTGATGGCGAATTTCCTTTACTGGCTGGGGGCGGAGCCGCGCTTGAAGCCTGAGGCGCCGCCGTCTGCGCGCTGCGAAGAATGCGGCCTGTCGAAAGTCTGCGTGGGTGGCCATCAACATTCGCGCGAGAAGCAGGCGGCGATACTGAAAGCCGCGGCAGCATCTCCGACGTTAGTGAACTTGTCCTAGAATTCGGCCCTCTTTATCCAAACGCAAACGGCGGCCGCGCCATTCGACGGTGTTGCCGAACAGGCCGGCCACCCATACCGCGACTCCCCACAGATCGCGGAACGGAATCGCGTAGATATATTTCCAGACATCGGCGCTGCGCAGCACGAACCAGCCGCAGGTGATGGCCATGGCAAGGCGGATTGCAAGCAGAGCGAGCGCCGTCCACCAGAGACCTCCGCAGGCGGCGGCGATGGCCCAGACGATTGCGAACGTGATCGGCAATCCAGCGTATCCTCCGCCACGCGACAAACGGATGGTTCGCGCCCAGCGTAGTTGATGCTTCCAAGCGGAACTCCAGGAGCCTGCCGACATGTGCGTGCTCACCACGACGTGCGATAGGATGTTCTTGCGGCCGAGCTGGTGCAGGCGACGGCCGAGTTGATAGTCGTCGGCGAGGTAATCCGAGATCGCCGCGAATCCACCGATGGCATCCAGATCCGCCGCGCGAAAAGCGAGCGTGGAGCCGAGGCCGAACTCGGAGACTCCGAACAGCGGCGCTACCAGCGTACTGGGCGCGAATTCGGTTGCGATCGCGAGCGCTTCGAAGCGGCTGGCCCAGTCGTGGGTCTCGGCGCGATAGAGACAGGTCACGAGCCCGACCGCGGGATCGGCGAGCGGAGCGGTGACATCGCGTAGGTATCCAGGCGGGACGGAAATGTCACTGTCGTTGACGATCAGGATGGGAAATCGAGCTTCGCGAGCGAGGTCTATCAGAACGCCGACTTTGCGATTCGGCGTTTCGGTGGTACAAATCACGAGCCGTATTGAGACGTTTGGGAACTCGGAAATCAGTCGGTCGATTTCGGGCCGCGCGGCGTCGTTGGGATTCGCGATGCCGAATAGAATCTCAAAGTTCTCGAATTGTTGGACCGCGTGCGAGCGGATGGCTTCGTAGAAACCGGGATCGGAACCGTAAATCGGTTTGAGAATCGAGGCGCCAGCGATGAAGCCAGGCAGGGTACGCGATTTCCGGTGAGGCAGCGCGGCGACAATCGCGAGAACCTGATAGGCGGCCGCGGCGTAGGCGAGAGCGAGCAGGGTCCAGATCACATCGCCAGCAGCACGACCCCACAAGCCACCGAGAACACGCCCGCCCATCGCAAGGCGCTCACAGATTCGCCGAGCAACAAGCGCGCCAGGAGAGTTTCCAGCACGACGCTCGCGGCAGTAACGGGCACGGCGAAACTCAAGTCGGCCAGGGAGAGCAGCTTCATAAACGCGAAAAAGGAAATAGCCATCAAAAACACCGCGAGCACGAGCGGCAAGCGACGCGCGAAATCGCCAAGCACGCGGGCCCAGCGGTCCGGCCGCAGCTCTTCGGCGGCGACTGCGTGGCGTTTCATTTCGAAGCTTTGCAGCAGATCGCCCACGGCGGTTGTGCCGACGATGATGGCGACCATCGTCCACCTCATTGCGACGATGCCTCCGAGTTCGGCGTCGTGTTTGCGGCCGTCATTCCGACCAGCACGATTCCGATGACGATGGCAGCTGTTCCGGCCCAGCGCTGCCAGGAGATCGTTTCGCCGAAAACCATTTTGCCGAGGACGGCGTTCATCACATAGCCGATGGAGGTCACCGGCAAGACATAGCTTAGGTCGGCCCAGCCGAGCAGGGTCATGCGCGAGAGCAGCCAGAAGATCAGGAGTGTGGTCCCAAGCAGCACCCACGGGCTGAAAATCAACTTGATGTAGGGAAGCGGCGAGAGACCGAGATCGGCGGCCTGGTGCCTCATGCCCCAAGACATCGCGAGATTTCCGACGACGTTGGTGAAGACCACGAAGACGGTTAGCAGTTTGACCTTGAGATCGACGCGCCGTACTGCTGGCATCGCAGTTTCGACAGCGGTGTCGGACATCTTAGGAAGCGCTGACGGCGCCGGCGGACTCTTTCTGTTCTTTGACGAACTTCTTACGCTGCGCGCTGACGAAGAGGAATTCGCGGGCTTCTTTGTAGAGCCGCGGGAGGTCGTTGTTGAGGATCGCGCCCTTTACGACGCGCCAGGCGGCCTTCGGCCGAAAATAGTATTCGGAGTAGAATTTGTCCACCCACTCCATCAACTCGCCGCGATCGAACCCGGGATAGACGGCGTTGGGAAGCTGATGTCCGCCCGAGTCAGCCATGCCGTCGATGGTGACGAGTCCGTTGGCTTTGGCGTGTTCGTAGAATTCGGTGCCCGGGAATGCGTGCCCGAGCGAAACCTGGATGGTCTCGACGTCGAGTTTCTTGGCGAACTCGATGCTCTTTCTCAGAGTTTGGCGCGTCTCACCTGGGAGCCCGACGATGAAATCGCCGTGAATGACCAAGCCCAGCTTGTGGCAATTCTCGGTAAAGCGCATCGCCATGTCGAGGGTCGCGCCCTTCTTGATGTTCCGCAGAATTTGCTCGTCGCCCGACTCGTAGCCGACGATCAAGAGCCGGCATCCGGCTTCTTTCATGGCTTTCAATGTGTCGTAGTCCGTTGTTACGCGCGAAGTGCAGCTCCAGGTGAAATTCAGCTTGCCGAGCTTTTCCGAAAGCTCGATGGCGCGCGCCTTGCGATAGTTGAAGGTGTCGTCGTCGAAGAAGATCTCTTTGAGGCCGGGGAAATTTTCGAGCGTCCACTTGCACTCGGCCGCGACATCGTCGGAGGAGCGCAGCCGCCAGCGATGGCCGGAGTGCGTTTGTGGCCACAGGCAGAACGTGCACATGGCAGGACATCCGCGCGTGGTGTAGAACGAGATGAAGGGATTCAGAAGAAACGGGACGTTGTAGCGGCGAAAATCCATATCGCGCTTGTAGACTTTGGTCACCCACGGCAGTTCATCGAGATTCTCGATCACGCCGCCTTCTGGGTTGTGGACGATGGCGCCGTCCTTCCAATAGCTGACGCCCGGGAGTTCCGACAGCGGAGTGCCCTGAGCGTACTTGGCGATCTGGTAGTCGAACTCGCGGCGCACCACGAAATCGATTGCGCGGGAGGCCTTGAGTGACTTATCCGGCTCAATAGTAACGGGCGGCCCAACGAACGCGACCTTCAGTTTCGGGTTTACGTCCTTCATCATCTCGGTGATCTTCACGTCCACGTCGAAGCCGGGACTGGAAGTGAATAGCACCAACAATTCGAAATCGTTGGCCATCGCAACGGTCTGATCGATGGTGATCTTGTGTGGGGGCGCATCGACCAACTTGCTGTCGGGAAGCATGCCGGCGGGATATGCGAGCCAGACCGGATACCAGTAGGATTCGATCTCCCGGGATGCGGGCCAGCGCGAACCGGCGCCTCCATCGAAGCCCTCAAAGGATGGGGGATTCAGGAATAAAGTTCTCATTTACCCTTTCGCGTCGTTCGAAGCATAGATCTTCGCACACAACTCCCGTGCGTCTTACGTTCAAGTGTAACAAGTTCGAGCGAGGAGACCAACGGTGATTCGCGACGATCGCAATAGGTTTATTGCTGATCGCTGGCCGATGCGATGCCGTCTTCCTGATCGTCTTTGGAATAGCGCAGGTAATTGATGTTCAATTGAACCGGGCCGATGAATCGGACATCGGCTTTGCTCTCCATGCGCTGAGGAACGGACACGCCATTCTGGAATGCATACTCGCGGACGAACTGCATCTTCTTGAGGAACACGGAGGGTGTTTTCACGAAAGATCCAGACTCGCGAACGGGCATGTAAGTCTCGGCATCGAGCCAGAGCTCGCCCTTGAACAAACCGACCTTTTTCTCACGCGGCGTCACACGCAGCACGTAGGCCTGACGGCCGTGAAAATCCTCGGTGCCCTTGTACTTGAACTTGTAGTGATCCGGTGTGATGGAGACGCTGGCGCCATTCTGGGCGGCATCCACTTCTGCTTTCAGGTACTTGGCGATAACTTCGGTCTTGACCGTGTTGTCGCCGGTGAAGCCGAGCACGTGAAAAGTGATTTTCCCCAGCTTCGTGATGTTCTTGAGCGCGTGGAGTTTGCCTTCCCTTTTTAACTTGACGACGGAGGCGTCGATGTCCATCTCCACGGTGCTTCCACGCGTGGTGTCCTGCTGCGCCTGGGTAGCGCCCAGATAGTGGCTGACGATTTCTTCTTCAGGCACAGGCGGATGCGAAGGATTCGGATTCGCAAAAACGAAGCCAACGCTGCACACTGCGACCACCAAGCATTTTGACAGGCCTCTCAATAGACTCCCTCGACGAGCGTACGTCTCATCGTCGTATTTTCCTACCATACCAGTACTCTGATTCAATTACAATCCTCTTATCGGTCCAAAGATGAAGCTGCATTCAGTTGGACGAAGCTAGCCCAAGATTGGATGCATCTATCCATCACAACATAGAAAACAAAAGGCTTGCGCTTATCGGGCAGATTTCAGCTCGGCGTCGATGGCTGCGGCAACGTCCGCGAAAGCGAACGTTTCGATAAATGGCTTACCGTTGACGAGTACCGTCGGAGTGTGAGCGATACCCCGTGCGGTACCATCCTCGAAGTCCTTTTGGACGTCTGCCGCTAGCCGTTCGTCTGCCAATGCGGCTACCGCTTTGTCTGGATCGACACCGCTGTCCTTGGCGAATTTGGCGAGGTGGTCGTTAAAGTTGTCGGCGTTGATTTCCGGTTGATGCCCCATGGTGTACTTTCGGTATTCGAGGCCGAGACCGGGGCGGGTTTCTTCAAAAAAGCGGGCAGCGATGGATGCCTTGCGCGCCCAGGCGTGTTTGGCGAGCGGGAAATCGCGATGCTCGAAGCGAACTGTTGCTGCATAGCGGGGGAGAAGCTGGGTGTCGAGCATGCGGCGGAAGTCAGCGCAGTCGGGACATTGGAGATCCTCAAAAATGAGGACACGGACTGGACTCTGCGCGACGCCTTCGATCAAGTGTTTGTCAGCAGCCAATACGGGACGGGTGGAAGTTGCGGCCAGCACGAGGGCGGCCGCAGACAACGTAAGAGCTCTCATAATTGGATGGGTTGTTGGAAGATGAAGGTCAACCGCGTCTCGGGCGGGATCTTCACCACTTGGCCTTTGGTCACGACCTGGGCGGTTCCTCCGACGGCCACGCCCGAGGCTGCTCCAATGGCAGCTCCTTTTCCACCGCCCGCCAGTGCGCCGATAATGGCGCCGAGCGCTGTTGCGCCGCCAACTACCTTGCCGGTGCGGGCACCGCGCGAACTGCTTTCCTTGGTAACGTCGCTGGTAGTGGCATCCACCAAGCGGCCGTTGATCGTGACCTGCATGAGGGCTAAGGTGAGCACGGTACGACCTTCAAATTTGCCGGAGTCTTTGTCCTCGACGAGCTTCACGGTAGCGTCGGCGCCACGCGGGATCACGGTCTGTCCGTTCACCTGGACCGGCTCGTCGACACTGGCGCGAAAGGTCTCGCCCAGCCGGGTTTTTTCGGAATCCACACGATCGATCATGCGCACGGTGATGGAAGCACCGGAAGGGATCTGAAGGCCCGCGGTTGGATCGGGCGGAGGTTGCGTAGATTCACGGGCGAACCCCGAACGGTCGGCAGGAGGGGGAGGCGGAGCGGTGTCGCGAGCGTAGTCGCGGGGCGGGGCTGAATCTTGCGACGTCAGCCGGTCCCCGATACGGAAGCGGAGGCTTTCGACATCGTCGATCGAATAGGTATCGACGCGATCGCCGACTGCGAATTTGACGTGGCGGGCGTCGCCACCGACGTAATCCCCATTCAACACCTGACCGCTGCGCAGCGTGAGCGTATCCGCGAAACCGAGCGCGGATATGGCTAGAGCCAGAACACTCAAACGAAGTCGCATGAAAACTCCTTTTGGATTAGGTTAACACCCGTTGTTTGGTTAGATTCATGCCGCGGGCTTGGCGTTACGAATTGTGAACAAGAGTCCTCAACCGGCGATTTTCTGACGGACACCGTTGAGGAGGGTCGCGGCGATCTTACGGCCGTGTTCGAGGGCGTCCTCATACGCATCGCGACGTTCCTGGCGAGTGTAGGCGGCGCCGGTCCGATAGAATCGCTCAAGCGACAGGCCGACCACACGGGTCCCGGCATAGGCAATGGCCGCCTTCGGAATCAAGCCGCCGCCCAGAGGGATTTTCCCGACCAGCTCGCGCGCGAGAGACCGCCATCCGAGGGCGCCCAAAGCAATGGAGGTAATTTCAGCGCGCTGCTGACGGTATCCGAAGTCGCGATCGCCGGCGGCGGCGAGCAGAAACGCCATGCGGATTTGATTAGCGGTGAGGACGGCGGTGTCGGAAGCGAACTCGCCGACGGCCCAGGGAATGGAGACCAAGGGAATGATGTCAGGGACCGCGCTTGCCAGAGCGAACCAGGCGTTCTGCTTGGCGACCTTTTTGATGATGCGGCGCGAGACTTCTTCGCGAAACGGCAGGAAGTGCATGGCGAGGGGAATGGCAAGATCGGGCCGCCGGGCGAGAACATCGTTGATGACACGGGTGGGTTCGTGAGGCCGGAAGGCGAACACGTCCTTGGGCGCGACCAGCGAGTCGGCGGGAGAATCCTCGGAATAGATTTCGAGATCGTTGGGGCCGGTGGGCGAGAAGCCTTCAGAGGCTCGAAGGATCCTCGGTTCGACGGAGGCGCGCTTCAGGGGTGACAACTGGGGAGGCGCGAGGAATTTCTCCATTTGGTAGTACGCCGAGTCCGTGTGCGCGTAGAGGAACAGGCGCAAGGGGCGCTCTGTGTGGCGCAGGATCTCGTCGGGATTCAAATTGCCGATGGCTTCTTTTATGTTTCGGAAAACCTGGATGGACATCGTGAGGCTCAGGAGCGCGACATAACTTTCAGCTCCTTCCGCCATTGTAAGCCCACGCCGATGCGTTCGACCGGGATGGAGGTAGAAAAAAACCGGAGGATGCATTCGTTGGCGGGGTGGAAGTCGAGCGCGGGAGAAACCAGGAGGAGGCGCGGCGGCTCATTGTTCAGTGTGAGACCAGGGAAATAACCGTGCTTGGCGAACTCGGCGCGATCGACGTGCCATTTGACACGCATCCAATAGTCGAGGGCTTGGAGGGGCAGATGGATGTCCTGGGAGGCTTTCAGTTCGAGGACCGCCAGGCGACCGGTGCAGTCGGCGGCAAGGAGGTCGAGCACGCCACGATCGACTGCGGCGAAGGAAGGGACCTGGCCGTAGAGAGGCGCGGGGAGGAGTAGTGCGTCGAGCTCTTCGATGTGAGCGCGAACTTGCGATTCGAGCCAGGATTCGGGGTTTGCGAGGTAGAGAGGGTTCAAGTGGTTGACGGCACCGGCAGAGCGGAGCTCGACGAGTTGTTCCGCCATAGTGACAATTTCATTGAGCTGGTGGGGGGCCGCGGCGCGCTTTCGATGGATCCCGAACAAAAGCTCGGTGCCGACAGTGCGCGCGAACTCCAGGCCGTTAACACGCAGGCTCAGCTCGCCGTCAGAGAGGGGAATGGATTCGGCACCTAACTCTTCGAGGATTGCGCGTGTTGTCTTGTCGATCAGCCCAGGTATGCGGCGGCAGTGGGGATCGAGGCGCGTGTTCAGATTGCCGTAGTCCTTCAGATCGGCTACGGCTTCGAAACCTTGGTCATCGTAGAGGAAGACTGCGAACTGCGCGGCCTTGGGGTTGAGGAACAGCAGGCGCAGGCAGGTAAGCTTTTCGTGGCCGGCGGGAAGATAGAGGACCAGGCCTTGAATGGCGAGGTCGGGTTCCCTGCCCCGCAGATAGTCGAGCCAGATGAGGCCGAAGGTGAGCACACGTTCGGCATGAAATGGGTCCTGCGACGAGCCGATGGCAGCCCAGCACTGGCTTCCTTGCCGGATCAGGGCGCGCGGAAAGGCCGGCGAGAGGCTGTGCTCGAGATCGGCCTCAGTGGTCAGCTCGGCCACCCGATGCATTGGAAATTGGCGCCGCAGGAAAAGATAAAATTGCTCGCGGAATTCAAGGCGCTCGCTTTTCAGTGTGGCGTCCTGTCCAGCGGGGCGTTGCAGGTCGAGCAAGCTTAAGGTACCCGCGCGCTTGCCGAAGTGTTCGACCGACAGCACAAGTTTTCCGCGAACTTCCTGATTGACGCCGGTGACACGGCGGACCAGATTGCGCCGATCGCTCCAGGCTTGGAGCTGCAGAGATCCGTGGGCAGCTTCCAATGAGAAATTGTCCTGCGAGATGTGCATCAATTCTTCGCCGGGCTCGGCCAACGCCGGCTCGGTGCAGGAAGCAATAAATCGTTCGATGGTCTGGCGAAGCTCGGTCATGATTTCACCAAAAAATTTGGAATTTCCGCCGGGAGCGGTAGGAAGGTTTGGAGGCCGGCGCCTGCGTTAATCTATTATCGCTAGTTCTCCACACGACGTGTGCTCCGGGAAAAATTAGAACAGGTAGAGGCCAGGATTTGCGACGCTGCCGCGCGCGCTGGACGGTCGCGTTCCGAGATTACGCTGCTGGCGGTTACCAAGAAGTTCCCTGCTTCGGTGATTCACGAAGCGTACGATCTAGGATTGCGCGAGTTCGGCGAGAACTATGTGCAGGAGTTCGATACTAAGCGCGCAGGGCTGGCGGGATGCGAGGGCGCGCGGTATCACTTGATCGGACACCTGCAGTCGAACAAGGCGAAGAAGGCGGCGGAGATTTTCGGCGTTATTCAAACCGTGGACACGCCCAAGCTGGCGCAGCGGCTGGAGCAGGAGCAACGGGCGCTGGAGGTAATGATCGAGGTGAAGCTCTCGGCGGAAGAAGCGAAGGCGGGGGCGGATCCGGGGGAATTACCGATGCTGATCGATGCGATTCGGGCGTGCCCGCACTTGCGGCTGCTGGGGTTGATGACGATGCCGCCGTGGTCGGACGACGCCGAACTGTCGCGGCCTTACTTCGCGCGATTGCGGGAGTTGGCGGCGGAGCATCGGCTGCCGCAGATCTCAATGGGGATGTCGCACGATCTGGAGGTCGCAATCGAAGAAGGATCGACGATGGTGCGCGTGGGGACGGCGCTGTTCGGTCCGCGGAGAAAAGATTGAGGGTTGGGTTCCACTCGCCGCTTCCGCCGGCGCGGACCGGCGTCGCGGATTATTCGGCCGCGCTGCTGGGCGCGCTTCAACCGCTGGGCGATGTGGAGGTGAATGCGCGCCGAGCTGATGTGCAGCTCTATCATTTGGGAAACAACCGGCTGCACGCGGAGATTTACCGGCGGGCGCTGGAAGAGCCGGGGGTGATCGTACTGCACGATGCGGTGCTGCATCATTTTTTGTTGGGAACGCTGAGCGAGCGGGAATATATCGAGGAGTTCACTTACAACTACGGCACTTGGAGCGAGGATCAGGCCCGGGAGTTATGGCGCAATCGCGCGCGCTCGGCGGCCGATCCACAATATTTCCGGTACGCGATGCTGAAGCGGGTGATCGAGAGGTCGCGCGCGGTGATTGTTCACAATCCTGGTGCGGCGCGGATGGTTCGGGAGCATGTGCCATCGGCTAAGGTGTACGAAATCCCGATGCTGTTCGAGCCGCCGGTGGAGAGCCCCAGCGTGGCGGATGTGCTGCGGCAGAGGCGAAACATGGGAATCGGAGCGCGGACGTTTTTGTTTGGCATATTCGGACATTTGCGGGAGTCGAAGCGCCTAGCAGGAGTGCTGCGTGCGTTCGAAAGGGTGCGGCAGTGTTTCCCAATGGCGCTGCTGGTGGCGGGCGAGTTCGGGTCGTCCGACTTGAAGCGCGCGGTCGCGCCACTTCTGCGTGCCGATCGCGGTATCTATCGAGTCGGGTTCACCGAGGAACGCGAGTTCGCGCTGTACACGGCGGCGTCGGATGCGTGCATCAACCTGCGGTATCCGGCGGCCGGGGAAACGTCGGCGATTTCGATCCGGCTGATGGGTATTGGCAAGCCAGTGGTGATGACCAGTGGTATCGAGACCTCGCGATTCCCGGATGCAACGTGCTTGCGGGTGGACGCCGGCGTGGCCGAAGAGGAGATGCTGGCGGAGTACATGCTGTGGCTGGCTGGCTCGGCCGCGGAGGCTGAAACGATCGGGCGAGAAGCGGCTGAGCACATCCGCACGCTGCACGCGCCTGATCGCGTCGCGCGCGCGTATTGGACGGCTTTGACGGCGTAGCGCGCAGGTGGCCTGTTATCATAAGTCCTAATCGGGGAATCGCAGCAAACTCCGTGACAAAAACGATCGCATCGCTGTTTTGGGCGGCCGCGATGTTGCACGCGGCGGCTAGTGGCGGGTATCAGAGGCTGCTACACGTTCGCGTGCCCATGCGCGACGGCATTCGTCTAGATACGAATGTATTCCGGCCCTCCGGGAATTATCGTTTTCCCGTGATTCTGATCCGCACGCCGTACGGCAAGGGCACGGAGATTCCTCCCGGGTATTCGGCGTTTCTGAATCATGGCTACGCGATTGTGATGCAGGATGTGCGCGGCCGTTATGCTTCGCAAGGCGTGTTCGACGCGCTCAAGCAAGAGGGGCCAGACGGATACGACGCGCTGAACTGGATCGCGGAGCAGCCGTGGTCGAACGGAAAGATCGGCATGCTGGGCGGGTCGTATTTGGGGATCGCGCAGTGGCGCGTAGCGTTGCTGAACAATCCACACTTGAAGGCGATTTTTCCAGTGGTGGCAGGATCGGACGATTACTTCGATCGGTTTTATTCGCCGGGCGGCGCGACCAAACTGGGGCATCGGCTGCTCTGGCTTTCTTTGAACATGCGCGCGCCGGGCGCCGACACGCCGACGTTCGACAGCTACGTTTCCCATCTGCCTCTGCGCACGTCGGACCGCGCAGCAACGCGCCAGACCGTGAAGCTGTACCAGACGATTCTCGATCATCCCTCTTACGATGCGTTCTGGAAAGAGCAGAGCGTGCTTGCGAACATCGAGAGCGTTAGTGTCCCGGTATTTCAAGTAGGCGGATGGTACGACAACTATGTCGAAAGCGATTTAGAGGCGTTCACGGCGCTGCGGAAGAAGCCCGGGCAGGAGGAGAGGAGCCGCATCCTGATTGGGCCGTGGGCGCACAACATGTCGATCCCGTTCGACGGAATCAATTTTGGCGACGATTCCTCGGCGCCGATTCGCGGTTATCAGATCGCGTGGTTCGACCGGTGGTTGAAAAACGCGCACGACGACGTACAGAAGTTTTCGCCCGAGGCTTGGCATGTAAAACGATCGGTGGTGGATCAGGCGCCGGTGAACCTATTCGTGATGGGCGTGGATCGTTGGCGGGACGAGCAAGAGTGGCCGCTGGCGCGGACGCGTTACACGCCGATATACCTGGCGGGGGGCGGCAATGCGAACACGCTGGCGGGAGACGGGAAGCTAGAGTGGCGGATGCCGCGAAAATCGTCGGCGGATCATTTTGTTTTCGACCCGCGCAACCCAGTGCCGACGCGCGGCGGCGCGGTGTGCTGCGATCCGAAGATTTTTCCATGGGGTCCGATGGACCAGCGCAACGTCGAAAAACGGGCGGACGTGCTGGTGTATACGAGCGAGCCCTTGAAGAAGGATGTGGAAGTGACAGGGCCGATCCGGGTGACGCTGTATGCGTCGACGTCGGCTCCCGATACCGACTTCACTGCGAAGCTGGTGGACGTTTTTCCGGACGGCGATGCGCGCAATTTGACGGACGGAATCCTCCGCATCCGCTACCGGAATGGGCTCGATAAGAGCGAACTCGCGAAGCCGGGCGAGATCTATCCGCTGAGCATCGATGCAGGTGTGACGAGCAATGTGTTTCTCGCGGGACACTCGATTCGGGTGGAGATTTCGAGCAGCAATTTCCCTCGGTTCGACCGGAATCCAAATACGGGCCGGCCGTTCGCCGATGAGACACATCTCGAAACGGCGCGGCAATCGGTCTATCATGGCGCGGTGTACGCTTCGGAAGTGTTGCTGCCGGTGATTCCGGCGGGCGAGGTGACTTCGGTGCACGTTCCCCGCCGCGACTCGATAGCGAAGACCGCGGTGAAGCCATTCACGCCGGCGAAGTGACTTCACGCTGGCTATAAGCCAGAGCGCATAGCAATCATAGAACGATTGTGGGCGTTTGACTGTATAATGCTGCCGGTTTGGTGCGTCACTAACTCAATGGCTCCGCGCAAATGGCTTAGTGTGTTTACTGTTTTTCTTGCGCTCGCGGCGAGCGGCGGTCTAGCGGCGCAAGTGGTCTCGTTCACCGCGCAGCCTCAAGTTTCCACGGGATCGAAGCCAGACTCGTTGGCTGTGGCCGACGTCACCGGCGATGGCATTCCGGATGTAATCGTCGCCGACGGCGGGACATCCACAATCAACGTGCTGCGCGGTCTCGGCAATGGATTCTTTCAGGCCTTCACCACAATTACGACGGGCCAGAGCCCGCGCGCAATTGCCGTGGGTGATTTCAATCGGGACGGCAAACTGGACTTGGCAGTGGCCAATTTCGGGTCGGACACCGTGAGCGTACTGCTGGGCAATGGCAACGGGACCTTTCGCCAGTTCGCCACACTGGAGGCCACAGGTCCGTCGGCGATTGTAGTGGCGGATTTTAACGGCGACGGAAAGCTGGACCTTGCAGTTGCGGCGACGAATTCCAATCAGGTCGCTATCTTTACAGGAACGGGAGACGGCAATTTTGTGCCATTTTCCAGCGCGGCGGTGGGCGGACGGGCGGTTTCGATCGTAGTGGCGGACTTCAACGCTGACGGCAAATTGGATCTGGCGGTGGCGGATTCGAGTTCCAACGCTGTCGCGATTTTATTGGGGAATGGTAACGGAACTTTTCAAAGCGCGCGCAGCTTCGCGGCCGGGGCGCTTCCCGCTTACTTAGTCGCCGCCGATTTCAATGGCGACGGCCGGATGGATCTGGCGGTGGCAAACGCGAATGGGTTCTCCGATGGTACGGTCACCATTTTGCAGGGGCTCGGCAACGGCTCGTTCCAAGTGCTGCAAACGCTCGGCACCGGCAGCAATCCGTCATTCCTCGTGGCCGCCGATTTCAATCTGGACGGAAAGCTGGACTTAATGGTGGCGAACACCGGGTCCAACTCGATCTCGCTCCTTCTGGGCATTGGTAACGGCAATTTCCAGCCGCAACTGGATTTCGCCGCAGGCAGCGCGCCTAGTTGGATGGCCGTGGCCGACTTGAACGGAGACGGCAGGGCGGATCTGATGGTCGCCGATAGCGACTCGAATTCGCTTTCCGTGCTCATCAATCGAACTGCAGCCGCGGTTCAGCCGAGCATTCGTTCCACGGTGAACGCAGGGAGCATGCAAGGCGGACCCGTGGCGCCTGGCGAATTGGTGGCGGTGTTCGGCACTAACATTGGACCGAGCACGCCGGCATCGCTTCAGCTCGATACATCCGGCCAGGTTGCAACCACGCTATCTCAGACACAAGTGTTCTTTGACAACGTTGCCGCGCCGCTGGTGTTCGTGAGTTCGGGGCAGGTGACGGCGGCGGTACCGTTCGGAGTCGCGGGTCGCGCGTCCACGCAAATGACTGTGATAAACGCGGGCGCGACATCCGCTTCGGCGACGCTCAGCGTCTCCCAAAGCGCTCCTTCCGTGTTCACAGCGGATGCAAGCGGGTCGGGCGCCGGAGCGATTCTCAACCAGGACGGGACGCTCAACAACAGCGCGAATCCGGCCAGCGTGGGAAGCGTGGTGGCACTTTTCGTCACGGGCGCGGGGGCGACGAATCCGCCGAGCGCGGACGGGCTGCTTGCGACCGGACTGGCTACGATCGCGAACGCGGTGTCGGTCACGATCGGAGGGCAAGCCGCGCGGGTGTTCTACGCGGGATCGGCGCCGGGGCTGATCGCCGGCGTCGAGCAGATTAATGTTCAGGTGCCGGAAGGCATCGGGTCAGGGGCGGCTGCCATCCAGGTCCAGATCGGCGCGGCGGTAAGTCAGGCGGGCGTCACGGTGAGTATCGAGTAGGCCAAGCGTTCCCAACCACCACCGCGTGGTGCAGCACTGCGCCCTAGCGCGGGGCTTTTTTGTTGACGGATGTAGAGCTTTCGTGTTATCAACTGCTTAACTACATGAGCGGACCCACCAACGTACTTTGGTACAGTTCGGTGGCGATACAGTTTCTCTTCTGCTTGCACCTGCTTTGGACCAGGATCGCCAAAAAGCATCCGGTGTTCACGCTGTATTTGGGCTGCGCGGTGCTACGGTCCTTGGGAGCGATGCTGTTTACGCCGATGGCGAATGGCGCCCTGCCGAGAACCTACACTTACTTCTGGCTGTGGACGGAACCGGTGCTGCTTCTGCTGCAGATGGGCGTTGCGTTCGAAGTCCACGGGGCGCTTTGGAAAGATCACGCAGCGATCGCGAAGTCGGCGCGGCCGTTGTTGGTGTTTGCTCTTTTGACGGCGCTGGTTTTTGCGGCTCTGCCAGTGCACGTGGAGCTGAGCAAGCTTACAGGCGTTGGAATTGCAGCGGTGATGCAGTTCGAATTTCTCGCGAAAAGATACATTTCGACGGTGCTGGCAATATTTTTAATTCTTTCCGCTATTTTGTATATGTTGGTGGTTCACAACAGCTTGAACAGCAATAAACTGCGGCATGAGAGCATGCTGGCGGCCTATTTCGCCATATACGCCATCTGTTACCTGGTGATGAGCGTGGGCTGGAAACCACCCGATCTGGTGAATAAGTATATGCTTTCCGCGCTGACGGTCTGCCTGGTGGTGTGGATCAGCATCTTCCGCCCCGCCGCGGAGACGGCGACTTAGGCCTACGCGAGACGGGGCGGTCGTCGTGGGCCGCCCCCGCATCTCTTAATTATGGCTGGCCGGCGGCTCCGGGCACTTCGGGGGGCAAGTGGGGGCGGGGTCGTCAAAGCGCTGCTGGGATGTTCCGGCGGCTTGAATCACGAAAATCCCCGCGGCCGCGAGGGCGAGCCAAAACGATAACGTGAGCTTCTTCATTTGGTCTCCGTAGGTATGCTTCCGCCCGGCATCTTTTGAGCCCGCCGGGCCGGGGGCTAGATGGGTCGGGTCTCACATTATCAGAAATACGGAATAAACTCGATCCTATTCCGTCCCATTACTTCTATAAGTTTTAGCCATTACTAACATTACAGTTTAATACAAACACATTGACCGGACGCGAAATGAGAATACACGTGACTGGATAGTAATGTCGCCGGAGGCGTGTGCTTAACGCGGGGGTAGGCAGCCTTGGAGGGCGGAGCGCGCTTGTTGCGGGCGCGGTTCGGTCCGCACCAGGTTACAACAAGATTTTGGGAACCTGGCGCAAGACAGGGCCGTCTAGAAAATCAAACAAAGCAGCTAGTCTCCGTGCGGCGACCCTTTCCCCAACAAACCAACCCCGCACGGGGACTCCCCATCTAACGATTCCTCGAGCCGAACGTCTTTCTTAGCACGTAGCAGCTAGTCTCCGTGCGGACTCTTTCCCCAAAAAGTCACACCGCACGGAGACGTTTGGAATTCTTATCGCGCATGGCATGAAACCAACGTGCGCGCGGGCGCTCGAATTACAATCCTTCTTCGAGAATGTCGCGGGACGGTCTTCTCGCCAACAGAGGCCGGTTGAGGAACTGGATCAGCGGAGCCATGGCGCGAAAGCGGGTTAGAAGTTCGTCATAGAGCTTTGGGCTGGTGGCCAAGCGGGGGTCGAGAGTGACATCGAGAATCCAATCCTTCATTTTGATCCAGCCAATCGCGGGGTGGGCCGGATCGAAACCTTTTGGTGCACGCGAAAGCTCCGCGCCCTGCAAAGCGCCCATCAGCTGTTTGGTCTTCTTGCTCGATAGTACGCGCCGCAACTCGGCGTGATTTTCCGAGATGTGGGTGCGGATGGCGAGCATCGTGTCCGGCGCAGGATGGTAAATCCCGCCGGCGATCTCGATCTGATCGGGCGCGATGCTGAAATAGAATCCGCCGGTGGTGAGGCGCTCCGGGCCGCGACGCGAGAAACTCGCGGCGATGTGGGTCTTGTATGGCGTTTTGTCGGCGCTGAAACGGGTGTCGCGGTAGATGCGGAAAATCGCTTTCTTTGGATCCGTGACGTACTCGGGCGCAAAGCGGCTCAGTCCGGAATTCAATGCGGCCACCAATTCCAGCATCGGCTCTTTGCAGTGCTGCTCGTAGAGATGCTTGCGCGGCTGGAACCACTCGCGCTTGTTGTTGCGTTTCAAACTAGTCAGGAACTTGGTAGCTTCCGCCGGGAAGCCGTTGAATGGCGCGGCCAAATGGAAATCTCCTTTTCGCGCTGGGCGCGTACGTTAGTATGAAGTTTCTAGATGCCCGTTCGGCCAGAAACGATCGAGCGCTTTTCCAGCCTATCCAATGTAGCGATCTCTCAGGGAGCCTTGCTGAGCCGCCACACGCGGTTCGGAATCGGCGGTCCAGCGGATGTACTGCTGGAGATCAGCGAGGAAGCGAGCTTCATTCAGGCGATCGGGATTTCAAAGTCGAGCGGCGCAGCATACACCGTCATTGGAGGCGGCACGAATCTGATCGTGTCCGACGCGGGCTTCGCGGGGATCGTGCTGCGGTTCACGGGGGCGGCCATCGCGAGCAACGGCATGGTGATTGGCGCTCAAGCCGGCGCGGAGCTGCAGGCACTGGTGGATCATTCCATCGCGTCCGGCTTGCGCGGGATCGAGACCATGACGGGCATCCCGGGCTCGGTGGGCGCGGCGGTGTATGGCAACGCCGGAGCTTACGGGCACTCCATGCACGAGAGCGTTCGCAGCGTGCGATTCTTCGACGGAACCGTGATTCGAACGATCGGAAACGCGGAGTGCGAGTTCCGCTATCGCGAAAGTGTCTTCAAACAGCACAAGGACTGGATTATTTTCTCGACGGAGCTCGTTTTAGATCGCGGGGTTTCGGAAGAGCTGCGCAAGACGGCCGATGAGATCTTCCAGGTCCGGCTGGCCAAGTACCCCGCGGACATGAAATGCGCGGGCAGCATTTTCAAGAATCTAGTGCTGGCCGAACTCGCGGAAACTGTGCAGCGGCAGGTGCCGGCTCAAGTGATCCGGGAAGGCAAAGTGCCGTCAGCGTATTTTCTGGAGCAGGTGGGTGCGAAGGGCGTGCGAAACGGCGGCATCCGCGTGGCGGATTATCACGCCAATCTGATTTACAACGAAGGCGGAGGGACAGCGGCCGAACTACGCGAGATCATTCACGATTTGAAATCGCGCGTTCGGGCCCGTTTCGGACTGGAGCTGGAAGAAGAAGTCCAGTACGTAGGATTTGCGGCGAACGGCGCCGTCTAAGGGAAATATCTTAGCGCGCGCTGTGCTATCAAAGAAGCATAGCTCGAGAGGTTTTATGAAGAAATTCGTGGTTCTGGCGTTGCTGTGCCGCGGGGTCGCCGCGCTCGCCGATGAAAAATCCGCTACAGCTCCAGTGGCGGTGGCTCCGGTGATCGTGGAATTGTTCACCAGTGAAGGCTGCTCGAGCTGCCCACCGGCCGATGCATTGCTGGCGCGCCTGGAGAAGACGCAGCCGGTTGCGGGCGCGCGGATCATCGCTCTTGAAGAGCACGTCGACTATTGGAACCAGCTCGGGTGGAAGGATCCGTTTTCCTCCGCGCAGTTTCACGTCCGGCAAAATGATTACGCCGTGGCCGCGCATGTCGAGAACATCTACACGCCCCAGATGGTGGTGAACGGGCAGGTGGGGTTCGACGGCGGTGACGCGGATCGCGCGTCTCAGGAGATCGCCCGCGCGGCGCAGACGCAGTTGACGACAGTAGATCTGAAAACCACGCCGAACGCCAAGGATGCGGAGATGGTGGATCTCGCGGTGCGGGTCACGAATCCGAAGAACGCCAAGCTGCGCGATGCCAATCTCTATCTCGCGGTGACCGAGAACGAACTGTCGACACATGTCGGAGCGGGCGAGAATGCAGGGCGGACACTGCGGCATGCGGCCGTGGTCCGTAGCTTCGGCGTGATCGGGCGCATCGATCCTAAGGGAGCGAATCAAGGCCAGGTAGTCTCCACGCTAAAACTCCCGAAGGAGTGGCGGCGGGAGAATTTGCACGCGGTAGTGTTCGTCCAGGAGAAGGATACGTTCCGCATCACCGGCGCGAGCCTGATCGATCTGAAGTAGCTTTAGGCTGCCGCCGGCGGATTCATTTTGCGGAATTGCGCGCTCCAGTTGAAGCGGCCGGTCATCTGCATTGCCACGAACAGTGTAAGGATCGCGCCGATGGTGACCGCCAAGCCCGTGAACCCCTTGAAGAAGAAGGCGTAGGAAAACAGAACGAGATAAATGAGCTGTGCGATACCGGCGTCGCGCCAAGCGAAGCGCATACCGACGGCCAGCCGCAGATAGCTCACGACCAGAGCGATCGAAACCAGCGAGCAGATGATGAACGCGATGTGGATCGAGATGTGGTCCACCAAGTAGGCCAGCAGCAGGTGGAAGGCGAAAAACGCGGCGGCGAGAAAGAAATAATTCATGGGATGCAGATCCACGCCTCGCAATGTGGTGATGATGAACATCACGAAGAAAAAGAAGAACAGCGAGACTGGGGCGAAGAAGCTGATCTCGCCGGCCAAGGGTCCGGGCTGGAGTTTGGAAGGCATCAGAACCGCGAGATCGTAGCCGGAGACGAGATTCCGGTAGCGCCAGGTTAGCTCCCAGCCGCCGGGCAACGCGGTTTTCCCAGTGGGCGAGACAGAGTTTTCGGCGAAATCGACATCCGGGAAATTGGTGGTCATGCGCAATTGGAAATCGCGCACTTGCGACACGCCAGAGCCGAAATCGTACTCCCAGGAATCCAGACCCTGCGATCGGTAGCTGACCGTGAGCGCGTGCGTCTCGCCGGACGCGAATTGCACGACCGCCGCAGCCTGCGAATTGTCGTTCTTGAACTCCAGCGGCCGGCCGTCCAGTGTGAGCGAGAGATTATCGTACACGGCTTTTTCCGCCGGAAACGGCCAGCTGATTGTTACAGACCGCGACTGGTCGGTGTCGTTTCGAAACGCATAGGCGCCCGAGAAATCGGCGCTGTAGGTGCTGTACCAGAGCAGGCCTTTCTGCCGGTGATCGAGATGCAAGCTGACGTCGATGTGGCTGGACTCGAGCGGCAGCGTGCCGGCGACCATCTGGTCCTGAGTTTTGGTGGTGCTCTTTCCGGTCTCGTCAGCTTCGTTCTTTATGGTGACGCGATAGGAATAAGTCGCGGCGGGCGGCCGCTGTTTCTGCGGCGAGCCCCAGGTTGACTCCACTTTCGCGCGAAGACCGGGACCGGCGTTGTAGGTCCGAGAAAAAATGGTTCCGCCGAGAATGGCCCAGGCGACGGAGGTGCAGACAAGGATGAACGCGATGGCGACGATGCGGCGAAGCATGGCTCTATCCTGGCCGATTGACTCGTAACTGTCAAGTACTTTTTGAGACAAAGTACAAATCCGGGCGGCGGCAGCGGAATACTAAATTGCACGCTCCAGGAATTCTGGTACGATCAGTACAGTGATTGTTCATCTCGCGTCCCAGTTCCACAACCATCCGGCCTCCCGCCGCCGAGTCCGCGCTTGGCAATGACTCCGAGGAATTTCCCTCCGCGCCGTCCAAAGGTGCGGGAAAACGTAAACGAAGCAATTCGTGTGCGAGAGGTGCGCGCGGTATTTCCAGACGGCTCCGTTGAGGTGATGCCGACTTTGGCCGCAGTGCGCAGGGCGCAGGAGCTCGGTCTGGATTTGATCCTCATCGCTCCGACCGCCGAACCGCCGGTGGCTAAGGCGATGGACTACGGCCAGTGGCAGTACGAGAACAAGAAGAAGCAGCACGAGGCCAAGAAAAAGCAGCACGTGATTCAAGTGAAAGAACTCAAGTTCCGTCCGAACACGGACGACCACGACTACGAGTTCAAGAAAAATCATGCCATCCGATTTCTGAAGGAAGGCAATCGTGTGAAGGCCGTGGTGCAGTTTCGCGGGCGCGAGATTGCGCACGTGGATCTCGGCAAGAAGCTGTTAATCCGATTCGCTCAGGATCTCTCGACGCACGGCGCGGTGGAAGGCCAGCCCCGATTGGAAGGGCGCAACGCGCACGTGATCATCAGTCCGGTGAAGGCGACCTCGGCTCCGCCTAAAGACAAGCCCAAAGACGGCTCGCCCACTCAATAGAACAGGTATTTGCGCCACTGATCGTCGCTGCGCGCGAGCAATCGCATCAGGTGACGGCTGGTGTGCAGGCTGAAGGGACGCGGTGCGCGCGCCAGTTTCATCCCGGCTTCATCGGGCGTGCGACTGCCCTTGCGATTGTTGCAGGGATGGCAGCAAGCGACCAGGTTCTCCCACGTAGTTTCGCCCGCGCGCGAACGCGGCACCACATGGTCGAGCGTGAGTTCGCCGGACGGCATGATCCGATGGCAATATTGGCAGGTGTAGCGATCGCGCATCAGGATGTTCTTGCGCGACAGAGCGCGGGTCTGATGCGGGATGCGCCGGTATTCAAGCAGGCGGATGACCGAAGGCACTCGAATCGCATGGCGCACCGAATGCACGTGCGCATGCGACTCTTCTTCGGCCGATGCCACGCCCTTCAACACCAGAACCAGCGCGCGCCGGGCCGCGCAGATGTTGATGGGTTCGTAGCTGGCGTTCAGTACGAGGACAGGTTTCTGCAATCGATCGAGACTAGGCATTAGGTGTCAGCTCCCGAGGGATTCCAATCATGAGTGAGTAAATCAAAATCGATGCGGCGATCGGCACGGGCCAGCGTCAGCAGCGTGACTTCGCGCGCGCCGGCTCTGCGAAGAGCGCGGGCGCAGGAGGCGGCCGTCGCGCCGGTGGTAAGCACATCGTCGATGAGCAAAACGCGCTGGCCCGCAAGCGGCGCGCGGCGTTTGGCCCGGAAGGCGCCCGAAACATTCTGGCGGCGCTTGGCGTTGGTGAGTCCGGCCTGCGCGGCGGTGTCCTTGACGCGTCTCAGCGCATGGCGGACCGGAGTATGCGTGCGGCGAGAGATCTCGCGCGCCAGCAGTGAAGCCTGGTTGAATCCGCGGCGCCAGCGTTTGTGCCAGTGCAGCGGCATCGGCACGATCAGATCGAAACTCTGCTCGCGCGGCAGGGCGGAGGCGAGCAGCTGGCCCAAGGGTTTCGCCAAAGTCTGAACGCGGCCGTACTTGAAAAGATGAATCAGCTCGCGCAGTTCGTCTTCGTAAAAGCCGAAGGAGTACGCGGCATCGAATCCACGCAAGCCGCGCCGGCACAGCGCACATCGTCCCTCTTCGTCCAGCGGGAATCGGTTGCGAAACGGGGCGCGGCACTGAACGCAGAAATACTCGGCGTCCAGCGGCTTGGGTTTCGCAATGCAGGAAGAGCAGACCGGGATGCGAGAAACTTCTTCCAGCGGTTGGGAACAGATCCGGCAGTCGTCGGGGAAAATCAGCGCAAAGAGGCGGCTAGGGAACTTTCGAACAAAAGGAGAGACGAGGTCCAGCGAGGCGGTGTCGATTGGGCGGCTACTGCTGAAGACTCACCTCCTACTCCTAAAACATTAGTTTACACGATGCGAATATTTCTCACACGATCGCGGTGTGTCGTGTGTAGGCGGCGGCAACGAACTCGACGGTAGCGAGCCCGCTACAATGGAATCAAAGCTCGTTCATGAAAACGTTTTACATCGAGACTTTCGGCTGCCAGATGAACGCGCACGATTCCGAAAAGGTGATCGGCACGCTGGTCTCGGAAGGCTACACGCAGGTGGATGCGCTGGAACAGGCCGACCTGATTCTCTACAACACCTGCAGCATCCGCGATAGAGCTGAGCAGAAAGTTTTCCATCGCCTGCAGCAGTTCAAGAAAGAATACGGCAAGACCAAAACGTTCGGCGTACTGGGATGCGTGGCGCAGCAGGAAGGCGAGCGCATCTTCGAGCGTGCGCCGCATGTCAGTCTGGTGGCGGGATCGGCGAGCTATGCGAAGCTGCCGCAATTGCTGGTACAGCTCGAATCGGGCAACAAGCGCGTTACGGGACTCGGGCTCGACAGCGAAGAGGCTTTCGAAACTTCTTTCACGCGGCGCGACAATCCGCACCGTGCTTACATCACGATCATCGAAGGCTGCGACAAGTCGTGCGCATACTGCGTGGTCCCTTTCACGCGCGGACCGGAGCGCAGCCGCACCAGCGCGAGCGTACTGAAAGAAGCGCGCGAACTGGCGTCGATGGGCTACAAGGAAATTCAGCTGCTCGGTCAGAACGTGAACAGCTATCGCGATCCTTCGCCGGCCGGTTGGGACTTCGCGCGGCTGCTGCGCGGCATGGGCGAGATCGACGGAATCCGACGCGTACGGTTCACTACTTCGCATCCGCGCGATTTCGTAAGGGACATTGTGGACGCGATTGAAGAAAATCCTGTGCTCTGCAATCACGTGCATCTTCCGGTGCAATCAGGCTCGGACAGCGTGCTCGATCGGATGCAGCGCCTCTACACGCGCGCCGAGTACATGCGGCGCATCGAATGGATGAAGTCGGCGCGCCGTGACATCTCGATCACCACCGATATCATTGTGGGCTTTCCGGGCGAGACTGAAGCAGACTTTGAGCAGACACTCGGGCTGCTCGACGAGGTTCGCTACGATTCGCTGTTCGGCTTCAAATATTCGCGCCGTCCGAACACCGGCGCGCTGGCGCTGGACGATCAGATTCCCGAGGAAGAAAAAACGCGCCGCCTTGCGATTGTTCAAGAGAGGCAGCGCGCCATTCAGATCCGGCGTAACTCAGAGCTGGTGGGGACTTCGGAAGAAGTGTTCGTAGAGGGGTATAATCAGGCCACAGGTCAATGGATCGGGCGGACCACGCAAAACCGGACGCTGAACTTCACCGACGCCGAGCGTCCAAGTCCGCTGGACGGCGATACGCTGGTTGGAAAATTTTCAAATGTTCGGATCACGCGGGCGAGCCCGAACTCTCTCGCCGGCGAAGCCGTGAGCCGCGTCTAAATTAGAAAGGGACCATATGGAAGTCGAAATGAAGATTCGAGGATTGATGATGGATCCCGTCAGCAATATGCCTATCGTGGTGCTGAAGGACACTAATGGCAACGCCATCTTGCCAATCTGGGTTGGCATCTATGAGGCGAACGCCATTGCGCTCGAAATCGAAAAGGTCTCCACGCCGCGGCCGATGACGCACGATCTGATCAAGACACTGTTGCACGGTCTCGGCACGGGAATTCGAAAGGTAGTGGTGAGCGAGTTGAAGGACGACACCTTTTACGCGGTGATCTGGCTGGACAAGGACGGCGATTTGATCAGCGTGGATTCGCGCCCGAGCGATGCGCTGGCGCTGGCGCTGCGGCTGGATTGCCCGATCTACGTTGATGAGTCCGTGCTGAAGAGCTCTAAGATGGCTAACGCGGCGGCTGACAAAGTCAACACTGAAGAGCAACGCCGCTGGCTCGAGAGCCTGGACGACGAGGATCTCGGCCGCTACAAGATGTAAGCGTTAGTTGGCCGATTTTGACGGGGCTTTTTTCTTGACCGCCGGCCGCGGCGCTGCGTTCTTGCCGGTCCATCCGTGCAGGTCGTCTTTGTCGACGTTGAACACCACCATGAACGGGCTGGTGGTGTAGCTCTCGGGCACGCCTTCAAACGTCAGTTCGGTTCCCGCATCCACTTTTCCGGGGAGCGCCGCTTCGAATTTCAGCGTAGCGTCGCCGGTAGTTCCATCTTCCAGCGCCATCACGATGGTCTTGGGCCGAGTTTCCGGCTCCAGCGAAACTACCTTTCCGCGAAACGTTGGAAGCTTCGCACCCTTCATGCTGGATTCGAAATAGGTCGCGCCGTCGGCGGCCTTGAGCTGATCCTTGATGCCCTTCCACATGGCCAGTTCGGGATTGGCCTTTGCAAGCGCCTCCTGCTGGGCGATGTCGGCTTCAGCAGCTTTCTTGGCCAGCTCAGCCTTGCTGTCGATGTGGTATCCATCGGGCGGATTCGGAGATGACTTGGCGGAGGCGACTACTTTGTCGAGGTCGGTTGCGCTGCCATGATACATCGTGTAGGTCTTCTGCAGATCGGCCTGCAGAGCCTGCCGCTGTTGCGGCGCCAGCGATCCCGGCCCGTCATAGTTTGCCGCGCGAGCGTAGTAAAACAGCGCACTCGAGTTTTCTTTCTTGCTGGCGAGTGTGATGTAGAGGCTGTAGTCGACCGCGCTGTTGTTGGGATTCAACTGGAGAGCTTTCTTGAATTCGGCTTCCGCGCCGTCCCAGGATTTGCGCTGCATGGCAATGAATCCGAGCGTTTGATGGCATAGGACTTCAACGTCCGGGCGAAGCTTGGCCCACTGGTCGGCGGCGACACCGGCCGGCGGCGTATCGATGCTCGCGACCAGCGACTTGGAAGCGTTCTCACCATCGGCCAAAATTCCAGGCTGTTGATTGGCGGTGTAGGCCGGCTGGGTGAGCAGCATCGTGTAGTAGAGCGCGTTGAAATCCTTCGGATCGTCGGCGAGACTCTGCTTGGCGACGGTGAGCGCTTGCGCGGCTTGACCGTTGGCGGCATAGGTAGTGATCAGCAGCGTGCGGCGGATCTTGGTGAACTGCGTATCCGGATTCGCCTTCTCCCATTGCTGCAGCTTGTCGAGCTTGGTCTTCGGATTGTTATCCTTCAGGATCGAGTTATAAAGGTCGCACTCGGCTTGGTCTTTGCACTGCGGCTGCTTGGCCGCATCCTGGCCCAATACCAGCGCCGGAAAGCACAGCATGCCCGCGACCGCGCCCATCCAAAAGAGTCTAGATGTCCGATTCAACATTCGCCGCCTCCAAATTCTCTAGAGTATGCTAGAGTCCCTTCCGCGCATTCTGTTAGCCACCCAACCGCAGAAGAGTAGTTACTAGAGTACAAAAAACGCAACCCGGAGAAAAGTCCAGGGTCGATTCGACAGATCGTGCAACTTTGCGCTACTGCTTTTTCGTGGTCGTGGTTCGACGGTGAACCGGCGCTGGAGCGTTCTTCCCCGTCCAGCCTTGCAGTTTCTCTTTGTCAACGTTGAACACGACCATGAACGGGCTGGTGGTGTAGCTTTCGGGTACGCCCGCAAAGCTGAGCTCGGTCCCGGGATCGACCTTTCCCGCTAACGGCGCTTCGAATTTCAACGTCGCATCGCCCACCGTGCCATCCGATTTTCCATCTTCCATCGCCAGCACGATGGTCTTCGGCCTGGTCTCCGGCTCCAGCTTCACAACCTTGCCCTTCAGCGTGGGGAGAAGCGCGTCCTTCATACTGGTGTTGAAATAGTTGGCTCCGTCGGCTCCCGTCAGCGCTTCCTTGATGCTCTTCCACAGCGCTTCTTCGGGATGCGTTTTGGTCCACTCTTCTTCGCTCTGCTGTTCGGCCTGCGCGATCTCGGTGGCGCTCTTTACGGTGAATTCCGGCGGAGGCGCATTGGACGCCTTCGCGGCCGCGAGCAACTTATCGAAATCCTGATCCGACCCGTGATAGCCTTTGTACGCGCGTTTCACGTAGTCCATCACCTGCTGCTGTCCCTGAGCGTTCAATGCTCCCTGCCCCTGGTAGGTTGCGGCGCGGGCGAAATAAAACAAAGCCGTGGGCATCTTCTTCACGTCTTTTTCTTCGGCGATCGCCGTGCCCATGTAGTAGGCGAGCTGTCCGCTGTTCGGATCGATCTTCAGTGCTTTCTGGAATTCGTCCTGCGCCTGCTGCCAGTTCTTCTTCTGCATTTCGACCCAGCCGATGGTTGTGTGTGCTAATTCCTCAACTTGTGG
>Ga0335078_10002284_pt1 | contig 29070 bp, 20 predicted proteins | sample Lox_Sample_32_FD_206711 | JGI IMG/M metagenome (GOLD analysis project Ga0335078, IMG submission 206711) | Soil microbial communities from Loxahatchee National Wildlife Refuge, Florida, United States - Lox_Sample_3.2 | ecosystem: Environmental > Terrestrial > Soil > Wetlands | place: USA...
CAAGAACGCACGGTACCCAAGGACTGCCGGCTGGCCGGTTGGTCGTTTCTGACGCACGTTTTCGGCATTCGGGCGCCGGTCCGCACACCAAGCTGCGTATCCACGGAGCATATCAAGGACAGCCAGCGAACCGCCGGCGATTGGCGGGTTTTCGATAAGCGCTACTGGCCGGGCGACAGCTTCGCCGATCACCTCACCTTCGCGCTGCGCAGCGAGCCGATCGACCTGTTGATCCTGAAGAAGGTGCTGGAAGCGGTTCCCAAACCCGAGGCCGAGGCATTCGTCCGCGAAACTCCCACCGGCAGGTTCGCGCGCCGCGCGTGGTTCTTCTACGAAGCCATGACGGGACGGACTCTCGACATCGCGGACGCGCCTCCCGGGCCGGCAATCGATCTTCTCGATCCGGACGAATACTTCACCGGCAGGCCGCGCCTTTCCAAGCGGCATCGCGTACGCGACAATCTTCCGGGCACCGCGCGCTTCTCTCCGGTCATCCGGCGCACGGCTGCCTTGAACCACTTCGTGGCTCTTGACCTTTCCCGCAGGGCGATGGAAACGGTCGGCCGGACGGGCGCTCAACTGGTGGCGCGGGCCGCCAGTTTCCTGCTGCTGGCGGACAGCCGGGCGAGTTTCGAAATCGAGGGCGAGCGCGCGCCCCGCAACCGCCTCGAGCGCTGGGGACGGGCCGTCCTGCAGGCCGGCAAACATCCGCTATCGCTCGACGAGATCGTCCGCCTGCAGCGGGTTCTGATCGAGGACACGAGATTCACCGCGCCCGGCCTGCGAACCGACGGAGTGTTTTTGGGCGAGCGCGATCACAACAGCGACCCGCTCCCGGAATTCATCGGGGCGCGCGCGGACGATTTGCGCGACCTGATGAGCGGACTGCTCGAAGCCAACGACCGCATGCACGAGGATGGGTTGGACGCGGTGCTGAAAGCCGCGGCCACGGCGTTCGGCTTCGTCTACATTCATCCCTTCCAGGATGGCAATGGCCGCATGCACCGCTGCCTGATTCACCATGTACTCGCGGAACGGAAATTTACTCCGCCGGGGATGGTGTTTCCGGTTTCCTCGGTAATGCTCGACCGCATCGACCAGTACCGGACTACGCTGCAGGATCATACGGGTCCGCTGATGCCGTTCATCGAGTGGAGGTCCACGGCCGATCGCAACGTCGAAGTCCTGAACGATACCGCGGACCTGTACCGGTATTTCGATTGCACGGAGGAGGCCGAGTTCCTTTACTCGTGCGTCCGGAGGACAGTGGAAGAAGATCTGCCGCGCGAGATCGAATATCTGCGCCACCACGACCAGGCTATCCGGCGAATCATGGATGCGGTGGAGATGCCGGACAGGCTGGCGGAAAACCTGGTGCTGTACATCCGGCAGAACCAGGGCACGCTTTCCAGGCGCCGGCGCGAAGGCGAGTTCCAAAAACTGCGGGACGACGAGGTGGCGCTGATCGAGGGGATCGTGCGCGACGAATTCCCGGAGTAAGCGCCGGGAAAGGCGTCGGCAGGAGTGCCGACGCTGCACGCACGAGTACGTGCGCCACGGGAACGCTATCTCTGGTTCGCCTTCAAGACCTTTTTGCGCAGCCGGATGGACTGCGGCGTCACTTCCACCAGTTCGTCGTCGCGCACGAATTCGATGGCCTGCTCGAGGTTCAAAATGCGCGGCGGGACCAGGCGGATGGCCTCATCGGCGGTTGACGAACGCATGTTCGTCAGCTTCTTTTCCTTGACGATATTGACGTCCATGTCGTTCTCGCGGGCATTTTCGCCGACGATCATGCCTTCGTACACTTCCGTGCCCGGCGCCACGAAGATCTCGCCGCGCTCCTGCAGGTTGTAGATGGCGTAGCCGGTAGTCCTGCCGGCGCGATCGGCTACCAGCGACCCGGTGGGCCGCATCGGAATCTCGCCCTGCCACTCGATATAACCGTGAAAAAGGGAGTTCATGATGGCGGTGCCGCGGGTGTCGGTGAGGATCTCGCTGCGCAATCCGATCAACCCGCGCGACGGCACGTGAAACTCCAGCCGGACGCGGCCGGAGCCGTGATTGATCATCTTCACCATCTTGCCCTTGCGCGACCCGAGCTTTTCGATGACGACCCCCAAGAAAGCCTCGGGGCAATCGATCACCAGCAATTCGAGGGGCTCCATCATCTTGTGGTCGATAGTCCGGGTGAGAATTTCGGGCTTCCCCACGGCCAGTTCGTAGCCCTCGCGGCGCATCATTTCGATGAGGATGGCGAGCTGCAATTCGCCGCGGCCCATCACTTTGAAGGTGTCGTGGCCCAATTCCTCGACGCGGATCGAGACATTGGTGAGCAGTTCCTTATCGAGGCGCTCGCGGAGGTTGCGCGAAGTCACCCACTGTCCCTCGCGGCCGGAAAACGGCGACGTATTGATAGTGAAGGCCATGGAAATGGTGGGTTCGTCGATCTGGATTTGCGGCAACGGCTTCGGCGTTTCGGAGCTGGTCAACGTTTCGCCGATGGTGATGCCTTCCACGCCGGCGATGGCCAGGATATCGCCGGGCCGGCCGATGGTTTCATCGACGCGCTTGAGCCCTTCGAAGGAATAGAGCTTGGTGATGCGGGTGGTTTCGAGCGATCCATCGCGCTTGCCGATGCCCACCGTATCGCCGAAGTTTATGGTGCCGTTGAAGACGCGGCCGATCCCCAGGCGGCCGAGATAATCGCTGTAATCGAGGTTGGCGATGATCATCTGCAGCACGCCCTCGGCGTCGCCGCCGGGCGCCGGGATGTGCTGCACGATGTCATCGAAAAGCGGGCGCAGGTCGGTGGACGGGTCTTCCAGGCTCCGCTTGGCGACGCCGGTCTTGGCGATGGTGTACAACACCGGAAAATCGAGCTGATCCTCGGTGGCGTCGAGATCGATGAAGAGATCGTAAACCTCGTTGAGGACTTCCTGTACGCGCGCGTCGGGGCGGTCGATTTTGTTGATGACGACGATGGGCGGGAGCTTGGCTTCCAGGGCTTTGGAGAGCACGTAGCGCGTCTGCGGCAGCGGGCCCTCGGAAGCGTCCACCAACAGCATGACGCCATCGACGATTTTCAGGGCGCGCTCCACCTCGCCCCCGAAATCGCTATGGCCGGGGGTGTCGACGATGTTGATTTTGACGCCGTGATAGCGGATGCCGGTGATTTTGGCGAGGATGGTGATGCCGCGCTCGCGTTCGAGCTCGTTGGAGTCCAGTACACGCTCCACGTGTTCTTCGTTGGCGCGGAAAATTCCGCTCTGGTTGAGCATGGCATCGACCAGGGTCGTCTTGCCGTGGTCGACATGGGCAATGATCGCGATATTACGGATGCTGGAATTGCTGCTTTTCATGAATCACGTCAATCGGGTTCAAGCGCGGAGGTACACGCGCGGGATATAGGCCTGCCGGCACGGTCGCGCAGGAGCGCGGCGGCCAGCAGCGCGGCGGGAGGATGAAACGGAATCGTCCAGCCGGAACTCTGCTCGCTGACTACGAATACCAATAGTAGCGAAAGCGCCTACCCCAACGCCAATCTGCTCGGGGCGGGTCCGGGGTCCCTATTCGATGGCGACAGTGGCAGCCTTCCGGCTGGCGGTGCAGCCAATGGTCAGAACCAGCGGAACCGAATCTCCCGCTGCAGTCCCGGCGGGAACTTTGATGTTGACCTGGCTGAGGCAAATTCTGATTGTGCACGGATGGGTACGATTCGCGTACGTGAAATTCTACCTCGAGCTTTCGTTGTCCTGGCCATCTTCATCGGTTTCGGTCAGACCCGCCCATTGCGACCCCGTTTGCAGACGCGCCAGGTTGTAGGGATGTTTGTCGGGTTCGATCACCCAGACATCGAAATCGGACAAACTTCGCGCCAGAGCCAGATCACTCTCGAGGGTATAAGGCCGCGCATACACGATGCGCTGTTCGGGAATGTCCGCGCTGTTGAAGACCCACTCTTCGCAGAAGCAGTGGCCGGACGCATATTTGACGAATACCAGGTGCTTGCCGGGAATTTTTGCGAGCCTGGCCGTGACGTCGTCGCGCAGCCGGCGGGCGGGATAGAGCGATTCCCATATGGGCGGCAGGTGCACTAGTTTGTGCCGCAACAGGAACGGCTCGAACGCCCGGCCCGCACTGCCGATGAAGATGGTGAAACAGGCGGCGGCCACCAGGGCTCGCGAAAGCGCCACACCCACACCGCCGCGCCGCCGGAATACACGCATATGACGCCAGCATTCCAGCATCACCAGGACAATGAGAATAGTTTCCGGCGCGCTGTGCGCCGGATACCAGGCGTGAAAAGTCGCTTTCGCGAGAATGAACGGAATCGAGGCGAATAACCAGGGGCGGATGCGGCGTTCGCGCAGCAGCCAGGGCAAGAACAGCAGGGCGGGCGTGAAGAACGGACCGACAAAAAAGCGCCAGAAATTCGCGGTGCGCTCGCGCTCGGCTGTCAGCAGGGCGCTCGCGGAATCGCGCTCATCGTACAAGCGGAGCTGGTTGAGATAGTTATCTCGAAGCTCCGCATATCGAAAGCCGGATGCGGTTACCGGCGGCTGCCACCAGTATGGCTGCGGAGTTCCGTAGATGCGGCGGTACGCGAGATACGGAGGGTCCGCCGGATTGCCGGTTAACCGCCAGTTATACCAGGCCAGCGCCGAAGCTCCACACCCGAATACCAGAACAAAGGGGAGCAGTAAGCGAACAAAAACCGTGCGTGGACGCCATCGCTTCTTTAGAACGTACCAGCAGCAGAATGCGGCCGCGATTCCGCTCCATAACAGGGCTTCAAACGGCCTGGTGGCGAATGTCAGGATGATTCCGAAGGCGCACAGAGCCGCCGAACCGGTCAACTTGCGGCCGCGCCCGATTCGCGCCAGCGCAGCGACGATCAGCGCGCCAGCCGTGGCCGCGGCAGCTCCGCCGAAGTAGCTGTTCATCCACAGGCCGAATATCCCGATTTGCAACGCCGCGCCCAAGGCTCCCGCCAGCGCCCACACGGGCGGCACGATTTCGAACAGGGCCCAGCAAAGCGCGCCGCACATCAATCCGACACTGAGCCAGACTCCCCACCAGGGGTTTTGAAATACCACCTCGCCGAATGCCAGCAACAACCCTTGTGCCGGCTGGTATTGCGATGCGTAAGTGGGCTGGAACAGGGTGTATTCCGTCTCGAAGTGCTCCCAATACGGGGGCGTTGGATTGGTAACCCGTCCGTGAGCGAATGTGTCGCCCTGGAGAAGATAGCTGAATTCGTCGTGAATCTGCGGCGGAGGTGGCGGATACCACGGCAGCATCAATACCCGAACCACCATGGGGAAGAGCGCCGCAGCGAGAATGGCCCGGCGCCGGTTGCGCGCCAGGTTTCGAAAGTGCCTTTCAATGGCGCCAAACCAGCCGGCCGCGAGCCGTGGATACAGGATCGCCCCAGCTATCGAACACGCCCCTAGAATAACCAAGGCCTTCAGCAGCCTATGCGAGCTAAACAGTATGGAATATGTCATTCGCTAGTTAGATCGAGATTATTGCCAACCTATTGTGCCGAACTCAAAATCATCTGACAACGGCCGGCCGTGACGAGCGGCACAGGAGTTATGATCGATATATCACCAATACCGGGGTCCTCACGACGGATGGCCGGCATGTTGCAGCAGGCCGCGCATGATTTGCTTCCGGTTATGTGTTTGCGCAGTAGTGTTGCCTGCCTTCCTTCGCCCGGGTATTGCACAGAACTTAGGGAATCCACCTTCACTGACTATCGTTGCGACGGATCTCTACTCAGCATTTCACTTACCCCTGCTGCAGGACACTCCAGGAGGAGAGCTCGCTTCGGTGCTATCCGGGACGCAAGCCGGAGTTCGCGCCGCTAAGCTCATGTTGAACGGACAATCGGCTCTAGACGCGTGGACCTCGGCGGGAAATCTGCAGCAGAGTATGAAGGAAGTTACATACGGCTCTGGCCCGGCCATCTACTTCTCGGGTGTACTGGGCTCCGAACTGAATCGCGTGCTGGCCGGCGCGACAGGTTCGGTGATGGTCACCAGCCCCGCTTTGAAAGTCGATCAGCCCATTCAACTGCCGCGTGGCGGCATCACATTGGACCTGGGAACCAGCGCTCTGACTTCGGCCGGGGCGAATCCGTACATGTTGCGCATCGAAGGAATCGAGGGGGTCGTCATTCGCGGCGGCGCGCTTACCTCCGGCAGCGCGGGTCTTCTCGTCAGCAACTCAAACCAGGTGCGAATCGAAGGCATGGAGTTGCGCAGCCTGTCGAGCCACGGTATCGTCGTCACCGGTTCGTCAGGCGTTGTGATCCGGCGGAACCGGTTGCACGGCATCTCCGGGGCGCCAATCATGCTTCACCGCGGCACCGTGTCTTCCGTAGTCGAGCACAACGATATCGATTCGAACCTGGGCCCTTCCAACGTGACGGCGGGTATCGTCCTCACGGATCGCGAAGTGGATCTTACTTCCAGCCCATCGGCCATCTTCGGACCGGACGGATACTGGGTGATTTCCCAGCCGATCACCTCGCGCCTCCATCCGCCTCACGACAACCTGATCGCCTACAACCGTATTATGAGCAATGCCTCTTCCGGTATTTATGTGGATGGCGCGGTCCGCAACAGCGTCGTGTTCAATACGATCGCGGGCAATACCAAGGAAGGCCTATGCCTGGATAACGGAGCGACAGCGAACGTGGTGGCGTCGAACGTGATCGAACAGAACGGAGACAGATGGGGCGAGTCCGATTGGGTATTGACGGAAGACCAGGTGATCGCTGGAGGACGGCTGCCCGACGGCACGGCGGCGGAAAAAGTGCCCGGTATCTCGCTCGACAATGCGGTTTATAACATCGTCTTTGACAATGATGTGTCGCATAACTTCGGCGGCGGCATAAAGATGGTCCGCACCGGCTATTTCAATCTCATCGGTTTGAATACGGTGTTCAGCGACAACGACGGCGCCAGTGCGTCGTTTCATTTCTTCGGAATCGAGCTGGGCGCCACGCCGGGAGACGGTTCTTCGGATGAGTTCGATTACACGCCGAGCCACGGAAATCTGGTTTTCTCTAACTCGATCCGGGGCGCCCACTATTCCGGCATTTACTTCGATACCGGCTCCGATCAAAACGACGTGTTCGAAAACACAATCCTCGACGCCACCACCTGGGCGCTGGAATCGGTGGCGGTGATGGCGAACTCGTCATTGAATAATCTGACGAACCTGCCTTCGCGCAATATTGGCTCGGGGCTGGATCCGGCTCTCCTGACGATTGGACAACCAGTGCTGGATCCGAGCAGTAAGTACGCGGGTTTACGGATTACGGCTCATGAGTTACGGCGCTAACGGCCTCGAGGCAAGGTTATCGATCCTATTGCGTGGCGCATCCCGATTCCCGGCCGAGGCGCAACAGATCCCGCGCCAGATCGGGGCTACCGGTGCGCTGCCGGATGAGGACCCCGTTTTCCACGGCAGGACAAAAAAACCGTTTCACGGACGGACATTGCAGGTTGAGGGACACGGCTTGGCCGTTCTGCCGGAGAGCGCAGCCGTCGGAATTGAGCGGGCTGTGGAAGAGGTTGAGAAGTTCGCTCGAGAGCCGCTGGTCGCCGGTGAGGGTGCTGCCGTTCATCAGGGCGCGCGCCGCGCCTTCCAACTGGTTCGCCTGGATCAGCACGCGCCCCCACTGGATGTACACTTCCGGATCGAACGGATCCACGGCGACCGCGCGGACGGCGTCGTCGTACGCCTTTTGCGGGTCGTTGAGCCGCAGATCGATGCGCGAGAGAAGGCGGTAGGAGTCGCCGGCGACGGTGTCGGGCGGCGAGGCGGCGAGGCTGTTTGGATCCTGGTTGTTCTTTCCTTTGATGGAGAGCGCGCGGTGAAACAACTCCCCGGCTCGGCGATACGCCTGCTCGCTTTGCGGCGTCGCGACCGGGTTGCCCTGGGCGTTGCGGCGCAGCATATCGGCTTTTTCGAGGTAGTATCCCCCCGCGAAACGGTACGCTTCGGCGTCGTTATCGCCGTTGGGAAGCGGATTCAAAATCGCCAGGCCGGCCTCCGCATTGGCGATGACATAGTCGAGATTGGAATGGCTGGGGTCGGCGCGAAAACTCCAGAAGGCCAGCATTCGGCGCACCTTGAAGCTGTCGGGGCTGGTCTTGATAAGCGCTCGCGCCATATTGGTGTCGTTCCACCAATCGGGATTGCGCAGCCAGGTACGCACGGCATAAGCCGCCGCCAGCGCGCCGACGGCAAACGGCGCGGCCGCGCGGAAACGGGCGGGCAGCGCCGCCCAGCCCAGCACCAGGCAGGCGCAGAATGCGATGGCCGGCAAATAGAGGAAGCGCTCCGCCATGATGGTGCCAATGGGAAAAAGCAGGTTGGACATCGGCACGAACGTCACCGCCGCGAAACCCGCGAGGAAGAACGCCGTGCGGTTCGATCGGTAAAGCTGGAACACCAGGAAAACCAGCCCGGCGATGGCGGTCCAGGAAATCCAATCCGCCAGCGTGCCGGCGGCAAGGGGAATCTGGTCGTAGGAATAGTCCGCGGAGAGCGTAATGGGGCAAATCAATCGCCAGAGATAGCGCGCCAGGACCGCCAATGCGGTGAGCCGCGCCTCCACGAAATCGGCTTTGACCAGCGGATTATCGAGAAACGGGAAGTTCGCGGACACTCCGGACATTACTTGCATGCGCACCAGCAACATGGCGGCAATGGGGAGGGCCACGGCGGTCAGGGCGGCCGGGCGGCCGGTGGTTTTGCGGCGTTCCTTCCACCAGACAAACTCGTAAAGTCCGATTACGCCGATCACGGTGACGCCGCTCTCTTTTGAAAAGACGCCGACGGCGGTGGCGGCAGCGGCTCCGGCCAAGGCCAGCCGCCGCCGGTTTCCGGCGCTTTCGGTGGCTACCAGGTAGCACAGGAACCCACCCAATACGCCGATACCGGCCAGCAGATCGGGACGGCCGACCATGTTTGTAACCGACTCGGTGAGCACCGGATGAACCGACCACAAAGCCGCCACGGCGAAAGCCCGGCCGCGCGTCCCGAGCAGGCGCAGCGCGAGCAGGTAAACCAGAACGATGTTGCAGGCATGCAGCAGGAAGTTGATGATGTGGTATCCGGCGGTCTGTTCTCCTTCGCCCAGGATCGAGTAATTGAACAGGTACGATAGGGTCGCCAGGGGACGGTATAAGCCGCTTTCGCCGTAAGGCCACCAATAGGTGTGATGCAGAATGTCGCTCACATTTTGCGAAGTCGCCTGCTGGATGCGCTTGTCGAGACGCAAAAGCTGGTAATTGTCGAGCGTGTTCCCATCGCGGAAGGAATTGGAATAAGCGAGCAACGCCAAGGCGACTAAAGCGGCGACAGCCAGGACATGAGACCGGCGCGAGCGCCCGGCGCCGCTTGGCGGCGGGGCGGGCGCAGTTCGCACGGCGCGCTTCTTCTGCGATGCCATAGAATCTTCAGGCTACCGCATCCATGCCGGCAGGGCCGTCCGGCGCGCAATCGCTGTGGCATTCACCTGGCGAGCCGCTGGCGATACCAGGCTTGCAGCCGCTTTCGATAGGCGCCGGGGCGGGAGCCGCTCTCGGCGGCGGCGGTTCGCAGAGCTTCTTCGGCGGCGTCGATGCCTTCGGCCATGCGGACTCCGGCTGCCGCGCGAAATTCGTTGCTTGCCAGGAAACCGAATGCCCAAACCGCCGGCAGCGGCTGCGGGTAGTTATCGGGCAATCCAAGCTGCTCGAACGGAAAACTGGAAGCCCAGTCGGTATGGTAGCCTGCCTCGGAATTGCCGGGATTTACCGACACCTGCGCATGGGTGACGCAATTCGCGCCGGGGATGTGGTATCGCGCGCGCAGCATTTCGGTCAGCATGGCGGCCGATCGCAGTTGCGCCGGGCTGGCGCCTGCTTCCGTCTGCCCCGGTTCCGTACGGGCTTCAAGCGAAACTCCCAGGAAGCTGGCATTCAGGTTGATGTAAAGCCACTGGCCGTCGGCCCAGACGGAGCTGCCCGCATGATCGGCCGAATCGCTTTCGGCGACGATGCGGAAAACGCGTCCGAAGCGGTCGATCAGATAGTTGTAGGCACATTTGCGCTTCACGTAATCGAGCAGCGATTCACCAAAGCGCTGCAACTCCCGGTTTTGACCCGCGGCGAACGGCGCTATGTGGCTTTCCGTGCTGTGGAAAACGATGCCCACGGGGTCGGTGCGGCGTACCGGCGGGCTCACCCGGTCCGCCGGGAATGCCAGGTAAGAGCGCGGATGATGGGCGACGGTATGACGGCTGTCGATCCGCAGCCCGTTGCTATAAGTCTCCTGGAATCCCTCGGTTTCCACCAGCCAAACCTCCGGAGGCGGCAATTCGGCCGGCCGCGGGACGGGCAAGCGGGCGACCGGCAAGGCAGTGGCGCGGTTGGAGGTGGTGACCAAGCCTACCAGGGTGACAACTGTTAATGCGGCAATTCCGAGCAGGACGAACTGCAGCCGGGGAGCTCGTGAAAGCAGGTGCCTGACCCGGTCACCGCAAATCCGCGCCGCCGGCATCGGCGGCGAGGGGGCGGCGGACTGCAGAAAACGCAGACGCGTCACGGGATCGCGAATCCGCGCGGCGACGGTTGCTACCCATGGCCGGTAAACGGAGCGGTCGGGGCCGGACGCCATACGGATAGTAGTATCGGCGGAATCGCGGAAATCTCTTATAGTCGGGAGGGAATTGCAGTGGGGAAGGATTCATTTGGCAGGCCACGGGATTCAGTGGCCCGCCACAATTCGGAAGCAGACGATACGGCGATCGTCTCTTCTGGACAAACGACCAGCACCGATCGTCTGCCCTATGCCAGCTTTCTGCCTTACGGTTTGGCTGCTGCCACTATATGGATGCGGCGGTTCCTCTGCCAGCAAGCCTCGTCGTGTTCGTCGCAGACCGGCTTATCCTTGCCCAAACTCTTGACTGCGAGCTGGTCGGCCGGTATCCCGACGTTCACCAGGTAATCTTTCGCGGATTCCGCGCGCTTATCGCCCAGGGCCAGGTTATATGCCTCCGATCCGCGTTCGTCACAGTAGCCTTCAATCGTCAGCCTGTAATCGGGATATTGGACGATGATGTCGCGGAGTTCGGTGGAATCGGCCTGCAGCGCCTTAACGGCATCGGGACGCAGAGAATGCTGATCGTAATCGAAGTAAGCGTCCTCAATCCGCGCAAGCAGCGTTTCGATGCGTGCGCGCGTCTGCTGATCCGGAACCCGGGCCTGGACCGGCTGGTTAGCCGGAGTCGGCGTAGGCCGGCTGGGAGCGGCCGACGGTGCTTGCGGGCGGGCCGGCGCGGCTTGCTGAGTTGGAGCCGGCGCCGGTGTGCTCGGCGGTGTCGCCGCCACCTTCTTCTTAGCGCATCCTGCTCCAAAAAACGCCATTGCGGCCAGACTCATCGTTGCCACGGCCAAACGATTGTTCACGGTACTGCCTCCTTGTTAACAGTGATAGCGCATTTCGCGATTTTTCGCCATCCTGTAGGGACAGTATCTCTGCCTACACTCGGTCAGTTTTCGGTGGGAAGCCGCTCCAGGTGGTCAACCACGATGGTATCTACAATGACTTTTTGAGGCTGGAGACGCAGGCCGAGGGTTTCCTGCAGCGCATCCGGCAGGGTCGGAACCGGCTCGGAAAGGCGCGGCTCCTCGCGATTGGGACGACGGTCCTGGTTGCTCCAGCGCAGGTCGAAATCGTAGACGCCGTCGAGGCCGGTTTTATCGACGACCATCTGGCCCAGGTAGCGGCTTACCAGGCCGGCCAGGAACGGCATGGAAGTTTTCTTCGCCGATAGAGTCTCGATGCGGCCGCCTTCGTGGCTGGTGCTATGATCTCCCGGTTCGGCGGATTTGAGCTTGAAGCCGCTTTTGGCGACTACCAGCGCGTAGCCCGGCAATTCCCGCGGCTCGCGATGCACCGCCAGTTTGAACCGGTCCTCGAGGAGGGTACGCAGCATCAGCCGGTGGTCGCCGTTTGCTTCGCCGGATGGAAATTTGGCGGCGATATCGAAGCACGTGGCGGCCATCCAATCGGGGCCGATCACCTGCACGACGTTGACGCCGTACGCCTGCGCGATCAGGCGGGTGAGCGGCATGTTGTCGAAAAGGACCTGCCCCTTGGATTCGTGAGCCCCGGCACCTTCGGCATCCGGCGCCGCAGGTTTGATGGAGGCAGCCTCGTAGGCCGCGCGCGCCTCTTGAGTTTGGGCCGGCAAACACGCGACGATCCCGATCAGAAGGGCTCCGGCTCGAACCGGGCCCTGCGACAGTTTCGGAACTCCATTCATGCGCGTGTGACGAATCCGCCCGCGGCCGGTTAGCCCGTCACGGGCTCAGTTTTCGATGGGCATCCGTTCCAAATGATCGACCACGATCACTTCGACCGGGACCTTTTGCGCCTGCAGCCGAAGACCGAGCGCGTCCTGAAGCGCGACCGGCAGCGTGGGGAGGGGTTCCGACGGACCGGAATCGGTTGTGGCGGACTTTGAATCGTCCTTCGTCCAGCGAAGTTCAAAATCGTAAACACCGTCGAGACCGGTCCGGTCGATGACGACTTCTCCCAATTCCCGCGAAACGATAGCGGCAAGCTGCTCCATTGAGGCCTTTTTCGCCGAAAGGGTCGTGATAAGGCCGCCGTTGGTGTTGGTGCTGGATCCGCCCGGCTCGACGGGTTTGAGTTTGCAGCCGCCCTTGGCGACAACCAGTACGTAACCCGCCATTTCCCTGGTTTCGCGATGCGCCGCCAGCTTGAAACGGTCTTCCAGCAAGGTTCGCAGCATAGTTGCCCGGTCGGCGGGCTTCGTATCGGGCGGATATTTGGCGGATATATCGAAGCGGATGTTATCCATCCATTCCGGGCCAATCACCTGGTAAGGCTTGACGTCATACGCCCGCTCCACGAGGCGGTGCAGCGGGCTGTTGGTAAAAACAATCTGGCCCTTGGAGCCATTGGATGATGTGCTGGTGCTTCCGGAGTTGTTGAGCTTGACCGAAGCGGCTTCGTAAGCCGGCCGCGGATCGGAACTCTGAGCGCAAATGGAGCCGGCTGCGAGGAGGAGGACGAGGGGGGCTCCCGGGAAGATCAGGTCCGCAGGCATCAGCACGAGTATATGACGAACCACCCCGGTCCCGGTTGGCCTCACCAGGGATTTCGGTTGGCCGTCCGCATGCAATGTCCCCGGCGATGCGTGCCGCCGCAGCCGTCATCCTGCTGACCTCCGCCTGTTGGGCGCAGTTCCGCAGCACCGTTCCGCTGGTGGTGGCGCCGGCTACGGTCAAGGATTCCAAAGGCCGGTTCATCGACGGTCTGACCGCCGGGGACTTGGCGCTTTACGACAACGATGTGCCGCAACCGCTACAGATCGATTGGACGGTCTATCCGATCGATTTGGTCGTCGCGGTCCAGACCAGCGCAAATTCGGGCGCGGTAATCGACAAACTGGGCGGGTCGGGAATCCTGTTCACCGATCTGCTGGCCGCCGACGCCGGCGAAACGGCCATCCTCTCGTTTAGCGACGAAGTGAGATTGAAGCAGGATTTCACCAGCGATCCCGATCCGGTGATTCATGCTCTACGGATGCTGCGCAAGGAAGGCGATTCCGCCCACACCCTCGACGCCCTGCTCAAAGGCGCGGGCATGCTCGAAGCCCGCAAAACCGGGCGACGCCGGATCCTGCTGATGATCGGCGAGAAGCGTGACCGGTCCAGCAAAGCCAAGCTTCCGGAAGTGATGGAGCGTATCCAGCGCCTGAACATTGCGGTTTATTGGCTGACGTTTTCGCCGTTCCTGGAACCATTCACGGTCAAGCCGAAGACCGTGGAGGACACCAAGCCGGAGGCCGAGCGCATCAAGACCCGCCCCTGCATGTTCTGCGAAGGACCCGACACCACGCCCGTGCCTCCCGATCTCGGCCCCGGCGGATACATCTACGCGTTGGGCGAGTTGCTGCGGCTCTCCAAACCCGACTTATCCGATCTTTTTACCCGCACCACCGGCGGCCGAAGTTTGAACTTTCTTAAGAAAAGCGGCTTGGAGGAAACGATCCAATTTGTCGGCGAGGAAGTCCACCGCCAATACATCCTCAGCTTCTCACCCAAGCCCGACGGGTCGGGCGCGTTCCACCGGATTCGTGTCGAGGTCAAGGACCGCCCGGATCTGCGCGTCAAAACCCGAGACGGCTATTGGCCGGTCAGCTGATCGCGCGGTGATTCTCCGGCCCTAACTTTTGGATATCCGGTTCCGCATTTTTTCCTTGCGGCCTCGCGAATGAATGCGCCATATTGGAATTGGACGTTAGAGAATCGTGTAGAGCGCATTGCAACTCCACCTGAAGCAACCCTGCCGGGGTAGGAAACCGACCTGCCGCGGGGGCGCTCTCCAATTCTCACAGAGAGCGTTGCGATGGCGGAGAACCTGCTGTTTTTTACCGAACTTCTGGGAATGCCGGTCCTCGACCTCAAAGGCCGGCGCATCGGCCGGGTAAAGGACGCCGCTCTCGTCCCGCTTGTCAATTCGTCGCGGATCGACCGCATCCTGGTGACAGGCGGCTTGACTTGGCTGACGATCCGTTTCGACCAGATCCGGACGATTTCTCTGGACCGGGGTATTTCCCTGAGCGACGAGGTCCTCACTCCCTACCACGATGACGAGTACATGCTGCGCATCGGGCGCGACCTGCTCGATCAGCAGATCATCGATGCGAAGGGGCGCAAAGTTGTCCGCGTGAACGACATCACGATGGAGATCCAAAACGACGGACAGCGGGATCTCCTGACGGTCCTGGAGGTGGATGTGGGGTTGCGGAGCGTGGTGCGCCGGCTGCTGCAAGGCGCCATGCCGCCGGAGTGGATCCGCCGGCTGCAAAGCCGCATTCCGCCCAACTCCATCCGCTGGGAATTCGCCAACGTGGTGGAGCCCGACCCGCTGCGGCGCCTGCGCCTCAACATCAGCTACCAGAAACTGGAAGGTCTGCATCCAGCCGATCTGGCCGATATCGTCGAAGAACTGAGCCCGGCCGAGCGCGGCGCCATCTTCGAGACGATCGACAGCGAAGTGGCCGCCGACACGCTTTCAGAGGTGGAAGATCCCAAGATGCAGGCCAGCATCCTGGAAGCCCTGGAGCCGGAAAAAGCCGCCGATATCGTGGAGGAAATGTCGCCCGACGAGGCTGCCGACATTCTCTCCGAGCTCGAAGAGGAAACTTCCGAAGAGATCCTGGAGGAGATGGATTCCGAGCCCAAGACGGAAGTTCGCGAGCTCCTCGAATTCGAGGAGGATACCGCCGGCGGTCTGATGAATACGGAATTCGTCTCGCTGCACGAAAACGCCGTCGTCAACGACGCCCTGGCGGCGCTCAAAGGCAGCGAAGATTTGCTCGAAGGCCTGAATACACTGTTCCTGATCGATGCCGAAGAAAAGCTGGTGGCCGTGGTGCCCCTGGCGCGGCTCTTCCTGGCGGCGAATTCCGACAAGCTGCGCGACCTGGCCGCCGAGACCTTGATCCAGGTGAGCGTGGACGCTTCTCAGGATCGAATCACCGAATTATTCGATAAGTACAACCTGCTGACCTTGCCCGTAGTGGATGAGGATGGCAAACTCGCCGGAGTAATCACGGCCGACGACATCATCTCCCTATTGAGGCAGAAATAGCGGATGCGGAAACTCCTGAGCCGTTTCCGCTATCACGTGCTGGTGTTCTTCGCCGTGATCGGCCCCGGCTTCATCACCGCCGTGGTCGATAACGATTCGGGCGGCATCTACACCTATTCGGATGCCGGCGCGCGCTGGGGATACCTGCCGCTGTGGACGCTGCTTCCCATCACGCTGGTGCTCATCATCGCGCAGGAAATGTGCTCGCGCATGGGCGCGGTCACGGGCAAGGGGCTGAGCGACCTGATCCGCGAGGAATACGGCCTCAGAATCACTTTCGTGATGATGGCGCTGCTGGTGCTGGTGAATCTCACCAATGTGATGGCGGAATTCGCCGGCGTGGCCAGCTCGCTCGAGCTGTTTCACATCAGCCGCTATATCTCCGTGCCCCTGGCCGGGGTCGCGGTATGGTTTCTTGTCGTCAAGGGGAATTACCAGAGCGTCGAAAAAATCTTTCTGTTTGCCTGCGTCCTCTACGTGACCTATATCATTTCGGCATTCCTGGTGCGGCCCGACTGGAAGGAAGCGGCCATCTACAGCGTGAAGCCGGTGATGCTGCTCAATGCCGACTACATCTACATGCTGATCGGCATGGTGGGAACCACCATCGCGCCCTGGATGCAGTTCTATTTGCAGTCGGCGGTGGTGGAAAAAGGAGTGACGGCGAAAGAATACGCGGCATCGCGCATCGAAGTTGTGGTCGGCTGCATCATGACCAACGTCATCGCGTTCTTCATCATCGTGGCCTGCGCGGGCGCGATCTACAGCATTAAGCCGCGGGAGATCAACGACGCCAAAGAGGCTGCGCTGGCCCTCAAACCGTTCGGGCAGTATGCATTTCTGCTGTTCAGCGCCGGCTTGTTCAACGCCTCTATTTTCGCGGCCTGTATTCTGCCGCTGTCCACGGCTTACTCGGTGTGCGAGGGGCTGGGGTTCGAATCGGGTGTGAACCGCCGCATTCGCGAGGCGCCGATATTCTATATCCTCTACACCGCGCTCATCGTGATCGGCGCGGGCCTGGTCCTGATGCCGCATTTCGACCCGGTGCGGATGATCCTGCTCTCGCAAGTTCTGAATGGCGTCCTGCTGCCGCTGGTCCTGATTCCGACGGTGCTGCTGATCAACAAGGCCGATCTGATGGGCGAGTGGGTCAATTCGCGATGGTTCAACCTGGTCACCTGGGCCACCGTGATTCTAATGATCGGCCTGACCCTGGCCGAACTCGCCAACGAAATCCGCAAACCGTGACCAGCCCTGTCTCCTGACTCCTTCCTTCGCTTGACTTCGCGCCTCGCACAGTGCCTTAATGGCAGTTCAATCCTGTTAAGTCCGGAGGTTTTTCATGCCATCCCGCCGCGCTCTCCTTGCGCTGATCGCCGCCATTCCGGCCATCGCCCAACCGCCTCGCGCGCTCACCAGCGCCGATTATGCCCATGCCGAGAAGTTCATGAGCTATAACACCACGCCGCTGGTCTCCCGAAGCGGTGTGCGTGCCACCTGGGTCGAGGGCGAGAGATTCTGGTACCGCGCCACATCCGGCGACACGAGCGAGTTCATCCTGGTGGATCCCGCCCGCGGCAGCCGCGAACCGGCCTTCGACCACGCCAAACTGGCCGCGGCGCTTGCTTCCGCTTCCGGCACGACTTACGATGGCTCCAAACTGCCGTTCACGGAAATCGTGATGTCGGCCGATGGATCTTCGGTCTCGTTCCGCGCCGGCGGCAAAGTCTGGAAATGCGACCGGGCGGGCGCCAAATGCGCCGCCGACGACAGCCCGGAAACCGCGCGCGCCCTGAGCGCTGGAGGACGCGGCGGTCGCGGCGGCAGAGGCGGTCGCGGCGGCGGCGCTCCGCCGGTATCCCTTTCTCCCGATGGCAAGACCGCGGTGCTCATTCGCGACAACAACCTCTGGGCCCGCGATGTCGCTTCCAACAAAGAGACGCAGCTCACCACGGACGGTGTAAAGGACTACGGGTACGCCACCGACAATGCCGGTTGGACGAACAGCGACCGTCCGATAGTCGCCTGGTCGCCCGATTCCAAAAAGATCGCGACTTTCCAGCAGGACCAGCGAAAAGTCGGCGAAATGTATCTCGTCAACACCGTGGTCGGCCATCCGACCCTGCGCGCCTGGAAATACCCGCTGCCGGGCGACGAAAACGTGGCCATGATCGAGCGCGTCATCATCGACGTGCCTGCCGCCAAAGTCGTCCGTTTGCAAGTCCCGCCGGATCAGCACCGGTCCACGCTCTGCGACGACGTCGCCTGCCGCGGCGGCGAATGGAGCGACGTGCAATGGAGCCCCGATGCGTCGCACCTGGCTTTCGTTTCGACTTCGCGCGATCACAAAATCGAGCAGCTCAAAGTGGCCGATGCCGCCACGGGAGCCGTCCGCGATGTCATGCAGGAGTCGGTTTCGACGTTTTTCGAGTCGGGCAATGGCCGCGTCGACTGGACCTATCTCCCGGCTTCCAACGAATTCATCTGGTTTTCGGAGCGCTCCGACTGGGGCCACCTGTACCTGTACGACCTGGAAACCGGAAAACTCAAAAATCCGATCACTTCCGGCAACTGGAACGTCACGCAAATCATCAAGCTGGACGAAAAGAACCGTGTTGTGTATTTTCTGGGCGTGGGCCGCGAGAGCGGCGATCCCTATTTCATCCATTTCTACAAGATCGGCTTCGACGGCAAAGGCCTCACCCTGCTGACGCCTGAAGACGCCAACCACGATGTCCAGCTATCCCCGTCGGGGCGCTATTTTGTCGACACCTACTCGACGCCGGTTACGCCGCCGGCGGCCGTCCTCCGGGACAATAGCGGAAAACTGCTGGCATCGCTCGAAAAGACCGATATCTCCAAGCTGGTCGCGGCCGGCTGGAAGCCGCCGGTTCCCATCAAAGTGAAGGCCCGCGACGGCGCGACCGACCTGTATGGCCTGATGTTTCAGCCCACCAGGCTCGACCCCTCGAAAAAGTACCCCATCATCAACCATATTTATCCCGGCCCGCAAACCGGCAGCGTGGGCAGCCGCAATTTCTCGGCGGCGCGCGGCGATTGCCAGTCTCTCGCCGAACTGGGCTTTATCGTGGTCGAGATCGACGGCATGGGCACGCCCTGGCGCTCCAAGAAATTCCACGAGGCTTATTACGGCAATTTGGGAGATAACACGCTTCCCGATCAGGTCGCGGGGATGAAGGAGCTGGCAAAGCGCTACTCCTATATCGATATCGACCGCGCGGGCATCTACGGCCATTCCGGCGGCGGCTTCGCGACCGCCGATGCCATGTTCCGCTATCCGGATTTCTTCAAAGTCGGAATTTCCGAAGCCGGCAATCACGACAACCGCGAATATGAAGACGATTGGGGCGAGAAGTGGCAGGGGCTGCTGCAAAAGAATTCCGATGGGACCACCAATTACGACAACCAGGCGAATCAGCTGGTCGCCAAGAACCTGAAGGGCCACCTGCTGCTGGCCCACGGCACCATGGACAACAACGTGCCGCCGTACAATACGCTGTTGGTCGTCAACGAGCTCATCAAGGCCAACAAGGATTTCGATCTTCTGCTGCTGCCGAACCGCAGTCACGGGTTCGGCAACGAGCCTTATATGATCCGCCGGCGGTGGGATTATTTCGTCCGCTACCTGCTCGGCGCGGAGCCGCCGCAAGGATACGAGCTGCGCAATGTTCCGCCGCCCGGGCGCGGCGAAATCACCCAGTGAGCGGCCGGTCGATTCGCCGGCGGCCGGCCCTGGATCGTCACCGCGAGGTTACACATTTTCACGGAGCGCCGCATCCGGCGGAGCGTTATGATGAACATGTAAATGGCGCTGATCGCGGTTTCTGGGCATCCGGGATGCCGTTACGACGAGGTGGCCCGCGTGACCGCACAACGGCTGGGATTCGAATTGCTTACGCAGTCGCGCATCCAGGCGCTGGCGGAAGAGGAGTTCGGCTCCGACAGACAGCTTCCCGATAAAGCTTTCCCCAGCCTGGTGACGTCGATTCTGGCCCGGCTGGCGACGCGGCACCACATCGTATACTGCGCTGTGGGCGGCGAAGTGCACGCCCGCCATTTTCCCGGAATGCTTCGCGTCCACATAGTGGCGCCGGAATCGGTGCGCATCGGCAACCTGATGCTGGACCGGCGCCTGGACCGGCCGGCCGCGCGCCAGCACCTGCTCGAACTCGAGGCCGCCGAACGCGCCGACCGGAGAGCGAAATTCGGGAAAGCGCGCGCCACCGCCGACCTGTTCGATATCGTCATCAATACCGAGCTGCTCAATTCCGAGCAGATTGCCGCCTTGATCCAGACCGCCATCGAGACGGCCGGCCTGAAGGAGCGGGGGTTTCTTTCGGCCGCCGCGGAAGCGCAGCTGCAGTTTCAGATGCGGCTGCGGCTGGCGCGCCACGGCCTGGTTCCGCCCGCGAACATCACCCTGCGCAAGAAAATCTTCGCCAACCCGAGCGAGGAGATGTTCGCCAACTTATTGGATTTTTATCGCATCGCCTGGGAGTACGAACCGCGCAGTTTTCCGGTGCAGTACGACGCCGACGGCCGCGTATTGGAGAGCTTCACGCCGGATTTTTACCTGCCCGAGTTCGACCTGTACCTGGAATTGACAACCATGAAGCAGTCCCTCGTCACCAAGAAGAATCGCAAGGTCCGCCTGCTGCGGGAGTTATATCCTCACCTGAACATCCAGGTTTTTTATCAGAAGGATTTTGAAAATCTCATCTTCAAATATGGTCTGGCCGAGCGGCCGGTTCAGGTATGACAGTGATTCCCGAGCTGGAACGGGTGCTCTTTACCGAAGAGCAGATCGACCAACGCATACGCGAGGTTGCCGCGGATATCTCGCGCAATTACGCCGGCCGCGTCGTCAAGCTCATCAGCGTTCTAAAGGGATCGGTCTTTTTCCTTACGGCGCTGGCGCGCCATCTGGAAGTGCCGGTGAAGATGGACTTCCTGAGCATCTCCAGCTTCTCGAACAAAAGCGGCGCGCCGGGCATGGTGCGCATCGCCAAGGATCTCGACGAGCCCATCGAGGGCGAAGACGTGCTGCTGGTGGAGGACATCGTCGATACCGGCTTCACGCTGCGCTATCTCCTGCAGACGCTGGCGGGCCGCGCGCCGAATTCACTGGCCGTTTGCACCTTTCTGGATCGCAATTCGCGCCGCATCGTGCAGGTGCCGGTGGACTACCGCTGCTTCGAAATACCGGACCGTTTTGTGGTAGGCTTCGGACTTGACTACAACCAGCTCTATCGGAATCTGGGTTACGTCGCGGTCATGAAACCATGACCGATTCCCAACGCGCCACGGCGGGCTACGTCGCTCCGTTCGTGGCGTATGTCGGGTTCATGGCGCTGGAGAAGCTGGCTTTTCAGTCGCAACACTTATATCCGGCGCGTTGTCTGGCGGCGCTGGCCGCGCTGCTGTGGTTTTCGCGGCCGTACCTTTCGTTCCGGCCCGTCCGTCCGTGGTCGAGCATCGGCATCGGCATCGCGGTATTCGCCATCTGGATCGCGCCCGACGCCTTGTTCGGCTACCGTCATTCCCGGCTGTTCGAGAATTCCATCCTGGGGACGACGTCCAGTACTATAACGTCCGGTGATCAGGCGAATATTCTTTTCCTGATCGTCCGCACGCTGGGTTCGATGCTCCTGGTGCCGGTCCTGGAGGAGTTGTTCTGGCGCGGCTGGCTGATGCGGTGGCTGATTCAGCCGGATTTCACGAAAGTCCCTCTGGGAACCTACGCGCCGCTGGCGTTCTGGGCGACGGCGATTCTGTTTGCAGGCGAGCACGGGTCGTACTGGGAAGTCGGGCTGGCGGCGGGGATCATTTATAACTGGTGGATCGTACGGACGCGCCGGCTGGCCGATTGCATGCTCGCCCACGCGGTGACTAACGGGTTACTAGCCGGATATGTCATGACTACGGGCGCCTGGCGGTACTGGTTATAGAGAACGAAAAAAACGTTTTTTGCGAGGAGTGTCGGGAGCCGGGTACCGACTGGAACCTGACCCGGAAGATTTGGCGTGCAAACGGGACCCATTCCGTGGTACATAGGTATTTGAAGCGTCAGGCGGACGCCAGAGCAGGATCCGGCGCCGCGGCGACCCCGCATAGCCCTTTCTGGTCTTCCCACCTTAACTGCCGGTCACGGCACCGTGGCAGCGCCCCAGGTGGGCCGGATGGGTTGCATTTTCCAGGGCGCCAGTTGAGCATCGAGCACGCGAAGCGATCGAGAACGTCGTTTTTCGTCCCGCAAGTTTACGGAGTTTTCCCGCATGGACAGCGACCGCAAGTATAGACAGCCGGGGTACATGGACTCGGACCGCGATTCCCGAGGGCCTCGCGAAGACCGCCCGAAGCCGCAGGGCCCCCGGCCCCCCATCGACATCACCGGCCCGCGATTGCCCCGGCTGGTGCAACATGTCGCGGCCTCCCGCTGCTACAATTGCGCCACCGCGCTTCCCCCCGGCACCGACTTCAACGGCACCTGTCCGAAGTGCAATGCCGACCTGCATTGCTGCAAGCAGTGCTCGCATTTCGAGCCGTCGACCCGGTTTCAATGCCTGAAGCCGATACCGGTGCGAATTGCCGTAAAGGACAAGGCCAACGATTGCGCGCAATTCACGCCGCGCGTGACGATTGCCCGCGACGGCACCTCTGGGCCTTCCGTAGGACCTCCGGTGGCGCCGGTGGCGAACGGCGATCCCGCTCCCAAAAACCCGGAGGATGCCCGGAGCGCGTTCGACAAGCTGTTCAAGAAGCTGTAACGGGAATCAGGACCGCGCTGCTGGAGAAGCGGCCGGCGAGCGATAACTCCGCGCCAGTTCCATATACACGCCTAAATCCCGATCCAAATCCGACTGCGTGCCGTCGAAGTAGAAATTGCGGATCGGAATGGCGCCGAGGTCGCGGCTCACCTGCGGATAGATCGCCTCGCAGACGATTCCGTTCATGCAGGTGAACGGGCTGATGTCGATAATCCCGGCCGCGCCCTTTTTCGCCAGGAAGACCGCCTTGCCCACGTTCAGCACCATTTCGCCGAACGCGCCTTCGCGCGGCAGGTACGGACGGGCACATTCGAGGATCTCGTAAATATCCGGCTCTTCGCGGCCGCGAAAATCTTCCGCGAACGGCGCCAGCAGGACGTGCTCGTCGTGCTTCTGCACGCGCCGCCGGATCCACGCGCCCAGGGCTTCGCGGCTGAGCATACGGCGCTCCAGCTTGAGTTTGCGGAAGTGTTCCGAATCGGTGTACCAGATCCACTCCACGATGTCGGAGAGCCAGGCTTCGGCGCCGTAGCCCTCCAGCGCCGCCACCAGGTTCTCGTTCGAGAACGTGTTGAGGCGGCAGAAAATCTCGCCCACAATTCCGATCAGCGGAATGGATTCGCCGCGCCGGCGCGACAGCTTGCGGAAGCGGCCGCGGCAGCGGATCATGGCGTCGCGCAGCGCGTCCAGTTGCGGACCGGGTTCCACCGGCGTGGTTTCGAGCGTGCGGCAGAGATCGGCCAGGCACGCCTCGTAGACGGCTTCGGTATCGCCGCGGCGCTCCTCGTACGGCCGGTACATCAGCAGGAGCTTCTGCAGCAGATCGGCGCACAGAAGGGCGCGCCATCCGGTGCGCACGAACGGCCTCGCCAGGCTGCCCAGACCTTCATATGCGTTTTGGCTGGTGGGCGAGAGAATCTCGACCTGGCGAAATCCATTGGCATCGAGCACGTGGCGGAGATACGGCGCGTACTGGCCGAAGCGGCAGGGGCCTTCCGCCGTCGGCATGAACAGAGCGACATCGGCGGGGTCGACGTCCGGCCGCTCCAGGAGCCGCATGAAATCGCCGATCGTCACCTTGGCGGGGTAGCATTCGTCGCCGGAAGTGTAGCGCGCGCCCAGCTCGCGAGTCCGGTTGTCGGAGGGCGGCGTCGGCTCGGCATCCAGCCCGATGGCGCGAAAAGCCGAGGCGAAGGCCCGCGCGCTGCCGTACGCCATGGGCGGGATGTAAATCCGCTTGCCGGTTATTGGACGGCTGACCGCGTCTGGGGATGTGCCGGCGATTGGTAACATCGCAGAATTCCTTTGCTGTCGAGGTAAGCTTCGCAACGCGTCATGTACCCGGCGTCGTTGCCGTGACCGTCGAATTGCAGAAATAGCAGCGGCGCGCCGGCAGCTTCGCGGGCGAAATGCTTGATGTACGAATCGGGCCCGCACTTGAAATTGGTGATATAGACAAGATGCAGATTGGCGTGGGCGGCGGCCAGGCGCGCGGCTTCCAGAATCTTGCGGCCGGAAATCCAGAACATATTGTCGCCGGCATCCAGGCCGCCTCGTCCATCCACCACGAAATCGAGCGGAATCACGTTGGCGCCGTAGCGATGGCGCAGCTTGCGGGGAATATCGCAATTAATGCCGCGATCGTAGAGGTTGTAGGCGCGGCCGGCCAGCAGCAAGCCCGGCTCGCCGGATTCTTTGAGCGTTGCGAGCGCTTCGCGTCCGGCCGCCAGCAGCTTCTCCTGAAAGCCGCGCTGTTCGGCGTAAGCAGCGTCGGCGGCGCGATCGCTGGCTCGTCCCCCGATACCCAGCCGCCGCATGGTTTCCGACAGGGATCGCTTCACCTGCGCCGGGCCGAGCTGGAAATGGAGCGTCGGAACCAGCAGCCTGGGACGATGCGGCTCGATAGCGGGAGCGGCGCGCAGCACCCAGGGCAGCGTCTGGTTCCAGGGGCAATAGTGCGCGGGAACGGCATCGCCATCGGATTCGGCATCGGCCATCACCGGCGTCAGAATGTAGTCCAAGCCCGCATCGATCAACGCCTGCACGTGGCCATGGGCGACCTGAACCGGATAGCATGGCTGCGCCACCGCCATCTCGACTCCCGCCGCCGAAATCCGCGGGTCGGTGGGCGGAGACAGGACGGTTTCGATACCCAGCTCGGCGAAATACCGCCGCCAGAACGGCAGGCGCTCCAGCATCGACATGGCTCGCGGCAGGCCGACGCGCAGCCGGCTCCCGGAGACCTGCGGCAGATCCTCCAGCAGCCGCTCGCGGTAGGCAAACAAGTCGTCGATGACGGGCTTGCGGCCGGTGGCCGAAGGTTTGCGGAACTTGTCGGAGCACTTATCGCCCCAATAACTCTTCTGGCCCTCGATCACGAATTCCTTCATGTCGCAGAAATTCGAACACGCCTTGCAGACGAAATCGCGGGCGGCGAGCTGCAGCTTGCGGAGGTCGTAGCCGCGGAAACGGGTTTGTCCGCCCGTGGCCCGATGCCAATCGCGCGCGATGAGGGCCATGCCGATGGCGCCCATGACGCCGTTATACGGCGGCACGGTGATCTTGCGGCCCAGCAGGCTGGCGAAGGCGGCGGTGACGGCGTCGTTGTAAGCCGTGCCGCCCTGGAAATAGACAACCTCTCCGATCTTGCGCCCGCGCACCACGCGATTCAGGTAATTCAAGGCGATGGAATATGCCAGGCCGGCCACCAGGTCGGGCACGGTTTCGCCTTTGTGCAGCCAGCCGGTGACGTCGCGCTCCATGAACACGGTGCAGCGTTCGCCGAGGCGCGTGGGGCAGGAGGACGACAGGGCCAGTTTGGCGAACTCGCCCTTGATGCTGATTCCCAGCTTTTCGGCCTGCTCCTCGAGGAACGAGCCGGTGCCGGCGGCGCAAGCCTCGTTCATGGCGAAATCGACCACCACTCCGTTTTCGATGGAAATGAATTTCGAATCCTGCCCGCCGATTTCGAAAATCGTGTCCACCGGCTCGCCGCCGAGCGTGTTGCTGATGTGGATGGCGCCGGTCTTGTGCGCGGTGATTTCGTCGTTGACGACGTCGGCGCCGGCGACTTCGCCGATCAGTTCGCGTCCCGATCCGGTGCTGCCCACGCCGCGGATTTCCAGCCGCCGCCACAGCCGCTCGACTTCCGACAAGCCTTCCTGCACGGCTTCGATCGGCCGGCCCGCGGTGCGCAGGTACACGTCGTGAATCACGGCTCCAAATTCGTCGATGGCCACCACGTTGGTCGAGACGGACCCGATGTCCAGCCCCAGATACGCGGGGATCGGCTCATCGCCTGGAGGCGGCACGTAGACGCCGGTGCGGTCGCGCAGCAGCACCACATTCTCGGTCGAGAGCGGCTGCGTGTCTCCGCTGGCCGCCGCCGGCCGGTCGGCGGTTTCGTGCTGGCGCAGCCGGTGGATTTCGAGAATCGAACGCTTGCGCGGCTCTTCCGCTTCCAGCAGGGCCGTCCCGATGGCGCCGCACCAGGCAAATTCCTCGGGAATGACGAGCGCATCGTTCTTCAACCCGAAGGCTTCGCGGAGCGCCCCCGATACGCCCTGATTTTGCGCCACTCCGCCGATCAACGCCACCGGCGGCTCGACCGGCCGTCCTTTCACGATGGCGCTTTTGAAATTGCGCGCCACCGCGTCGCACAATCCGCGCAGAATCTCGGCGGGTGAATAGCCTTTCTGCTGCGCGTGGATCATGTCGCTTTTGGCGAACACCGAGCAGCGGCCGGCGATGCGCGCGGCGCAACTGGCCTGGCAGACGACTTCACCGATTTCCTCCACCGCGAAACGCATGCGCAGCGCCTGCTGGTCGAGAAACGACCCGGTGCCGGCGGCGCATTCGCCCGACCGGTCGTAGTCCACGATGTGGCCGTTCGCCAGGCGAATATACTTCGAACTCTCGCCGCCGATTTCAAAAACCGTGCGCACGCCGGGGTAGAACTCGCCGATCATGCGCGCGATGGCTTTGAACTCGTTCTCGAAATAGAGCCCCAGGACCTTGGCGATGGCGCGGCTGCCGGAACCGGTGACGCGCACGCCTTCCACGCGGCTCTCCGGCACCACCGAGTAGAATTCGTCGAGCAGGTCGTAGGCCGACTGAATCGGGCTGCCGGAAATGCGACGGTATTCGGAGAGAAGCAGGGGGCGCCCGTGAAACGGCTGGATCCGGAAATGCGGATGGGCCGCGCACAGGGCGGCCATCACCGGCTGGTCCGAGGGCTGGCCGATGGCCGCCAGCTTCAGGGAGATGGCGCCGATGTCCAAACCGATGTTGATGGCCATTTAGACCAGTTTCGGATGTCTCTATCCGGATTTCAAGCTATTCGGAGCCGAATTGTCCCTTCGCGGCGCCGATTTGCAGTTTCGGCGGGTTGAACGGGCGCGGCCGGACCGGCTCCTTTCGCGGGACGATGCGGATGGCTGTGCTATTTTCGGTTGAGATGCAAAAAATCCAGCGGGCACTGATCAGCGTCAGCGACAAGCGAGGCATCGCCGGGCTGGCGCGGGAGCTTGACGTACTCGGAATCGAAATTATCTCTACCGGCGGGACCGCGCGGCTGATCCGGGAGACCGGAATCGCCGTACGGGATGTCGCGGAAGTGACCGGATTCCCGGAAATGCTGGATGGCCGCGTAAAAACCCTTCATCCTAAAATCGCGGCCGGGCTTCTGGCGGTCCGGGCCAATCCCGACCATATGCGGGCGCTGCAGGATTATGGTATCGGCCTCATCGGCCTGGTGGTGGTGAATCTATATCCTTTCGAAGACGTGGCGGCGCGGCCCGACGTCAGCTTCGAAGAGCTGATCGAGAACATCGATATCGGCGGACCCACGATGATCCGGGCGGCGGCCAAGAACTTTCAGGACGTAGCGGTGGTGACCTCGCCCGACGACTATCCGGAGATCGTCTCCGAGTTGACGCGCAACCAGGGAGAACTGACCCGGGAAACCAAGTGGAAGCTGGCGAAGAAGGCTTTCCGGTTGACCGCCTCCTATGATGCCGCGATCGGCGCGCGGCTGGAACAGGTGGGCGGGACTGAGAGCGCGCTTCCCGCGGTTCTCCGGATACAAGCGCCCAAACTGATGGATTTGCGATACGGCGAGAATCCTCATCAATCGGCGGCGGTATATGGCGAGCGCGGCCGCGGTATCGCCGGCGCGGAGCAGCTCCAGGGCAAGGAGCTTTCGTACAACAACCTGGTGGACCTGGATGCGGCCTGGCAATTGGCTCGCGAATTCGGCGAGCCGGCGGTGGCCATCATCAAACACACCAATCCTTGCGGCACCGCCGAGCAGGCGGCGCTCGCCGAGGCTTATCGAAAGGCCTTCGAGTGCGACCCGGTGTCGGCCTATGGCGGCGTGATCGGGATGAATCGCGTGATGGACGAGGAAACCGCGCGCGAAATCGCCAAGACGTTCATCGAAGCGATCGCCGCTCCCGGGTACTCGGCCGAAGCGCTGGCGGTGTTGGCCGGCAGGAAGAACCTGCGCCTGATGCGGGTGGGGGAGGGAAGCGACCCCCTGGTGGTGAAATCGATTGCCGGCGGTTTTCTGGCCCAGACGCCGGATTGCGGCCGGGTGGAGCGGGCATCGGCGGTGGTGAAATCGCAGCGCGCGCCCACCGAAGAAGAATGGCGCGCCATGGAATTCGCCTGGAAAGTGGCGAAACACGTGAAGTCCAACGCCATCGTGTTTGCGCGAGCGGGACAGACCGTGGGAGTAGGCGCGGGACAGATGAGCCGCGTGGATTCGGTGAAACTCGGCGCCATGAAAGCAGCGCTGCCCCTGGAGGGCAGCGTGGTGGCGTCCGACGCATTTTTTCCGTTTCCCGACGGCGTGGAGGAAGCCGTGAAGCACGGCGCCACGGCGTTCATCCAGCCCGGCGGGTCGGTGCGCGACGCGGAGGTGATCGCGGCGGCGGACCGCTTGGGCGTGGCCATGGTATTCACCGGGATGCGTCACTTCCGCCATTGACGCGCGGCGCTTCCATGACTTCGCCTTCCATGGCTTCCGACGAGCAGTTCATGCGTGCGGCGCTGGACGCGGCACGCCAGGCGGAACGCGAGGGCGAGGTGCCGGTCGGCGCGGTGGTGGTAATCGCGGGCGCGACGGTGGGGCGCGGCTGGAACTCGCCCATTGCGCGCAACGATCCCACGGCGCACGCCGAGATTCTGGCGATGCGCGAAGCGGCGGCGAAGATCGGCAACTACCGCCTGGAAGGCGCAACACTGTACGCCACCATCGAGCCGTGCGTCATGTGCGCCGGCGCGCTGGTGGCGGCGCGTATCAGCCGCCTGGTGTTCGGCGCGCGCGATTTGCGGTTCGGCGGTGTGCGGAGCAAATTCCAGTTGGCCGACTCCGACAGGCTGAATCACCAGGTGGAAATCGTCGAGGACGTTCTGGGCGCCGAATGCGTCGAGCTGCTGCGCGATTTTTTCGAGAAGCGGCGCTAAGGGACGCCGCAACAATAACTGTGCAGAGCCCGTGGCGCGGGCACTCGTGCCTGCAGCGCCGAGACTCCGAACTCCTGATCTCAGGGAAATTGGGATGAACCCAAAGTGTAGACGAGGC
>Ga0335078_10002285_pt1 | contig 29065 bp, 29 predicted proteins | sample Lox_Sample_32_FD_206711 | JGI IMG/M metagenome (GOLD analysis project Ga0335078, IMG submission 206711) | Soil microbial communities from Loxahatchee National Wildlife Refuge, Florida, United States - Lox_Sample_3.2 | ecosystem: Environmental > Terrestrial > Soil > Wetlands | place: USA...
CGACGTTCAAAGGCCTTCCCGGCGCAAGCCGTCTTACCCAGAAATTCGGCGGGTCGACGTTGAGGGGAAGAAATCGCTCAGCGCATTCGAGATCGCAATTCGAGAACAGAACCACGCCGCTCCGACTGCGGATCCGCGTGAAGTAATCTCGTCGCCCTTGCTCATATCGAATTCGTAGGGATCTCGGAAGCGTGTAGGAGAGACCGCCGGCTTCTCGCGTCAAACCTTTAGCCAGCGCGAAGCTCTCATGTTCGATCGCCATATGGCCAAGCTGCAAATCGTCAGACCAGGTCTGAATGACGACGACGACGAGCTGGCCAATCATGGCTAGCGCGGCGTAAAAAATGATCCTCCGGGTGACGATCGCGCCGAGCGAGGGCGGGGCCTTGGTCATGGCTTGATCTCGCGTAGCAAATAGCCCACGCCCCGAATGGTCTCCAACGAGACGCCGCTGTCATGTGGTTCGAGCTTTTTTCTCAAGCGCGAGACCGCAAGCTCGACGGCGTTGCTCGAAAGTTCGTCGCCGAATTCCGAAAGCGCATTCTCGAGCTTTCGCTTTGGAACGACGCGCCCGGCTTCGCGCATGAGGATTTCGAGAACGGTTCGTTCGCGAGGCGCAAGCCCGAGGTCGACGTTCGAGCTTTTGGCGAAGCCGGTCGCAAGATCGAGATGGAGTCGAGCGACAGATAATTCCGGCGTTTTCGTATCCGGAGCGCGCCGCAGCAGAGCACGGCATCGCGCAAGAAATTCGCCATTATTGAAAGGCTTGATCAGATAATCGTCCGCGCCCGCGTCGAGTCCGGCTATGCGCTCTTCGATCGCTGAGCGCGCCGTTAAGACCAGGATCGGCGCCATGACGCCAGCGCGCCGAAACTCGCGAACGAGGTCGAGGCCGTCGCCATCCGGCAAGCCAAGATCGACGAGAAGCAAATCATATGCAGCGACGGCGATAGCCTCTTTTGCCGCGTCAGCGGTCGCCACGGCGTCGACGCGCCAATTAGCTCCGTGAATCGCTTCCGTCAAAAGCTCTCTGAGGCGAGCCGAATCTTCGATCAGAAGAAGCCTCATGCGCGCTTGCGGCCCGTCACCATCGCCCACACTAAATTCTCATTATGTCGCCGACCTTCGTAAATCGCCGCAGCGGCGTGCAATCCGGCAAGGATCAATATAGAATTAGCGATTCCCTCATGCAGCTTCCCAAGCGCATCGTTGCCGAAATAGGCGTCGAGCGTCAGCATCCAACCCGTTACCGACACGGCGGCGAGGAGGCCCATCAGCGTCAACATCACGACGGCGCCAGCGGGATTATGGCCGATGTATCTCCGCTCCTCCCTCCGCAGAAGAGCTTTGAGGTAATGGGCGAGCCTTGTCGGCGTCGGCGCGAAATCGACAAAGCGTGCATGCCGGGAGCCGACAGCTCCCCATAGCAGGCGCGTGATAAGCGCGAAAGCGACAATAGAGCCGATAACGCGATGCGCGGTTTTGCCGTCCTCCAGGATGAACAGATCCACAAAGCAGCCCACCACGACCGTCCAGTGGAATATGCGCACAAGGGGATCCCAGACTTGGATCTCCGCGCGCGAGGCCGCGCCGGCCTCCGGCCCAGGAACAGCTCCGCTCATGCTACCCCCCAATGTAGGATTTCACGATATCGCCAGAGACGGGGTTGAAATAGACCTCGGCCTTTTGCCCGTCCTTGGTGAAGCCATAGATTTCATAGCAGCTTCCGGTGACCTTGAAAGTCTTGATCCGCTCATAGCCGAGCGCCGGGAGCTTAGCCTTCATGGCGTCTTCGGCCATCCATTTCTCGCGAGGCTCGTTCGTGCAGGCCGGTCCTGCATGAGCCAAGGCTGGCGCGGCCGCGATTGCGAGGGCGGCTAGATTGCGAGCGATCGTGCGCATTGGGATCTCCTTCTATGGGGCCATCCGACCCGATTGGAACAGAATGCATGCTCCAACTGTCGAAACGCCGTCGAGACTGACAAAAAGCGGTTCGCCTCGCCGAGCGCGACTCGATACAGATCGCAAGTTTCGACAGGGAACTGACAGGGACGGCATGCGATGGCTTCCTCAGCGAGTCGTTCGGCAGCGATGCCGGAGATCCAGAGGAGGGTCAGATGGTGACTTCAATCGTAAGGCGCACGATCGTCGCCGCGCTGTCAGGGATGTTCTTGGCCTGGAGCGCGGGGACGGCTTCTGCGCACGGCGGGGTCAAACTCGAACAGGATGAATGCGTGTTTAAGATCGGTCCCAGCACGATGCATTTCATCGGATACCAGCGCGCCGGCGAAGAGCAAGAGTTTTGCGAGGACGTCGCGCAAACCGGGCCCACGGTCATCGCCTTGACGGCGGTGTCGCCGGATCTCCGCGATATGGCGATCGGAATTCGCGTCGTGAAGGACGTCGGTGAGGAGAAGGAAAAGTCGAACATCCACGCCGTAACCGTCGCCTATTATCCGCCAAAGGTCTATCGCAACGGCACCATGAGCTTCGAGCACGATTTCAAAGAGGCAGGAAAATACGTTGGAATTGTCACGGTTTCCGACGATCTCGGCAATGAATGGACGTCGAGGTTTCCTTTCACTGTCGGCGTTTTCACCTTCATGGGCTACCTCGAATATATCCTCTACGGCGTCGGCTTCACGGCGTTGTGCGGGCTGCTTTGGTACATGCTCGGAACACGTAAGAAAAAGTCCGACCCCGTCTCGGCTCAGCTCGCATAACTTCGGACATCCTCCCCTTCGACTCACCGATCCAATCTAATCCATCGGATCGGTTTTTTGCGGGGCGCCCGCATGCACAAACTGCGTGGATCCCGCTGGCGTTTTTTGCCGCTGCTGATATCCGCAACGCCGCAGTGAGCAGAGAGTCGCGGGCTCCTCATCTTCAGACCAATTTTTGGGCCGCAGGCTGGACATAGGCTCAAGCCCGACTGCATAAAATCCTTGTCAGAGAGAGACGCAAGCCTGAAGATTGGCGTGATCTACCCTCCTTCGCTTTGTCATTTTCGCTTCGCCTAAGCATCCGACAGACCGAACAACGCCGACGGTGAGCGCAAGCGGCGCCGCTCATACAGGCGGAGGCTGACCTCCTTGCCCCCGATCATCACTTTGCTGTCCGTGATTTCCTGCGCGTTGTTGTTTGGGCCCTTTGCTGCTTTCCTTGCGACGCTGGTGACCTTATTCGTCGGGCTCGACGTTCTTGATGCGGAGCGCATGGAAAAACAGGAAAGCGGCGCAATTGGCGACTCCTAAGCCTTGTATCGCGAGACGTCCTTTCTTTATGTGAGAAGCGGAATGTGGATCGACGGACGACTCCTGAAACGGGCGCTTCTGCTCATAGCGATTGTGGGTCTGGGCGCGGGCCTGTCCGCAAAGTTCTCGAACCTTCCCGATCTTGCGCAATGGGCTTGGGGACTCGGCGCGGCCCCCGTCATCGCCAGCCTGGCGATCTCGATCGTCCGCGACCTATCGGCCGGCCGCATGGGCGTCGACGCCATTGCGTTTATTTCCATGGCCGCCGCGCTGGCCCTCGGAGAAAATCTAGCGGGCGTCATTGTCGCCATCATGTACGCGGGCGGGAATCTGCTCGAGGACTTTGCGGTCGGTCGCGCGGAACGTGATTTGAAAGCGCTTATCGATCGCGCGCCGCGTGTCGCTCATAGAAAAAGCGGTGAAGCGATCGAAGATGTTCCCATAGAGGCGATTGCGGTCGGCGACGCGATCCTGGTGCACGCCGGTGAGCTCGTCCCGATTGACGGATTGATCACGAGCCCGGCGGCCCTGCTCGACGAAGCAGCGCTCACCGGGGAGCCCATCCCAGTGACGCGAAGGACCGGCGAGACGATCAACAGCGGGACGATCAACGCCGGGGAAGCATTTGAGATGCAAGCCGGCGCGACCGCTGGGGAGAGCACCTACGCCGGCATCGTCCGGATGGTCTCCGCCGCCCAAGCCGCAAAGGCTCCGTTTGTCCGCATGGCCGACCGCTTCGCCCTTGCGCTTTTGCCGATCACGCTCGGCGTCGCCGCAGCCGCCTGGTGGTTCTCACAGGATCCGATCAGGGCGCTCGCCGTTCTCGTCGCGGCGACCCCTTGCCCGTTGATTCTCGCCGCGCCCGCAGCCTTCATTGGCGGGACCTCGCTCGCCGCCCGGCGCGGCATATTGATCAAGGGCGGAGGACCGCTCGAGATCATGGCGCGCGCTCGCACCGTGCTCTTCGACAAGACAGGGACATTGACGGTTGGTGGGGCTCGCCTCGTTTCGATCGAAACGGCGCCTGGCGCCTCGCCCGACGAAGCCCTGCGTTTGGCGGCGTCTCTAGAGCAAGCCTCGCATCATGTCCTCGCCGCGACGATCGTCTCGACGGCGCGCACCCAAGGCCTTGCGCTCAGCGCCCCCGAAAGCGTGCGGGAAGTTTTGGGGTCTGGTCTCGACGGCGTAGTCGAGGGGAAGCGGGTCTCCGTCGGCTCGCTGCCGCTGGCTCAGGCCAGCGGGCGGCTTGAGGAATGGGCGCGACGGGCGGCGCGGCGCGCCTCGTGGCGTTCGGCGCTGACCGTCTTCGTCGCCGTCGAAGGGCGCGTGATCGCCGTCCTGCTCTTTGCCGACGAGTTGCGGCGCGAGGCGCCGCGAGCGATCAACGCCCTGCGCAGCGCGGGCGTCCAAAGAATAGTCATGGTCACCGGCGACCGCGCGGAGCCGGCCGAAACAATCGGCGCCGCGCTCGATCTCGACGCCGTGCTCTCGGAGCGCGTTCCCTCCGACAAGGTTGACGCCGTCGTCGCGGAACGCCGCAGGGCGCCTATGCTGATGGTGGGCGATGGCATCAACGACGCTCCCGCTCTCGCGGCCGCAAATGTCGGGATGGCTATGGGCGCGCGCGGCGCCAGCGCCTCCTCCGAGGCGGCGGATGCGGTTCTTCTCGTCGACCGGCTCGATCGCGTCGCCGAGGCCGTCGCGATCGGCAAGCGCACGCGAACGATCGCCCTGCAAAGCATCGTCGCCGGCATGACGCTGTCTGGACTGACCATGATGGCGGCCGCGTTCGGCTATGTGACTCCGGTCGCGGGGGCGTTGATCCAGGAAGCGATCGACGTCGCGGTCATTCTCAATGCGCTGCGAGCCCTCAGCCCGATCCGCGCCTTCGAGCGCCAGCCCATGTCCGAGGCGGCCGCGGGCGTCTTGCGGGAAGATCACGAAAGACTTGAAAAGAGCATGGAGCGTCTCCGACAGATCGCCGATGCGTTGGACTACTGCGAAGCGGAAGGTGCAGCGAGCTACATCTTGGAGGCCAATGAGATCGTCGAGACGGCGATCGTCAAACACGAGCGTGAAGACGAAGAAGTGATCTATCCGCGCGTATCGGCTTTTCTCGCCGATAGTCACGGCTTGGCCGCGATGAGTCGCGCGCATCGCGAGATCACGCACCAGGCGCGACTGCTTGCTCGCCTTGCGGACGGGCTTCGGCCTCAGGATATCGAATCCTATCTTGTACGGGACGCGCAACGCATCGTCGAATCGATCGTATCTCTAGTTCACATTCACAATGCGCAGGAGGAGGATATTTACGAGCACGCGGCGGCGCAATTTGCCGACGCTCATGGCGTCGCGCGGGCAGGCGCCGCAAACCCGGCCAGGAAGCTTGGGGCCTCGGCCTTTGAGCGAGCGCTCGGCGCCTCGCCCAAAGGGAGGCGGCGCTGGGTCGTTATGGCGAGCGCGCTGATCGCTCTGACGATCGTGAGCGGAGGCGCTCTCTGGGTCGGTTGGCGTTATTGGCGCCCGCCCCCTCAGCTGGGACGCGAAAACCCGGTTGTCGCCGTCGCGACTGTCAACGCCTTAGAGACGACCCCGATCACGGGCGAGACTTCGGGCGTTATCGATGCGGTCTATTGCGAGATCCGCGCGATGGTGCAGGCGGGGCAGGTTTGCGCGACCATCGAAGCCCGCGCTTTGCACGAGGAGCTCGCTCGAAACGAGGCGGCTCTTCGGCGGGCGACCACCGAGGCCGAAAAAGTCAGAGCCGATGCGGTCCGATCAAAAGTCTTTATTGAGGGAAGGCAAGCACGCGGGGGGCGCGGCCAAAGAACGCTTAGCGCCGCGCGCAAAGCCTATGAGCTGGCGCAAGCTCGCGCCTTGCGCGAGGAGGCTGAGGTGACGGCGGCGGAAGCCGCGATGGACGCGACACGCGCAGCCCTCGAGCGGACGAAGCTCGTCTCGCCTATTGCAGGAACCATCGTGACCCGCGCGGTGGAGGTCGGGACCGAGATCAGAGCAGGCGGTGGACCGGCTTTCTCCGTTGCGAGCTATCTCGGCAGCGTCAAGATCGAAGCGCGAGTCGACGCGGCCTTTGCTCGGGACCGGAGTTTGGGAGACAAGATTTCTTTCAGAGTCGACGAAATCCCCGATCGTAGGTTTGAAGGCGAGGTGATACAGATATTGCAAGCGCCAAAAGGCGAGAAGGCTAGTGTTGTACTATTAACGAATAATAGCGAACGTCTCTTGCGGCCAGGGGCATCGGTGAAAATTCGCTTTGAGCGAAGCAGGCCCGGCCCTTAGCTCCACGATGACACGCATCCGCGACGCCTCGCCAGCTTGAACCGCCCCGAGTTTGCCGGAGCCCAAACTCCTGAGACGATTGGGCCGTGGAAACATAAGCACTTAGATCCAGTGAGAAGGCTCGCACCGTCGATCCGCTCCCTGCGACGCGTCAGGGATGTTCGAACTGACGGCGCGCCACCCGTTATGGTGGCGTCGTCGGGGTCGTGAAGTCGCGGCGGATATCAAGCCCAGCCGTCTCTTGCACGAAAAGCTTCTCTTCGCTGACCGCATCGCAAGAGCGCCGGAGGACCGATTCGGCGACTGCGAGATCGTTAGTCTCGATCAGCTCATCGCAAATGGCGGCTGGTTCCTCTTTTCGCGAAGGCGTAAAAATGATCATCCGCCTCAGAAAGGCCGAACTTGAGCTATTGGGTCTGCCCGACGCGGCAAGCCAGCAGCTCTCGGGATTCCAATGCGTCATTCTATGAGACTCGCTGAGCGAAGGCCTCAAACATGGCGACTCTATTTATTTCCGAGCACCACCGCCTGCGCGGCAAGGCCGAGCGTTTCATCCGCGAGGTCTATGAGCAGGAATATGGAGCGAGGCTGCGCGCTTTCCCGGCGAGCCTATTCGCGGCGGTTGATTTTCGTGGCGAGATTCTTTGCGCCGCCGGCTTTCGATCCCATGCGGACGGCTTCTTTTCCGAACGCTATTTGGACTGCCCGGTCGACACGGCGCTGACCCGGCTCGACGGGCGCGTCGTAAGGCGCGATCGGGTTTTCGAAATCTCGACTTTCGCGAGCCGCTCCCCGCATTCCATTCCCTCTTTTGTAAGCGACCTCATCGACTCTGCCGAGGCGGCCGGATTCGAATGGGGGTTTTTCACGCTAACGCGTCGATTGCGCCTCTTGCTGGACCGCCTTGGCCTGGAGCTCGAACGCCTCGGACCGGCGGAAGCGGCGCGGATCGAGGACGCGTTCTTCTGGGGAAGCTATTACGAGCAGGAGCCAGAGGTCTACGCGGGCAATCGCGATAGCCTGAGGCCCTATCTCGCGGCGCGGCGGCGGCAAGCCGTCAATGCGTGACATCTATGACGCGCTGCGCCGACACGCCTCGAGCGACGGCAGGAGGCTGATCTTCAGCGACGCCGCCCAGCGCCTTTCGCGCCAGGAGCTGCTCGCAAGCGCCGGCGCGCTGCTCCAGAAACTGCCGCCCCACGTCAGCAGGATCGGCGTCCTCGCGCCGAACGGCGTCAATTGGGCGGTCGCGCAATTCGCTGGAGCGGCAGGCGGCAAGACCATCGTGCCGCTCCCGCCTTTCTTCAGCGCCGACCAGCTCGGCCACATCATCCGCGACGCCGGCGTGGAGCTCATCCTTTGCAGCGACGAGCTGCGGCGGGCGGCGAGCGGCTGCGGCGTCGCGACGCAAACTATCGATTGCGAACCATCCGCCGAGACGATCGATTTCGTCGAGGGTTTTAAGCAGATCATCTACACGTCGGGAAGCACGGGCCGACCCAAAGGCGTGCGGCTCGACGCGCGTCAGCTCGGCTGGTCGGCGCGGGCCATGGCCGAAGCGAGCCAAGCGCGCGAGACGGATTCTTTTCTCTCGATCCTGCCTCTGCCGCTTCTGCTCGAGACGATTTCCGCGATTTTTCTCCCTTTGCTCGTCGGCGGACGCGCGCATTTCGCCGCCGAAAGCGCCAGCGTTTTCGCGGGCGGCGGACAGCTCGACCTCGCCTCATTGTTCGAAAATTCGCAGCCCATCTGCACAGTGCTCGCGCCGCAGCTCCTCGGCCTCTGGGTTCAGCAGCTTACAACCGCCGGCCGGCGCGCGCCGGAAGGCCTAAGATTCGTCGCCGTCGGCGGCGCGCCCACGCCCCCGGCGCTGATCCAAGACGCCTGGGCCGTCGGCATTCCGGTCTATGAGGGATACGGCCTCTCCGAATGCTGCTCTGTCGTCACGCTCAATCGCCCGGGCGCGCTGAAGAAGGGCACAGTCGGCCGTCCTCTGTCAGGCATCGAGATCTCGATCGACGAAGACGAAATCGTGGTCGAGGGTCCCTCGGTGATGGAAGGCTATCTCAGGGAAGCGAATCCTCAGGGAAGGTGGCGCACGGGCGATCTCGGGAGCCTCGACGAAGCCGGCTATCTCACGGTCTTCGGCCGCAAGGACAATCTGCTCGTCACCTCGCTCGGGCGCAACGTCAGCCCGGAGTGGATCGAGACGATGCTTCTCGCCGATCGGCGCATCGGCCATTGCATGGTGTTCGGTCACGGCGAGCCGCATCTGAGCGCGCTTATCGTTCCATCGTCGGCAGGCGGCGATTGGTTCGCGAAAGCCGGGCGTGAAGAAACTCTCGAACTCCTATCGCAGGCCTGCGCCGGCGCGCCCTCCTACGCCATGCCGCGCGACGCCATCGTGGCGACTCCGCAACAGCTCATGGATCTGGGACTGCTCACCTCCAACGGTCGGTTTCGCAGGAAGGCGGCTGCAGCTCATTTTGCGAGCGCGGCGGTCCGCGTTTGACTTATATCGTGCCGCGAGATAGCCAGCGTGCGCCAGCTCCCCGAGGCCGGAGGCGACCATGAGCTTTTATGAGGAGCTTGTCTCGCAGACTGACTCCGAACGTCAAAGATTTCAGAACATACCCATCATTCGGGCGGTCCTGGGCGGCGACCGCGTGACGCGAGGCATGTATCTGGATTTTCTGACGCAAGCTTACCACCACGTGAAGCATACGTTTCCGCTGCTCGCTTCGGCGGCGGCGCGCACGACGGATGCGTCCTATCAGAAGGCGCTGCTCGCGTACATGAACGAGGAGCGTGGCCATGACGAGTGGATCCTCGACGATATCCGCGCGATCGGCGGCGACGCCGAGGCGGTCCGCAACGGCCGCCCGGGCGCAGCTTGCGAGCTGATGGTCGCCTACAGCTACTACGTGATCGAGCACATCAGCCCTTTCGCCATGCTCGGAAGCGTGCATGTGCTCGAAGGCATGTCGGTCGCGCTCGCCCACGGAGCGGCGAGCGCGATTCAGGCGGCGCTCGGCGTGCGACAGGAGGACGGCTTCTCCTATCTGCGCTCGCACGGGACGCTCGATGTTCGGCATGTCGCCTTTTTTCGTGCGCTCATCGACGGATTCGCGGACGAGGAAATTCGTGAAATCGTCGTCCACAGCTCGAAGATGTTCTACAAGCTCTATGGCGATATTTTCCGCGAGCTTGGAACCCGTCACGGAGTGACCGCCTATGCAGCTTGAAGGAAAATTCGCGCTCGTCACCGGGGCCGGCTCCGGCATTGGCCGCGCCCTCGCCGTCGAAGGCTCCAAGCGCGGCATGACTCTGGCCATCTGCGGTCGCAGGGCGGATGCGCTCGCGGCGACGCTGGCGATTCTCGACGCCTCGAAGGCCCATATCGTCATTCCTGCGGACATCACCCGGGCGGAGGAGCGCGCCGCGATCGTCGCGCGCCTCAAGGAGGGCTGGGGCCGGCTGGACGTGCTCGTCAACAACGCCGGCGTCGTCACGGGCGGAGCGCTCGAGAAGGAGACGGACGCAGCGCTCGAGCAACTGATTGCGACGAATGTCACTGCGCCCATTGCTCTGACACGCGATCTTCTACCCTTGCTGCTCGCTGCAAAACCTTCGCGCGTCGTCAACATCGGATCGATGTTCGGCGACATTCCCTTTCCGCTCTTTGCCGCCTATTCTGCGACGAAATTCGCCTTGCGCGGCTTTTCCGAGGCGCTCCGTCGAGAGTACCGGGATCGTGGAATCAGCGTGACCTACGCCGCCCCTCGTGCAACCAAAACCGAGGGCGTCGACGCCTTGGAAAAGCTCATCGCCGCGATGCAGCCCAATCTCGACGATCCAGCGGCCGTCGCGACCCAAATCTGGACCGCCGTCGAGAAGGGTGAGGCCAGCGTCTATCCCGGGCGCCTCGAGCGTCTCTTCGTCGTGCTGCAACGACTTGTTCCCGCCTTCGTCGACTCCGCCGTCTGCAAGCAGATGGCCAAGCTGATCGCCAGCTGAGTCTTGCCTTCGGCGCCATCACAATCAGTCAGGAGACATCCATGTCGATCTTCCGATCTTTATCCGCGCACGCCCGCGTCGCCACATTGCTGCTCTGCATTGGCGGCCCGGCCGCTTGGGCGGCTCCCGCGGCGAGCTACGACCCGGACGCGTTGAAGCTCGCGCTCGCCTGGGAAAAGATCAAATTCCAGATCGACGATCCCAACGAGCAGCTGAAGCAGATGGACGCGCTCGGCGAGCAAGCCGACTCCTTGGCCGCGCAGCATCCCGATAAGGCCGACATTGTGATCTGGGACGGCATCATCATGAGCGAGCGAGCGTCGCTCTACAATGAGCATGGCGGGCTCACGGGGCCGGTGAAGGCGCTGCAATACGCAACAAGGGCGCGCGACACGCTCGAGCGGATGGAGAAGAAGGATTCCAAGGCGTTCGACGCCGGCGCGCCGACGAGCCTCGGTGTGCTTTATTACCGCGTTCCCGGCTTTCCGATGGGGTTCGGCGACAAGGCCAAGGCGCGAGTGCTGCTCGAGGAGGCGGTGCGCAACGCGCCGAATGGTCTCGACGCCCATTACTTCTACGCCGACTTCTTGCAAGAACAGGGCGACTACGCCAAATCCGCCGAGGTCTTGAAGCATGCTCTCACTTTACCGGCGCATCCCGAGCGCCCGATCTGGGACAAAAATCGCCGGATCGTGATCCAGGAGCTTTTGGAGAAAGTTCAGAGCAAGGCTGGCAGATAAGCGCGCTCGCGAGGGACGCCGTGTGGCGCGCGATCGGCCGGCAGCTTCGGCTCCCGACGGGATGGGGCGGCTGGCTCATGGGCCGCGCCATGGAGATGATCAATCGGGCGCCGAATCGGGAGGCGATTGCGGCGCTCGCTATCGCTCCCGCGGATGTGGTCGTCGAGATCGGCTGTGGACCAGGCTGCGCGATCGAAGCCATTGCTGCAATCGCGCCGCAAGGGCGGGTTTACGGAGTCGATCCTTCGCCGGCGATGCAGGCCTCCGCCTCGCGCCGCAATCGAAAGGGGCTCGCCGCGGGACGGGTGAGCCTGTTGAAGGGCGATATTCGCGATCTGGCCCTCGCGCCCGCCTCGGTCGACAAGATACTCGCCGTCAACGTCGTTTATTTCTTGGATGAGGACGGCGACGACCTCGAACAGGCGTGGCGGCTCTTGAAGCCCGGCGGCAGGATCGCGCTTTACGCCACCGACAGGTCTGTCATGCGGCGCTGGAAATTCGCCGGGCCCGACACCCATCGGCTTTACGGGCGCGAGGAGCTGTTCGAGCTCCTTCACCGCGCCGGCTTCGACCCCGGCGAGATCGCGATCCGCGAGGTCGAGGTCGCGTTCGGCGTCACAGGTCTCGTCGCGACGGCGACGAAGCAACGAACCAGCGCCCGCTCCGTTCCGAGCGCGGAGGGCTTTCGGAAACCCCGCCGGCTCAAGGCGCCGGCGCGGCGGTGGAGTCATTGATGCTGCACAATGTTCAAGGCGGCGTTGAGAGTTATGAACGCTTCGTCAACCCGCAATGGGCGCGTTTGCTCGACATATTGGAGATGAATGTCGAATATGCGCGTTGCGAAGGCGTTGAATTGCGCACGACCGATGGTCGGCGCATCCTCGATTTCAACTCCGGCTATTGCGTTCACAACATCGGCCACAATCACCCACGCCTCGTCGCGGCGTTGAAGCAGGAGCTGGACGCAGCGGGTCCGGCCATGCTGCAAAGCCATGCCTCGGGCCTCGCTGGCGAGCTCGCCGAACGGCTTTGCGCGCGCGCCGGCGGGCGGCTCGCCAAGGTCTTCTTCGCCTGCTCCGGAGCCGAAGGCGTCGAGACCGTGATCAAATTTGCCCGCGCCCATACGCGACGTTCAGGCATTCTCTATGCGGAGAACGGCTTCCATGGGCTGACCTGCGGCGCGCTCTCGCTGATGTCGAACGGCTTCTGGCGGAACGGGTTCGGGCCGCTGCTGCCGGAAACAGAGTCGACGCCTTTCGGCGACCTCGCCGACCTCGAAGAAAAGCTTGCGACGAAACGCTTCGCGGCTTTCGTTTTGGAGCCCATTCAGGGAGAAGCCGGAGTGCGCGCCCCGCCAGAAGGCTATCTCGAAAGGGCGCAGGAGCTCTGCCGCCGCTACGGGACGCTGCTGGCGCTGGACGAGGTGCAAACGGGCTTTCATCGCACCGGGCCTTTCCTCGCCGCCCATCGCTTCGGCGTCGAGCCGGACATGGTCGTGCTCGCCAAGGCGATCAGCGGCGGGTTGATCCCCTGCAGCGCCGTGCTCATGACGGACGAAATCTGCCAGTCGATCTACAGCTCCTTGAAGCGCGCCTTCGTTCACACCTCGACCTATAGCGAGAACGGCCTCGCGATGCGCGCCGGCCTGACCACGCTGGCGATCTTGGAGGACGAGCGGCTCGGCGAGCGCGCCGAGGAGAAGGGCGAGACGCTTCGCGCCAGGCTTTCCGAAAAGCTCTCCCGCTATGAGATGGTCGAGGATATTCGCGGCTTCGGCCTGTTGAGCGCGATTGAGTTCCGGCCGCCGCGCTCGTTTCTGCTCCGGGCGTCTTTCGAATCTTTCAAGGCCATCCATCCCGGCATGTTCGGTCAGGTCGTGGTGATGCGGCTCTTTCGCGACCATGACGTTCTCAGCCAGATCTGCGGCAACGACTTCCTCACATTGAAGGTTTCGCCGCCGCTCATCGTAAGCGATCGGCAGATCGACCAATATGTCGAGGCCATCGAAGCCGTCGTCGCCGACATGCACGCTTCGCCGAGCTTCTGGGCCGAGCCGCTGGGCATCGCGCGCCGCGTCATCGCCTCAGTTTAAGAAGAGGTTTTCGTGAGAATCAGCGGCGTCGGCAGCGCGCTACCCGAGCATCGCTATCCCCAGGAGACGCTTACTCAGGCGTTGAAAGCCTATTGGGGATCGCGGCTTGAAAAGCCGGAACAATTCGAACGGCTGCATGCGCATATGCGGGTCGCCACGCGCCACCTCGCCTATCCCATGGCTCGATATCTCGACTTTCTCAACTTTGGAGACACCAACGCCGCCTGGTTCAAGGCCGCGCAGGAGCTGGGCGAACACGCGATCGACGCCGCGTTGACCCACGCAGGCATGACGCGCCGCGATCTCGATGCGCTGATCGTCGTGTCCGTCACCGGCGTGGCCAGTCCCTCGCTCGACGCGCGCCTGATTAATAGAATGTCACTGCGGCCTGACATCAAGCGCACGCCGATCTTCGGCGTCGGCTGCGTCGGCGGCGCTTTGGGACTGTCGCGCGCCGCCGATCATGTGCGCGCCTATCCGGAGCAAACGGCGGCGGTGCTCGCCGTCGAGACTTGCTCGCTCACGCTCGACCGCAATGATCTCTCTACGGCCAATCTGATCGCGACCGGCCTCTTCGGCGACGGCGCCGCGGCCGTCGTCGTCTCCGGCGCCCGCGCGAAGCGCGCCGAAGCGCACGACACGGGACCCGAAATTCTCGCCAGCCATTCGGTCTTCTATCCGGAGAGCGAGGGGATCATGGGCTGGGACATTTCCGAGAACGGCTTCAAGATCGTCCTCTCCCCGCAGCTCATGGATCTCATCCGCGCCCATCTCGGTCGCGACGTCGATGCGTTCCTCGCCGGTCACGGCATCGCGCGCGCCGATATCGGCAGTTGGGTGATCCACAATGGCGGCCCGCGCGTGTTGGAGGCGATGCAGGACGCCCTCGGCCTGGAGGAGCGCGACGTCGCGCTCTCCTGGTCGAGCCTCAACCGCATTGGCAATCTCTCCTCGGCGTCGGTATTGATGGTGCTCGAGGACACGGTGAAAGATCATCGGCCAAAGTCCGGGACCCTCGGTGTGCTGCTCGCCATGGGGCCGGGCTTTTGCTCCGAGATGATCCTGCTGAAATGGTGAGCCTCCGGAAAACGGACGTGGTCGTTGTCGGCGGCGGTCCCGCGGGCCTCGCCGCCGCGCTGTCCGCCCGCTCCGCCGGGCTCGCGGTCTGCGTCGTCGACTTCGGCGCGCCGCCGATCGAGAAAGCCTGCGGCGAAGGGCTGATGCCGGACGGCGTCGCGGCGCTGCGCGGTCTTGGCGTCTCTCTCGACGGCCATGGCCGGCCCTTTCACGGCATTCGCTTCCTCGATGCGCGGCATGTCGCCGAGGCGTCGTTTCCACGGCAAGCCGGAGTGGGGATCAGACGCCGCGATTTGCACCGGCTGCTCGCGGCGAGCGCCGAGGCTGCGGGCGTCGATTTGCTGTGGCGGACGCGCGCGATAGCGATCGAAAGCGAAGGGCTGGGCACCGACAAGGGCCTTCTCCCTTGCCGATGGATTATTGGCGCCGACGGCGTCCATTCGGTCGTGAGACGCTGGGCCAGCCTGGATCCCGCCGGACACGGCCCCCGGCGTCTCGGCCTTCGCCGTCATTTTCGCGCCGAACCTTGGACGGATTTCGTCGAGGTTCACTGGGCGAAGGGCGAGCAGGCCTATGTGACGCCCGTCGCGCGCGAAGAAGTCTGCGTCGCGCTGCTCGGACGAGCCGAGGAGGCGGGTTTTGACAATCTCGGACGGCGCTTCCCGCGTCTTCACGAAAAATTGGGAGACGCCGAGCCGGTGAGCCCCCTGCGCGGCGCGCCGACGGCAACGATGCGCTTGCGACGGGTGACGCGCGCCAATATCGCGCTCATTGGCGACGCCTCCGCTGCGATCGACGCGATCAGCGGCGATGGTCTCGCCCTCGCTTTTCACCAGGCGGCGGCGCTCGGCGCGGCGCTGCGCCAGGGTGATCTGGCGTTCTACGAGTCGCGCCATCGCCAGATCTGCCGCGCACCCTTCCTGATCGCTCGTTTGCTGCTGTTGATGGACCGTCACGAAGCTTTGCGGAGCGTCGCTCTGCAGGCCCTGGCGTCGGGACCCGGAATTTTCAACGGTTTGCTCGCGACCCATGTCGGCGCCCGGCATCCGGCCGCGGCTTCCTTGGACATCGCCGCGCTCGGCCTGCGCCTGCTCGCCCAGGCGGCGGCGCGCCTCGGGAGCGCCATACCGTGATCTGGCTCGCGACGCGGCTCGCCTTCCACAATCGCGCTCGCTTCATCGTAACGCTCTTCGGCGTCGTCTTCTCCACCTATCTGACGCTCACCGAAACCGCCCTCTACATCGGGATGATGGAGAACGCGACCTCGATGATCCGACACACGGGCGCGGATCTATGGGTCGCGTCGAAAGGCGTCCAAAATTTCGACTTCGCCAAGCCCTTCCCGGATGAGCGAGCGAAGTCGCTGCAGGGCCGCAAGGAATTGCTCTGGGCGAAACCCATCAGCCTCAGCTGGGGCTTTCTCAAATTGCCCGACGGCGCGCAGGAGCTCGTCGAGATCATCGGCTACGATCCGGCGGCGCCCGTGGGCGGCCCTTGGGAAATGGCGAGCGGCGCCGCAGGCGACGTCGGCGGCGGCGACAAGATGATCGTCGACGAAAGCGCCGAGCAGCGGATCGGCGAGCTTCTGCTCGGTGGCTCCTGGGAGGTCAACGACCGGCCGCTCAAGCTCGTGGGTCTCTCGCGCGGCGCCAAGACCTTCACGACGGCGCCGATCGTCTTCACTTCCTACGGTCTCGCGCAGGAGATGACGCCGGACATTTCGCGTCGCGCCGCCGCCGCCTATATCGCGATCAAGCTGCGCGACCCCGCCGGCGCTGAGCGCGTCGCCTCCTCGCTTCGCCGCGAGCTTAGGGATAACGAGATTCTGACGACCTCGGCCTTCGTCGACCGGACCATCCTTTACTGGACCTTGCAAACGGGGATGGGCGCAGCCTTTTGCCTGACCGGCCTGCTCGGCCTCGTCGTCGGCGCGGGAACCATCGGTCAGACCGTCTTCGCCAACACGATGGAGCACCTCGGCGAATTCGCGACTTTGAAGGCGATGGGCGCTTCGCCTGCCGATCTCAACACGATTATTCTGGCGCAGGCCGCGATCAATGCGGCCGCGGGCTTCGCCATCGCGGCGCCGCTCGCGCTTTTGAGCCGAGCGCCGCTGGAGAGAATGGGCGTTACGCTGGCGATCAGCCCCCTTCTTCTGCTCGGTCTTTTCTGCGTGACGCTGCTCACGGCGCTCGCGGCGGCCTATTTCTCGATTCGCAGAGTGCAAAAGCTTGATCCCGCGACGATCTTCAGGAGCTAGCATGAAGCCATTGCTCGAAGCGCGCGCGCTCACCAAACATTACGAGCAGGGAACCATCACCATCGCCGCCGTCGAGCGCGCGTCCTTCTCCTTGAGCGCCGGCGAGGTCGCTCTGATCATCGGTCCCTCGGGTTCCGGAAAGTCGACGTTGCTGTCGATGCTGGGCTGCATCCTGCGTCCGACCTCCGGCGCCCTGCTTCTCGCCGGACGAGAGGTGAGCGCCCTCTCCGACCGTGAATTGCCGCGAATTCGGCGTCGATGTTTCGGCTTCGTGTTCCAGTCTTTTCATCTCTTCCCCTTCTTGACGGCGCGCGAGAATGTCGAAACGGCGTTGCGCCTGCGAAAGATCCCGGCGGACTCAAGACGAAGGCGGAGCATCGATCTACTGGAGGACTGCGGTCTCGATGAGCGGATGGAGTTCTATCCGGCGAGCCTCAGCGGCGGCGAGAAGCAACGTGTCGCCATCGCCCGCGCGCTCGCGGGCGACCCTTTCATCCTTCTCGCCGACGAACCGACGGCCAGTCTCGACTCGGCGAATGGCGAGCTGATCTTCCAGATGCTGCGAGGCTTCGCCAAGGAGAAGGGAAAGGCGGTCGTCATGGCGAGCCACGATCCGAAGGCTCGCGACTTCGCCGACAGCGTCTACAGCCTCGTTGACGGACGCATCGCTGGACTCAATTCTTGAGACGGAGCTTGCCTCACAATGTCCCGCGTTGGTGAGACTCAGGAGGGCCATAGGCTCGTGGGTTACGCTCGGACGAGCAAAACCCTTGCGCCGGTTTCGGCGATGTCCGGGATTCGGGAATGCGTGGCTGGGGCGGGAGGATTCGAACCTCCGCATGGCGGAATCAAAATCCGCTGCCTTACCACTTGGCGACGCCCCAACGCCGCGGCGGCGCATGGCCGGCGCGGGCGCTACCCTTAGAGCCCGGCGCGGGCGGAGGCAACCATCCTCAAAAAGACGCCGCGCCCGCCGCCGCCTCCCGCAACGCCGCGATGTTTTTCGCGTAGCTCTCCCTGCCGCCGCCATCGAAGACCGCCGAGCCCGCGACGACGACATCCGCTCCCGCCTCGACCACGGCCGCGATCGTCTTCGGCGAGACGCCGCCGTCGACCTGCAGATGGATGGGCCGGCGGCCGATCATCGCGCGGATGCGTCGGATTTTTTCGAGCGAGGCGGGAATGAAGTTCTGCCCGCCGAAGCCCGGATTGACGCTCATGACGAGGATCAAGTCCACGTCGTCGAGCACATAATCCAGCGCCCGCTCGCTGGTCGCCGGATTGAGCGAGACCCCGGCCTTCTTGCCGAGCCCCCGGATCGTCTGCAGCGTGCGGTGCAGGTGCGGACCCGCCTCGGCGTGCACGGTGAGGAGGTCGGCCCCCGCCTCGGCGAAGGCGGCCAAATACGGGTCGGCGGGCGCGATCATCAAATGAGCGTCCAGCAGTCTTCTAGTAACGCGCCTCAGAGATCTGATGAGCGCTGGGCCAAAGGTGATGTTCGGCGCGAAATGGCCGTCGATCACGTCGAGGTGAATCCAGTCCGCCCCGGCGGCGATCACGTCGGAGATCTCCTCCGCGAGCCGGGCGAAATCGGCGGTCAGGATCGAGGGCGCGACGAGAATATCGGGCAAGCGCCCCTCCATGATTTTTGATCGCCGCCGGGCCCCTATTGGGCGCAGCCGCGGCGGCGTGGGTATAGCAGCGGCTAACGCCGGCCGCCATTCGAGGCGCTAAAGGGCGGCGAACTCCTTCTGGACCGAATTCGGGTCGCGGCCCCAGGCGTCCGCGATGCGGGACGCCATCGGATCGGGGAAGATGTCCTCCATGGCCGCCTCGATCCCAGCCAAGATCGCATGCGCGCAGTCCTCCACGCTCGTCTTGTCCATCGGAACGCCGGCGGCCATCTCGGTGTCGATCGGGCCGGGAAAGATCGCATGGACGGCGACGCCCTTCGGCGCGAGGCTCGCGCGGAGCCCCTGCGTCAGCGACCAATTCGCCGCCTTGGAGGCGCAATAGGCCGCATAGCCCGGCATGCTGAAGAAGGCGGCGACCGAGACGACATTGGTGATGGCGCCGCCGCCGTTCGCCACGATCACGGGGGTGAAGGCGCGCGCCAGCTCGAGGACGCCGAAGACATTCACGTCAAAGACGCGTCGAATGGAATCGGATGATGTTTCCGCCGCGTCGCCAAGCTCGAGAACGCCGGCGTTGTTCACGAGCAGCGTGACGTCGCCCGCCGTGCGCGCCGCCGCGGCGATGTCCTCGGGCTTGGTGACGTCGAGCGTCAGAGGCGTCAGGCGAAGCCCGTCGCCCCCTTGAAAGCGCGGCAGTTTTTTCTCGTCGCGGGCCGTCGCGTAGACTTTGCGGGCGCCTCCGCTAAGCAGCGCGCTGACGAGCGCGCGTCCGATCCCGCGATTGGCGCCGGTGACGAGAGCGGTGCAATCCTTTATTCTCATGGCGACCTCCGATGTGGGCGACCCGGAGGACTATTTCGGCAAGGCGTGCGCGATTGGCCACTCTTGCTAGCGCGCTTTCCACTCGAACGGAGCCGTCGAGCGCAGGCTCCGCAAGACCAAGCAGCGGTCCTGTGGCGCGCGCCCGGAGGCGCGCGAGCCTTCCCGCCTGCGTTCGTCGCGCGCTGACAAATGCGCGCGGCGCCCTATTTCGCCTCCATCGCTTCACACAAGAGGAGACCGACATGAACTACGTCGACGGATTCGTCGCGGCGGTTCCCGGCGACAACAAGCGCGCCTATGAAAAGAAGGCCGGCGAGGTCTGGGCGCTGTTCAAGAAACATGGCGCGCTTCACATGACCGAATGCTGGGGCGACGATGTGCCCGACGGCAAGGTCACCGACTTTAAGCGCGCGGTTCAGGCGAAGCCGGAAGAGACCGTGGTCTTCTCCTGGATCGTCTGGCCCTCGAAGAAGATCCGCGACGCCGCGCACAAGAAGATGCAGGAAGAGCGGGAAATGAAGCCGGAAGACATGCCTTTCGACGGCCAGCGCATGATTTTCGGCGGCTTCAATGTGCTTCTGGATAAGGGGAAGGCCTGAGCTTCGATTCGCGAGCATGGCGAAGACGAAGCCGGCGAGACCCTGAGCTCCGCCTCATAGAATGATGAGATTATATCAAAGGCTGCAAACCTTGACCCCTCATGCCCGCGCTTGTCGCGGGCATCCAAGCAATGACGCGCCGGAGGCGTGAGAAGAAACGGCGCTAGGCTTCAATATCTCGCCGTCATGCGGGGGGGCCCGCGTGGATGCTCCCGGAGCGATCAGTCCGGGGAGCCGGCCATGACGCCTCTAATCAACCAGCGATCTTCGGGTCGAGCTTGCCTGCGGCATAGAGCTTGGCCATCTCCGCGAGCGGGATCGGCTTGATCTTCGACGCCTTGCCCGCGGCGCCGAACTCCTCATAGCGCTGCTTGCAGACCTTCTTCATCGCCTCCTGCGCGGGCTTCAAATATTTGCGCGGGTCGAACTCGCCCTTGTTCTTCAGCAGCGTCGAGCGGATCGCCGCCGTCATGGCGATGCGGCAGTCCGTGTCGATGTTGATCTTGCGCACGCCGAATTTGATCCCGTGCTGGATTTCCTCGACCGGCACGCCCCAGGTCTGCGGCATGTCGCCGCCCGCCGCGTTGAAGGCGTCCTGCAAGTCCTGGGGCACGGAGGAGGAGCCGTGCATGACGAGATGCGTGTTCGGCAGCCGGCGGTGGATTTCCTCCACGACCTTCATCGCGAGGATCGCGCCGTCGGGCTTGCGCGAGAATTTATAGGCGCCATGCGAGGTGCCCATTGCGATGGCGAGCGCGTCGACCTTGGTTTTCGCGACGAAATCCACCGCCTGGCCTGGATCGGTGAGGAGCTGGTCATGCGAGAGCTTGCCCTCGGCGCCGTGGCCGTCCTCCTTCTCGCCCTCCCCCGTCTCGAGCGAGCCGAGCACGCCCAATTCCCCTTCGACCGAGGCCCCAACCCAATGGGAGAGATCGACGACGTTCTTCGTCACCCGCAAATTGTAATCGTAATTCGCCGGCGTCTTGCCGTCGGTCTCGAGCGAGCCGTCCATCATGACCGAGGAAAAGCCGAAGCGGATCGCCGAGGCGCAGGTCGCTTCGCTATTGCCATGGTCCTGATGCATGACGATCGGAATGTCGGGATACATGATCACGAGCGCCTCGATCATCTTGGCGAGCATCGTGTCGTTTGCGTAGGAGCGCGCACCGCGCGAGGCCTGGATGATGACCGGCGCGTCGACGGCGGACGCCGCCTCCAGCACGGCCAGACCCTGCTCCATATTGTTGATGTTGAAGGCTGGAACGCCGTAGTCATGTTCGGCGGCGTGGTCGAGCAATTGGCGAAGCGTGACGAGGGCCATGAGGTTCTCTCCTGGGCGGACCGGCGGCGAGCAAGGATTCGCGGGATGCTTTACACGCTCCGAGCGGGAAGCTCCAGGAGGGAGCAAGTTGAGGCTGGGCCGGGCGTGAAGTTTCGCTATAGCTCGCGGCGCCGTTCGGCCTTGTCAGACGCGTAAAATTGAGAGACAGTTGTACATGAATTGAGTGATCAGGCGACACTACTCCCAGGCGAACAACCCTCGATCGGGACGGCGCAGCTGCGCCCTGATCGCGCGCCGACGGCGCGAACGACGGGGAGCCGAAGATGAATTCAGACGATTTCGGGATCGAAGAGATTGTCGCGGAAGACCGCGCCTATCGTGGTTCGCGCTACGCGGAAGTTCGGGAGGCGATCTTCGCCAATCCATACCAGCCCGTCTGGGGCGCGCCGGGAGCGCCGCCCCTCCCCGACTATAAGTCGACGCTCAGCAGCGTGTTGCGCGGGCTCTTCTCCTTCGGTCCCTACAGGTTCGGCCAAGCCGCCGCGCGGGCGGTCGATTCGCACGCCGACTTGCGCTGGGGGCCGGATCGCAAAGGTTTTCGTCGCCTGCTCCACCCGAATGGGGTGTGCCTGACGGGCGTCTGGGAGATCTCGGAGGAGACGGGCTATTCCGGCTATTTTGCCGGCGGCAGCAAGGCTCTGGTCATCGGTCGCTACTCGAGCCGTCTGCCGCGCCGAGGCCAAAAGACACGCTCCTTCGGGCTGGCCGGCAAGCTGTTTCCAACCACCGACCCGGTTCACACCGAGCCGCTTAGGACCGCAAGCTTCATCACCCAGGAAGACATAGGCGGCAGCTTCTCAGATTACGTAAACGACGCCGAGCTCCGGAACGCGCCCGATGTGTCGCCCTGGCGGGAAGGAATGGGACTGCCCAATTTGCTGGTCAGCGGCATCGTTTTTCCTCTGCTCGACAAGGTGTCGACGGTGCGCCAAATCTATCAAATCGCCGAGCTCGGCAAGCCGACGAACGAGGCGACGCGGTCGCCGAGCTTCATGCGTCTCCTCGTGGCGCCGGAGCAGCCGCGGATCCCGGGCGAGGGCCTCGATTTCCGCGACGAAATCATGGCGCAGATCTTCGACCAAGGCGATCCGCGACCGAAGCGTGAGCTCAAATTCCTCATTGAAGTGACGGACGAGGGGACCCTGAAAACGGTCCTTGGCGTTACGAGATGTCGGTTCGAGAACTGGCGGCGCATTGGCGCGCTGACCTTCGACGATGCGGTCGTCTCCTATAACGGAGACTTCGTGATCCATTTCAACCATCCGGGTTGGCGAGAGGACAAGAACGACCCAAAGACCGCTAATCGCGCCTCTTTGAATGGCGTGAAGGAGCCCGAGTCGGTTTTTTCGACGACGGGCGCCGGGCGTCGCCTCGGGAGGGACAGCGAGCAATAAAAGAACCGTAGACGCGATCAAGCGAGAGGAGCACAAAATAGGGGAAACCGGGAGACGCATCGCGTTCGATCGCTTGGGAAATAAACTTGGAAAATAACGGAGCAGGCTGGAATTCATTTTTATATTCTGCCAAGCAAATCGAGGAATGGAGTTATCGAACTGCGGCATGGACGCCGTCGCGAAGACGGCTTTATAAGCGGGTGTCCGCCTCATGCTTTAACCGGCAACGCTAAGTCAAATGTTATGTATTCCGGCAGGATGTCGGCGCTTGTCATCGATACGAGCGCCGCTGAGCTCATAATGGCGGTTTGTGATGGTTGTCGCCAGCAATTCAAACCGAAATGATTTGCATCACGCGCGCCTTGCCTTTCGCGGTGCAAGCCGCCACAAGGCGTTAGGCCCAAGGATGAACGCCCCCATGACGCGCCGCCTGCTCGCCCTGCTCTTCTTCCTCCTCGCGGTCGCGAGCCAAGCCTACGCGCTCGACAAGGTGAGTTTCGCCACCAATTGGCGCGCGCAAGCGGAGCATGGCGGCTTCTATCAGGCCGTCGCCGACGGCACCTATGCCCGCTACGGGCTCGACGTCCGCATCGTGCAGGGCGGCCCGCAGATCAATGCGCGGCTGCTGCTCGCCGCGGGCCGCGTCGATTTCGCCATGGGCTCGAACCTCATCCAGACCTTCGACGCGGTGAGACAGAAAATCCCCGTCGTCGACGTCGCAAGCCTCTTTCAGATCGATCCGGTGATCCTGATGTCGCATCCGGGCATGGGCTACGACCGCTTCGAGGATCTGCCAAGAGCAGCGACGGCTTTTATCGCCAGCGACATGCTGGTCTCAGTCTATCAGTGGCTGAAGAAGGAGTATGGCTTTCGCGAGGAGAAGGTGAAGCCCTATGGCTTCAACCCGGCGCCCTTCATCGCCGACAAGAATTCGATCGAGCAAGGGTTCTTGACCTCCGAGCCTTATCAGATCGAGCGCAAGGGCGGCTTCAAGCCCAATGTCTTCCTGCTCGCCGACTATGGCTATGACAGCTATTCGACTATGATCGAGACGCGCGCCGAGACGATCGCCAGGAACCCCGACCTCGTGCAGCGCTTCGTCGACGCCACGATCATCGGCTGGCGCAATTATCTCCACGGCGACAATCGCGCCGCCAATGCGCTGATCAAGCGCGACAATCCCGAGATGACCGACGATCTCGTCGCTTATTCGATCGAAAAGATGAAGGAGCGCGGGATTGTCGACTCAGGCGACGCCAAGACGCAGGGCGTCGGGATCATGACCGACGCGCGTGTGAAGAGTTTCTTCGACAAGATGGTCAAGGCGGGCGTCGTCCCGGCTGACCTGCCCTATCAAAGCGGCTACACGCTGCGCTTCATCGGCAAGGGCGTGGGGCTTGAGGAGGGAACGAAATGAGCGATCCCGGAGACCTCGTAGAATCTTCGGAAATCGCCTATGATCGGGCCATGTCCTCACCGACGCGCGTTGCGCTTTATCCTGGCTCCTTCGATCCGCTGACCTTTGGTCATCTCGACGTGATCCGCAAGGGCGCGGCGCTCTTCGACAAGATCGTCGTCGCGGTCGGCGCGCATCCGGGCAAGACGCCCATGCTGCCGCTCGAGCAGCGGATCGCCCTCATCCTCGAGGCCTGCGCGATGCTGACGCTCGGGAAGCCCTGCGAGTTCGAGGCGCGCGCCTTCGAGGGTCTCGCGGTCGAGGCGGCGCGGGGGCTCGGCGCTTCGACCATTTTGCGGGGTTTGCGCGACGGCGCCGATTTCGACTATGAAATGAGCATGGCGGGGATGAATGCGGCGCTCGCGCCGGAGATCGGCACGATCTTTCTTCCCGCCTCGCCCGAAACGCGCCACATCAACGCGACGCTCGTGCGCCAGATCGCGAAGCTCGGCGGCGATCTTTCCGCCTTCGCGCCGGAAGCCTCGATCGCCGCGCTGAAAAGGGCCGTGCGCCGTCCATAACCATAAGACGCAAGAGCTGGGAGGACAAATGACCATCGACCGCCGCCGTTTCGTCGCGGGCGCCGCCGGCGCCGCGACGCTCCTGACATCCGGCGCCGCCCGCGCCGAGGACAAGCTCATCAATCTCGATACGGCCTATGGCCGCACCGTCATCAAGATGCGTCCGGACATCGCGCCCAAGCACTGCGCGCAGATCGAGAAGCTGGCCCGCGACCACTTCTATGACAATGTGGTCTTCCATCGCGTGATCCCCGGCTTCATGGCGCAAACGGGCGATCCCACCGGCACGGGCCAGGGCCGCTCGAAGCTGCCCAACATCCCGGCGGAATTTTCCAAAGAGAAGTTTTTGCGCGGCACGGTCGGGATGGCCAGGCGCGGCGACGACGAGAATTCGGCGAATTGCCAGTTCTTCATCTGTCTCGCCCCGGCGCGCTACCTCGAGGAGCAATATACGGTCTGGGGGAATGTGGTCTCCGGCATGGAATTCATCGACCAGATCAAGCCCGGCGAGCCGCCGCCGAACCCGGATAAGATCGTCAAGCTGCGCATGGCGGACGATAATAGCTAAAGGTTGGCCCCCTCCCCAGCCCTCCCCCGCTAACGCGGGAGAGGGGGCGGACTCGGGGCTTCTATAACTTTTTTTGCGAAGCGCCGGCCATTTCCCTCTCCCGCGTTAGCGGGGGAGAGGGAGGGAGGGGGCGCTCGCCGCACCTGCAAAGGAAATCGCATGCCAGAAGAAACCAACACGCTTAACCTCGAAACCACGCAAGGCCCGGTGACGATCAAGCTGCGCCCCGATCTCGCGCCGAACCACGTCGCGCGCATCAAGCAGCTCGTCTCCGAAGGTTTTTACGACGGCATCGTCTTCCACCGCGTGATCGAAGGATTCATGGCCCAGACCGGCTGTCCGCACGGCACGGGCACGGGCGGCTCGAAATATCCGAACCTCGCGCAGGAGTTCAATGCGGCGCCGCATGTGCGTGGGACCTGCTCGATGGCGCGCGCCTCGCACCCCGATACGGCCAATTCGCAATTCTTCATCTGCTTTGCCGACGCGCGCTTCCTCGACCGTCAATATACGGTCTGGGGCGAGGTGACCGCCGGCATGGAGAATGTCGACAAGATCAAGCGCGGCGAGCCGGTGAAGGACCCGGACAAGATCGTCAAGGCGACGCTGAGCTGAGGCTCGATCGTCTCTCAAGGCCGCCTGCTCTCCCCAAGGGAGCCGGAGTGAGCCGGCTCCCCTATCGGTCCGAAGAAATCGCCGGTTCGCCCATTGACAGGCGCCGGCCCCGCTCTTATTTCGGTCTCGTCGCTGTTGGCACTCCTCGCGAATGAGTGCCAACAGCGCTTTCCGTTGACCCTTTGCCGGGCGCGCCTCCCCGGGCGGCCGGCGCATCGAAGGAAGATTGCAACATGGCGTTCCGTCCCCTGCACGACCGCGTCGTCGTCAAGCGGCTCGAAGGCGAAGAGAAGACCAAGGGCGGGATCATCATCCCCGACTCCGCCAAGGAGAAGCCGCAAGAGGGCAAGATCGTCTCCGTCGGGCCCGGCGCGCGCGACGAGAGCGGCAAGCTCGTCCCCCTCGACGTCAAGGCCGGCGACCGCGTCCTCTTCGGCAAATGGTCCGGCACCGAGGTCAAGATCGACGGCGAGGACCTGCTCATCATGAAAGAGAGCGACATCCTCGGGGTCGTCGGCTAAGTCGCGCCCCACGAAGCAACCAGACAATTCCCGTAACGGAGTGGACCCATCATGGCCGCCAAAGACATTCGTTTCTCCTCGGACGCCCGCGACCGCATTCTGCGCGGCGTCGAGCTGCTCAACAACGCGGTTAAGGTCACGCTCGGCCCCAAGGGCCGCAACGTCGTGATCGAAAAGAGCTTCGGCGCCCCGCGCATCACCAAGGACGGCGTCACCGTCGCCAAGGAGATCGAGCTCGCCGACAAGTTCGAGAATTTGGGCGCCCAGCTCGTGCGCGAGGTCGCCTCCAAGCAGAACGACCTGGCCGGCGACGGCACGACGACCGCGACCGTGCTCGCCGCGGCCATCGCAAAGGAAGGAGCCAAGGCCGTCGCGGCGGGCCTCAATCCGCTCGATCTCAAGCGCGGCATCGACCTTGGCGTCGAGGCGGTCGTCAATCACCTCAAGACCCACTCCAAGAAGGTCACCTCCAACGACGAGATCGCCCAGGTCGGCACGATCTCGGCCAATGGCGACAACTTCATCGGCTCGGAGATCGCCAAGGCGGTGCAGAAGGTCGGCAATGAGGGCGTCATCACGGTCGAGGAGGCCAAGAGCCTCGAGACCGAGACCGTCATCGTCGAGGGCCTGCAGTTCGACCGCGGCTATCTTTCGCCTTACTTCATCACCAACGCCGAGCGTCTCGTCGCCGAGCTCGAGGATCCCTACATCCTCATCCACGAGAAGAAGCTCTCGACGCTTCAGCCCTTGTTGCCGATCCTCGAGGCGGTCGTGCAGACGGGCAAGCCGCTGCTGATCATCGCCGAGGACGTCGAGGGCGAGGCGCTGGCGACGCTCGTCGTCAATAAGCTGCGCGGCGGCCTGAAGATCGCGGCCGTGAAGGCTCCGGGCTTCGGCGATCGCCGCAAAGCCATGCTCGAGGACATTGCGATCCTGACCGGCGGCGAGATGATCGCCGAGGATCTGGGCGTGAAGCTCGAGAACGTCACGCTCGGCCAGCTCGGCAAGGCGAAGCGCATTAAGATCGAGAAAGAGAACACCACGATCATCGACGGCGCCGGCGCCAAGAAGGACATTGAAGGCCGCGTCTCCCAGATCAAGAAGCAGATCGAGGAGACCACCTCCGATTACGACCGCGAGAAGCTCCAGGAGCGTCTGGCCAAGCTCGCCGGCGGCGTCGCGGTGATCCGCGTCGGCGGCGCGACCGAGGTCGAGGTCAAGGAGAAGAAGGACCGCGTCGACGACGCGCTGAACGCGACCCGCGCCGCGGTGGAAGAGGGCATCTCGCCCGGCGGCGGCGTGGCGCTGTTGCGCGCCATTCCGGCGCTCGAGGCCGTCAAGACGGCGAATGCGGACCAGAAGACCGGCGTCGAGATCGTGCGCCGCGCCATCCAGTGGCCGGCGCGCCAGATCGTCGACAACGCCGGCGACGACGGCGCGGTGGTGGTCGGCAAGATCATCGAGAACAAGGAATACGGCTACGGCTTCGACGCGCAGAAGGCCGAATATTGCGACCTGATGAAGGTCGGCATCATCGACCCGACCAAGGTCGTCCGCACCGCGTTGCAGGACGCGGCCTCGATCGCCGGCCTCGTCATCACGACGGAAGCCACGATCGTGGACGCGCCGAAGAAGGAAAGCCCCGCGATGCCGGGCGGCCACGGCGGCATGGGCGGGATGGATTTCTGATCCATCCGCTTAAGCGCTGGGATTTGAAGCCCCGGGCGGAAACGCCCGGGGTTTTTTCGTGGGCGCGACCTTGACAAATGTTCTTGTTATGTTCTAGGCTGTTTCTGTGCAGTCGAGGCATTTCCATGGTGGCGCGTTCTTTTCAGGCAATTCGCGAATACCGGCTCGAAGCGCCGGGGCATGCACGTGGCCCAAGTTGCGACCGCGACGGCCCGGCGCTCGGTCCAGTCCGATTGCTGCGGAAATCCGACATGGGTTTTGAGCCGCGGCCCGCCGAAGAGCTGAGCCGGCTCTTCACCACTATCTTCGCGCGCCCGACCGACTGCGCCGGCCTTACGCCGGGCTTGCAGGCCGTAGCGAACGCGATCAACAGGGGCGATCTCGCCCTTGCGATGATCGCGACGACGCAAATGCGCCTGCCCACGCTCTCCGAAGAGGAAGCGCGGCGCGCCGCGACCGCGGTGCGTCTCGCCGAGGCGTCCGAGGACGATCCGGATCACCCGGGCTGGCCCAAGGGGACGCCGGGGGGTCTCGGCGGCAAGTTTCGTCCCAAGGACGAAGCGGCCGAAAGCGTCACCACAGTCCAGAGGAAAAAAAACGGCGGAAGCGCTTGAGCGGCTCGAGCGCCGCGCACTGATCCGCGCGGCGCTGCGCGAGCTCCTCTCGCCGGCGCGTGTCGCGCGGCTTATGGGCGAGGCGGCGGCGAATGCGGTTCCCGGTTTGAACGCGGTCGCCGACGTTGCGATGATGGCCGACATCGCCTCGATGGCCGCCGATCTCGCGCAGTTGAAACGCGACGCCGACGCAGCGCTCGAATTCATCAAGGACGGTCCTTACAAATTGGAGGATTTGCTCGTCGACACGGAGGAGCGCTCCTTCTCCTCCTTCGCGGCGCTAAAAAAGAACGACATCGAGAAATTCTACGGTCCGGCCGGCGATGGCTGGGAGTATCACCACATCGTCGAGCAGGGACAGCAGGAGACCTTCTCAGCGCTGGAGATAAATTCGACGCGGAACGTGATTCGAATTCCAAGGCTGCTGCATGAATTGGTCAACTCTGAATATGGGCAGAAAATGGACCAACCCGACATTGTGTTCCGCGAGTGGTTGAGGAGGAAATCTATCGAAGCCCAACGTGAGGAAGGCATAAAAGTTCTGCGGAAG
>Ga0335078_10002287_pt1 | contig 29062 bp, 23 predicted proteins | sample Lox_Sample_32_FD_206711 | JGI IMG/M metagenome (GOLD analysis project Ga0335078, IMG submission 206711) | Soil microbial communities from Loxahatchee National Wildlife Refuge, Florida, United States - Lox_Sample_3.2 | ecosystem: Environmental > Terrestrial > Soil > Wetlands | place: USA...
GCGGAGGTGGAGGAGGCATTCTCTGCACCGGCCCCGGCGGCATCACCGGCATCGGCATGGTGACACCCGGCTGTACGCGCTTCGGGACATCCTGCGTAATCATGGTTTCTCCGGGGACGGAGCGGGGGTAGACATCCACCTCGAACTCCGGTCCGCCGGCGCCCAATTGAACCCGATCGCCGGGATTCAACAGAACCTGTCCTTCAACCCGGTGGTGATTGACGAAGGTGCCATTACGGCTGCCGAGGTCGGCAAAGGCGATGGCGAGGGGATTGCGGTTGGCGACGGTCAGCCTGGCATGGCGGCGGCTGACCATTTCATCGCGGCCGGGAACGAATTGAACACTGCAGCTTTCTTCCCGGCCAAATGTCACCTCCACCAGCGAATCGACGGAAAATTCCTGAACTCGATTCTCGGGTCCTAAATGACGGATGATGATGCGCTGTTCCATTTGGTTAATCTCCCAAACCGCGCTCAATCTGGTTCGTAGAGGGTATCATATTAACATAGGCGTTAAAGCTCGAGAGAGCCCCTCATCGTCCTTTGAGGGATAATCTTGAGCCGCGCGGGCACCTCAACGTATCGGCGCGAGACCACGCCAATTACGGAGTAAAATCATGAGCCCGATGACAGGTCGAGTGATCGGGAGTTATCGCGTGATCGCCAAGGTCGGCGAGGGCGGTATGGGAACCGTATACCGCGCGGTCGACACCATGGTCGAGCGCGAGGTGGCCCTGAAGTCGCTGCGGCCGGAGTTGGTTTCCCAGCCCGGAATCGTGGAGAGATTTCGCAGTGAAGCAGTGCTCCTGGCGCGGCTGAATCATCCGGCGATCGCGCAGCTCTATACCTTCATCAAAGAGGGCGACGTCTTCTACATGGTGATGGAGTACGTCGCCGGCTATACACTCCAGGACGTCATCCAGAGGTTTGGATCGATTCCATTGACCCGGGCTCTGACGTACACATCGCAGATTTTGCAGGGAGTGGGCCACGCTCACGCCCTCGGCATCCTGCATCGCGACCTCAAGCCCGGAAACATCATGCTGACGCCGGCCGAGAAGGTCAAAATCATGGACTTCGGCATCGCGCGGGCATTGGGCACGGCGGGAATGACGCGCGACGGGAGGGTGATCGGCACCCTCGAGTATCTGGCTCCGGAGCGGATCCGCGGCAAACAGGACGATCCGCGGTCCGACCTGTACTCGGTGGGCGTCGTGCTGTACCAGATGCTGACCGGCCGCGTGCCGTTCTCGGCGGACAGCGACTACGATTTGTTGACGGCGCAGGTCGAAAAACAGCCTCCGCGCCCGCACGATATCGGCGTCGACTTGCCCGAAGACATCGAAGGCCTGCTGATGACCGCCCTGCAGAAGGACCCGGAAAAGCGCTTTCCGGATGCCGCGGCGTTCGAAGCGGCGGTAATGGCGGCTACCGCGTTCAGCCGGGGGGCGGCACTGAAAAGCAAGGACTCGAGAGTAGCCGCGACGGGGGCGGATGTCGGCGTCCTGGACCCGGCGCCGACCCGGGCGGCGACCAGCGCCGCGCCGGTTGCAGCCGGTGGAAACGTCCCTCGGGAAAAAACGTCACCGGCGCGTAACAAGTTGGTGGCTGCCGTGGCCATCGCGGCGGGTGTCCTCTTGCTGGCCGGCGTTGGATTCCTGGTAGTGCACAAACGCGCCAAAACACCGCCGGCGGTTCAGGCGAACCTGGCGCTGGTGGTTACTCCCGTTCCCGAGGCTGCTCCGCCTCCGCCGGAACCATCAGAGCCGGACATGGTCGTGACGCCCAGCAGTTCCGATGCCGCCGTGGGAGCGCTGGCGGCGACCGCCAGGTCCAAAAACGGCGGGACGGCCAAAAAAGGACAACCCGACAGCGGCAAGGCGAAGGCGCCGGAACTTCCCCCGGCGGCGGTATCGCCGGCGGGAGCGCTGACGCCGGAGTTGCGGCGCGCGGCTCTGGCGGCCCTCGATCAGACGGATGGGCCCGCGGAGGGCGAACCGGGCGCGCGCCCGATCCAGATGGCGGGACTGGTCGCGGCTTTGAAAATGGGCGGATCCGCCATTGAAGGCGATATCGAAGAGGCCATCGGGCGCAGAGGCGTGAGTTTCCAGATGACGCCGGCGCATTCCGATGCGCTGCGTACCGCGGGTGCGTCCGAGCCGCTGCTGAAGGTCGTCGAGGCGAACTACTACGCGCGCGGCGCGGTTACGCCGAAACCGGCGGCGCGACCCGCCGAAAACCCGCAACCGGCGCCGCCGCCTCCTAAGCCCGTGCAGCGCATTACCCGGCTGCGCGACTCGAAGTCGGTGTTCGTGGATTGCAGCCAGGACGAGATGCGCAATGCCGTGCGCGAAGAGATTAAGAAACAACTGAACGGAAGATTGCAATTGCTGGATGCCGCGGCCGGCTCGGATATCGTGATGCGGCTGACGGTCAGCGGTCCCAATGGCGAGGCGATTACCGGTCCCATGGGCCACAAGGATCACGCCCAGGTGCGCGCAACCGTGGTGGATGCGGCTACCGGAAACGCGCTGTGGGAACAATCGGCGGACGATCGCAAAGTCCTGGGACTTTTCCAGGGGGACACGCTCAAGCGGCTGGCCTCGCGCATCGTGAAGGATCTCAAAGAGGCGCTCACCAAGAAATAGCCGCGGCGCGGCATACTATTTAGGTATGCGCCACGGTGGGAGAGTCGCCGCGTCTTGCGGAATCGTCGTCGGTATCTTCGCATGGATCCTGCTGGCGCAGCCGGCTGCTCCGGATGAGCGCATCGCGCGCCTGCGCAATCTGGGCAAGGCATTTTACGAGAATCCCACTACGCGGCCGGAAGCCGTCGAGCAGTTCCGCCAGGCGCTGGCCCTGGCGCCGAATTCGACGCGCGAGCGGATCAACTATGGCCTGGCCCTGCTGCGGGATGGCAAAGCTCCCCAGGGAATCGAGCAGCTGGAAGCCGCGCAGAAGCAGGATCCGTCCATACCGCACACCTGGTTCAACCTGGGGATCGCGTTCAAGCAGCAGGGCGACCTGGATAAGGCGCTGTCTCAGTTCCAGGGCATGGAGCGGCTGGTTCCGAAGGAGCCGGTGACGCACTACCAGATGGGGTCGATCCTCAAAGCCAAAGGGGATAACCCCGCCGCCATCCGCGAGTTCGAGACCGCGCGCGGCCTCGATCCGCACCTGGCCGCGCCGCATTTTCAACTCTACGGACTGTACCGGCAGGCGGAGCGGCCTCAGGATGCCGCCGCCGAGCTGCGCATCTTCCAGGAGCTGAAAAAGCAGCAGGAGGGCGCGGCCGTTCCCGAGGACATGGAATGGAGTTCCTACGCCGAAATCTACGACCCGATCGGCGAGCCGGCGGCGCCGCCGTTGTCGAAGCCGGCCTACCGGGCGGGCAAAATCGCCGACGGATTCGATGGCGTCACCGCCATCAACCTGGATGGAGGAGCGCGAGCCGGCCTCATCGCCTGGTCGGCGGCGCACACGGTGTTCTTTCGCGAGGGAGCCGCGCCCGCTCCCGCCGGGCTCGACGATCTGCGCGACGTGGTTTTCGTGGCGCCGGGCGATTACGATAACGACGGATTCCCAGACCTGTGCGTGATCACGACCCGCGGCGCCTCGCTGTATCACAACGTGAACGGAACGTTCCGCAAGGACCGCGATCTGGCCGCCGGGTCGTTTCGCAAAGCCGTGTGGATCGATTATGACCACGACTACGATCTGGACCTGGTCCTGATCGGACCCCAGTCGAAGCTGTTTCGCAATAACGGCAGCGCGGGTTTCAGCGATGAGACCGCGCGCTTTCCGTTCGTGGCCGGCAACGGCCTCGACGCCGTTCCATTCGATCTCGAACCGGACACTCCCGGATTCGACCTGGTGGTCTCCTATCAGGATCGAGCCGGTGTGCTGTATCGCGACAAGCTGGGCGGCGCCTACGAGGCGATCGACATTCCGCAATTGGCGGCCGGGTCACACGGTCTGGGCGCGGACGATTTCAATCATGATTCGCGCACCGATGTCGCCGCGGCTCCGGATATCATCCTGCAAAACCGTCCCGGCGGCTTCGAGCGGATTACCGGCACGGTGCCCGTGGGAGTGGGGCTTCCGCAGGGCGGCCGCGTGAATCGCGCCTATATCAAAGACGGCGCGCTGATGCTCGACCGCGATGTGACCGCGGATTACGGCCATTGGACGGAGATCGGGCTGGCGGGCGTGAAGAACCTGAAATCCGCCATCGCGGCCAAAGTCGAAGTGAAAGCCGGCGCCAGCTACGAAAAGCAGACCTATGCCGGCTTGCCGCTGGTTTTCCGGCTGGGGGCGCATCGCACCATCGACACGGTGCGGATCACCTGGCCGAACGGCCTGGTGCAGAACGAACCCAACCAGCCGGTGGATCGCACACTGACGGTGAAGGAAGCGCCGCGGCTGGCCGGTTCGTGTCCCATGATCTTCACCTGGAACGGCGAGCGCTTCACTTTCATTACCGACGTCCTGGGAGTGGCGCCGTTGGGCGCGAGTTCCGGTGACGGCCGGTTCTTTCCGGTCGATCACCAGGAGTATGTATCGATCCCCGGCGACGCGCTGCGGCCGAAAGACGACGATTACGAAGTTCACGTCACGGAGGAGCTGCGCGAGGTTTCGTATCTCGACCAGATCCGGCTGCAGGCGCTCGATCATCCCGCCAATATCGAGATCGTCACCAACGAAAAATTCAAATCGCCGCCGTTTCCCGAGTTCCGGCTGTTCGGCGTCGAGCGGCGGATCGACCCCGTCGCCGCGCGCGATCAGAACGGCAAGGACGTGCGCGCCGCGCTGCTGAAGCGCGATTCGACCTACCCGGATTTGTTCCGGCGCGACCAGGCGGGGGTTGCCGAGCTGCACACGCTCGACCTGGATTTCGGATCGGCGGTGCCCTCCAATCATGCCGTGCTGATTCTGTACGGCTGGGTGGATTGGGCGGACGGCAGCACCTTCCTTTCGTCGATGCAGGAGCACAAGGACCTCACGTTCCCGTACCTGCAGGTCAAGGATGCCGCCGGGCAATGGCAGACCGTTGTCGACGACATGGGAATGCCTTCCGGCAAGCCGAAAGCCATGGCTGTCGACCTGGGCGGAAAGTTCCTCTCGGCGTCGCGCGAGGTGCGTATCGTCACCAGCCTGTGCGTCTACTGGGACGAGATCTTTCTGGTCGACGGCGACGCCCCGCCGCCGGCCCATCTGACCACCCTGCCTATGGTGTCGGCAAACCTGCATTTCCGCGGATTCTCGCGAGTATCCATCCATCCGCAACGCACGCAGCCGGAGCAGTTCGACTATTCGGCCGTCAGCTCGACCTCGATGTGGAATCCAACCTCGGGCAACTACACGCGATACGGCGAAGTAGCGCCGCTGCTCGCCGCGCCGGACGATCGCATGGTGATCATGGGATCGGGAGACGAGATCCGCATGCGGTTCAATGCATCGGCCTTGCCGCCGCTGCCCGATGGTTGGAAGCGGGATTTCCTGCTGCTGGTGGACGGCTGGGCCAAGGACGCCGACGCCAACACCGCGTTTTCGCAGACCGTTCTGCCGCTGCCGTTCCACGCCATGACCAGCTATCCCTACCCGCCCGGCGAGCATTATCCGGCGGACCCTGCGCACGAGGAATATCAGCGGGAATTCAACACGCGGCCGGCGTTGCGGCTGATTCGCGGCCTGCGATAAGCGGCGGGACTAATCCGGCACGAGCCCGCCGATGGCTTTTGCCAACGCGGTCGAGTCAAAACCGAACGGTCCGGGAGGGCTCTTGAAAACCACCCGTCCGCCGCGGCCGATCAGGTACAGCCGGTCCGGCCAGCCGGTGTAAGCTCTCTCGGTGCCGTTCGCGATTCCGTCCCGCAGAGCCGGGATGCGAATTCCCAGCGTGCGCACGCAGGCCGAGGCCACTTGGTTGCGTTCGCCGTCGGAGCGCGGCGAGCGGTACAGAACGCCCTCGCGGACATTGGAGCCCATCTCCCAAAGATCGGTGGGATGCGCCTCCTCAATGTAGACGACGTAGAACGTGACGCGGTCGCGGTACTTGTCATAGAGCTGGTTGAGCGCGGGAACCTCCCGGCGGAATGGCGGTCAAGTATAACTGCCGAAAATCAGCACGACGGGCCGTTGGCGCGTTTCAGCCGCCAGCGACACCACGCCGCTTCCGTCCAGCGTGGGAAGCGAGAAATCGGGAGCCGCATCTCCCGCTTGCAGAGATCCCTGGCGCGCCGACATCCACAGCGGCTCGAAGGGCAGGACGATCATGGCCGCCATCGGCATTTTCGCCATTACGGCGCCGAAGGTTTCGGGAGGCTGTTTCATGGCGAAATAGAGCCCGGCGGTCGCCATGGCGTATAGCAGGACGAGAACGGAGAGTACTCGTCCCGCTATTTTCAACTTGCTCTTACTTCTCATGAGGGGCAGTTGACTGGAAGAGTAGCACACGGTTCCGCGATTCGAACCCGCGATTTTGCGATTTAAATCTACTACTGCCTGGTCTCGTCGACGACCTGAAGCGCATCGATGGAGGCGTAATTGCGAACGGGCACCAGCGCGAAATCGAGCTTGCCCTGGAGATTCGGAGAGAGATTGTGTACGGTGACGCGCAGTGCCGTGTTGGCGCCGCCGGCCTCTTTGTAGATATCGAAATTGCGGCGCAAGGCGATGCCGTTGCAAAAGATATCGAACAGGCGGCTGCCCGCGCCGCCGCCCGCCGGCTTGCCGGGACCGAACCACTCTTCCGAAAAATAGAACGTGACGGCATATTTCCCGGGCGGCACTGGAACCGTATAGCGCAGATTGCCGAAGCGCTCGCCGTTGAACAGGCCGGGATCGGCGGCGTTGGCGACGGGGTCATTACGTACCACCAGTTGTCCGCCGCGGGCGCACCAGTCCGGCTCCCACAATTGGCCGTCGGGAGCCGTGTAGCCGTGGTCGCGCGCCACCAGGAGAATCGGCGGCACGCGGCCGGGCGACATCGGCATGACCTCGATCGCGTTCACGAACGCGGGATTGGCGTGCGGTTCGAACTTGAGGCGCAGGAATCCGTCGGACGCGGGCGAAACGTCCTTGAAGGCGCGAATATCGGCTTCATTGGCGCCGGTATCCGCGATCACGTCGAACTGTTCCAATACTTCGGCGCCGTTGATGTAGAAGTTGAACAAGCGGCTGGTTTCGCCGCCGCCCGCGGGATTGGTTTCGCCGTACAAGGTCTCCGCGAAATGCAGGCGCAGCTCGTATGCGCCGGGTGCCAGGGGAATATCGTAGGTGAAGTTGCCCTCGCGGCGCGTCTGGTACAGCCGCGGGTCGCGGGTTCCGAGAATGAAGTGGCTGCCGGAATCGAAGACGGTTCCCCCGTTGAAGAAGCGGTCGCCCTGCCACAATCGCCCGAAGCGGTCAAGGTAGGTTCCGCCGTGATAGCCGGCCAAAATGCGGATCGGCTGCGTGCCCGCGGGCGGGGCGGCGGCTGCGGGCGGAATTGAACTTGGAGCGGCAGCCACGGCGTTTGCCGCCGGCCGCCCGGGGCGTTTCCACCATTGCCCGACGGCTAACCCGGCGATGATTAGCAGCAGGCACGCCGCGAGAACCATCCTGGTCCGCCACTTGCGAAGGGGGGGCGGCGCCAGATCGGCGGGTTGTTCCGCTACCTCCGAATCCGGTGTGGCGACGCCATTGTGTTTGAAAAGCGGAGCGTATTGGCCGGGCGGGATCTCGATCTGGATGTGGTGGTTGGAGCCTCCCGCCTGGTAGAACTCGCGAATGCGTCTGCGCAGCCGATGTGCTTCCACGCGAACGATGGAATCGCGCTTCGGATCGAAGTCGGCCGGCCGGCTCAGAGCCTCCACGGCGATGTTATATTCCTTGATCTGGTCGGAAACACCCTCGAAGTGCTTGGTACAGACATACTTCAGCAACTGTGCGAGGTTGGGTGCCCGATCGAAGATACCCGAATCCAACAGAGATTCGAGCTCCCGCCGCTCCTCTTCGAAATCTGCAGCAGTGCCCATTTGCGGAATGTGCCGTACTTGGACTAACCCGAATGAAGTATACATCCCGGCAGATTCGTGTTTCAAGAGGATGAAGAACCGACGGTCCGGCAGATTAACAACTCGGAACGGATCTGTTAACGAGCCCGGCTTTGGCACGTTAACGCAAAAGAAAATAAAGAAGTTAACAAATCAGGGTAACTCCTTTATCCTTTACTCCCCCTGATCAAAAGGAGGATAATTCGGGTCCAAATCGGCCCGAGGAAGGTCCGCATCGCCGCCAAGGTCTTCCAAATTCCCCCCGGCCGTGGGAGTTTGATTCTCCCCGGGAATTCAGACCCGTACGTCTGTTATAGTTTTCCTTGGGTAAATCCCCAATGGAAAAGACCATCTCCTTCCATCTCAACGGCAAGCCCGTCAACATCCGGGTAGACGACCAGCGGATGCTGTTGTGGGTCTTGCGCAGCGATCTCGGGCTCACCGGCACCAAATTCGGGTGCGGTGAAGGCCTCTGCGGCGGATGCACCGTCATCATCGGCAAAGAAGCCGTGCGTAGTTGTGTCACCCCCGTCGCGGCGGTGGCCGGTAAACAGGTGCTGACCATCGAAGGCATCGGCGCGAACGGCCTTCACGCCATCCAACAGGCGTTTGTGAGCCACCACGCATTCCAGTGCGGTTATTGCACTCCGGGGATGATCCTGAATGCGTACGCGCTGTTGCTCCGGTCGCCACGCCCCACGCGCGCCGAAATCGCGCGGCACATGGAAGACAATTTGTGCCGCTGCGGAGCGCACACCCGCATTCTCGATGCCATCGAAGAAGCCTCTCAGGCGAGGAAAGGAGGCGCCCTGTGAGCAAGCTGGGATCGTCCGCTCTGGAATTGCGGCGCCGCGATTTCTTCGCCGTCGCCGGCGCCGGTCTGTTCATTCTCTTCCGGCCGGAAGCCGCCGCCCAGGAGCCGGCCCGCCTGCCGATGCGCCAGGGCGGGCCCACGGATTTCAATGCGTACCTCAAGATCGGCGCCGATGGCCGCGTGACCTGCATGGCGGGAAAGGTGGAACTCGGCCAGGGCGCCATGACCGAGCTGGCGCAGGTGCTGGCCGAAGAACTGGATGTGCCGTTCGACTCGGTGGACGTTCTGCTCGGCGATACCGATCTCTGTCCTTATGACATGGGCACCTTCGGTTCCATGACGACTCCGAACCTGGTCCCGGCGGTCCGGCGGGCGGGCGCCGAGGCCAGGGCGGTCCTGCTCGAAATGGCCGCGGAACGGCTGGGCGCGCCCGTGGATCGATTGCAGGCCAGGCAGGGAGCGATCGCCGACACGGCCAAGGCCAATGCCGCCGTCAGCTATGCCCAACTGGTGGAAGGCAAGCGCATCGAGCGGCATCTGCCGAATGTCCCGGTGAAGGGTGTCAGCGCGCTGCAGTTGATCGGCAAGTCGCCGCGCCGCAAGGACGGGCCGGAGAAGGTGACCGGGCAGGCGAAATACTCGGGCGACATCGCGCTCCCCGGAATGCTGCACGCGGCCATTCTGCGGCCTCCGGCCCACGGCGCGAAACTGAAATCGGCCGATACCTCCATCGCCGAGAAAATCGCCGGGGTGCAGGTGATCAAAGATAACGGAATGATCGCCGTGCTGCACGAGCGGCCGGACGCGGCACGCGAAGCCCTGGCCGCCGTCAAAGCGGAATTCGAGAATCCGCCCGCCGGCCCGGACGAAAAGAGCATCTTCGATCACATGCAAAAACTTGCTCCGGAGCCGCGCGTGCTATCGCAGGAGGGCGACCTGGCGCAAGGCGAACGCATGGCGGCCGGTGGAGTTGTGGAGCACGTCTATCTCAACAGCTACGTGGCGCACGCTCCCCTCGAGACGCATTCCGCCACCGCGCGGTTTGAAGACGGCAAGGTGACCGTCTGGGCCAGCTCGCAAGCGCCATTCCAGGTGAAAAACGCGGTGATGAGCGGCCTGGGATTGCCGGCCGACAAAGTCCGTATCATTTCGCGGTACGTCGGCGGCGGCTTCGGCGGCAAGACCGCGGCCGAGCAGGGCGTGGAAGCCGCGCGCCTGGCGCGCCTCACCGGGAAGCCCGTCCAGGTAGTCTGGACGCGGCGCGAAGAGTTCTTCTATGACAGCTTCCGTCCCGCCGCGGTGATGAAGATTCGGGCGGGCGTGGCCGGCGGCAGGATCGTGCTCTGGGACGGGCAGGTGTGGGGCGCGGGCGAGCGCGAGGCGCTTCCGTTTTACGATGTTCCACATCGCCGCACGGCGTCGGTGGGAGGCTGGCAGGGCGGCAATCCCGCCGGAATGCACCCGTTCGGCGTGGGTGCGTGGCGCGCCCCGTCGGTCAACAGCAACACCTTCGCGCGCGAGTCGCATATCGACATGCTGGCGGCCAAAGCCGCTGTGGACCCGCTCGAGTTTCGCCTGAACAATCTCAGCAACGCGCGCCTCCGCCGCGTGCTGGAGACAGCCTCCAGGCAATTCGGATACACACCCGGACATCTGCCTTCCGGACGCGGGATCGGAATGGCCTGCGGAGTCTATTCCAACGCCTGCAATGCGACAATCGCGGAAGTTTCGGTGGACCGCGGCAGCGGAACCGTCAAAGTAAAGCGCGTCGTGATGGCGCTGGATGTGGGACTGGCGATCAATCCCGACGGGCTCCGCCAGCAGGCCGAGGGCAGCGTCATGATGGGCCTCAGCTCGGCTCTGTCGGAAGAAGTGAAGTTCCGCGGCGGCGACGTGCTCACGCGAAGCTTCGGCGATTACGCCCTGGCGCGGTTCTCCTGGATGCCGAAAATCGAGATCGTGCTCGTGGACAATCCGGAGACGCCGGCGCTGGGCTCCGGCGAGCCGCCCATCATCTGCATGGGAGCGGCATTGGCGAACGCCATCTTCGATGCCTCAGGAGCTCGGGTATTGCAGATGCCCATGACCCCGGAGCGGGTGAAATCGGCGCTGGCCTGACCCCTTCAGGAGTGTTACCCGCGCCGCTGCGCGATTGATTCGGCCGCCCGCGTCTGATAGCCTCCGAGCCATGGAACTCCATCGCGCCCGATTTCATCTGCCAACTCTGGGCATAGCCCTTCTGTCGTTTATCGCGGGATCGTTGCTCACGGCCCGATTGATGCACATCGGCTCCGCGCGGGCCGGCAGCGATCGCGTCTTTGAACTGCGCATCTATCATGTGACCCCGGGCAAAGTACCCGCGCTCGAATCGCGCTTCCGCGAGACGGCTTCCAAGCTCCTCGCCAGGCACGACATGGCCGCGGTGGGTTACTGGGTTCCGGACGACACGCCGGCTTCGAACGATACGTTCATCTATCTTCTGCCGCACCCCAGCCGCGACGTCGCGAAGCAGCATTGGGCCGAAATGTTCGCCGATCCCGCGTTTCAGGAGATGATGAAGGCCGAGCAGGCCGACAAACTGGTGCAAAAAGTCGATTCGATCTATATGCACCCAACCGACTTCTCCGCCATGAAGTGACGGACCTCCATTCCAGATCGCCAATTTGCTCCCGGCATAAAATAGAAGCAGTGACGCGTCCCCTGCTTTCCCGCCGCAGCCTGCTGCTTTCGGCGGCGTCGGCCCTGGCGTGCGGCCAGCGCAAATCGACTCCGTTCGCGGGATATTGCTTCATCGCCAACCAGGGCGGCAATTCGGTGGCTGCGGTCGACCTGGAGCATTTCCGGGTGCGGCGCCGGATTCCGCTCGAGGGCTCGCCCCGTCTGGTGCTGGCCCATCCCCGGGGCGATCCGGCAATTTATGTGCTTGCTCCCGACGCCGGCACCGTCTACGAGATCAATTGCGGATCGCTGGCGGTGAACCGGCGGGCGAAAGCCGGAGGCCAGGCGATCTCCATGCGGGCGGCGCCGGCAGGCGATGCCCTGTGGGTGCTATACCGCGAACCGGCGATGCTGCTGGAGCTCGATCTGAAATCGATGAAGCCGCGCAATCGGATTCTCCTCCGCTCCGCCGCCGATTCGTTTGAAGTTTCGTGGCCGCGCGATTCCGAGCCCGAACCGCTGGCCGCGGTGTGCACCGCTCGCGATCAAAGCGTCACCCTGGTCTCGCTGCGCAACGGCCGCCAGCGGCCGATCGCGTTGCGCGCGGAGCCGTCGCTGGTGGCGTTCCGCAAAGACAACCAGCTGGTGATGGTGGGCAGCGGCCCGGAGCGAACCCTCGCCATGTTCGATACCGCGACCGCCAGACGAGTGGTCCGCCTGCCGCTGCCGCTTGCGCCGCGCTATTTCCAGCAGAATTCCGATGGCTGGCTGTTCATGACGGGCGACGGCATGGACGCCGTGGTGATCGCCTTTCCGTCCAGCACGGAAGTCTGGCAGACGGTCCTGGCGGGACGCGCGCCGGGCGCGATGGCGGTCGCCGAACAGGCCGATGGCACGGTGTATCTGCTGGTGGCCAATCCGCAGACGGCCAACGTCACGGTATTGGATGTGACTTACGATCCGCGGCTGCTGGGAGTGATCGAAGTGGGACAATCGCCGTGCCAGATCCTGTTGACGCCCGGGAAACGGCCCGACGAGCAGTTTGTGCTGGTCCTCAATCAGCAATCCGGCGACCTGGCGGTGATCAGGATGTTGGCGTTGACGGAACCGCAGCTTTCGGCCAAACCGCGATTCAAGTCCGCCTCCCTGCTCACCATGATTCCGGTCGGCGAGCAGCCCGTGAGCGGCGCCGTAATCGCTCTCTGATCAGCCCGGAGATCAAGCTCCGACGACGAAATACGGGCAGCCCGCGAGGTCCGGCGGGAAACCCGGATACAGCCAGGCGCGATCGGGCGCGGACTTCAGCTCGAAATAATACTGCAGATCGAAGAGCGAATCCGTATAGCCGGCCGGTATGGTCGCGGCATAGCCGCACTCCTTGCGTTCCATCTCCGCCGATTGCCAGCGCTCCGCCTGGTTGACGTGGCGATAATAGAGGCGCGCGGACGCGAGCTGCGGAGACGTCAGTTCGAGTGCGAGGGCCTGCTTGCGCACGAAACGATCGGGGCGGCGATGGCTTACGGCCGCGGACGGCCGCTGCGGCCGCGAGGTCGCGCCGAGAATGGCAGCCTTCGCTCGCGGATCATCGGCCGCCTTCGCGGAGGAAAGGCGGCTTTCCAGCAGCGCGATGTCCGCGTCAATCGCAGGCAGGCGGTCGATCCAATGGCCATGCAGCCAGGCGAGCTCGCCGGTGGTGATATCGGTGGCGTAGACGCCCTTGGCCCGGTCCGCCAATCCGGCCCAGGCGCTGCGAGCGGCGCGGTACAGCCGGATGGCGGCTTCCAGTGCAGAGCGGTCGCCGGTCCTCTCGTAAATCCCATACAGCACTCCGGCGCGGAATTTGGCGGCGAAGAACCGGCCGAGGCCGGCCTGAATCGCGATATCGATTTGCGCGCGGCGGTCATGAACCGCGGCCGGTTGGGCTGCATCGGCGAGATCCTCCAGCCACTGCGCCACCTCGATGGGAGAATATTTGCCGCTTGCTTCGCCTTGCAGCAGTTCGCCCGCAAAATCGTTGATCCGCGAGAAAAGCTGCGGATCGAGAGGGCTGGCGTTGCCGAACGTCTTGGGCGCGGGCGTATCGGTGTATTCGGTTCGCGACGGCTCCGCCATCGACTGGTTGGTGTACATCTCGGGCCAATAATTGTTGTTCGCCGCCGAAGGCATGTGCGTGGTGGTGACGATCGGCAAGATGCGGCTGGCGGCAGCCAGCGAACGATCGATTTCGACCGCGGCCTCGGGGTTGTAAAGCTTAACCCCCCAGACGCGGTAAGTGTCCAGGTATTTCTCCCAATCGTAGCGCGGCCGCAGCGAAGCGTCGGCATAGGCGCAGCGGCTTGCCGGACCCGTGGGCGGGGTACCCGATCCGCGCCGCCCCTTGAACGAAAGCGGCTCCATGACCTCGACGCCGGCCGATCCGCCGAACTGGAAAGCGCGCGCGTAAGCGGCGGCGAACACCGGGTCGGCCCACAGAAGCAGACGCTGCGTCCCGGGCCAGATGCGCCACAGAATCTGGTACCGGCGATCGCTCCGCAGCAGGTCGGCGTACCCGTAGCGCGTGAAGCTGCGCGAGCCGGCGCTCATCGCCATCAGGCCGCTGTCGCGGTGGCCGGGTTTGGGAATTTCCGGTTCGCGGATATCGGCCTGGTGATAGGGCATCCCCATGTGCTCCGCCCAGAATTTCGGGGAGACCTTGACGGGCATTCCCGTGTTCAGGGCCAGCTCGATCATCCGCTGGTCGATGCCTTTGGCGTGGAGGTCGATTTCCACCTTGCGGCCGCAGCGCGTAACGCCGTCAAATATCGTCCCCCAGAATTCATAGCTGCCTTCGTTTACGCCGCTCTCGCCGTGGGTGCGAAGGGTGACGCCCGTAATGGCCGGACAGGCGCGGAGCAGCGCCGCCAAGGCGTCGCGGCAATATGGCGCGTGGGTCTCGGCGTTCAATCCCGAGATGGTGTAGTTGGGATGCGGGCTGTCCTCCCATCGATATCCGTGCATCCAGATGCCGAGCTGGAATTCGAGCCCGTGGGCGGCCGCCTGCTGGCTGATGTAGCGCAGGGTGTCGAGATTGCGGTCGCGCTCGCCATCCGGGAGATTCACGGCGCGCACGTCGTAACCCGGGATGGAAAGAAAGAATGGATACGCAAAAAGAAAATAGGCGTCGGTGACCTGGCGGAGGAAATCGTAGCCCAGCCCGAGGCTGAGGTTGAAACGGGTGAAACGGCTCTCGGCGAGCATGGCGAAATAGCGCGTCCACTGGTCGCGGTCGTAGAACCAGGGCTTGTCTTCGACTTCGCTGGCGAAAAGCCGTTGCATGCTGCGCACCGCGTTGGCGGGACGGCCGGACGGGGTTTGCGACAGGGCAGGCCCGCTCAGGAGCGCACCCGTGCTGAGAAGGAACTGGCGGCGGTTCACAAACGGATTGTACTGCGTATCGGCCACATCAGGCCCGGCCCGGCAGTTGAGGAATGGCAATGTACAGGCGTCCGGATATCTGCGTTAATAATAGGCAGGGGAGGCCGTCCTAACGAATATGAAGGCTACCATCTGCTCCACCGCAACAATCCTTTTGGGTTTCGCTTTCGTCTCGCCGGCGGCGAACTCTCAGCTCATCAACCTGGTTATGCCCAATGCCAGCGTGATTGCCGACGTCAATGTGGCGCAGGCCAAGGCGTCGCCCTTCGGCCAATACGTGGTGAGCCTCATCGCTCCTAACGAACAGCAGGAGCTGCAACAGTTTGCGACCATGACCGGTTTCAACCCGCTCACCGATCTGAGCGAGGTGCTGGTGGCCAGCGGCGCCGCCGGATCGAAGACCGGTCTCATACTCGCCAGCGGCGCTTTCAACATTACGGCTATTTCCAATGCCGCCGCCACGGCCGGCGCCACCACCCAGGTCTACAAGGGACTGACGATTTTTACCGCTCCCAAAGGCGCACCGGGCTCGTTCGCGCTCCTGGATTCTTCGACCCTGGCGGCCGGCGACGTGGCCAGCGTGGAAGGCGCGATCGACCGCCAGGCATCCGGCGCCAGCCTGCCCTCGACGATCCTGTCGGAAATCAACCAGCTCAGCGGCAACGATGCCTGGGTGCTGACCACCGTCCCTTTGTCCAGCCTTCATCCGCCGACCAATGCGCCGACCGTCAACGGGTTGAACTTCCAGGCCCTGCAGCAGATTCAACAGGTGTCGGCGGGCGTGAAACTGAGCACCACGGTGACGGTTACCGCGCAGGCGCAGCTCGATAACGCCCAGGACGCCACAACCCTGGCCGGAATGATCCAACTGCTGGCCAACATGGCGCAGACGCAGGCCAAGAGCCCGGCCGCCATCGCGCTGGCCAAGAGCATCACCGTGAGCGCCAGCGGGACCATGATGAACCTCTCCTTCAGCCTGCCGGAATCGCTGCTCCAGCAACTGGTGCAGCAGCACGATCAGAAGGCCGGCGTGCAATCGATCCCCAAGAAGTAGCCGCCGCTACTTCTTAGGGCGCGATGGCCGCATCTCGATGCGGCTCACCATCGTCCGCTCCGGCATCCGCAGCACCATGGCCACCGTCTCGGCGACGTCCTCGGGCGCGATCATCCAGCTGCTGTCGGCGCGCCTGCCGCCGTCGCCGAATTCCGTATCCACGCTTCCCGGCATAATCGAGCAGACGCGGACATTGTCGTGGCGATGGTCGAGCATCAGGGCTTCGGTGAAAAGATTCAGGCCGGCTTTGGACGCGTTGTAGCCGGCGCCGCCCGAAAACGCGTTCTTGGCGGCCAGGCTGGAGATATTCACGATGAACCCGCCGCCCGATTTCTGGAATCGCGCCAATGCCGCTCGCGCGCAGTAGAACGCGCCGTTCAGGTTGAGGTCGATGTTGCGGAGCCACTCCTCGGGCGTCATCTCTCCCACCTTGCGAAACACGCCTTCTCCGGCATTGTTCACCAGGATGTCGAGCCGTCCGAAGGCGGCATCGACGGCTTGAAACAGCTTTTCGACTTCGGCGGTTTTGCGGACGTCGGCGGCATGCCCGATGATCTTTCCGAGCGGCTTCATTTCGCTCGCCGCGCGGTCCACGGTTTCGCGGGATCGCCCGCAGATGGCCACCGACGCCCCTTCCCGCAGCAGCCGTTCGGCGATGGCGCGCCCGATTCCGCGCGTGCCGCCGGTCACAATCGCAATCTTCGAGGATAGATTTTGCATAATTGGATTTTACGTGGGACGGCGGCGAAAGACGACACCAATCGATCGTCCGCCGCACTCCTGTTAAGATAGCGGTGAAGATGGGTACGAGCGCGCCAACACCCTTGCGCCACGTCTTGGAAGAGCGCGTCCGGCAGTTGGTGCTCGAGACCGAGAACCTGTTCACCGCGGCTCGCGACCAGGCCCGCGGCGACATGGCGGATCAATTGAACCAGGCCGTCCGCCGCATCCGGCAGGCGGCAGACCCGGAAGATCTCGACCGGACTCTGGTGGACACCACGGCTCCGTTCTGTGCGTCCGCCGCCGTCTTCGGCGTCGCCGCGGACTTCCTGCAGGGCGGCTCGATTCGCGGGGTCTCCGATAGCGTGGCCGCGGAATTCAAAACGCTGGAACTGCCGATCGTGCTGGCGCCCGCGCTGCGCGGCGCGGTCGAAAGCCAGGATCCGGTCACCACCGCAACCACCCCCGGCGAGATTTCGGCGGAAATCGCGAAACTGTTCGATCATGCGCCGGCCGATCGGGCGTCGATTTACCCCCTGATGACGGGCGGCCGCGTGCCCGCGCTGCTGTATGTCTGGGGCGCGGTGCAAGGGCCGGCCGTGGAGCTCCTGGCCCAGGCCGCTTCGCTGGTCTGGAATTCCGTGACCGCGCCGCCGCTGGCTTCCCCGGCCCTGGAACTTGCCGATGAGGCGCCCGGTCCCGCCATCGGATTGATCACCATTGCCGGCGCGGCGGTAACATCGGACGCCGCGGCGCCCTCGCCGCCGCCTCCAAAACCCGCAACGTCCTGGGAGGAACTTTCGCCCGAGGAACAGCGCATCCATCTTCGCGCGCAGCGTTTCGCGCGCGTGCAGGTGTCGGAAATGCGTCTCTTCGAGCCCGACGCGGTGCAAAGCGGGCGCGCCGGGGGAAATCTGTATCACGCCCTGCGCGGCCGCATCGATTCCGCCCGCGAGACATTTCGCAATTCATTCTTTGAGCCCTGCTCCAGCATGGTGGATTATCTGCACGTGGAGCTGGTGCAGACTTTGGCCAATGACAATCCGGAACTTCTCGGTAGCGACTATCCCGGTCCGCTGGTTTGAGTCGTGTGCCGGCGGCGGAAAACGCTGCCGCGCAGGCCTCCGGCGGACAAACTCCTGGCATCTGCTTTGGATATCCGTTCTGATCGCGGCGCTGGCCTCCGGCGGCGCGCGCGCGCAGCACTCGGCATCGAAGAAAAAGGCGGCTAATCCAGCGCCGCGGCCCGCGGCGGCGGCCGGAAGCCTGGCCGAATTGGTGAAGGCCTATCGCGAGCTGCCGACTCCCGCGCGGCGGGCGGCCGTGGAGTCGTGGGCCGCGTCGCATCCCAAGGATCGGCCGCCGGCCGGGCTGGCGCTGGGCGTCGCCGCCTACGAACAGCACGAGTATGCCCGCGCCATCTCCCAATTGCGGGAGGCGCAGCCTGGATTGCCGCAACTCGCCGACACCATCGGCTACTACCTGGCCGCCTCGCGAGTGGAGTCCGAAGATTACGCCGGTGTTGTCGACGACCTGGCGGCCACCCTCGACTCCCGCCATCCATCGCCATTCGCCGGCCGGGGGCGGCTGCTCGAAGCGCGCGCCCTCAAGCCAGGCAATCCGCAGGAAGCCGTGCGGATCCTTCGCGAACACAGCCTGGACTTGCCGCAACCCGATGGCGACCTGCTCCTGGCCGAAGCCGAGCAGGCTGCCGGACACCTGCAAGCGGCGGCCGAAGCATACCAGCATGTTTACGTGCAGTACGTGACCGGTCCGGCGGCGGTGCGCGCGTCGACGGCCCTGGCTTCGCTGCGCGCTTCCATGGGCGATTCGTATCCGGCGCTCTCCGCTCGCGATCTGTTGCAACACGCCGACCGGCTGCTGGATGCCCGCGAGTTCCGGCTGGCGCGCACCGAGTACAACGCCATATCGGAGCACTCCTCCGGCCTCGAACATGATCAGGCGCTGGTGCGCCTGGGCTGGGTCGAATACCTGTCGGGCCGGGTTCCGGCGGCGGATTCCTACCTGGCGTCGCTCCAGGTTTCGGCTCCCGACGCCGAAGCAGAACGGCTGGAATATGTCGTGGAGACGTCGCGGCGGCTCGATAACGACGGCGCGCTGAAGCACGCGCTCGCCGACTTAGAGGAGAAGTTCCCCAAATCGCCGTTCCGCATGAAGGCGCTCATGTCGGCCGCCAACGGCTACCTGGTGGAAAATCGCCGGGACGATTACCTGCCGCTCTACCGCGCCGTTTACGAGTTCTTTCCCGCCGAGACGGCGGCGGGCAGCAGCCACTGGAAAGTGACGTTCGACGCCTACCTGCATCGCCGCGCCGACGCCGGACAGTTGCTGGAGGAACAGCTGATCCAGTATCCCCGCAGCACCAATGCGAGCGCGGCCTTGTATTTCCTGGGGCGCGGCGCCGAGGATCGGAAGGATTATCCGGAGGCGGTTTCGTATTACCAGCATCTGACCCGGCTCTTCGAGAATTACTATTACGCCATGCTGGCCCGGGAGCGAATGGCGCGTCCGGAGCTGCGCGGCGTCGCGCCTTCGCCGAAGACGTCGGCGCTGCTGGCCAACCTGGCGCTGCCGGCCCCCAAGCCGGTGCCGTCGGAACCATCGCCGGAAACCGCTTCCCGAATCGCGCGGTCGCAGATCCTGCGGGGCGCGGGCCTGGGCGACCTGGCGGACGCGGAGCTGCGCTTCGGCGCCAAAAACGGCGCACAATCGGCGCTGTTGGGCATCGAGGCGGCCCGCCATTGCGACGCGCCCGGGCTGGCGTTGCACGTTCTGAAAACCTACGCGCCCGACCATCTCGGGGTGCCCGTCTCCTGGGCTCCGCGCCAGTTCTGGGAATTGTTGTACCCGCTTCCGTATCGCGACGAATTGTTCGCGGATGCGCGGGCGCACGGTCTCGACCCTTACCTGGTGGCGGGATTGATCCGGCAGGAATCGGAGTTCAGCCCGCGCGCGGTTTCGCCCGCCAAGGCCTACGGATTGATGCAGGTGCTGCCGGTAACCGGGCGGCAATACGCGCGCGCCGCCGGCATTGCGCGCTTCACGACATCCCTGCTGGTGCAGCCGGCGGTCAACCTGAAAATCGGGACCCTGATCTTCCGCTCGATGCTCGATCACAGCGGCGGACAGGTGGAGCAGACGCTGGCGGCTTACAACGCCGGTCCCATGCGCCTGGCGGAATGGGTGACATGGACGTCGCCGCGCGAGCCGGCGGAGTTCATCGAATCGATTCCCTTTACCGAGACCAGGGACTACGTGCAGGCGGTCTTGCGGAATGCGGATATGTACCGGCGGTTGTATCCGTAGCGGTCGCGCGGGTGCGAGTGTCCCGGTACAGGCCCAGGCGAAGGGACGTAAACACAGCTTCGCCGTTCTCGGTGCTCCGATATGCATCCCGCCTGTATCATGGCGCCCGCCGCCTGCAAAGACTACGGTGCTGCCGCGAATGCGCGGGGATCGAAAACGGTCTGGATCGAGTTTATCTTCCCGTCCTTAACCTGATACCACGAACAGAAGAAAGTAGTCACCTTGGGCGTGATGAAGTCGTAGAGCAGGCAAACGTCGCTGCCGTCCACAAAGACCTTCTTGATGTCATATTCCCCGCGCTGCTGCTCCATCATTTTCAGAAACTCATCCGGGCTGCGAAAGGCTTCGCCGGCCGGCCCCTTGACGCGCACGTTGTCGCCTAAGTAATTTCGCGCCGCAGCATAGTCCCGATCGCCCATCGCCTTGATGTACGACATTACCGCGTCTTTTGCATCCTGAACCATACGAATCTCTCCTTCGTTCTGATTTCCTGTTCCAATCCATCGACCATTGGGTCTCATTTCCCCGCGTCAGTATGCCAACCCGGATTCAACCAATGGCCGTCGCGCCAGACAAAGATCTCCGTCACCCGCCCGGAATCCGGCGATCGTTTGCCATCAACTTCAATCTGTAAGGCATAACTGCTCCAAACGACGGCGACATTGCCGAAGTGTTGAACCTCGGTGCGGGGAAACGCGAGCTGAATCAGTTTGCCGCCTTTCGCATGAAACTCGGCGGAAGCGCGAAGAACATCCGCTTGGTGCTTCCATTGGTCCTCGCCGCCGCTCAGCACGATCGTCTCCGGCGGAACCAGGTCCTTGAGAGTGTTGGTGTCGCCCGCGAACCATGCCCGCCACACCTTTTCCCGTACGCGCAGCAACTCTGCGTCGTCTTGTTTGTGCCCGGCCAGATTGATTGGGCCCAGAATTGCCAGGCAGAGGATCGCGAATGCGACCGCCATGTTCCTTCTCTTCATGCTGCGTATCCTTTCAGTCGACCGCCTGAGATTTCTTCCCGCGGAATGCATCCAGCGCCAGCAAAACGGCCGCGCCGGAAGCGGAGAAAACCGAATAGTCCATCGGGGATTTGATCCCGAAAGATATCGCCATCGCAGTTCCAAACATGGCGAGTAAGACGGCGCTTGCGAGCGAAACCCACCGCGGCCACAATCCAAGGACCAATAGAATTCCAAGCAAAGTCTCGCAAACTGTGGCTACGACGGCGACACAAGGAATGACGGCTTTTGGCAGGAACGAGTTCACCTCGCCCGCGTACGAGACGAAATTCGCAAAGTGCTTGAGATCCAGCGTCCCGTCCCACAGCCCGAAGCGCGAGGCCACCGCGGAAAGAAATGCGGCGGCAACCGCAAGGCGCGCATAAAGGATTCCCGCCCGCTCCCAATCTATGGCGCGCACCCCGTCGCTGGGCATCGTGCCATCCAGGACTGCCTGGGCTTGCCGGTTCATCGCGATGCTCCTGCCGCGCCGGCATGCCGCGGCACATCGATGGTGAGCGGTGTATCGCGGTCGCAGATGAAATACGCCAGCAACTTCGCCGGTTCGGTGGCACTGGCGTTGGCTGAGACGAGGTGGACGCGGTCAGGCGCCTCATAGAAGCTCTGGCCGGCCTTGTAGATTATCTCCGATTGGCCCTGCATTTGCGTTCGCAGCGATCCTTCAGCCACATAGCCGACTACCGCGCATGGGTGGCTATGCGGCGGGGACGCTTCACCCGGGCCGTAGCGAACTTCCACCAAAACTGCCTTCAGATGATCGCCATCCAGCGCGGGCAGCGCTTGGGAAATGGCGATCCGGGCGCGATCTTTCTTTTGGCTTGGAGCGTTGGAAGCGCCTGTCTGGTTCCATGCCGGCGGCGCTCCAAGCAATCCGCCGCCAACAACCGTTACCACCGTGATCCACGTTCTTGCCAGGTTCATCAGCCTCTCCTCAACACCGACGATAAAACAATAATGGATCAATCACTAGTGCCATTTTGCGATACATTGTATGTACCACTTTCAGGAAATGCCGAAACAGACCGCCGCGTTCGGGATAGCTCTTCCACCCCGCAGCCCGAGATTGCCTGCCTATCGCTGGCTGTATGAGTCCCTGCGCGCCGGGATTCTGGGCGACCGCTTGCGCCCGGGGTTGCGACTGCCGTCCACGCGCGACCTGGCGGTCCAGTATGGCCTGGCGCGCGGGACGATTGTCAATGCGTTCGAGCAGCTTAAGTCCGAGGGCTACATCGATGGCAGCGTGGGTTCGGGAACGTATGTCAGTAAGGTGTTGCCGGAGAAGCTGCTCCAAGTCGCGTCAAAGCAGGCAGCCCGGCCCGCAACGAGAGGGAATCGACCGGCGGCGGTTTCAGACTACGGCAGAAGGACAAAACTGTTTGGCGGCTACGAAAACCGGCCGATCCACGCTTTTCGCGCCAATCTTCCGGCACTGGATCTTTTCCCGATCGCACTGTGGACAAAACTCGCGATGCGCCGCTTGCGTCGAATCTCAACGCGTCAGCTGATGGGGTGCGATCCCCTCGGATACCAACCTCTTCGCCAGGCGATTGCGGATTACTTGAGCGTGTCGCGCGGCGTGAGGTGTGTGCCCGAGCAGGTGGCGATAGTCTCCGGAGTCCAGGAAGCGCTCGATCTTGCGGCCCGCCTCCTGGTGCAGCCGGGAGACCAGGTCTGCGTTGAAGACCCGGGATATCCCGGGGCGGCACTCGCCTTTCAGGCCTTCGGCGCGAAGATCCTCGCCGCGGGAGTGGATGAGCAGGGGATAAAGCTTCCGCCGCCGCGTTCGCAGAACGTTCGGCTGATCTATGTAACACCGGGGCACCAGTTTCCTCTGGGAACCACCATGAGCCTCGCTCGGCGGCTCGAACTCCTGGAATGGGCGAAAAAATCACCCGCGGTAGTCTTTGAAGACGATTACGACAGCGAGTACCGCTACTCGGGACGGCCGATTCCAGCCCTGCAAGGCCTGGACAAGAGCCAATCGGTTCTTTACGCCGGCAGCTTCAGCAAGGTTTTGTTTCCGGCGCTGCGCTTGGGTTACGTTGTGGTTCCCGCTGGATTGGTTCATTACTTTGAAGCAATGCAATCGCTGACCGTCCGGCATGTGCCGCTGTTGGAGCAACTCGTACTCACCGATTTCATTACCGAAGGACATTTTGCGCGTCATGTGCGCCGGATGCGCGAGGTGTACGCGGAGCGCCTCTCCGTGTTGCTTGAAGAAGCTCGCTCGAGGCTGGCCGGTTTGCTGGAAATCTCACCGGTCGAAGCCGGGTTGCAGACGGCCGCGTGGCTGTGCGGCGGAATCGATGCCGAATCCGCCGCGATTGCCGCGGCGAAGCGCAATGTGGACGTGACTCCACTCGGTCGCTACAGCCGCGGCACGCTTGCAAGAGAGGGCCTGCAACTGGGATTCGCAGCTTTGGATGTCAAGGAAATCCGCCGTGGTGTCAGAGAACTTGCGCGAGCGCTGGTTACCGCGTGAGATCCCGGAAGACTCGGAGGGCCCGTCCAATGTGCAGCAATTTCAGGACCCGCCTGCGCGGAATCGGGGCTGACAGATGCCATGCAGCGAGTCGGGATAAGCCAGCCAACTCGATTTCTGGACGCCACGGCGTTGATTACAAGCAGAGTGCCGGTCAGGCTATAATCCGGCATGGAACTCATCGTCAGGCAGGCCACGGTCTCAGATCTCGACCGATTAGTTCCACTCTTTGACGATTATCGCCGGTTTTACCGTCAAGCCAGTGAGTCTGACAGAATTCGAAAGTTCCTCCTGGACCGCTTCGAGCACAACCAGTCGGTGATCTTCGTTGCGGTGAAAGATGGAGCGACGGTTGGTTTCACACAGCTGTACCCCAGCTTCTCATCCGGAGCGCTGGCGCGGATTTTCATCCTAAACGATCTGTTCGTCGACCCGGGTGCGCGCCGCACTGGTGCCGGCGGCGCGCTTCTACAAGCTGCAGCCGAGTACGGCCGCCGCGTCGGCGCACTCCGTTTAGTGCTGTCCACAGAGGAGACGAACACGCCCGCTCAATCGCTGTACGAGAAGCTGGGATGGAAGAGAAACACGGAGTTTTGCACGTATCAGATTACGCTGTGACCGGGCTTCAGGGTCACGTTTGCCGTGTCAGGCGCGACGTTCCCTCATGCGCCGCATAGGACGCCCAGGCAGGCGCTAAAATGTGCGGGTGGAATTCGACGGCATGGGCAAAATCAGGTGGTCCCGCATCCTCCTCTGCGGGCTGCTGGCTGGCGCTGTTTGGATCGTACTCGGCGCCATGGTCACCGCGCTGCTCGGCAAGGAATTTTGGCGCTTTGCCCCATAACCGTCTCGGCACGCCTACGCCCGGCTTCATCCTGTTCAATATCGTGCTTGACCTGGTTGAAGGCATTTCGATTCTGTGGCTTTATGCCGCTATCCGGCCGCGCTATGGCCCCGGCGCGAAGACCGCCATCATCGCGGCTTTTGCCTGGTGGTTCATCGTCAGCCTGGGAGACGCCGCGTGGTGCTCCTTTGGGCTCTTTCCGCCGCGCACCGTCATTCCGCTCATGATCGGGACCCTGCCCGCCCTCATCCTCGCCACCATCGCCGGGGCTAGGTTTTACAGGGAATAGACTGCGCTCCTCGGGCCGCTGCACCCCCGCCCAAACGACACTTCCGAGCCCGTCCGGACGATGTCTCGAGCCAGGCGCGGCGCCTCATTCCCAGCGCAGCGCCCGCATCGGTTCTATCACCGTGGCGCGGCGCGCGGGAAGCAAACCGGCCGGCAGCGCCACCGCGGCCACGATGCACACCGCCGTGCAGGCCGCGGCCGCATCGAACGGCGATACCTGGTAAAGCTGCGACCGCAAGAAACGGGCGAGCGCCAGGCCGGTCGGCAACCCCACGATCACCCCCGCCGCGACGACAAATACGACCTCGCGCAGCACCATCCGCATCACCGCGCCGCGTGCCGCGCCCAACGCCATGCGAATGCCGATCTCGCGCGTCCGCCGCGAAACCGAGTAAGCCATCACGCCATACAATCCGATGGCGGCGATTGCCGTAGCCAGCAGTCCGAAAGAGGCCGCCAGGCCGGCAATCGAAATGTGATCGTCGATGGTGGCATTGAACAAATCTTCCATGGTGCGCAAGTGGTCGATCGGAATGCCCGGCGCTTCCTGGCTGATCGTCCGCCGAATGGTGGACAGCATAACCTCGGGCCGTTGCGCGGTCCGCACATAGACCGACAATCCGCCGAGTAATCGCGTCGGATAGTAGTAGAACGGATGGATATCGTTGGCGGGGCCGTCATAGCGCTGGTTGGCCACCACGCCGACAATCTCTATGGGCGGCGATTTCGCGCCCAGCCATTCGACGTGCCGGCCGACCGGACTCTGGCCGTGAAAATACCGGTCGGCGAATGCCTGATTGACGACGATCGCCGTTGGCCGGTCCTGCACATCGCCGTCCGAGAAATCGCGCCCTCCCAGGAGCCGCGTGCCGATTGCCTGAAAATATCCAGGCGACACGTCGAGCCGGCGGACCTGGACACCTGGATCCGGCGGAGGCGGCTTGTAACCCTCGATGACGATGGTTTCGATATCGATTCCCCCGGCCAAAACCCCGTAGTCCGAGTATCCGACCGCTTTGGCTCCCGGCAAGCCTGACAGTGCAGAAGTCATGCGGGCGAGAGCCGCCGCGGCGGCTTTCTCCTTGTATCCCGCCACGAACGGATCGAATTGGAAGGTGACCAGGTGCTCCTTGCGGATTCCCAAATCGGCGGAGCGCATCCCGCTGAGCGACTTCGCAAATAATCCGGCGGCGATGAGCAGCCACACGCAGAACGAAAGCTGGGCCGTCACCATCAGTTTTCGCAATCGCACGTGGGACCGGCTGGAACTGGCGCCGCTTTCGTTCTTCAGGACCCCCGCCAGTTCCAGGCGCCGGAGCTGCAGCGCCGGTACGATCGCGAAAGCCAGGGCCGCCAGGGTAGTGACCGCCAGGGCGAAGAACAGAACCGGCCAATCGAGCCGCGTGTCGATGACGCGGCTCTGTTCGCTGAGCAGGAATTGCGATGCGGGACGCAGCAAAGACCACGCCAGGAGTATCCCGGCCGCGCCGCCGCAGGCGGCCAGCAGCAGGCTCTCCGACGCGAGCTGCCGCACGACGCCCCAGCGGCCCGCGCCCAGTGCCAGGCGGATGGCCAGTTCGCGCTGGCGCGCCTGGGTGCGCGCCAGCAGCAGGCCGGCAAGATTCATGCAAGCGATCAGCAGCACGACGCCCGAGATTCCCAGCAGCTCTTCATAAAACGTGCGCTGCGAGTCCATCTGGTCGATCATGCCGGCCGCCGCGGGACGAAGATCGAGATGATCATTGAGAAATTCCTGGCGGTGCGTATAGCTGGCCGGAAGCGCCTTGGCTTCGTTTTCGAGAACCTGCCGGTAAAACACGTTGGCGCCGGCTTCGGCTTTACGCAGCGGAATACCCGGCTTCAGTCGCGCCACAATTTGCATCCATGCCCGCCGCCGGTCGCCGTAACCGGGCCATCCCGCCGTAAAAAGGTCCTTCATCGCGATGGGGACCCGAAGCTGGACATCGCCGCCGCGGTCGATGCTGTGGAAGCCATCGGCGGATACGCCCACCACGGTCATGTTCATTCCATTCACGCGCACTTCGCGGCCCACAATCGACGGATCGCCCGCGAAACGCCGCTGCCAGTAGGCGTAACCCAACACCACCAGGGGATGGCCCATGTAGCTGCGATTGTCGGCATCGTTGAAAACCCGGCCGACGGCCGGCCGCACACCCAGAACATCGAAGTAATTGCCGGTTACCAGCTCGATATCGACATGTTCGGCTTCGCCGTTGTAGTCGATGGCTCCCGGGGTTTCGAAGCGCCCCGCCACGCCGCTGAACACGTCGCAGCCGTGGCGGAAATCCGTGTATTTGGGCCACGAGAAGGAGACTTTGCGGCCCGTGCCGCGATACATGCCGGGCGTGATGAAGTTTCCGTGGAAGATCACCAGCCGCTCCGCATCGCGCACCGGCAGGTCGCGCAGAATCATCTGGTCGAGCAGCGAGAACATCAGGGTGTTCACGCCGATTCCCAGCGCCAGCGTGAGCGCAGCGACGGCGGTGAAACCGGGACTCTTCGCCAGGCTGCGCGCGGCTGCCCGGAATTGCCGCCAGGAGCGGTGGAACCGGCCCGCAACCCGCGACTCCCGCGCGTCGTCCTTGATCTGCGTCAGCCCGCCGAACTCCAGCCGTGCGCGGCGGAGGGCTTCTTCGCGGGAATGGCCGCCTTGTTCAAACTCCCGCACGATCTGCTCGAAATGGAACCGCATCTCGCGATCCATTTCCGCTTCCACCGCGGAGCGAAGGATCCAGGGCCGCATCCACCGAAACCATCCGGACATTCGTCCTCCTACTTGGCCGCTTGCAATACCAGGGCGATCGCCGAGGCCGTCCGCTCCCACTGCGCGCGTTCCGTTTCCAGGGACCGCGCGCCTTTTTTGGTGATGCTATAAAACTTCGCCATGCGGCCCTGCTCCGATTCCCGCCACTGGGCCTCGATGTAGCCGCGCTCCTCCAAACGGTAGAGCGCCGGGTACAACGATCCCTGCTGAATCTGCAGAACTTCTTGCGAGATCTGCCGGATTCGTTGGGCGATGGCGTAGCCATGCACCGGCTCCAGGGAGACTACCTTCAAAATCAGGATGTCGAGCGTGCCTTGCAGCAGGGCGGAAGATTTCGAGCCTTGCATATGCCTGATATTCTATCGCGCAAGAGCTTTGACGCGACAAAATGTCAACGGTTAGCCAGGCGCGGAATCTTATTGCACCGTTTCGTATTCCACTTTCCGCCGCGGCGGATACACATAGGGGCTTACCAGGCTTTCCGTGCCGTCGACCCCGATGGCTTTCACGCCGAAGCGCAGATCGTCGATAGAGACATCCTTCATCGTGTACTCGTTCACTTTCCCGACGAAGATCTCCTGTTCCCAGAAGGGCGCCGTGGTGGGTCGAATCACGATGGCGAACCCCGCCAGGTCTTTGTCCGAACCCACCGTCCGCCACCGCAACTGCGCGTCGTAGCGCGATTGGCCGCGCGAGATCATCGGGCTCGGTCCGCGCGGCGGGGCTCCGGTTCCTCGCGCCGGTGCGCTGGTCGCCGCCGCGCCCGCTGTTTGAGGGGCCGGTGCGCCATCCGTTCCCGTCCCCCGTCCCCGTCCCGGAATGCCCATCACCGCCGGCGGACGCGGCGCCATTGCCAGGCTCGACGCCACCGCGGCATTAATCCGCGCCACGCGCGTGGTGTATGGCACCGACATGTTCTCCAGGGTATCGGTGGCCGTATGCTGGTTGGCGTAGTTTTCATTGGGCGTCGAGACGCGCACCGCAGCGAACCCCTCGAGTTGGAATGGCGTGTGGTCGCCGCCGCGGCCCAGGCGGTCCTGCATGAACATCACCTTGACCTTCATCGACGGGACATAACGTTCGCCGATCACGCGATACAGCCGCGCCAATTGCTGGTTGGGCGAATCCATCGCTTCGTCGCTGTATACGCTGACCGATTCATTATCGATGCGGCCGTTGCCGGAGATTTCGGTGCCGATAATGTCGCTGTTGATGACAGCCTCGATGCCTTCGTTCTCTTTTTTGGCCTTGGCGGCTGCCAGCGTGCTGCCCACCAGCCCCTGCTCCTCGCCGGCGAAGGCGATGAAGACCAGGGTCTTGTCGAATTCGTACTGGCTCATGACGCGGGCCAGCTCCATGACATTGGCGGTGCCGCTGCCATCGTCGCAGGCTCCCGGCGCCGGGAGGTTGGCGTTCTTCTCGAACTCCTCGGGCGTCATTTGCGCGCGCGGCGCCGCGCCGATCGCGCCGTCCGGATTCGGCGGCGGCGCCTGGCGCTGGCCGAGGTTGAGCGAATCATAATGGCCGGTGACCAGGATTTCGGTTTCCGGCATGAGCTTGCCGGGCAGTACCGCGACCACGTTGTAGAGGTCGACGTCTTTGAAAATGCGCATCCCCTGCTTCTT
>Ga0335078_10002288_pt1 | contig 29057 bp, 25 predicted proteins | sample Lox_Sample_32_FD_206711 | JGI IMG/M metagenome (GOLD analysis project Ga0335078, IMG submission 206711) | Soil microbial communities from Loxahatchee National Wildlife Refuge, Florida, United States - Lox_Sample_3.2 | ecosystem: Environmental > Terrestrial > Soil > Wetlands | place: USA...
GCCTGCCAGAGAAACGGAAAGCACTCCGAAACTAATGATACCGGCGTGACAATCGATGCCATTGGTGCTTAAATAGAAAGAGATCTCGAGGTGGTCATCTCATACACCACCTCCCTGGACGTGACCTCGAAGCGCTGCGGCGAGCAGGGGATGAACAGTCCGCAAATCGGCTTGACCGTGCGCTACGCGGGCGGTGACGCCGCTGCCTTACGGCCACGCGCAGCGGCGGAAGAGGGACCACGAATCGTGCGCCGAGTTAGCGAGCGCCCGCGAGCACGGTTTCGCGGTCCGCTTCGAGTAGCGGTATGTCGTAGCGTTCGGCAAGCTCGCGTGCCTTTGGGTACTCGACGGTGTATGCCACGACGACCGATCGCACCCTGGAGGTTAGTAGCGGGAATCCAGCATCGGCGGCTGCTAGCGATCTGTACTTGATCGCCTGGTGGATTCCGATGCACAGCTGCTGCTCACCCTCGACCTCTACCTCCACAACGGTGCGGTCGGGCAGGTGATTCTCGAACATCACGTCAACCCGGTCGCCGGTGGCGAACGAATATTCAACGTGCGGGACGGCCGCTGCGCTAAGGCCAAATTCGACTGGATGACCGGCGACGTACAGCTTCAGCATCCGGTGCGCAGCCGACTCTCCTCCGGGCCCGAACTGGCCAACGTGCTCGCCGGCTGGCGCTGGTCGTTCGGCAGTCACGAGGTTGTCGACCTCGAACACGCGGCCGGGCTGATCGTCGCGGCCCGGCGGCTCATCTCCCCAGCGGAAGTAGCCCGTCTGCTCGTCCGGGTACAGTCGCAGGTCACATCGCCACTGCTTGTGATCGCGGTGATCATTGCCCAGTGGCGCGGCGAAGGCCAGGACCCATTCACGCACTTGCAGGTAGTCGCAGAGAACGTAGTGGTCGGCCCGGTATCGCCGCCGGGCCGGAATCGCGAACACATACCAGTAGAACGGCGTGTTGTTGATCGCCGGCTGGTCATAGCTCCCTGAGAACCATGTTCTGTTGATGGGCGCGTACCAGCCGTCAAAGTGGTGGATGGCCCGCGCGACCTTGCCCGCGATCATGAACTTCGCGGGATCGCCGTCCGGAGACGCGGGATCAACCAGCGTGAGCCCACCAGCGGGACTGGGGCCGCCGAGCATCACGCTGAGCACGAGTTCCTTTGCCTCGTCAGCCCGCATCCCGCCTCCTGGGCGGATCGTAACCGATCTTGGCCCGTGTGTGTAGGCCGCGGCATCGCGGGCATTGCCGAGACCGTCGACGTCAATTCAAGGCAGTGTAGGGACAGCGCCACTGGGCCGCGTGTAGCGCTTCAGGCGGGCGGGTAGATGGACGGCTTGACGTCCACCACCGGCGTCCCGTGGACTGCCTCCAGGGCGTCGACTCCAATCCAAGGCCGGTCGCCCGCCATGATGCGGCACGGTGCAGGCCGAGGGGGCTCGGTCTCAGCATCCGACGGCGACGGCTGTTAGGACGAAGCGATGGCTACCGATCCTCTGGCGGGGCTGCCGAGAAGGTCCTCAAGTACAGGCGTCAGGGCAGCGCCGGCAATAGCAGTATCGGGACCGGCAAGACGGCACTTGCAACTGTAATGCGGGAGCGTTATTGCGCGTCCGGACGTGATTCAGGCGAAGCCGCTGCCGGTCGCTCGGCGAGGAGCGCACGGAATGTCGCTGCAGCCGCGGCTGGATCTGATCCGAGATCTTGTGTGAACAAGTCGACGGCCGAGCCGTTCCAGAAGACGCCACGGTACTGATCGCTACGAGGCATTGGCGCCAGAGTTGGCCGGTGTGTCAAGCCGACGTGCGCTTGGACATTATCCCACTCATAACGCTCAGTGAGGATGTCGAGCGTGGGACTGCCATTTGCGTCCTGGGAGTAACTCAGCACGTTGTGCTCCTTATCATCCCCGTGGTCAGTGCGTCAGTTCGATCGGAGCCGATCAGCCTGGATGATGCCGGGTCTCAGCGCGCTCGGCGTGCGCCGTTCATGAGCGATGCCTACCCAGAAGTGGCCACGACCAGCGGACCCATGATCATCGATGGCCGGTCAGTCACGACAGGTGAGGATACTCGTACCGCCTCGGCAATTGCCCGCAGCGCGGCCCGCGTGCGCACAATGCGGCGTGAGTATCGCCGAGTTCCGGGACAACGACGAAGCCTTCCTGACGTGGCTGGTCGGCCATCCCGGTGGATACGTCATCAACATCGGCCGCACTGAGCGCGGCTACGCCAGGCTGCACCGCGCTAGCTGCGGCACGATCACCCGCAGGCCCCCACTCACCGGTCCCTACATCAAGATCTGCTCCGAGTCGCACGCCGAGCTCGGCCGCTGGTCAGCGAACCGGCCGGATGTCACTGTAAGCAACTGCGGCACCTGCCACCCCTCGGGTGGCGCTCAACCTGGGTGCGCGTCGACCGCCACGGCAGGACTGCAAGCAGGTGCGGCAGCCACGCCGCACGCCGGCGCGTCGCAGGTCAGCGGCTGGGAGATCGACGGCCCAGGCCCGGCCGGCGAGGTGTGGCTGTGGGCCGACAGGTACATCCCGTTCGACCAGCTCAGCTTGGCCATGCGGGACGCCCGCACGGCGCTGCGCTCGACGGTCCCGTCACTTGCGGCCGCGCCAGGACAGATCCTGGACGCCAGCTACGCCGGGCGCAAGCCGGCGAATATGGACGTGGAGAACCTGGTCCTGTACAACATAGACGCCACGGCCGGCGGCTGCTTCGCCATGGGCACCGGGCACGGTGTCCGATTCGAGCTGGCAGCCGGGCCGCGCCGCGATCCGCCATCTGGACAGAAGCGGGCCTGCTCCTACCGCTACCGGCTGGTCAGCCCGGGCAGCGAACTCAGCTACTGGCAGCTCACCAGACAGCTAGCCAGATTCACCGATGCCAGGCTGGGCGCGTTCTCCGCTTCCAGGCGGCTGGAACAGGCCTGGCTGGCGATCCACCGGGCCGATGCCGAGATCACCGAAGCTGGCACCGGGGAAGGCATGCCGTTCGCGGTGTTCCTCACCCTGGCAGGCCCGCGCACCGCGACCGCAACCGCCAGCCCGGAACTGGTGAAGGCGCTGATCGACGGCACGGTCGCGGCCTTCCAGGGGTCGGCTGCAGTCGGCCAGACAGCCGAGGCCGCGGCCAGGATCGCGGCCGCTACCGGCGAGCAGCACGGCCTGATCACCCGGCTGCTGTTCGACAGCACGCGCACCGTGCTCGGCACCGCAGGGACGCTGGTGTACCTGCGGGGTGAAGGAGTGCAGTGGAACCCGGCCGACCATCTGTGCGTCGCCGGGCAGCTGCTGATCAAGCAGGCCGCTGGCGACGCCTGGACGCTATCGGGCTCCATCCACGCCGTCGACCGGAGCCGCTGACTGCCAGCGCACGCGCTGCGGCCGCATGAGCAGTGCGGCAGCGAGATCGGGACGGGGACGCGCCGCAGGGAGATCGGCGGCAGGGAACGGGAGTTGAAGTCCCGATGCGTGCCGGATAGTCGGCCGGACAGCAGTGCTGTGCGGTGCAGGAACGAGCCCGACCTGACCAGATGCGATTGAGTATGCCGTGGCGCTGAGCCACGCTCTGGCAAACTGACCCTGTCCTTGCTCACTTCGCCCCGGAAGGCGCGAAGGCCCTGGTCTGTCGCGCGACACAATCCAATACAGCTCAGGTCTGGCGTCTGCCTCGCTCCAGGTTTGCAGAGGGCGATCATCACATGCGAGCAGATTGATGAGTTCGTGGGGAGGCGGAGCCAGCGGTGAGGGCTGCGCCCGGGTCTCAGTCGTGGTAGCGCCTGTGCCGACCCGGCAGCTGTTCATTCTTGCCGCGTCGGATTGCGCACATTGCGGACCTCGAAGCCGAGCCTGCGCAGGACACGGGCGGCGCCGTAGATGCCGCCGCTGAAGTCGTGCGCGCCGAGCGGCACGCCGGTGGCGAGCTTGTAGGCCACTCCGGCGATTGCCTTGGAGTCGTAGCTGCGGCCGCCGTAGATGAGCAGGTAGGCGGTGGCGCGGCCGAACCCGTGCTCGGCGAGGAACTGGTCCTGGCCCAGCCTGTCGTACTCCTCGACGGCGCGGGCAACGTCGGCACGGGTGACGCGGCTCCAGGAGGCTCCCGTGCCCAGCGGCGGCGGCGTGCGCGTCTGCGGAGCCGGCGCGCGCACCGGGGCGGCGGCGGGCTTTGCCGCTTGCCGGGTCACGGCGGGGCGGAGGTCGAGTCGGAGGCTGCGGGTGGCGGCGGCCTGCCCGGCCGCGCCGATGGCGGTGAGCAGGCGTTCCATGGTGTCCAGGGCTCGGTAGGTGTCGTCGGCGGAGAAGGCCTCGCCGTGCGCCCACCGGTTTCCGGATTCGCGTAGCTCGCTGGCGTAGCTCTGCTCGGCCCGCGACAGCTGGCCGTTGAATGCCCGCCATTGCTCGGTCAGGACGCGGAGCAGGAAACGCGCATCCGATAGCGAGCTGCGGTGCCCGGTGCCGTGGCGGGACCGGTCGCGGGCGTCAAGGACGCTGATCCAGTCCTGGCCGCTGCCGACGGCCGCGGTCATGTGCGTGTCGACGAACGGTCCGATTCCGTCCGCCAGCAACTCCAGCCCGCGGCCGATCATGTCACGGTTGCTCATCAGCATCAGGCTCCCGCTGCTGTTCCGCTTTCAGGCGCTAGCGATGCCGGCCGTGGCCGGGCTGCGGCTGGCATGGCCGCCGGCAATGGCCGCCAGGCCGTCCAGGAAGGCCGGGTCGTAGGAGACCTCGACATGGTCGGCATTCCACAGGCCCGAGTCGCGGACCTTGCGGCTGGCGGCGTGGCTGCCCAGCCAGCCGCTGCTAGGTCTGTCCGGACCGCCTGCCGAGCACGACAGCAGCGCGATGGTGTTCCGCTCGATGAAGCCGCGGTCGCTGCTGCCATCAGGCCGGGTGGGCACGGCCATGCACAGGAGCCGCATCGCCCGGATGTGCTCGCTGACGGCCCGCTCCAGCTCGTCTTCCGCAGACGTCCAGCCGGGGTGCGGGTGGTGGCTAGCCCACGAGTCGGCCAGCCCGCCGGGCAGCTGGTCGCGGCGGATCAGCGCAGCGCCAACGTGTCTGCGGAAGACCGAGGCACGGTGGTTGCCGCCGCCTGGGTTGCGGCCGCCGATCCGGCCGCGGTGCTGGCGCAGCCGCCCCCACAAGGTGGTGTTGTCGCCGAGGCGCAGCGCGTGCGTTCCCACGCGCACCACCCTGGGGCTGCCGTCGGCACGGTTCTCGCCGCCTTCGAAGAAGAAGTACACGCCATGCCGGGGCCAGCCGTCGCGGCCGGTGCAGTCGGCCAGCATGCGGGGCTCGTGCCATGTTTCGGCCAGCTCGCTCATCAGCTGGTAGAACTCCTCCAGGTGTGCCTGCCGGGCGGGGTTCATGACAGCGGTTCCACCACGGTGCCGGGCGGGTAGCCATCGTGCTGATGGGTCCAGAATGCGGCGAACGCCAGGCCCAGCCGGCGCGGGACCTCGGCCATGGCGCCTCCGGTGACGCCAGTGATGGTGACCAGGCAGCCCTGCAGCCCCGCGTCCCGCCACCGGATGCGCCGCAGCAGCTGCGCATACGGGCTGGTGGCGGCGGCGAATCCTGCCACCATGTCGACCCCGGCCCGCCGCGCCTGCCCGGTCAGCGCTGATTCCAGCAGGCCCGGCGGCCAGTCCGTCAGGCGCAGCACCTTGTCATACCAGCCGATTGGCTCGCACGCGCCAGCCAGCCCGTACCCTCCGCTGATGATGACCACGTTCCCGGCTTCCGCTGCCTCGCCCAGCGCCGGGCGCGCGTGCCGGTAGAAGCCGCCCTGATATCGCCGCCACGCCGGCAGCACCCGGCTGGCGTCGGCGTCGGTTCCGGCCAGTACCCGAGCCCGGGCGGCGAGCAGCGCCTCCGCCCAGCCCTCCGCCTGGCCGCCGCGCGTGGCCGCCGTGGGCTGGCCGCCGCGGGCCTTGGCTGCCGAGCACGGAATCACCAGCAGCACCCGGCGCGGATCAGCAGCCCTCAGCCAGTCGGCAGCGCCGGCTGTTACCGCCATGATCGTCTTAGCGTGGGTCTGTGCGTGCCTATCCCGGCCTGCTCTCTAAGCGCCGTCTGCGACACGCCAGGCTGGTCCGTCACCGCCATTCCGGCGGCAGCCCGCCAGGTGCCGGTTCCTGCGACCCCAGCCGGTCTGGCTGTCCGGGATTCGTTGTATCTGGGTGCCATGACGTCAGTGTGATCCCTCCCGGTACCGGATGCACGCCATTGCTCCAGCACTGCGCGGCGACAAGCACAGGCGCGCGTTCCGCCGGTACTTGCTCGCCGCGACGGCTTCCCCCGAGCGCTGCGGTGAGCGATGGTGCTTGACGTGTCGGCCAGTTGGTTGCGTTGGCAGGGCTCGCCTCAGGACGAGCCGGCGACTCGCCGGGAGAGCTTGAGCCGTGGCTCGATGCCGAGTTCTCGGCATCGGCGCGCCCACGCGTCTATCTTCTGCTTCAGGATGATCGAGTTGACCTCGGAGATGCGTGCGGGGATCGTCGCGGTCTTGACGCCGAGCCACAGGCAGTAGGCCCGCCAGCTGGGGTCAAGCTTCTTGACGTTGGCGTTGTTCCGGATGATCTCCAGGACGGCGGTTGCCTGGTCGCAGACGTAGCCGAGCTTCTGCGCAGTCCCGAACTTGACCGCGTAGACCGTGTCGCCTTTTTGCAGGTCCCAGGCCTCGATCGGAGTGGAGACTTGCGTCCGGATCTTGGAGAAGTCCTTGTCAGCTGTCACATAGCCGAGATCGGCGACTTCCTTGGAGCCGTTGAACTTAGGTTCCCCGGAGCCTATCTCTTCCATCCCTGGTTCAGTTGGCTCGATGGCGATGCCATCTACGTAGGTGTTCAGCTGGTCGACGTAGTCCTCGTTGAACCGGAGCCACCGCCCTTGGGAGAGCATGACGTTCACGCCGTCGACGATGTAGTCGAGCGAGTCCTTGAGCGGCTTGGAGTAGCTTCGCTGGCCTTCGTTGTCGACTTTGATGCGGATCCCGAGGATCTCGTCCCGGCCGATCGCCTCGTCCTTGATGTAAGCCCTGAGCGATTGGAGGTCGAGGTCGGCATCGCCGAGGGACCGGGGGCGATGACCGTGCACGGTTAGCGTGTATTGCTCGTTGCCGGAGAAGACGAAGTCGACACCGACTAGGTCGTGCCCGGCGTGGGTGAAGTCGGTGGTGCTGTCCCCGCCGAGAATGGCATCCACGAGCATCTCGTCGTAGCGCTCGACGTCTGCTCGGTCGGCTATGACGGCGGTGCGCGGGAGCGCGAAGACCGGCGGCTGGGCGAGCGCTGCGTCGAGTTTGTCTAGGAGTCCGCCGATCTCTGTCTTGTCGACGGGGGCGTTGAGGAGCGCGGATGATCCGAATTTGGCGACGCGTCCGAAATCTCGTCGAGCGGACTCTGCGATGGCGGCCTGCAGGTAGTCGATGGACTCTCCGCTTTCGATGTCGAGCCGGGTGTTGCTGGTGTAGCTGCGGATCTCCTTCTTGCGTCTCCCGGCGAACTTCTTGGACGCTTTCTGCTTGATGTCGTTCTCGTCAGCTAGCCGCTTGGCAACTTCGATGCCGAAGTCGTGGTCGCAGAAGGGGCGCACGTAGAAATGTGCCTTGCCGTACGTCAGGGCGTAGCAGCGGCCAGGCCGCTCGAAGACATACGCCCCGAAGTAGATGAGGTTCTGGGGCCTCCGGTCTCCGAAGAATTCGGTGAAAGTGCCGACCCAGGGGATCTCAGCTGGTTCCTGCTCTTTCGAGAAGTAGAACAAGGTCTGCCAGCTGCCATCAGGCCCGGTATGGATCGCCTCCAGCCCGACCTGGTCGAACTTGCCTTTCAGGGCTGCGACATTGCCGTCAGGAACGGAGAAGATATTCAGCTTCATGCTGGGGCACCTCGGACGCTCAGCCTTAATCACGGCGCCAGAGGGCATCTGCAGGTCACCGCGAGCGGCCTGTCGGCGAAATGGCCAGGCCAGCATTAACGACGCGCCGTACGCCTGGCCGGATTACCCGATGACTATATGGACGGTTAGCTGCGAAGGCCGGTAACCGGCGCACATGGCGGTCGCGTTGATAACTATACATGTATAATTATCAGCATGACGCGCAAGCCCATTGGTGAGGCCGAGCGCCTTCACGGGGAGCGGCTCGGCAGGATACTGGCCGAGCGCAGACAGGCCGCCCGGCTTTCTGCGGGAGAGATCGCGCGTTCGTCGGACGTGTCACTGGATGCTGTCCGCAGCCTTGAGAACGGACGGGTTCCGACGCCCGCATTCCTCACGGTCGCCAGGCTCGCGGTCGCGCTAGGCCTCAGCCTGGACGAACTGCACGCGCAAGCTTCCTGGCCGACGGCCACGGCGGAGCGACAGTGACAATCCCCATCGAGTCGCTGAGAGATCCAGGCCCTCAGGTGGTGCTCTCGCCCGCCGGATTCCCTGAGCGTGCAGTGCGGTGGGGCCGAGGCTGGCAGATCGGCACGGCCGCGTACTGGGTAGCGCTGACCGAGCACGCCATTCGGGACGGTCGGCTCCCTGGTTCGCCAGCCCGCCATAGGATCGGTTCTGATCTCGCGGAGGAGATAGCAGCCTGCCTGCTCGGGGGTTATGGCCTGCCTCATCAGGTCGGCCTCGCGGCTTTCGAGGCGGTGCGCGCCGAGGGCTTACTGCACGTGCCCGTGACGCCGCATGCGATCGAGCTTGTGTTGCGCAGGCCGCTGCCGGCTCGGTCGGGGACGGTGCGCTACCGGTTCCCGGCACAGCGCGCGCGTTACCTAGCCGCCGCGCTGACGCGGCTGCGGATGCAGCCGCCTCCGGCATCGGCCAGGGCGCTGCGCGAGTGGCTGCTGGAGCTCCCCGGCATCGGGCCGAAGACAGCCGGATGGATCGTGCGTAATCACCTCGGCTCAAGCGAGGTCGCAGTGATCGACGTCCATGTGCTGCGGGCTGGCATTGAGGCAGCCGTCTTCGATCCCTCGTGGACCCCGGCCCGGCACTACAGCCTGCTGGAGGCCTTCTTCCTGGCGTGGGCACGATACGGAGGGGTGAATGCAGCCGACCTTGACGCAGTCGTCTGGGCGGAGCGGGCGCGGATACCCAGTGCTTACGCCGCGCGCCGCTAGGCTACTGCTCGCAGCATCACCGGCAGAGGAGAAGCTTTCGTGAGCGGCAGCGACTCAGGCGGACTTTCCGGATTCCCCGTCGGCGGCTCGGCCGCGGGCCCGTGCGAGAGTTTGCGGCTGGAGCGGATGCTGGAGTCGCCCGTGCCTGGAGTCGCCGACGATCTGGCCGTCGGCGATCTGCTGCAGGTGGTGTTGCGCGAGGATCCGCCACCGCCGCTGGTGGTTGCGGTCAGCCAGTCCGGGCACGACGCAGGCGGGGTTGTGCCGACTGGCCAGCTCATCGAATGTCTCCGGCAGGGCTTCCGGTTCGAGGCTGAGGTCACCAGCCACAGCGGCGCCGCGATCCAGATCGAGGTGCGGGCGGCTTCGTGATCGTCGTTGGGGGGACCTACGACGAGCGGGTGACTGTCCCGGCTCGCGAGGAGATTGGCGGCAGCGGCCTGCGGGCAGCTGCCGCCGACGGCACCCCGGCGACGACACCTCCCGCGGTATACCTGGAAGCGGGACGGTCGGCCTCGCCGCATGCTGGCCAGGCGGAGCTGACCCGCTGCTGGCCGAGGCCGACCCGTCCGGCGGTGACCTGCAGGCCTGGTTCGGCCTGCCGGACACGCCCGGCATGGTCAGCCTGGCCGCCGCAGCCCGCCGCGGCCACGGCCCGGACCTGCTGGCCGGCCACGCCGCCCGGCTGCCCGGAGGACTGCAGGCGCTGCCCGGCCCGGTCGGCGCCAGCCAGGCCCACGCCGCCGCGACCCAGCTGGCCGCGGTCGGGTATCAGCCGGTCACTGCCGCCGCGGCAGCGGGCCAGGTGATCGTCGCCGACTGCGGCCGCCTGGCACCCGGCACCCCGGTGACGGCGCTGCTGGACGCCGCCGCCGTGCTGCTCGTGGTCACCACCGCAGACGCCGCGGCCCTGGCGCACGTGCACGCCCGGCTCGGCACGCTCGCCGACATGGCCGGGCAGACCGAGCTGCTGCTGTCGGGCCGGCCCGGACCGTATCCGGCTGCGGAGATCAGCGACACCCTCGGCGTGACCGTGGCGGGCCGGCTGCCGTGGGACCCGGCCGGGGCGGCGCTGCTGCGCGGCGTCCTGGTGCGGCGAGGGTGGGGGACACGGTGGCGATCGCCGTGGCGGCTGCCGCTGCTGGCCGCGGCCGCGGAGGCGGCGTGGCGGATCAGCCGCGCGCTGACTCCGGCGGACGTGCCTTCCGATCCGGGAACGCGGCCGCCAGGGGCAGACGGCAGTCCGGCCGGCGAGCCCGTTCCCGTTAATGGCCTGGAGGCAAGCGCCGGCCGGCGGGGGAGCCCGCGGTGACTGCGGTGGACGGCAGCATTTCCGGCCTGCCCCGTCACTGGATGAATGGCGATGGGCAGCACGGGGTCCTGCCCGCCACGCCGGAGCAGCAGGACTGGGAACGGGCGGTGACGGCGGAGGTCCGCGCCGAGGTCGCCGCCGAGCTGGCCCGCCGGATCCGCCAGCGCGACGGCACCGTCGGCGCTGAGCAGGCCGGGGACCGGCACGCCGAGGTGACCGCGCTGATCGGGCGGGCGATGGAACGGGCGGCAGCTGCGGCGCTGCGCGCCGGCCGGGCGGCTCTGGACCCGGCGGCGGAGGAGCGGATCAGCCAGGCGGTCGCCGACTCGCTGCTCGGCCTTGGCGGCCTGCAGCGGCTGCTGGACGACCCGCTGGTGGAGAACATCGACGTCAACGGCTGCGACCAGGTGTTCGTCCGGTACGCCGACGGGCGGATGACCCGCGCCGCCCCGGCCGCCGCCTCCGATGCCGAGCTGGCCGAGCTGATCCGCCTCATCGCCGCCCGGGCGGGGAACGAGGAACGCCGGTTCGACCGGGCCAGCCCCAGCCTGACCGTGCAGCTGCCCGACGGGTCACGGCTGTTCGCGGTGATGTCGGTGACCCGCCGCCCGTGCGTGTCGGTCCGCCGCCACCGCCACATCCACGTCACCCTCGCCGGCCTGCGCCAGCTCGGCACAGTCGACGGGCCGCTGGCGGACTTCCTGGCCGCCGCGGTCCGCGCCCGCAGGAACATCCTGATCTCCGGCGGCACCAGCATCGGCAAGACCACCCTGCTGCGCGCGCTGGCTGCCGAGATCCCGCCGCACGAGCGGCTGGTGACCATCGAGGACACCTACGAGCTCGGCCTGGACGCCGACCCGGCCCGGCACCCGGACGTAGTCGCGATGCAGGCAAGGGAAGCCAACATCGAGGGCGCCGGGCAGATCAGCCTGGCCGAGCTGGTCCGCTGGGGGCTGCGGATGAACCCGGCCCGGGTGATCGTCGGCGAGGTCCGCGGCCCGGAGCTGATCGCGATGCTGAACGTCATGTCGCAGGGCAACGACGGGTCGATGGCCACGCTGCACTCCTCATCCTCGCGCGGGGTGTTCACCAAGCTGGCCGCCTACGCCGCCCAGTCACCGGAACGGCTGACCGTGGAGGCCACCAGCCTGCTGGTCGCCGCCGCCATCCACTTCGTCGTCCACCTGGCCTGGAGCCGGGACGGCATCCGGGTGGTGTCGTCGGTGCGGGAGATCGTCGACGCCGACGGCCCGCAGGTCGTCTCGAACGAGATCTGGCGGCCCGGCCCATCCGGGCTGGCCGTGCCCGGCGCGAGGATCCGCGACGACACCCTGGACGACCTCGCCGCCGCCGGGTTCGACCCCGCCCTCGCCCTTGCTGGCGAGGGCCTGGGGCGGTGAGCGTGGTGACCGGGCCGGGCTCGCCGCTGCTGCCGGTCGCGGTCGCCTGCGGGCTGGGCGCCGGGACCGGCGCGCTGCTGATCATCTCCGGGCTGCGCCGCCGCGATTACTCCGGCGGTCCGCGGGGCCTGGCCGGGTGGTGGCGGTCCCTCCGGCCGGCCGGGCCGCCCGGAGCGGCCGGCCGGCGCGCGCTGCTCGCCGTCGGCGCGGCAATCGTAGTCGCGCTGGCCACCCGCTGGCCGGTCGGTACGGTGCTGGCCGGCCTGGCGGCATGGTCGGCGCCCGCCGCGCTGGGCCGGGACCGGCACGCTGCCGCGCAGATCGCCCGGATCGAGGCGATCGCTGCATGGACCGAGATGCTGCGTGACACCACCAGCGCCGCGGCGGGGCTCGAGCAGGCCATCGCCGCGACCGCGCCGATCGCCCCGGCCCCGATCCGGCACGAGGTCACCGCCCTGGCCGCCCGGCTGCGCGCGGGCGGCCGGCTCGCCGCCGAGCTGCGCGTGTTCGCCGACCAGCTCGCCGACCCTCTCGCGGATCTGGTCACCGCGGCGCTGGTGCACGCCGCCGCGCATCACGCCCGGCGGCTCGGCGAGCTGCTGGGCTCGCTGGCCGCCTCCGCCCGCGCCCAGGCCACTATGCGGCAGCGGGTCGACGCCGGCCGCGCGTCGCTGCGCACCAGCGTGCGGATCATCACCACCGTCACCGGCGTCATGGCCGCCGGGCTGATCCTGCTCAACCGCGGCTACCTGTCGCCATATGACAGCCCGGCCGGGCAGCTGGTGCTGCTGGCCGTCGGCGCAGTCTTCACATCAGGGTTCGTGCTGCTACAGCGGATGGCCCGACACCAGCAGCCCGCTCGCATCCTCGCCCCCGCCCGCCCCGAAACCGCGCAGCCCAGGGGTGCCGCCGTCGCTGCGGGAGCGGGCCGGGCCGCGCGGACGGAGACCTGACATGGCGCTGTGGCTGATCCTTCTGCTGGGTGCCGGATGCGGCGCCGGGATCTGGCTGATCGCCGCCGGGCTGCGGCCCGCCCGGCCGCCGCTGGCCCGCGTCCTCGCCGCCCTGTACGCCGAGCCGGCCCCGCCCGACCCGGTCATCCCGGCCGAGGCCGGCGGCTGGGCCGCCCGCGCAGGCCGGCCCGCTGCCGGGCTGCTCGCCTCGCTTGGCCTGCCAACCGCGGGGGTGCGGGCCGACCTGGCCGTGCTCGGCCGCAGCCCGGCGCGGCACCTGGCCGAGAAAGCCGCCGCCGCGGCCGCCGGGCTGCTGATCGCCCCGGTTGTCTCGGCGGTGTTCCTGGTCGCCGGGATCCGCGTGCCGGTGCTGGTCCCGGTGTGGGCCGGGCTCCTGCTGGCCGCGGCCGGGTTCCTCGCCCCCGACGCCGCGGTGAAGGCCGAGGCCGGCCACCGCCGCGCGGACGCCCGGCACGCGCTGTCGGCGTTCCTGGACCTGGCCACCATTGCGCTGGCCGGCGGCGCCGGTATCGATCAGGCCCTCGCTGACGCCGCGGCCGACGGCGACGGCTGGACCTTCACCCAGATCCGCCGCGCGCTGGCCGCCTCCGCCGCCGCGCGCACCCCGCCCTGGCAGGCCCTGGCCGCGCTCGGTGCCGAGATCGGCGTCACCGACCTCGCTGAGCTGGCCGCCTCGGTGCAGCTCGCCGGGACCGAGGGCGCAAGGATCCGCGACTCCCTGGCCGCCAAGGCCGCCGCTCTGCGCGCCCGGCAGCTCGCCGAGGCCGAGGCCCACGCGACCTCTGCCACCGAGCGGATGAGCCTGCCCGTCGTGCTGCTGGCCGTCGGGTTCCTGATCTTCCTCGCCTTCCCCGCCCTCGCCCACGTCCTCACCGACCTGTAACCCGCCGCCCGCCGCATGCAAGGAGAACCCCGATGCCCCGCCACCTGCCGTCCCCGGCCCGCCGCGCGCTCGCCCGGATCACCGCCTGGCCCGTCCTGGCCGCCCGTGCGGCCGCGGCCCGGCTGCGCGACGACTCCGGGTACACCACCGAGACCGTGATCGTCACCTCTCTGCTGGCCGCGCTGGCCCTGGCGGTGATCGCGATCATTGTCGCCAAGGTCACCGGCCTGGCCAACTCCCTCAACGTCTGAATCTGCCGCCCATGCAGCCGGCCAGCACCCAGCGGCTCGGCGCGCCTGGGCGCCACCGGCGTCGGCGTGCGTCGGCGGGCTGGGCGGGGTGGACAGCAGCCGGTTGCCGAGGAGGGTGAAGAGCGGGCCGACAGCGTCGCGGGCCAGCCCGGCCAGCCAGGAATTGATGGCATTGCCGACCTGGCAGGTGATGTCGAAGAACCCGCAGCTTCCCACCGCTGCCTCACCCGCCGACCAGGGACTTGAGCACGGTGACGATGACCGGTGCCAGCAACGCCAGGGCGTAGCCGATCGCGGCGCTCTTCAGCGCGGTCTTGGCCCTCTCCACTTCGCCGGGGTCGCCGCCGGCCATCAGGTAGCGCACCCCCCCGATGGTCAGGAACAGTGTCGCGACCCCGGCGAGGATCCCCATGATCCACGCGGTCAGGTTGCCGATCACGGCAGCGATCGACGCGGCCGCCAGCGGGCCTGCGGCCGCAGCCAGCACCGGCCAGACTTCGATCACCACAGTCACCTCTCCTCAGGCGTAGGAGCGGGGGCGGGGCCGGTGGCGGGACGTTCCTCCCTCCCGGTTGGGCATTGGGCGGATGTCAGCAGTGCGGCGGCATCCGGCCCCGCCCCCGCGGACAGTGACCAAATCCGGGTCGGGACGTTGTTTTTCACGCCGCAGGCCAGAAGACGTCGGCGAGTTCCCCTGATCGGATCGCGGCAGTGATCTTGCGTTCGGCGCGGGCCCGGCGGTTGCACAGCGCGGTGTGGCCGATGCCAGTCTCGGCGGCGATCAAGGAAAGGGGGACGTGCTCGAGCCGGTTCCGGCCGATCAGCGCGGCCTCGGCGCGGGTGAGAATCCCGGCACGCGCCGCGGCGGCGAGCACGAAGTCCGGATGCCCCCATGGCGGCACGGGCCGGCTGCACGCCTCGGGCAGGTCGCGGCGGCGGGCCGCCCAGGTGGCGTCGGCGTAGGCGGCGGCCCGCCCGGCCCGCCACGCCGCCCAGCACAGCCGCGAGGCCAGCGGCACGCGGTCCAGGTCGTCCAGGTCGAGGGCGCGCATCGCGGCCAGGAACCCTGTCAGCACCTCTCCTTCCAGGTCAGCAGTCGGGCCGTGGTATGCGGCTGTGAGACTGGCCGTCGCCCGGCGCAGTCCGGGCATTGCCACGCCGACCAGGCCGACCGTCCAGGCCGGGTTGCCGGAGCGGGCGCGGCGGACCAGCTCGGCCCAGACCCTGTTCCGTGCGACCGGGCCGACCGAGGGGTGCAGCAGCAGCGCCTTCAGCTCGCCCAGCGGCACCATCCGGTCGGGCAGGCCCGCCCAGCATCGGGCCGGGTTCAGCGCCAGCGGCCGCGGCCCGGTGACCAGCAAGGCGAACGCAGCCTCGGCGGCGTCAAGCGCTCCGGGGCCGTCCGCTGCGGACGCGGTCGCCGCGGCGCCCGGGCGGAAAGGCTGGCTCCCCGGACGATTCCGGGACTGGGCGGGCAGACGACGAGGCGGCATGAGGCGGCTCCTTCCAGGACCGGCGGACTTCGCCGCTGCCATGCAGCCGGCCGTCGTGTGCCGCGCGCCGGCCCGGCGCGTGCGCGCGGTGGACCTCGCGTGCGCTTTTCGTGTGCCCGGCGTGTGCCGCCGTGGCTCGCCGCCCGCCGCGGGCCGGCCGCGGCCGTCCATGCGTACGCGGCGCTGACACCGCGGGCGGGCCAGCCGCAGTCAGGTATCCGGCCTCGCGGCGCGCCCTCTGGCCTGCGCGATCTGCTGGCATGCACACGCCAGGCACACGCGCGGTGCACGACAGGCACACCGCAGGCACGTGCCCTGCGCATGCGAGGTGGTAAGGCGGCGCGTCCCTACCAGGCCGTAATGGTCAGCGATTCAGGCCTCGGCCCCGCGTACGCCACCCGAGGAGCGGCGGCCACTGACGTCGGCGGTCGCGCGGTCAACCCTGGACGCGGTCACCCTTGGGGAGCGAGGGCGGCCATGACGATGGCCAGCTCGGTGCCGATCACGAGGCAGCTGACGACGCCTGCAGCAGCGATCCATCCGCTTACCAGCCGACGCCCACGTGGTCATCTGCGCCCGCCGTGCGGGCCAGCCTGTCGCCACCTCCGGCCCTGGCGACCTGCGCGCCCTCGACCCGCCATCAGCCCCATCACCAGCTGAGAATCACGTTAATGTCGGTCGACACCCCTATTCTTCGGCTATGTCCCAAGACGCCCTGGCTTTGCTCCTTCGCCTGAACAAGAGCTGGCACGAGGGCATCTCTGCCGAGAAGCTCTACGACATCACCCGCGCCTGGTGGGTGATGTCACCGGCAAACGCGCAGCGCGTGGCACGTGTCCTGGCGGTGGCGGGCGGGACCGTGCGCGAGGTCTATCAGCCGACGCGGTGGCTGGCCTCGCCCGTCGAGGGACTGGAGAACCGCATCGGGTTCGACGGCGTCGTGGCCTCCGACCGCGAGAGGTACGTCGACCGTGATGTCACGCACCTGTTCCGCCACGGATCAGCCAACCCTGTGCGCTACCTGTCTCTCGACGCGCTTATCGGGGCTGCGGTGAGCGCACCAGGTCCAGCCGGCACGATCGCATCAGCGACAGCAGCGCAGCTCGCCACCGGAGCCGTCGAACCGGGCCTGCAGGAGCGGATTCTCCCCCTCCTCGACGCCTTCGAGAACGACCTCCTGTGGGCGCAGTCGCGGGCGGGGCAGGAGCTGTTCCACTCCAACACGATCGCGTGGCTAATCGGGAAGTTCCCGGCCCCGTGCGCGCCATTGCTCGACCTGCTCGGGGCAACCCGCTATGAGCGCGTGAGCCAGTAGGCGTATGGCGCGAACGCCGCCATCTCGACATCGTGATTGACCCCGTGGGCGCGAGCCCGAAGGTCGTCGTGGAGAACAAGCTCTACTCCGTGCCCTACCCGGCACAGCTCAGCAAGTACACAGCGCACCCGCTGCCATGGTCGCTCCATCACGGTGAAGGCGGGGCGCGGGCTACCCGTTACGTGCTGCTGAGCCTCATGACGCCGTCCTTCCCCCTCCCAAGCCCATGGCTACACGTCGGCTACCGCGACCTAGCCGGAGCACTCGACCAGATCGACGCCGACGCGCTCGGGCGCACGGCCGGCCAGTTGATCCGCTATCGCGCACTGACTCACCGCCTCGTTGCCCTGGCGGAGGCAGTCGACCCGGCACAGGCACTCGACGAGCAGTTCTCCGCGACCGACGTCGTCGCGCAGCTACCGGGCGGAGGACTCGACGGGGCCATCGCCCGCATGCGATTCAGCGGCCTCGCCCAGGTAATCCAGACCCACTTCGACGAGACCAAGTCCTTCGAAGTCGGCGGCAACCGCGGCGGCATCATCACTTACTGGCGCCGACTGGCCGGCACCCGCGGCATCGGATGGCAATTCCAGGAGAACCAGCTCCGGTTCTGCATCACCGTCGAGGACCCAGACCTTCGAGACCAAGCCAAGCGGGCGGCACGCGAGGTGATCGTGGAGGCCGAGCATGCCGACTTCTTCGATCACTCCGATGTCGAGGCCATCCTCGGGTCCGATCTGAAGGCAAAGAGCTACGCCCCCGGCGAATGGCTCGGCTTCAACCCCGACTTCGTGTACCGGCACCGGCCCGTCAAGCCTGCCGTCTCAACTACGAGACTCGCCCAGGCACTGGCCTCGATGACAACCCGCGTCGATGACTTCGCGGACAAGGCCGGGTATGACGTCAGCTGACGGACGAAGTCCGGGAGAAGCCTCCCGCAGCACCGGCTCATCCGTAGCAGTGAGCCCACTCGCCTACGCGGTTACCACTCGGCCCAGTACGTCATACGACCATCGAGCGGCGTGCCGCCAGCGGGCGGGCAGTGGTAGCCGCTGCGGACGATGGTGCCGTCCTTCTCGCGGGTCGTGTGCATGATCCGCATGTGAGAGTTGTCCTGGCACAGGCCCTTCCGCCCGCCCCAGCCCGGAACAGCAAGGCGCTCGGCTGCCAGCCTCCGTATCCTCTCGCGTCTGTATTCCAGGTGCTCGTCACCCATCAAGCCCGAGTAGTCCTCGTCGGGGTAGAGCCGCAGCAGCACCTCGAAGGCGTGCCGATCAAATGCTCCGGCCGGGCAGCGACCGGCCTCCACGAAGTCATCAGCCACTCGCCGGCCTAGCTCTACGTCGTCGGACACCCAATCGCGAAGCTCAGCGGCGTCCAGGTCGACCTGACTGATCCCGCTGTAGACCGACCCGCCCCGGTGCTGCCTGCCGTCTTTCGGATTCAATGAGCCCACGACGTATCCCATGGCTCGGCAGACTACGCCGGTTATTGCGGCGGCTTGTGCCAGACGGACGGGCAGCCCCGGCGGCGACGTAGTGCACTGATAACCCTAGCCGTGCAATCGAACACATGTTCTAATATGCTGATGGGGGGCACCGAGCGACCGGCATGGTGGAGCTTTCCGGAGCGATGCCGTCACGGGCATGAGTGGGGGCCGGGCAAGGTCGTCGTCTCGTGGATGCCCTGCGACTGCGCCGCCGCGACTGCCAGGGGTGCGAGCGGCGCTGGTCACCTTCGCGTGTCGTGCCAGGCTCCTGGCTGCGGATCGGTGTGGTACCGGCCGCGCCACGAGTGGTGAGCGAATGCGCTCTCGTCTAACTGCGTTCCTGCAGCGACGGCCGGACCTCATGACGGACGACCGGCATTACGATCGAGTCCTCGAACAGCAGATCAAAGCGTCTCGGGCCGCGCGAGTTGGATCGGCTGATGCGCGAGTGTGACGAGGATGACGGGCCATGACCGGTCAAGCAGGGTCAACCCAGCCGACTCACAATCTCCCTGGCCGCCGCAGAAGCGGTGATCCGCCGAGGCGCACAATCCGGCAGGTGGGCAAAGTGGCGTTGCCTGACGACATTGTGGGCGTGCTGGCTTGCGACGCCGGGATCCACTGCGTGGACCTCACCGGGTCACGCGCCCTCGGCACGGCGACCGCGCTGTCGGACTGGGACTTCATAGTCACCACAGCGGATTTCGGGGCGGTCCGGGATGCGCTGCCGTCGCTGACTGCTCCACTGCGACCGGTGGTTGCGCAGTGGGACCGGCTGAGCCGGCACTGGTGCTACATGATGATTCTGGCCGGCCCGGTCAAGGTCGACCTCATCTTCGACCAGCCGCATGCGATCGAACCGCCGTGGCTTGTGAACGTCGCGACGCTCGCCGCGATCGATGATCACTTCTGGGACTGGGCGCTATGGCTGGCGTCCAAGCACCTCGCTGGACGCCGCGATGTGGTGACCGCCGAACTCGGCAAGCTGCACGCCCATGTGCTCGTTCCGCTGGGTGTCGCCGCCATCCCTGACAGCCTCGACGAGGCCGTCGCCGGATACGAAGCTGCTCGCGACGGCTGGGAGAAACGACTGCGGCTGCGTGTATCGCGAACTGCGGAAACAGCCGTGCTACCGAGCCTGCGCCAGCTGTCCGCGAGGCCTCAGTAAGGCCCGCGCTGCGGCCATGAGATTGCCGCTGGGCTGTGCTGGCACCTTGGAGGTGCACGTCTGGCAACCGCCGGCCGACCGCCACAGGGTTGCAACGCGTAGGTGGTCAATGATTGTCATGTCCCTGATGGCGCGCACGCGTCCACCAGAAGGAATGGAACGAGCGACTCAGCCCTTCGGGTTGTCTCCGGCCGTCACAGCTCGACTTCGACGCGACGACGCCACGCGCTCGGGACGGGCAGGTTGGTGTTGACGATGAGGACGCCGACCAGCGAGGGGTAGCGGGGATCATCGAGACCGTGCGGGCGGGGCCGCAGCCAGTCGATGTAATTGTCGATGACGCCGGGCGGCGCTTCCTTGCGGCCGTGGTCGAAGACAACCAGGACTGAGAGCTGGCTGCCGCGCCCTACTCCGTACTGAGTTGGCTGGCCGACGTAGCGGGCGCAGTGTTCGACTGTAACCGGGGAGCCTCGGGACACTTTGAGTTCGGCGATGACGTCGTCATGGAGGAGGTCGTCGAAGCCTCCGGCCACGGCATCGCGGCGGGTCAGGCGGCCTTCGAGTTCGGGATCCTCGCGCAGCAGGCGCTCCAGCTCGTTGTGGAACTCCGCCTCGGATACCCGCGACCCCCGCATGAATGTCTTCTCGAACATGATCATTTGGGCCGCGCGGACGCAGGCCGCAAACAGGCGGCAGAAGGCGCGGACATCCTCCGTATCGAAGTCGGGCGCATCGAGCTGACCGAACATGGCCAGGAGGCGGGCGTCGGTCTGCTCGTGTTCGGTGAGCGTGTCACGGCTGGGATCGAACGGCCGCAGCCGAAGCCGCTGGAATCCCGCAACCTCGATCAGCTGCTCCTGACCGTCACCGGTGAGGCGCACCTGGATCGGGCAGTCCAAGGCAGGATCGAGGATCGGCTGCTCGACCCCGCAGTGGAGCGGTTCCTCCGCGGAGAGGGTGAGACCAAAGTCATCGGCGATGCCCTCGCTCAGGGTGAACTCGTACCGCGGCAACGTGAGCGCATCTCGCCCGAGCGCGCTGATCGGCTCGACAACGCACCGTTCCGCCCATTCCGGCACCGACACGAGGCGAACGGTCATGCCGAGGTGGTACAGCTCGCGGGGCCGGAGAACGAGTACGTCGATTACGGGCACACCGCGCATGGTCGCGACGCACACAGCGCGAGGCGGCTCCTCCGGGTCGGGAACCTGACGGCCGCCGTCGAGGGGGCGACGCAGAAGATCAGTGCCAACGACGGACACGGGTGGGGAGACGACGGCCAGACTCTGCCATACCGCTTGTGCGGCGCCGGGGTCGGCCACGGACCCCACCTCAGTGAGGAAGGCAGCCAGGCCGTCTGCGATCTTGGCGCCCTCGCTGGTGCTCATCTCTGCGAGGAGCACCTCGGCCTGCCGCTTGGCCGCCTGCAGCAGGGTCGGCGCATCACCGCTTATGGCTCGGATGCCCGCGTCGTAACGGAGTAGCAATGCTGCGATCTGCCATGCGCGAGCGATCCACCCTCGCTGCGCGCCCGAAGCGTGGACGGACGGTGCGGCTAGGAGCAGGCCGGCGGCTTGGTCCAGTCCATCCGCTGCCCGTGCCGGGTCGCTGACCGGTGACGCGAGCAGGAGCCGGGCCGCAGCTGCGGACGCCAAGAGGACGTCGAGTGTGTAGCGGAGCTGGCCGTCCTGCACGCCGCCAGGGATCGAGGCCTCGAGGTCCGCGGTCGCTGCGGTCACGGCGGCAGTCAGGCCAGTCAGCTCGGTGGCGGATAGCGGCGCGTCGGCAAGGGCTTGGGAGAGCTCGGCGCCGCGAGCGATGGTGCCAGCGAGACGTCGGCCGCGTGCGCCCTCTTCACCCGGCGGCTGGCGGTCTTCCACACTGCGGGCTACGACGACTGCATCGGCCCATCGACCCGCCGATTGCAAGAGCTCGACGGGTTCCAGGGCACGCCACGGATGCGCAGCGCCGTGGATGCTGCTGAGCGGCTCGACCTCCGAGAGCGGCATATCCGCCAGCAGTTGCGGCCGGTCCATCAGTGCTTGGAGAAGCGGCTCGCGGCGCTGGTTGTAATAGTCGATCAGCTCCGGGCTGGCAGCGGTTGCCAATGCCGTCTTGGTCCAGACCGGGTGAACGCGAAGTTCGTCCGGCCACCACGCGGTGAGCAACTGCTCGCGGTCGTACGGACCGCACCGGCCGACATTGGCCAGGGCGACGCTGAACCAGCCGGTGACCTGCGACTCGTCAGGATGGCCCGGGGCGAGGCATCGGATCGCCCAGATCGCCCTCGCCACAGTGTCGGAGTCGTCCTTCTCGGCGTAGTGCGCCATCAACACCAGGACAATCGGCAGCAGCTTGGGCACCAGCTCCGGCGGGAAAGACAGCTGGCGTATCTGCGCCAGCATCCGCTTGTGGACGATGACATAGCTGTCCTGAAGGAGCGGGATCGCCAGCTCGCTTATCTCGTCCGGCAGCACGTCGGCGACGCGGGCGCAGGCGACCCAGAGGTCGATGCCGCCGCTGCGGACGGACTGATCGCGGTGGAGGAGGGCGGTGTAGGTGATCGGGAGGATGTCGCGCAGCGTCTCCGGCGACACCGCCTCTTCAAGGGCCTCAAGCATGGTGGTGCGGACAACCCGGTCCTGGCTTTCGTCGCCGGTCGTGGCAGAGAACAGCGCCCGCACCGACGCAAGGACATGCTCAGGTTTGACGGAGGCGCACCGACCGATGGTCTGGGCGAGGTGCCGACGAGAAGCCTCACGACGCATTCGCCGGGATTCACGTTCCAGCGCCGCGACGATCGCAGCTTCGCCTTGCTCTGCTGGCGTCAGGACGGCCGGCTCCGGGGCGCATACCGCCAGCATCGCGCCGAGTATTCCATCGACGTGTTCCGCCACAGCCTCGGGTATGTCGCGGGCGAGGCTCTTGAGGTGGTCGGAGGCGTGGAACGCTGCCTCCTCGCCCCAGTCGCCTCCAGCCCGGCCCACTATGAAGCTCATGGCCTCCGACGTGGCCAGCGGCGACGCATCCCATGGCTCGCGGAACCGCTCCAGCAACCACGGCACCCGCGCCAGCTGGTCGCGTGCCTCATGAGAGGCATCCGCTGCCTCGGTCTCGATAATCCGGCGGGTCAATTCGGGCTCGCCACGCCAGGCCTCCGCCAGAGCCCGCAGGGCGGAGGAAGTCGGATGCGGATAACCGTAGTAGCCGCTGTCCTCGTCCCGAACGCTCGCGGCGAGAGGCTGACCGAGTGCGACGACCCGCGTGGCGTCCACAGCGAGCAGGACGCTCGCGGTGTCAGCCGCGGATTCTCTCGTCCACTCGTCGTCGCTTTTGAGACGCTGGATGATTCCCTCGGTGACGGCGGGCAGATCGACATGTGACGCGGCGATGAGACCGTCCGGCGAGGACGGTAGGTGCCAGGGGCCAGAGTCCTCCCCGGAGGCCAGGGCGATGAGCTGATCGAGGACGTCCGGCAAGTCCTCGGTGCGAAGCTCTGGCTCAACCAGCGCCAGGAGCTTGCCCGCGTCCACTGATCGGTAACGCCGCAGGACAGAAAGCGCCGCCTCGAGTGCCCGGCGGGGCGGACAATGCCCAGAGCGCACGAGAAACCGCAGCGCCTCGAAGGCGGTGGCGTCAGTCGTGTCGCTTGCCAGCTCAAGCAGGCTGTCGATCAGTACAGGGCGAAACAGCTGCGGCGCGCCTTGGGCCGCATCTATCACCTGCCGGGCCGCTCGTGCTTCCTCGGGAGATGGCTCACCGGTGCGAGGCTCAGCTCGATCGATGCGGTCCAGGGACTCAGCGAGATCGCGAACAACATGACCTTCGCCCGCGAGGAGCTGGCGCCGGCGCTCGCGGCGCAGTTGATGACGCCGGGCCCGTTCTTCCGCGGCCAGCTGCGCCGCCGCCTCGCGCGCTGCCTTCTCGGCGGCACGCTCGCCCGCCACGGTGGCCAGGCTGGGCAGTTCCCCGCTGGGGCGGCGGAACGGGCAGCTAACGCAGTTGGCGTCGTAGAAATCCATGACGAGCTCAAGGGCTTGATGCCCCTGGGCGCTGGGCGGCGGGGCATGCTCGCAGCGCACTTCGAGGAGACCCATCGGAAGGCCATACATCGACCCGACCGGGCTGTTGCCACCCACCAGTTCAATGCGAGCGTTACGACAGTGCCGACGCGTCAGCTCGATGGCCTCGAGATTCGCCCGACCCATGGCGATTGCCTCTTCGAACTCCTTCATGCGCACCCGACAAGTACACCAGAGCGCGACGACAGAGATAGCAGGTCAGACTTAGGGCTGACGTGCGTCGCTCCAGGCAAAGGCGCCAGGTCAGAGAAGCCGGACGGCAACCTCAGCGGCCCCGGAACGAGTCGGCGTCCGGACTCTGGCCGCCGGACAGCCACGCCTGAGCAAAGGACCGATTGAGCCCTGGATATGGGCTCGCGGGTGTCGATATGCATACAGGCCAGGGCGACGCGGCCCTCGATCCGCACGGCCGGCCACCGCACACCCTCATCTCATCATGCATGTGAGCGAGTCGGCTGCTACCAACTGTCGCGGCCAGATCACCCGTTCGAGTGCACGCGTCTGGGGCCCGAGTGGTTTGCGGCACTGGCCTTACGCGTGCTGGGCAGTACGTCCACCCCTGCTGAGAAGACTGTCGGCGGCGTGAAAAACGGGGCCTCGGACCCGACTTGGTGATTGTCAGTCGGCCGCGGTGGCTGCGGGACGCCAGCCATGGCTCGCCAAGTTGCTCGTTCCGTCGGCCCGCCGCAGTGCGCGTCGGCGTCCCCTGCCGGAGCGGGGGTGCCGCTCAGCGTGCAGACCGCCATCCCCGGTCCGCTGGCGTGTCTGGTCCCGCGCGAGCGCCGGGCGTGCCCTGGGTGCTCCGGCTCGGTCCTGGCCTACCGGGTAATCGCCTCGTTCAGCCGACGTGGCGAGCACATCGCCACCACCGGATTCGGGGCAGGCATGCTGGCTGCGGCGGCAGCTGCCGCAGGGCGCACGGCCATCGTCGTGAGTCCTGGCATGCAGCTGCGCGGGCGGGCCGTATTGGCTGTCACGGCCACCGGCCCCTGCCCGGCGGCCCGGTTGCCCCGAGTCGACCTGGACAATCCCGGTCTGGACGACGCCATCAGGGCGTGCGCGCGGGCGCTGCGCCCGGGCGGGCTGCTCGCAGTCCTGACCTCGGCGGCACGCTCGCCTGGCCTGCCGGGAGACGTCGTCGCACGAGCGCGGGCCGCCGGGCTCGGCTACACCCAGCACATCGTGCTCGTCCACGCCGCAATCCGCGGCGACAGCCTCAACGCGCCACAGCTCCCGCCGGACCCCCACTACCCATCGGTGCACGCCACGGCGCACATCGACCTGCTCCTGTTCACCTCACCGGAAGGACCCGCAGATGACTGAACTCCCGCTCGTTCGCCCCGGCCATGATGGGATGCAGCCGTCGCGCGGCGCTGGTGAAGTGCTGCTGTCGGTGTGGGCCACCGCGCAGCGCGACGCCCGCGCCCAGCGCGCCGGCCGGTACCCGCCCGCCGCCACTGCCCACTTGGGCAAGATGCTCCCGGCGATCGCCGCGACCGCGATCACCCGCTACACCGCTCCCGGTGACCTGGTAGCCGACCCGATGTGCGGCATCGGCACCACCGTGATCGAGGCCATCCACCTGGGCCGGCACGCGATCGGCGTCGAGTACGAGTCCCGCTGGGCGGCGATCGCCGCCGACGGCATCGCCCTGGCTTGCAGTCAGGGCGCCACCGGGCACGGCGAGGTGATCTGCGGCGACGCGCGGCAGCTACCCGGCCTGGCGCCAGAGTGGGCGCACGGCCAGGTGGCGCTGGTGGTCACCTCGCCGCCGTACGGGCCGAGCGTGCACGGGCACGTGCGCGCCGGGCCGGGCCGGGTCGCCAAGTACGACAACACTTACGGCTCCGATGTGGCCAACCTGGCCCGCCAGGACCTGGCCGGCCTGCTGGACGGGTTCACCGGCATCCTGGCCGGCTGCGCCCGGCTGCTGCGACCCGGCGGGATTGCCGTGGTTACCGCCCGGCCGTGGCGCCAGCAGGGCGAGCTGGTCGACTTCCCCAGCGCTGTGGTCGAAGCCGGCCGCGCCGCGGGCCTGGTTCCGGTGGAGCGGTGCGTCGCGCTGCTGGCGGGGGTGCGCGGCGGGCAGCTGATCGCCCGCCCGTCGTTCTTCCAGCTCGACGCCGTGCGCAAGGCCCGCGCCCGCGGCAGGCCCTGGCACCTGATCGTCCACGAGGACGTGCTGGTGTTCGCCTTGGCCGGGCCGCCCGCGGCGTCGGGGCGGCCCGCGCTCCGTGCCCTGCCCAGTGCTCCTGCCCGCAGCGCTCCGGCGCTGGCGGGCAGGGCAGCGTGACCGGGCACGGCCAGGACCGGCCGCCGAGGATCGGGAGCCTGTGCACCGGTTACGGGGGACTGGACCTGGCGGTCATGGACGTGCTCGGCGGCGAGCTGGTCTGGTGCGCCGACAACGACCGGCACGTGTCGGCGATCCTGGCTGCCCGGTTCGCCGTCCCGAACCTCGGCGACATCACCCGCATCGACTGGGCGAGTGTCCCGGTGGTGGACGTGATCACCGCCGGGTTCCCCTGCCAGGACATCAGCTTCGCCGGCCGCGGCGCCGGGGTGACCGAAGGGACCCGCAGCAGTGCCTGGAATCACGTCATGGCAGCAGTTCGCCAGATACGACCCGGACTCGTCGTCGTGGAGAACGTGGCCGCGCTCGCCTGGCCCGGACGCGGCATGGGAACCGTACTTGGGGACCTGGCCGCCGCTGGGTATGACGCGGTCTGGTGCCGCCTGCGCGCCAGCGACGCCGGAGCCCCGCACCACAGGGAGAGACTCTTTCTTCTGGCTGCTGCCGACCGCGCAGGCCCGCGATCACCACGGCGCGCAGCTGCCTGAGCAACGCCGGGCACGCGGGCATCAGATCAACCTCAACGACGTCGCCCTCGAACTGGCACAGAACTGGGAACGTGACGGCTGGGGATGCTACGAGTCGGCGATCCGCCGGTGGGAGCAGGTCCTCGGCCGGCCTGTCCCGTTCCCGGGCGAGCGGGGGCGGAGCGGCCGGTACCGGCTCGGCGTGGACTTCACCGAGTGGTGCCAGGGCCTCCCGGCTGGCTGGGTCGCCGGGATACCGGGCCTGCCGTACGCGGCGCGGATCCGGGCGCTCGGCAACGGCGTCGTCCCGCGCCAGGGCGCCGCGGCGCTGAGGCTGCTGCCCTGGCCGGCTTGACCACAGGCGTCGAGACGGGCATGGATGGATGCCGCTGGTTCCGGGTGGCAGGCCAGCCGGGCCTGGGCGCAGCCTGCCCGGACTTCAAGGCGCGGCGGGTCCGTGCCGCAGGTCACCGCCCGGAGCCAGCCGTCGCGCACGGGGTGCCGGGATGAACGGCCGCGCGCCGAGCCTGAGGGTCAGGGCCGAGTACGTCGTCATGGACGGTGCGGAAGGCGCGGCGCTGGAGGAACGGCAGCTCACGGTGATCAGGGAGGTGCTGGCATGGGTGAGCCGCCAGCAGGCCAGCGCTCAGGAACCGGGCACGCCTGCAGCAGAGCCGGAGTGCCGGCGAGCGGCATGACTCCCGAGCCAGCCTCAGGCCCGGCGGCGCACCAGCCCGCGGACGACGTGGCGGCGGTGCTGCCCTGGCGGCAGTCGCTGCTGCCGTCGCAGCCCGGCCCCGCCCGCGAGCCGACGGGGCCGGACATGGTTCCGGTCGCCTGGCTGGGGCGAACATCGACCGAGGACGCCCAGGACCCGACCATCTCCCTGCCCCGGCAGCTAGGCAACTCCCGAGACGCGCTGCCTGCCGGCTTCGTGATCGTCGCCCATTTCTACGACGTCGAGTCCGGGCGCAAGGATCTGGCCGAGCGGGGCCGCGGCCACGCCCACGAGCGGTTCGCCATCCCGGTACCACGCGACGGCGGCATCGCCGACCTGCTGGCGGAGGCTGCCCGGCCCGACCGCCGGTTCGTCGCCGTGGTGTGCGAGTCGATCGAGCGGGTCGCGCGCCGGACCTACTTCGGCACCAAGGTCGAATACGAGCTGGAGCAGTCCGGCGTTGCGCTGCTGGCCGCCGACGAGCCGCTCCCGTCGGGCCAGGCCCGCCCGAACGGCCGGTCGGCCAAGCGCGCTACCCCGATCCTGACCCGCCGGGTCAAGCAGGCCATCGCTGAGTGGTACGTGCTGCAGATGCTGGAGTTGTCCTGGGACGGGTTCTGCACGCACACCGAGCAGGGCTGGAACATCGGCAAGCCCTGCTACGGGTACCAGGCCGACAAGATCCCCCACCCGGTTCCCGCCAAGCGGGCCGAGGGCCGCACCAAGACCCGGCTGCTGCCCGATCCGGTCCGCGGCCCGGTGGTGACCCGGATCTTCCACCACCGGGTGATGGGCCGGCTCGGTTATGACGCAATCGCCGACCGGCTCAACGCCGACCCGGACGCCAACCCGCCGCCGCAGCCCGTCGACCCGGCCCGCGCGGTCGGCCGGTGGACCGGCTCAGCGGTCCGCGAGATCCTGCGCAACCCGAAGTACACCGGTTACATGGTGTGGAACCGGCGCGCCACCAAGAAGGGCGGCCGCTGCAACCCGCCGTCCGAATGGGTATGGTCGCAAGCGCCCACCCACGAGCCATTGACTACCAAGGCGCTGTTCGAGGCCGCCGCCGCCACCGCCCGGGTGCGCCAAGGATCGCGCACAGCTTCCGGCCCGAGCCGCCATCCGCAGGCGGCCCGGTCCTACCCGCTGCGCTCCTACGTCGTCTGCGACCTGTGCGGCCGGCGCATGTTCGGCAAGACCCGCCGCGACCTGGCCTACTACGCCTGCGAGCCCGACCAGCGCCACCACGCGCAGCGCTCCGCCTGGCAGCCTGCCCACCCGGCCAGCCTGTGGGTCCGCGAGGACATCCTGCTCGAGGCGGTACACGGCTTCTTCGCTGAGCGCCTCTTCGGTCCGGCCCGCCGCGAGCTGCTAGCCGCGCAGCTCGCCAGCCACGCCCCCAGCCCAGAGCCGGATCGCACCGCCGGGCGCGCCGACGCCCTCCGCCAGGCGATCAGCGACATCGAACGGCGCAAGCACGCCCTGATCGCCGAACTCGAAGCCCAGCCCGGTGCCGACTCCGGCGCGGACGACCCTGACGCCACCCGCCAGTACCGGCAGGCCATCCAACGCCGGTTCACCGAGCTGGTCGCCGAGCACCGCGCCAAGACCGGCGAACTCGCCCAGCTCGCCGCCCACCAGGACCAGCCCGGCCCGCCCGACCCCGGCCTGCTCGCAGCCGTGCCGCAGCTGCCACTCCGGCTAGCCGGGCTGCCCGAGCACCTCCAGCGGAGCCTGTACGACGCCTTCCAGCTCCAGGTCCGATATCACCGCCACCGGCACGAGGTAACAATCCGGGTCACCATCCGCGCCGACAGCCTGAACCACATCAACGGCACCGTGAACGCGATCAAGCCGCAGAGGGCGGCGGAGAAGAAGACCGAAACAGGTTCCCATGTTCTGAGAGCCTGTAGATAAACCCCATCGAGCTCTGGTGTAGCTGGCGTATCCCGTGTCAATCAGATCACACGCGGCGTGTCAGCCCGGAACGGAAAGAGGACTCCTGGTAGCGGAGAGGT
>Ga0335078_10002289_pt1 | contig 29057 bp, 27 predicted proteins | sample Lox_Sample_32_FD_206711 | JGI IMG/M metagenome (GOLD analysis project Ga0335078, IMG submission 206711) | Soil microbial communities from Loxahatchee National Wildlife Refuge, Florida, United States - Lox_Sample_3.2 | ecosystem: Environmental > Terrestrial > Soil > Wetlands | place: USA...
GATCGCGTGTGGCTCATTCTATCTTTTGACCGCGACGCGAACGGAGACCACCGCGCGGCAAGCAAAATGCTCGAGGTTTTGTACGGCAGGGGCCGGCGGCTGATGCAGGAATATAATTTCCCCGGCGTGACCGTGCAGCTTTACGCGCGCGATCCCGCGCATTAAGCAAACGAAGCCAACTGAACTAGTGCGCAGCAGAAAAATCTGCAGCCCCATCACCGGCTGGTAATGGGGCCGACCGCGGTCCATTCGTTCCCCTGAAACTGGATCATGAAAAGTTTTTTGATCGGCTGATAATCGTTCGGGCTGGTGGTAATGGTGATTCCCGGCCGTAGAATTCCCAGCTCCAAATTCAAATGCGTTGCTTTGCGCATCACGTTTTCGCGCGTCAGCTCGTCGCCGCATTCCTTCAGCACTTCCACCAGTACCTGCGCGCGTTCATAACCGGCAACGTAATTCTGGTCGCGTAGCGGCGCGTCTGGATTGTATTGCTGCATCCAGTTCACGAACTCGCGCACGGCCGGATCGAATTGCGCCGCCGTCGTCCACCAGCCTTTCGAGCGCGCGTTGCAGAAGATTCCTTGCGCGGCATCGAGCCCCGCGGGATCGATGAACGCCGCCACGGATAGCGAAGCGTTCGGGATGAACTGCATGGGGCGCCACTCCATGTCATACGCCGCGCGAATCGCCCGCGTGGTGAAAACGCCGATGGAAAAATTGAAGAAGACATCCGCGCCGGAATCCTTCAACTCGTGAATGCGCGGCTCGATGGAAGGATCGGCAACATTATACGGCAATTCCTGCACGATCATGCGGGCGGCGCGGTCGCCGAACACGCTGTGGACTCCGGCAAGGTATTCCCGGCCCGAGTCGTCATTTTCGTAGAGGATGCCGATCTTCGCCTCGGGCTTGTTTTGCAAAATGTAATTCGCGTAGGCGCGGCCTTCGTCGCGAAAGGTTGTGAAAAATCCCATGGTCCAGGGATAGTGCGCGGGGTCGTCGAACGCGGCGGACGCAGAATCCAGAAAAATCTGCGGGACTTTGTGGTCGTTCATGTACGGCCGCATCGCCAGGTTGCCCTCGGTGCCGAACGTGCTGAAGATGAGCAGAACATTGTCGACTTCAACGAGCTTCCGCGCGAGCGAATCAATCTGGGCCGGGCTGGAGCCGCTGTCCAGACTGATGAACTTAATCATGCGCCCGTTGACGCCGCGCTTGTCGTTGATCATCTGGAAGTAGGCCGCTTCCGCCTTGCCGACCGCGCCGAAATCGTGAGAAAGCCCCGTGTAGGGCATCACGTTGCCAATTCTGATTTCGGTGTCCGTCACGCCGGGGCCGTAATGTTTTTGCGCCGCAGCAGGATGAAACGCGACGATCGCGACGAAAATCGCCGTAACTATGATTGCAGTGCGGAAATGCGAAGAATGCTTGCTCAACGTGAACTTTCCCTTCTGCGGACGCTGCCGCAGCCGCGAATGGTAACACGACGCGACGCCGCCTGAACGATGAACGAAACGTGCCGCGCAGTAGGGAACTTTTCGGCGGTTCTTGCGTTTAACCCTTCGTAGGCAGACTGTGGAGATGTTCCGATCGCAAAATACGAACGGCACGCGCGCTGGTCGCGGCCTGCGCGTGGTTTCACCGCTGCTGATTCTGGTGGCCTGCGGAATCTCGCTCGCGCAGCAGCCTATCAGAGTGCGCACAAACCTCGTGAACATTGGGTTCACGGCGCGCGATGCGAAAGGAGTGCTCGTCGACAATTTGTCTCAGGAAAATATCCAGCTCTTTGAAGATACTGTCCAACAGAAAATTTCCTATTTTCAGCGCAGCGTGGACGTCCCGCTTACGCTCGGTCTGGTGGTGGATGAAAGCGGCAGCCAAGAAAGCGAGGCAAAACGGCACGAGCACGATATTCAAGTGTTTCTGGAAAGCGTGCTGGGGCCGAAGGATCGCGTGTTTCTGGTGTGCTTTGAAAATCGCATCCGGCTGGTGAGCGATTTCACCAATTCCGGTTCCGAGCTGATGGACCGCTGGCACGAATACAATACCGGCGGCGACAAGAAGAAGAACAACAAAAATAACAAAAAAGAAAAGAACGACACGACGAAGCCGGATTTCCCGGACATCGGCCCGAAAGAGTCTCGTGTGCTCGGCACGGCTTTCTACGACGCAATTTACTATTCGATTTCAGAAAAGCTGGCGCGTGAATCGGGCCGCCGCGCGCTGCTGGTCTTCAGCGACGGTGAAGACAATTCCAGCGAACAGGACATGATGAGCACTATCGAGGAGGCGCAGTACAACGATGTGCTGCTTTACTCGATCCGCTATACGGAGGAATCACACGGCAAACTGACCGCCCGGAATAAATATGGCATCCGCGTGATGCAGCGCATCGCCGGCGACACCGGCGCGGAGGATTTCGACGCGAAGCAAATGGACGCGCACGAATACTTCAAAGCGATCGGCGAAGAACTGCGCACGATGTATGAAGTCGGCTACTATTCAACCAATTCTGAAAACGATAGAACGTTTCGCAAAGTGCAGGTCAAATATTTGCAGGACGGCATCAAGATTCATTCCAAGCCCGGCTATTACGCGAGATAAGTCTCGCGTCTTAACCCGGCAAGCGCTCTCGCCCACCTACAAGATCTGAAACGCGCATTGAATCGTCGCGCGCAACGAAATCTTTTCCGGCCGCGGCAATGGCGGTGGCGGCGGTGGTGCTGCGTGCGCTTCGCCGGCGTGCCCGTGCGAGGTGTATGGAAAGGACTCGACTGAGGTTCCCATTAGAACCGCTGACCTCGATTCATAAGAGAGTTGCGCAACATTGACTTCCTGCGCGCCCGTTAATTGCGAAACATCCACATTCGCGAACCGCAGCGCGCCAATTTTCTGGCCTTTCTGCTCCAGCGCAGCCGTCGCGCGGCCCGTCGCATTATTCATCGCCGCCCCGACAGCCTTTTGCTTGGCGGCCTCTTCATTTTCCAACGAATAAGTCAGAGAGCGAAAATCCGTGATCTCATCCGTCACGGATTCGTCCATGATCGGCCCCAGCTTGGAAAAATCGCGCACCTTCAACTCCACTTCACCGGTCACGCTGAACGATCGCGCGGTCTTTTTCCGGTCGCCGTTGTAATTTGGAGCCACTCGCAACACGCCGGTGTAAACGTCGGCCTTCGCGACGCCGTTTTTCTCCGCCAGCGCCATGATCTTCTGCACCGCCGCCGACGCCTTGTCATACGCCGGCTTCAACTCCTTGTCTTGCGACGAGATATCAAACGTCAGCGTCGCCAGATCCGGATCGGCCTGGTAGATGCCGTCCGCCTGAATCACAAGCGTATCTGCGATGAACTTGATGTCCGCATTCTGGGCCCGGGCCGGAATTGCCGCCAGAAACAGCAGTGAAAAACAGCATGCGATGCGCTTCATACTCACCTCCCTGTATTTACCCCATGCTGAAGGGATGCCGCCGTGAATGCGGTGGGTTGTGCGATGCGAGGGGAATTCGGTGGCGCGGGCATTCCTGCCTGCGGGATTTGTTCCGTGAAAGGCGGAATTTGTAGCCCGTCCCCGTTTTGCAGGGGCGGGGATGTTCTGACCAGGTGCCGCACAATTCCACTGACAACAGCGGACGGCCCCGCTCGCGGTGAAAGGAGCAGACGAATCGCTCGGAAATGCCCCGTGGCTGAGGCAGCGCCCACAGGCTACAAAACCACCGTTCGCAGATGGCGACAAGGACCTGCAAAAACCCAATGTTTCACCAGTGCACCTTTCCACCACTGTGGCTGAAAGCTGCAGTCAAAAGAATCATCGCCCATAGATATAAAGGTGAGGATGGTTTGGTCACCGTCATGTCAAGTCATCCATGCCCAGTCACGGCTGACTAAACATAAGGTACTGAACCGAATGTTTTGGTAAATCAAAACCTACAAAACCTCACGTCGCTTTTGACCTCACATGACCCTGACCACCTCCGCGACTTGAAACATCCCCTTACGGGCTGTACGCTGCCCTTCCATGGATACCGAAGCCAGATTGCGCAGCGTCAAGAGAATCGCCAGGCTGGCGGCAGCGATCGCCTGCGCCTGGCTCGCAGGGCAACTGCAACCCATTCGCGCCGCCGCTCCGCAGGAAACGCAGACGAAGGTCACGATCGATCACATCGCAAATGAGCAAGCGACAAAGGGATTCGCGTTTCCGCGCGTAGCGCCACCCGCTGCAGGATCGCTGGGAGGCAACATCGCGGCGAACGCGTCACTTACTCTCGTGGATGGCGCGGCGGACCCAAATGGGGCAGGAATGAGCGCGCTGACAGACAGCGTGCTGCCCGAAGAAGAAGATGAGCCCGAAGCGAATTTTTTCTTCAATGCTGGAACGCCCGGCGGCCGCTTCCGCATGGATTTCGGATCCCCGGTGGACATTGCCGAAGTTCGCAGCTATTCGTGGCATCCAAACACGCGCGGGCCGCAGCTCTACCGGCTGTACGGAGCAGATGGCAGCGAAGCGAATTTCTGTCCGGCTCCGAAGGCCAGCGTTGATCCTGTATCGTGCGGCTGGCATTTGATTGCGACGGTGGATACGCAGCCAGCGAATGCCGACGTCGGGGGCCAGTATGGCGTGAGCATTACAAACAATTCAGGAAGTCTTGGGAAATTCCGCTATCTACTTTTTAGCTGCTTCGCCACGGAAATGGACGACGCCTTCGGCAACACCTTCTACAGCGAAATCAACGTGATGCAGAAGAAATAGAGAATCCTCACCAGCAACAATCAGCGCGACGCCGAACATTTCTTCAGCATCGAAATTTCAGTGATGCCCATTTGCGCATGATCAGTTCGCGCGCATCACTTCATCAATCGAGGTGCCATGATGAAATGCAGTCGCGTAAGTCTCGGGGTTTTGGCAGTCGCGCTTGCGCTATGCCTCTCTTTCCCCTCATTCGCACAGGACCAAAACAATAAGGTGATGGGAAAGGTTGACTTCAACGGCCTCACCAAGGTCGATCGCGAGGCGGGTGTGTGGGTGGACGGCCAATACGTCGGCTATTTGAGGGAGCTGAAGGGCGATAAGCAGGTGCTCTTGCTGCCCGGTGAACATGAAATCTCCGTCCGCGAAAATGGTTATGACAACTTCGAGCAGAAAATCGCGATCGAGCCCGGAAAAACGACCGTCGTGCAGGTGCAACTGCAACGCTCTGCGAGCGTAATTTGGCCGAAGGATGAAGTGACCTTGAAGATCGATGCGCATCCGAGTCGTGCGGCGGTATTTGTTGACGACACATTTGTTGGCCACGCCGGCGAGCTCGGCGGCGCGACACATTCCATGGAGGTGAGCCCCGGCAAGCACTCCGTGCGGATTGAGCTGCCCGGCTACGAAACATTTCGGACTGAGGTTGATTTGGCGCAGGGCCAGAAGGAAGTGGTGAAAACGGATCTGGTCAAGAATCCCAACGCGGATAAGCCGCCGGTGATCGTCAAACAGTAGCAGTCGCGCAGCTCTGCGGCCGCGCGCAGCCGTCAGCGCGATTTAATGCTGCGAGACTGTATTTCTGCCGGAATCATCCAAATTAGCGAAGCTTTCAACGAGTAAAAGGAGGATCACTATGCCCGCTTATGACGCGACTTCTGGACTGAGTTCGGCTTCTGGATCGGGTTTTCAGAACTGGCGCACGCTCGGCTTTTTGTGGATTCTTTACGGAGCGTTCCGCATCGCGGTCGCGCTTTTCCTGTTCCTTTACACCAACGTTGCAACGGCGATGTTCGGCTCGCTGATCGAGCACGTCGCACATCCATTCGCAATGATGAACATGTTCCATATCTGGTACGCCGCGCTCATCTTCTTTCTAGCGGGTGTCGGTGTGCTGGACATTATCGCCGGCATCGCGCTCGCCGGCGGACAGCAATCCGGGCGCGTCGTCGCTCTGTTCGCGGCATTTTTCTCATTGTGCGAATTGCCGCTCGGCCTTACGCTCGGCGTTTACACGCTGATCGCTCTGTTACCCCTGCGAGCCGCGCCGATTCGCGCAACCACGCAGGAATACACTTCCCGCGCGGCGTAATTCAATTCATCCCATTCTAAAAAAAAGGGGCGGCACAGTGGCCGCCCTTTTTCAAAATTTCAAGAACAATTTACCGTTGCTGCTTCCGTTTACTTTCCCGGAGGCGTCTGATCCTTCATCATCGTAACTTTGTCGACATGCAGGCTGTCACCGGAGATCGTGCCGTCAACGGTGACGTGATGGCCTTCATGTCCGTGCAGCGCGTCTTGATTATCCACGGCGTATACCTTGCCGCCGGCGTCAGAAACGACCACGAGCTTTGAGCCGGCCGCTTCGCACTTCTTTGCGCAATCCACGTTGCCCAACATCTTCTTGTTCGCGGAGCACTTTGCATCAATGACCCAACCGGACACGCTGTCAGCGGGGCGGGCAGACATGGCCACAACGCCACCGACACAGAGCGCTAAGGCAAATGCGGAGAGTAAAAGCTTTCTCATGAGCGATCCCTCACTTTTCAGAAAATTAGGATTGGTGGAATCCTTACCGACAGACTTCAAAATTACCTCCGAACCGATCGGGCCAGGCCGGACTGCCTACTGAATATTTATATACCGAAGAGGGAAGGCGCGCAATTGGTTTGATGATGAATAGATTGTAAATGCGCCGCACTCACTCACCCATGCTCTGTCGCAACGTTTGCCGTCCGCGGCAGCAATCCGATAGAATCGCGGCTGGATTCGATTGGCAAGAAATGCATGAATGATTCGCCGCAAAAACCGAAAATTGCGCTTGGCGCCGACCATGCCGGCTTTCCTTTGAAGGAATCCATCAAGAAATATCTCCTCGAGGCGGGCTATCCAGTCGAAGATCTGGGAACCTGGTCGGATGAATCGGTGGATTATCCCGATTACGCGCGAAAGGTTTCGCAGCGTGTGGCGGATGGCGAAGACAGGTTCGGCATTCTCGTGTGCGGCACGGGAATTGGCATGAGCATCGCTGCCAACAAGGTGGAGGGCATCCGCGCGGCGCTGGCGCACGACGCGAACACAGCTCGCATGGCGCGCGAGCACAACGATGCGAATGTGTTGACCATCGGCGGGCGGGTGGTGAATGACGCGGCAGCGGCGGAAATCGTGAAAGATTTCCTGACGACGCAATTCGCCGGCGGGCGCCATCAGCGACGCATCGACAAGATCACCGCACTCGATCATGAGCACGCGCAATCGAAAACGCAGGGATAGAGAAACGAAGGGACACAACAGGTGACCATTCATACCGCAGCAGACGACCGCATGAATTTGCCGTTGAAGGAAGTGGATCCGGAAATCGCGGACATTATTCAGCTGGAATCCAAGCGCCAGGCGACCGGCCTTGAGCTGATTCCCTCTGAAAATTTTGTCTCCGAAGCCGTGCTGGAAGCCATGGGCAGCGTGCTGACGAACAAATACGCCGAAGGTTACCCCGGCAAGCGCTATTACGGCGGCTGCGAATTTGTGGATCGCGCGGAACAACTGGCAATCGATCGCGCGAAAAAACTATTTGGCGCGGAGCACGCGAATGTGCAGCCACATTCCGGCACTCAGGCGAACACCGCCGTCTATATGTCCGCGCTGCAGCCGGGCGACACCGTGTTGGGCATGAATCTGGCGCATGGCGGACACTTGACGCACGGTCATCCGCTGAATTTCAGCGGGCGGATGTACAAATTCGTGGCTTATGGCGTATCGAAGGAAACGGAGCTGATTGATTACGATGAAGTGGACCGGCTAGCGCGCGAGCACAAACCGAAGATGATCGTCGCGGGCGCAAGCGCTTATTCGAGGATTTTCGATTTTCCCCGCCTCGCGGAAATCTCTAAGGCCGTCGGCGCGCTGCTATTTGTCGATATGGCGCACATCGCGGGGCTCGTCGCCTCAGGCGTGCATCCGAGTCCCGTGCCGCACGCGGATTACGTCTCCACGACCACTCACAAAACTTTGCGCGGGCCGCGCGGTGGACTCGTGCTGTGCCGTGCGCAATATGCGAAGGAACTCGATAAGCTCACTTTCCCAGGCATTCAGGGCGGCCCGCTGATGCACACTATCGCAGCGAAGGCCGTGTGTTTACAGGAAGCGATGCGCCCGGAATTCAAGACCTATTCAGAACAGGTGGTGAAAAATGCACGCGTGTTGGCGGCGGCCATGGCAAAACACGGTTTCCGCATCGTGAGCGGCGGCACGGATAATCACCTGTTCCTGGTGGACATTTATTCCAAGGGCATCACCGGCAAGGACGCGCAGCCGGCGCTGGATCGCGCGGGGATTACCGTGAATAAAAACGCAATCCCGTTTGATCCGCTGCCGCCGATGACGGCCAGCGGAATTCGCATGGGGACTCCGGCGATCACCACGCGCGGAATGCGCGAGGCGGAAATGGAGCCGATCGCCGCGTGGATCGCGGAGGTGCTGGCGCACCTGGGCGAAGCGGGGACCGAAGCGCGCGTGCGGCGCGAAGTCGAGACGTTTACCGAGCGGTTTCCGCTCTATCGCGGAAGGTGGTAGCGCTTCGCGGTGGGTCTTAGACGCGAGGAATATAGCCGTGCCCTTGTAGCCCGGCACTTCAGGGCCGGGGATTTTATTTTTCGGCCCTCACAAGAAGCCCCGCCCCTAAAGTGGCGGGCTACAAAATCCGGGCGCGACTATGCCGGTTCCTGAATGAGAATCTCCGTCACGATGCCGGAGACGATGCGGAAGGCGCGGATGGGTTTTGGCGCATTTGGCGCGGGTGAAACGATGAAGTAGGCCGCTTCGGGATAATAGGCGCGCTCGATGTCCGTTGGTGACGGAATGTTTTCGGTGTTCGGATGCGAGTGGTAGACGCCGAGGAAAACCAGATTTTTCGCGCGGATTTCGCGGAACAGAGTAAAAAGATCGCGCGGCGAGATTTCGTAGGCCGTAGCGCTGGCGAGGGCGTTGCGCGCGGGAAATATTTCTGTGATGACGCCGTTTCGACCCGCCAGCAAGCCGCAGCATTCGTGAGTGGGATCCTGGCGAGATGCGTCCAGCATTTTTGTGAGGACGGACCGTGCGATTCGGATTGTTTCCGGCACAGTTGGATTCTAACGCCGTTGTAGGGGCACACACAGGCTGGTGGCAATTGCAATCGAGGTGCGGGCGGCGAGAATCCCCTGCTCCCGATCGAGTGCATCGGGACGCACAGAACTCGAAAACGTGGACGGGCTACGAAGGAACGGGCACGAACCGCGCTTGCGATTCGTGCCCGTGGGCCCTCCGCGCTATATCCAAGAATGGTTATGCGCTCTGCGCTTTGCGGCGCAAGAACGTCGGGACTTCCAAATCGTCGGTCTGCACTTCGTGAATAATTTCCGGCGCCGGGCGCTGCGTCGGCGCGGGGGCATCATGCGCAGCCGGCTCCTGCGCGGCAACGTGCTCGCGTCCAGCCTTCCACGTCTTCGGCAGATACGATTGGCGCGGCTGCTGAATCGATTTGCGTGAAGTTTCGCGGAAGCCCGCGGCGATCACGGTGATCTTCACGGATTCCTTCATGGCCTCGTCGAGCACCGCGCCGAAAATAATGTTGGCGTCTTCGTGCGCCGCTTTCTGAATGATGGAAGAAGCTTCGTGAATTTCGTGCAGCGAAAGGCTGGACGAGCCGCACACGTTGATCAGAATTCCCTGCGCGCCCTGAATGGAATTATCTTCGAGGAGCGGGCTGTTGATGGCGCGGTTCGCGGCGTCAATCGCGCGATTCGAGCCGGAAGCAACGGCCGTGCCCATCACGGCATAACCCTGGCCGTGCATGATGGCCTTCACGTCCGCGAAGTCACGATTGATGATGCCGGGCACGGTGATGATATCGCTGATGCCCTGCACCGCCTGGCGGAGAATGTCATCCGCAATGCGAAACGCTTCAAAGAAACTTGTGCCGCGCTCGACGGTATCCATCAAGCGCTCATTGGGAATCACGATGACGGTATCGACGCAGCCGACAAGTTCCGCCAGTGCCTGTTCGGCCTGAATCATGCGGCGCTTGCCTTCAAACGCGAAGGGCTTGGTGACGACGGCGACGGTGAGCGCGCCGAGTTCGGTGGCAAGTGAAGCAACTACAGGCGCGGCGCCACTGCCCGTGCCTCCGCCGAGACCTGTCGTGATGAAAACCATGTCTGAACCTTCCATTGACTCAATAATTTTTTCCGTGTCCTCGAGCGCGGCTTTGCGCCCGATTTCAGGATTGGCGCCGGCGCCGAGTCCTTTGGTGAGCTTCGCGCCGAGCTGGAGCTTCACAGGCGCCTGCGAAAGTTTCAGCGCCTGCAGATCCGTATTCGCGGCGATAAATTCGACGCCTTCGACTTTGGCGCGAATCATGCGGTTGACGGCGTTGCATCCGCCGCCGCCGACGCCGACGACGCGAATCGTTGCGCCCTGGAGAGTTTCTTCGCTGTACGAGAGCCGAATTCCCAAATCCTTCGCTGGCATGCATTCCCCCTAAATTTGAATTTTCACTTGACCGGGCCGCGCGCGCCGGACTGGTCCTCGCGCGCCACAAATCGGGCTTTACTGCCCGGCGAACATAGCCTTCAGCTTCCCCACAAAACCCGTTGGCCGCGCCGCCGTCTGGCGTCGCGCACGTGCTCCGTACAGCAAAAGTCCAACGCTCGCGGAATATTCCGGCTGCGCGAATTCTTCCGGCAGGCCGGGCAATCCGCGCGGTGAGCCCACTCGCACCGGCAAAGAAAAAATGTGCTCGGCAACTTCCGGCAATCCCCTCAGGCGCGAACCGCCACCGGTCAGAATCAGTCCGGCGGGGATCACAGCATCCAGGCCGGCGCGCTTCAATTCATCGCGCACCAGCATCAGCAGTTCCTGCGCGCGCGGTTCGACCACGTCGCACAGCATGCGCGCAAAAACGGTTCGCGGCGGGCGATCGCCGACGCTGGCGATTTCGATGGCGCGATCTTCGCCGAGCATCTCGCGCCACGCACATGCATGGTCGCGCTTCACGCGCTCGGCTTCCGGCACGGGCGTACGCAGGCCGACGGCGAGATCGTTCGTAAAATGGTCCCCGCCAATCGGAACCGCCGCAGCGTGGCGCACGACGCCGCCGGAATGCACGACGATGTCCGTGCTGCCTCCGCCGATATCGAGCAGGACGCAGCCGAGTTCGCGTTCATCCTGCGTGGTGCACGCTTCGGCGGCCGCGAGCGGCTCCAGAACCGTGTCCGCAACGATCACGCCGGCGCGATTTGCGGCCGTCACAAGGTTTTGCGTGGCGGAAATCGCGGAGGTCACGATGTGGACGTTCACCTCCAGCCGCTGGCCGACCATGCCCATCGGCTCACGAATATTTTTTTGCGCATCGAGCAAAAATTCCTGCGGAAGCACGTGCAGCACTTCGCGATCTTCCGGCAGCTTGACGGCGCGTGCGGCATCCACCGCGCGGCGGATATCTTCACGCTGCACATCGCGCGGGCGCTGGCCCAGCGTGATGCCGCCGCGGCTGTTGATGCCCTTTACGTGTCCGCCCGCGACGCCGAGAATCGCGGATTCAACGGGCAGCCCCGCGGCGCTTTCGGCTTCTTCCACCGCGCGGCGGATCGAATTCACCGTGGCATCCAGATTCACGATCAAGCCCTTACGCAGTCCCTTGGATTCGGTCGCGCCCAGCGCGAGAAACTTCGGGCCGCCATCTTCCAGAGCGGCCATCAAGACGCACGTCTTTGTGCTGCCAATATCGAGCCCCACCAGATACCGCTCTTTCTTCGTCAATCCGCCGCTCTCCGTCTTCCCACCTGCTGGTCACGCGCGAACTCCGCACAGTTCGCACGCGGCGCCTCGTTAATTTGGCTTTGTTCGCGCCGTGGCATTCATCGCGCTGGAATTCGACGTGTTCGATTCAGGATTCACGACCACTTGCTTTGAAAATCGCAGATCCACGGAATCCACACGTCCGGCCGTGGCGCGCCACTGGCCGACGTTTTCAATGAAAACGCGAAACTTGGTTGCAAAGTCTCTGTCACCGAAATGGACAAGCACCGGCCCCTGATCATCCAGGCCTTCGATGCCCATCTGGTTCAATCCAGCAAGCGTCGCGCGCACATCGCTCGGATCGGAAAGATCCACTTCGCTGATGTGATCCGCGGCGCCGGGTTTCACGTCGCTCACGTCGCGCAAAAGCTCCATATAACGGCCGACGCGTTGTTCGCGATCCAAGCCGGGCTGTGTGTCCGTGACGCCGCTCACGACAGGAAATTTGAAATCGCCGGCGGAGGGCAAATCGAGCACGACGCCGTGCGCGTCAATCAGGCCGAGATCTCCGCCATTGCGCAGAAACGCGACGGGCGTGCGCTCAGTAATTTCCACTCGAATGCGGTTCGGCCAGATGCGCGAAACGATGGCGTGATCGACCCAGGGAATGCCTTCCAGCGACGCGCGGCGTCCATCGAGCGGAACGCGCAGGATGCTGTGGCCGGCATCGCCGGAAAATTTTTCAAGGATCGTTTGGCGCGCGAGATAATGATTGCCGGCAATTTCAACCTGATCGAGGCTAGCCAGCGTCACTCGCGGCGAATAGAGGAAGAAATCGGCCGCTTCGTAGATCACAAAGCCGCCCGCGAGCGCGACGGCGGACACCAGCAGCGCCCGGCGGTAGAACGGCCAGGTGCGCTTGCCGAATTTGCGCTTGCGTACCTCCACCGGCTTCTGCCGGCGCAAATATCGCGGCTCTGCTTCGGCTACCAGTTCGTGCGATAAGGCTTCTTGTTCAGTTGCCATGCGCGTTTCTCGCCGCGGCGCCGCTTCGGCGCCACAATTTCACTTCCAGATCACCACTTCTTCTTCGAGCTTGACCCCGTACGTCTGCTCCACGCGATTCCGCACGGTTTCGATGAGAGAAAACATGTCGGCGGCCGTGGCCTTGCCCGCGTTGGTGAAAAAATTCGCGTGACGGTCACTCACTCGTGCGTCGCCAACACGAAAGCCCTTGAGTCCCAGTTCATCCAGCATCCTTCCGGCGCTTGCACCCGGAGGGTTTTTGAAAATGCATCCCGCGCTTTTCTGATTAAGCGGCTGACTGGCGCGCCGCTTTTCATTGCAGATACGAATCCCAGAAAGAATTTCGCTGAAGGGTTTGGAGGGGAGCTCCAGTTTCACCGCCAGCATAATATCATCGGGCGCAAAGGAAGTGTGACGATATTCAAAATGAATTTCATCGCCGCGGAGAGTCACAATCGAACGGGTCGCGGCGCGATAAAGCTCCACTTCGCGGACGAACGAGCCGATTTGAGTGCCGTAAGCGCCGGCGTTCATTCGGAGGGCGCCGCCGACGGTGCCGGGAACGCCAATCAGACCTTCCATGCCGCCCAAATCGTGTTTCGCGCAGAAGGTGACTGTGCGTCCAAGGTCGGCTGAGGCGTGTACGTAGGCAAAGTTTCCTTCCAGACGCACATCGGGATCAGGTTTCACCAAATGCAACACGACCCAGGGCAATTCGCCGTCGCGAACCAGAAGATTACTACCGCCGCCGAGGAATTTGTGCGGATAGCCGGCGCCATCGAGCAGGCGGACAAGTTCCGGCAGCGAAGAATGGCGCCTGATCAGCAGCAGATCCGTCGTACCGCCGATGCCGAGGGAAGTGCGCTCAGCAAGCGAGGCGCCGGGAACGCGCTCGATACCGAGTGCGGGCAGTGCGGAAAGGATTTTGGCGTCTTCGATTCTCAAATCAGTTCCCTCCCTACGCCGAAAAATCTAACTCGTGTATCCCGGCGTAACCCTTGCGAGGAGCAGAATTTCCATTTCTCCCAGCGCGCGGCCGACGTTTCCAGCGCCGATCGTCAGAATTGCGTCACCCGAACGCGCTTCCTTCAGCAAATACTCGATGCCGTCCTGCATGGAGCTGCGATAGACCACATGCTTGTGGCCCGCGTCGCGGATCGCCGCAACCAGCGATTCGGCGGTGATGCCGGGAATCGGCTGCTCGCTCGCCGCATAAATGTCCGTCATCACCAGAACGTCCGCGTGATTGAAGGCGCGGCAAAATTCTTCCCACAAATGCATGGTGCGCGTGAAGCGATGTGGTTGAAATAGTACGAGCAAGCGATTGAAGCGGCACAACCGTGCGGCTTCCAGTGTGGCGCGAATTTCCGCGGGGTGGTGGCCGTAGTCATCAATGAGCGTGATGCCGTTGATGACGCACTTCAGATCGAAACGCCGGCCGACGCCGGTAAATCCGGCAAGGCCCTCGCGAATCAAGTCCGCGGGGATATCGAGATAGAGACCGACGGCCGCGGCTGCCGCGGCGTTTCTGATGTTGTGCATTCCCGGAGGGGCCTGCAGGTGAAATATGCCCAGGTCTTCGCCCTTGTACGTGAGCCGGAAATCACTTTCGAGGCCGATGTGAACGATGTCCGAGATGACCAGATCGGCCTGACTGGAGGTGCCGTAGGAAATCACGGGCCGCGTGACGTTGGGCAGAATCGCCTGCACGTTGGGCTCATCGAGGCAGAGAATCGCCGCGCCATAGAACGGAACGCGGTTCACGAACTTTGTGAACGCGTCCTGAATATCTTCCAGCGATGAGTAGTGGTCGAGGTGCTCGCGATCAATCGTCGTGACCACGGCAACCACCGGGGCGAGCAGGAGGAAAGTCCGGTCGCTTTCATCAGCTTCGACGACCATGTACTCGCCCTTCCCGAGCCGCGCGGTGGTGCCCGCCTGATTCACTCGTCCACCAACCACAAATGTGGGATCGAGGTCGGCGGCGGCGAGAACGGCGGCGACCATGGAGGTGGTCGTTGTTTTGCCGTGCGCTCCGGCAACGGCGATGCCGTATTTCAGGCGCATCAACTCGGCAAGCATTTCAGCGCGGGGAATCACAGGAATTTTCAGCCGCAGCGCTTCCACCACTTCCGGATTATCGCGGCGGACAGCGGAGCTTGTGACGAGCACGTGCGCGCCGGAGACATTTTCGGCGCTGTGTCCCTCGAAAATTTTCGCGCCGAGATTCGCGAGGCGATCCGTGATGGCAGAAAGTTTGGAATCCGAACCGGAAACGTTGTAGCCGAGCGTGAGCAGCACCTCGGCGATGCCGCTCATGCCGATGCCGCCGATACCAACCATATGAATCCGCTTGAAATTATGAAATGTCACCATCATGGCCGTGTCACCTGTTCAATCAAATTGACAATTTCCTTTGTCGCGTCAGGCCGCGCGAATTTATGCGCCTTGCCTGCCAGCACAACCAATTCGTCGGGCCGCGCGAGCAAATTCATTATTTCTTCAGCAAGTCGCGCACCACTCAGAACATCCTCCGTAATCATGCGAGCGGCGCCATCGCGCGCCAGCGCCTCTGCGTTCCGTTGCTGGTGTGCATCCGCTGCGCCGGCAAAAGGAATGAAGATCGCCGCACGACCAACGGCGGCGATTTCCGCGATGGTCGTCTGCCCTGCGCGCGAAATGATCAGGTCCGCCCAAACCAGCCGCTGCGGCATATCGCGCAAGAATGGCTGCACGACACACGGCATTCCGGCATTTGCATAAGCGGTCCGCACCTCTTCGTATTCACGCTCGCCGGTCTGATGAACAATTTCGAGCTGATCGCGATGCGCCGCAAGATGCGGCAACGCCTCACGCGCGGCGCGATTGATCGGACGTGCACCCTGGCTGCCTCCGGTGATTAAAATGCGGAATGGCGGCTGCGGCCGCCGCGGCGCGGCAAACTGGAATTCTTCGCGCACGGGACAGCCCGTGGCGACCGCTTTCGGTCCCCAGGCACGGGCAGTTTCCTGGTATCCAGTGGCGATGCGCTTGGCAAAGCGCGCGAGCACGCGATTCGTGAATCCCGGCGCGGCGTTCGGTTCAAAAATAACAATCGGGATGCCCGCCATCGCCGCACGCAAAAGAACCGGGCCGGCGGCATAGCCTCCCATGCCGAAAGCAACAGCGAATTTGTGCCGTCGAAGAATGGCCGACGAATCCAGCATCGCGGGCCCAAGCATGGCCAGATGGCGCGCGAGCTTGATGCCGCCCGCGCCCTTCAATCCCGCCGAGCGAATCTTTTCCAGCGGAATGCCGACCTGGGGCACCAGCTTGTTCTCAAGTCCGCGTTCAGTTCCCACAAACACCGCTTCCCTCACTTCCCCTTTTTCATCCGCGCGGCGCAACCATTCCTTCGTCACGGCCAGGGCCGGAAAAACGTGCCCGCCTGTTCCTCCGCCCGCAACCAGGAGCTTCGTCACTTGCGAATCCTCTGTGCGAGCGCCACGCTCTAGTTCAAACGCCGCAACACGTTCTGGCTCGCGTCCTGACTAATATTCAGGAGCACGCCAGTGGCCAGCAACATCACCAGCAAACTCGAGCCGCCATAACTGACGAACGGCAGCGGAATGCCCTTGGTCGGCATCATGCCGAGAACCACGCAAAGATTGATGAGCGCCTGGCTGGCAACCATAGTTGTGATGCCGAGCGCAACGAGCCGGCCGAACATATCCATCGATTCCAGCGCGGCGCGCATACCGCGCCAGGCGTAGACGGCGAAAAGCGTCAGGACGATGGCTCCGCCGATGAAGCCGAGCTCTTCACACAACACGGCGAAAATGAAATCGGTGTGCGCTTCCGGCAAATAAAAAAGCTTCTGCTTGCTTTCCATCAAGCCCACGCCGGAAAATCCGCCGGAACCTACGGCGATGAGCGATTGAAGCAACTGGAATCCCTTGCCCTGCGGATCGAGGCTCGGATGCAGGAAGCTGATGATTCTCTGGAGGCGCCAGGGTACGAAAATCAGTAAATAGAGAACGTAGGGCGCGACAAGCGCGCCGGCCGCAAACAAGTACTTCATCGAAACGCCGGCAACGAACATCATCGCCAGCGCGATGAGAAAAATTTCGATCGCCGTGCCCAGGTCGGGCTGCTTTGCGATCAGCCCCACAATCACAATCACAGGGACGAGCGCGGGAATGATGGTGTTGCGCAAATCGTTGACGCTCGCAGGACTTTGCCGCAGGCGGCGATCCAGAAACCACGCCAGATAAGCGATCACCGCGAGCTTGGCGACCTCGGCTGGCTGCAGCCCGACCGGCCCGAAGGATATCCAGCGATGCGTATCGTGATGCTTATCGAGAAAAAACACAGCGATTAGCATCAGAACTACAGTTCCGATCCCGGCATACACAATCGCCTGCCTGCGGAAGACCCGGTAATCGACATTCATCAGAACGAGCATCCCGCCCGCGCCGAGGACGAGCCACGCCAACTGCCGGACGAGAAAATAATAGGCGTGCCCGTACTGCTCACGCGCCGTGACGGCCGAAGCGCTGAAGACCATGACGGCGCCGATCAGGCACAGCGCGACGGTGGAGAGAAAAAGCCAGCGGTCGGTTTGCAATCGGCGAAGCATGATTAGCTCGCTCTGGCGCGGTCGCGCGAGGCGAATTCCTCCTTCAGTTGGCGGACGCGCTGCTTGAAAACGCGGCCGCGGTGTTCGTAATTCTGAAATTGATCGAAACTTGCGCACGCCGGCGCCAGAAGAACAGTGTCACCGGGTTGAGCGAGTTCGGCGGCGCGGTTCAAAGCCCGTTCAATGGTGCCGACGGATTCAAACGGCACCGCGCCGGAAATCTGATTCGCAATTTTCTCGGCGGCGGCGCCGATTAGCAGTGCGTGCCGCGCGTGGCGCGAAAGCAAATCGCGCAGCAGCGTGAAATCGCCGCCCTTATCCTTCCCGCCGAGGATAACGAGCAAGTTTCCGGGGAACGCGTCCAGCGCTTTCAACGTGGCATCCACGTTCGTCGCCTTGGAATCGTTGTAATAGCTGACGCCGTTGATCTCCGCGACGAATTCCAGGCGATGCTCGACGGCCGTGAAGCTGCGCACCGCGGCCGCGATGGCTTGCGGAGCAATCCCCGCCAGATATGCTGCGCCGGCGGCGGCCATCACGTTTTCAAGATTGTGCTCACCGCGAAGACCAATGTCCGAGCGGCGAAGCAGAACCGATTCCGCGCCGTCGCGGCGGAAGATCAATTGGTCGTCGTCGGCTGCGCCACGCAAAAATACGCCAGCCGCCACGCGCTTTGTGCGGCTGAACCAATACACATGCGGCCGAGAAGGCGATAGCTGCGCGGCGCCGGAATCATCCGCATTCACAATCGCGGAATCCGCTTCGACTTGATTCTCGAAAATCCGCGCCTTGGCGCGCGCATAAGCCTCGAGCGATGGATGGCGATCCAGGTGATCCGGCGTGACGTTCAGCAGCAGGGAGATATCCGGCCGGAATTTTTCGATGAGCTCCAACTGAAAACTGCTGGCCTCGAGCACCGTGACCGTCGCGTCGCTGGTTTCCGATACGCGTGAGATGAGCGGCGTGCCGATGTTCCCGGCGATGATTGTCGGAACGCCGGCTCTTTCAAAAATATGTCCGATCAGCGAAGTCGTGGTCGTTTTGCCGTTCGAGCCGGTGATGGCGATCAGTCTGCCGCGCAAGAAGCGCCATGCCAGCTCGATTTCGCTCCAGATTGCGATCTTCGCAGCGCGAGCGGCTCCGAGTGCCGGATGATTTGCGGGCACGCCGGGGCTGGGGATGATCAAATCTTGCGCGAGAAATGTTTCCTCGCGATGACCGCCCAGTTCGAGCGTGCAGCCGGCGGAGCGCAATTTGGCGGCGGCTTCCGGGATTTCGGATTCGGCGCGGCTTTCCGTCGCGGTCACAACGGCACCGCGCGACGCGCAAAACAGCGCCGTCGCGATGCCTGTTCGCGCCAGCCCCACGATCAGGACGCGCTTGCCGTCGAGTTCAATTCCCGGTTTCATGGCTATCTCAATTTCAGCGTCGTCAACGCAAACAGCGCAAAAATCAGCGCAACAATCCAAAAACGCACAATCACTTTCGATTCACTCCAACCGCCAAGTTCAAAATGATGATGCAGCGGCGCCATACGGAAAATACGTTTGCCGGTGAGCCGGTAAGACGCGACTTGCAAAATCACCGAGACGGCTTCGAGAACGAAAATTCCGCCGACGAAAAACAGCAGCACTTCCTGCTTGATGATGACGGCGATCACTCCCATTGTGCCGCCGAGCGAAAGCGAGCCGACATCGCCCATGAAAACGTCGGCCGGATGCGCGTTGTACCAAAGGAAACCCATGGACGCGCCGACCAGCGCACCGCAGAAAACCGTCAGCTCTCCGGCGTGTGGAATGTATTGAATGTCCAGATAGCTCGCGAAGCGCACGTTGCTTGTCAAATAGGTGAGAATCGTCAGCGCGCCGGCGGCGATGATGGTGCAGCCAATGGCCAGCCCGTCCAGGCCGTCGGTGAGATTGACGGCATTTGATGAGCCGACGACGACCAGCACGATAAAAAGAAGAAACGGCAAAAAACCCAGCGGCCAAATGTAGGGACGCACAATCAGACTGTGCACGACAAGATCCGGATGAAAATTCTTGAAGAACGGCATCACGAGCTGCGTGGAATAAACGCCGCGGCTGAGCATGGCGAGAAATCCAACGCCGGCGCCAAGGCTAATCAGCACCTGGTAGATGAATTTTGAACGCGGCGAGAGGCCTTTGTTATTGCGCCGCACAACTTTCTCGTAATCATCCACAAATCCAACAACGGCGAAGGCGACCATTGACGCCATCGCGAGCAGAATGTATTCATTCTTCAGGTCCGCCCAGAGCAGAGTAGGCACAACCGTTGAAATCACAATCAGCACTCCGCCCATCGTCGGCGTTCCGGCCTTTGACTGGTGGCTCTTGGGTCCTTCTTCGCGAATGAACTGGCCGATTTGCAGCTCGCCGAGCCGGCGAATCAGCCATGGCCCTAGGACGAGTGAGATGAACAGCGCGGTCAGGCTCGCGTAAGCCGTGCGCACGGTGATGTAACGAAATACGTTCAGCGCCTTGAAATATGGCCTTAGCACGTCGTAGAAAAGGTAGTACAACATGTCAGTGGCGCTCCGAGCTTTCCGCCGCAACCGCGCTATCGCCGCGCAATGCGTGCTTCGCGCGAATGGCGTCAACGATGCGCTCCATGCGCACGCCGCGTGAGCCTTTCACGAGTAACAGGTCGCCCGGTTCAACCATCGCCGCGATGAATACCGCCGCTTGGCGCGAATCGGCGAAAAATTTCGCGCGTGAGACCGCAGCGCCGTTCGCGATTGCGGCTTTCACCAGCTCAGCCGCGTCGCCCTGCACGCCAAAAATCCAGTCCAGCTTCTTGGCTGCGGCGTAAGCTCCCGCATCAGAGTGCAACTGCGGCGATATCGCGCCGAGTTCGAGCATTTCTCCCCCGGCCAAAATCCTGCGGCGCGCGCCGGGCGTATTCGCCAGCAGATCAATCATGCTCGTCATAGCCGCGGGGCTGGAGTTGTAGCAATCGTTGATGACCGTGAACCCTTCCTCAAATCGCAAGATCTCGCCGCGCATCGATGCGGGCTGCAAACGCGGCAGCACTTCGGCCGCCTCGCGCGCGCCAATCCCCCATTGACTGGCCGCCGCAAGCGCCGCGAGCGCGTTCGCAACGTTGTGGCGGCCGGCGAGCGAAAGATTCAATCGCGCGCGGCCTTCCGGTGACGCCAGCGTAAACGTGCTACCGTCCGCACCGCGATCTTCAATCTGCTCCGCGCGAAAATCTGCCCGCGCGCCGACGCCAAACGTCACAACCCTGCCCGGCGCGACCTCCGCGAACCGCGCAACGCGCTCATCATCCGCGTTGAGCACCGCAATCGTTTCGCGACCCGGCAAATTTTCAATCAGCTCGCGCTCCGCCAGCGCGACTTCTTCCACGCTTTCAAAAAATTCCAGATGCTCGATCGCGACGCGCGTGATCACGCCGATTTGCGGCTCGGCGATTTGCGTCAATCGCGCGAGTTCACCGCGCCGCGACATCCCAAGTTCCACCACTGCGGCTTCGTGTTCCAGTTCGAGCTTTGCCAGCGTCAGCGGCAGACCATATTCGTTGTTCAGATTTCCTTCCGTCTTCAGTACGCGAAATTTCGCGGCCACAAGGGCCGCCAGGATCTCCTTGGTTGTCGTCTTGCCGACGGATCCAGCAACCGCCGCGACGCGCCCGCCCCATTCGCGCCGAATGGCCCGCGCGAGCAGCTGCAGTGCGGCCAGCGTTTCGGGCACGGCGAACAGTTTTGCTCTAATTTCCGGCTGATATTCGCCGATCCGTCCCGTAGCCACGACGGCTGCCGGCGCACCGGCCTCCAGCGCGGACGCAACAAAACCGTGTCCATCGTGACGCGGGCCGTGTATGGCGACAAACAGTTGTCCGGCAGCCACAGTGCGAGAATCAATCGAGACACCGGCCAGCCGGGCCAGGGGATTGAGGCCCGGCGGGGCTGGGCAGCCCAATGCGTGCGCCACTTGATTGATCGTCCACCGCATAGCGTCTCGAGAGGGCCGGGCTGCACGCTCGATTTAGCTCCCGCACACGAAAATGAAATCCCGGCGCGAGGCGGCCCCGGCCGGTTTCTGCCTAGCCGGCGCCGTACCCCCGTTCATGAAGCAAACGGCGCGCCACTTCCCTCTCGTCAAAATGGACCGGGCCTTCCTTCATCACCTGATAGGTTTCGTGACCCTTGCCGACCAGCAGCACTATGTCTCCGGGACGCGCTTCGTCAAACGCCATTGCGATGGCGCGTTCGCGGTCCGGTTCGACGCGATACGGAGTGCGCGTGCGCTGCACGCCAACGACGCAATCGTTGATGGTGCGCAACGGATCTTCCGAGCGCGGATTATCTACGGTCAGCACGACGAGATCGCTGGCGCGGCCGGCGGTTTCGCCCATCGCGGGACGTTTTGTGCGATCGCGATCGCCGCCGTTTCCGAAAAGCGTGATGATGCGGCCTTCGGGATGCAACTCACGCGCTGTGACCAGAAGTTTGCGGAGCGAATCGTCTGTGTGCGCGTAATCCACGATCACCAAAAATGGCTGGCCGCAATCGATTCGCTCAAATCGGCCGGGAACGGAGCGCAGCCACGCGATGCCTTTTTCAATCTGCTCCGGCGAAATTCCAGATGCCAGCGCCGTGCCGATGGCTGAAAGAATGTTGTAAACGTTGATGCGCCCGACGAGCGGCGAAACGACGTCAATCTTTCCCTGCGGCGTTTCCACCGTGAATTGCAGGCCGGAGAACGCCAGATCGAATTTTCGCGTGGTGATTTGCGCGCCGTTGGTCAGGCCATATGTCAGCGTGCGCGCGGCAATTCCGACGAGCTGTTTGCCATGCGGATCATCGCGATTGATCACGGCCACCGCGGGTTTGCCTGCGCCGGTGCCTTCAAAAAGGCGGCGCTTTGCGGCGAAATACTCTTCGATCGTCTTGTGATAATCGAGGTGATCGCTCGTGAGATTTGTGAATGTTGCAACGTCAAAGTGGCAGCCCCACAACCGATCCATCGAAAGTGCGTGCGAACTCACTTCCATCACCGCGGCAGCGGCGCGCGCATCGCGAAGCTCGGCAAAGAAGCGCTGCATTTCGTACGATTCCGGCGTGGTGTTGGTCGCGTGCACCTCACGAACCGGCGTGCGGTAGACGACGGTCCCGAAAAGTCCAGAGGTGATTCCCGCGGCATGCAAAATCGAATCCACCAGAAAGCTCGTGGTCGTCTTGCCGCTCGTGCCGGTGATGCCGATCATCTTCAGCGCGGTAGCCGGATGATGAAAGAAATTCGCGGACGCCAGAGACAGCGCCTTGCGCGATTCCGCGACTTGCACCCAGGTCACCGAACTGGGCACCACGCGCTTTTCCACCGGAACCGGAATTTTCCCCGTGAGCGCGCGCCATTCCGCAGTTGTCACTGCGCCATTCGCATCAAAAGTTGGCCGCGGCAGCTCGCTGACGATCACGCTCGCTCCGCGCGCAATCGCATCGAATACATACAAATTTCCGTCCGTGGTTTCGCCGCGCATGGCGAAAAACGCTAAGCCATTTGTCACGTGATTGCTCTGATACGCGACGGCGCTGATCTCTCGCCGAGCTTCGTCTTCGGCAAGCGGCTTCTTTAGTTCGATTCCGGCGAGCAACTCACTGAGTCTCATCGCGTTTGGCCGCGGCGGCATCCGCTCGGAATGGATTTCGCCGTGCGCTTCGGCATGCATCTTTACCGGCATAATCAGTTCATCTTTCTGGACTGAGATGGAGCTTCGGGCGCGCGTCCAAATTTCACGGTGACGTGGCTTCCGCGGCGCACCGTCGTTCCCGGCTCCGGATCTTCTTCAACTGCAACTCCAGTGCCAACGAGCACCGGCGAAATTCCCAGCTTCTCGCATTCCTGCGAAACCTCGCGCACCGTTTTCCCGGTCAGCGAAGGGACGATGACGCCATTGTCTGAATCGAAGGCCACGGTCGGAGCAGCCGCGCTGGCCGGCGTCTCGTGTGCGGGCGGCGCGACAACATCTTCCGACGTGTTCAGAGAAACGATTTGAGCAGGGTCGAAGTCGCTCGCGTCAGATTCCGCCGCAGGGTCATTTGGGTGATAGCTGGCGCGCCGCAAGCCGGGCCTGAGAGGCTCATCCTGTGGAACGCTCAGGTATGCCAGCACCTGCTCCGCCAGCCGCTTGAAAACCGGAGCGGCAACCTGTCCGCCTTCATGAAGCCCAACGGGCGAATCAAGTGTGACCAAGATCGTGACCGATGGATTGTTGATGGGCGCGAAGCCCACAAACGAAGCAATCACCTGTGTGGCAGAATAGCGCCCGGTTGCAGGGTCAGTCTTTTGCGCTGTACCTGTCTTGCCGGCGGCAGTGTAACCATCCAGCCGGCCGGCCGGACCAGTCCCGCCTTCCAGAATCACTCCTTCGAGCATCGAGCGCATCGTGGCGGCTGTGGTGGCTCTGATTACGCGCCGAGGCTCGGGCTGCGCCTCGGGGACGAAGGCTGAATCGTGCCGCATTCCCGCGACAACGTGCGGGCGCACCCACAGGCCGTCATTCGCGATGGCGTTCATCGCCGAAATCAGTTGAATCGCCGTGACGCCGACTTCCTGACCCATGGAAATCGAACCGGGTGAAATGGGCGTCCAATTTTCCAACCGGCGCAGGATTCCTTTGTTTTCTCCGGGCAGATCGATTCCGGTGGACTGCCCGAAACCGAAGTCGCGAATGTAGTCGTAAAGTTTGGGGGCGCCGAGCCGCAGACCAAGTTTGATGGCTCCAACGTCGCTGGACTTCGCAAGGATCTGCGCCACGGTCAGGTCACCGAAGGGCTTGTGATCGCGAATGCGATGCCCGGCGATATAGATTGCGCCGTTCTGGCAATCAATCACTTCATTCGGATTCGTCAGTCCTTCTTCAATTGCCGCGGCCACCGTCACAATCTTGAAAACCGAACCCGGCTCATACAGCGCCGCCACGGCTCGATTCATTCGCGCGTCCGGCGGAGCGTCACCCCGTGCGTTGGGATTAAACGTCGGGACGTTCGCCATCGCCAGAATTTCGCCCGTGGACGTATTTTCTACGATCACGGTTCCGGCGATGGCATGCGTATCGCGAATGGCCTGCATCAATTCTTTTTCAGCGAGGTACTGAACGGTCTGGTCGAGCGTGAGGACTACATTCGAGCCGGATTCCGCGCCCTCCTCTGAACTATCAAACCAGTGCTTGTGCGCATCGGCCAAAACCATGATGCGGCCCGGCCGGCCGCGAATTTGCGAATCGAGCGAGTATTCAATTCCCCCCAAACCTTTTTCGTCGATATCCACGTAGCCGAGCACATGTGCGGCGAGCTGCTGCTTCGGATAGAAACGCTCGCGCTCTTTCATCATGTAGATGCCCTTCAGATTCATGTCGGCGATGCGCTCTGCTTTTTCCGCCGGCAGTTTGCGCTGAATCCAGGCAAAAGAATTGGAACTTGCCAATCGCGATGCGATCTCATCCGGTGAAACATCCAGCACCCCGGCGAGCAACCGCGAGACCATGTCTGGATCGGAAATTTCCGATGGGATCGCGTAGCAGGAATCCACGGAGATGCTCATCGCCAGCTCGTGGAGGTTCCGGTCGTACACAACTCCACGGTGAGGACTTACCTCTACGATGCGTTGTTGCTGGCGTTCGGCGCGATTCAAGTAATCGCCGTAACAAAATAATTGCAGGTATGCGAGACGACCGAGAGCGGAACCCATCCAGACAAGCACGAGTGCGGCGACAACTAAAACCCGGGCGCGGGGACTACGCCAGTCCATTGAGATTGGAGACTCCAGCTACAAGGTGAAGCCCTCATACGAGACCTGCCGCTGCGCTGAGCGGCGCGATACACGGTCGGGACGAGGATTCTTATTGGACAGGAGCGGAATCTCTCCGCGCCTGCGCGACAACGGCGCCGGCCGGTCCCTGCGTCGGAGCCAACTGCCCGGGCACGGGCGCCGTCAGGCCCAATTGGCCGCGGGCGATGGCGTCAATCCGCATCGGCGAGCGCAGCCCGGCGGCTTCCAGCCGCAGTTGCTGATTCAGCTCGACCGCCTGCGCTTGCGCGGACTTTAGTTCTTCCAGCCGGTAGCTCATCTGAATCGCTTGAAAATGCTGCCAGGCGTACAGGAGCACGACGGCCGCGAGCAAGGCGCTCAATCCCACAAATCGCACGCAGGCGCGCAATCGCTGTGGCGCCATCGCACGCACCACACGGGAATTATCAATTCGCTTTACGGTAAAAAATTCCGTCACTGTGCGCCTGCCAGTTTCTCCGCGGCGCGCAGCTTTACGCTTCGCGCGCGATGGTTACGACGAATTTCCGCGGCCGATGCCTGCACCGCTTTTTTGGTGAGGATGCGCAGGACGCCGGCGGCCGCTTGATCGCGGAAAGAATGCTTCACGCGACGATCTTCCAGAGAGTGGTAGCTGAGGACGACGAGGCGTGCTTCTGAATTTAATGTGGCGGGAGCCCGCAAAAGAAACTGCTCGAGTGCCTCCAGCTCTCGATTCACCGCTATCCGCAGCGCCAGAAACGTTTTTGTCGCGGGATGCAGTTTCTGCCTTCCCCCATAGTGCCGGGCCCCTGCCACAACCTTTGCCAGATGTTCGGTCGACCGTATGGGCCGCGCCCGGACAATTGCTCTGGCGATTCTTCGTGAGTCGCGCTCTTCACCAAAGTTGTAGAGCGCATCGGCCAGGTCTCGTTCGTCCCAGCCATTCACAATTTCTTCGGCGGTCAGCGATTCGACGTCCACGCCGCTCGGATTCATGCGCATGTCCAGCGGCCCGGCGGCGCGAAAGGAAAATCCGCGCTCGGCCTGATCCAGCTGCATGCTCGAAACTCCCAGATCCGCCAGCACGCCGTCGGCGGGCGGCAGGTTCAAGCTCTTCGCTACCTGGTCGATCCGCTCGAAATTGGCTTGCACCAGCGTCACGTTCTTCTCGAATCCCTTCAACCGTTCGCGCGCGATTTCCAGCGCCTGCGCGTCACGGTCCATCCCCACCAGCATTCCCGTCGTCAGACGCGCGGCGATCTCTACTGCGTGTCCACCGAGTCCCACGGTCGCGTCGATATAAGTTCCCGTCGGCCGAATTCGCAGCCAGTGCAGAACTTCTTCGACCAAGACCGGCGTATGCGCCGCGTCCAAAACTTAAATGCCCAAGTCGTCCAGATTCTTTTCGTCGTCCGGAGTAATTGGCCCCTTGTTCAGCTGCTCCATGAACCTGGCGTGATTCCAGACTTCCAGATACGTCAGACTTCCGAGCACATCCACGTCGCCCTTCATCTGTGCCGCTTCGCGCAAAACCGGCGGAATCAGCACTCTTCCCTGCCCGTCCAGTTCCACCACTTGGCCGTAATAATTCGTCCGCATGAGGAACTTCTGCTTGGTCCGGTTGTGAGAAGAGAGCTTTGCCAGCTTCTGCTCAATCTCGTCCCAAACCTTCATCGGATAGATGCGCACGTGTTCACCGTTTGTACTCGTGACGTAGAACAGGTTGCCGGATTCCTTGAGTGAGGTCATAAAGATAGCGGGTACCTTCACACGCCCCTTTTCGTCGACCTTGGCCGGAGAATTTCCCCGTAACATGATGAAACCCACTCAAAGTTGATTGAAAACCCACCAAGTTCACCACCACAGAACACTAATCACCACTTTTTACCACTTAGTGCCCCCGATTGTAGTCAGGCGCGCATTCTTGTCAAGGAGAATCCGCCGTGTTCTGAAGAATTTTCAAGCCTGCTGTGGATATTTGGAACAGGTGCGTGTGTTTTGAGCAAAACCACAACGCGTAGTGGTATGGATCACTCCCCTACACAAGGGTAGGTAGTCGATTCCACACATAAGCGAAGTTTGTGTCGAATCAGTAATGAAAAATCTTGAGAAATTTTGCCGGCTGGCTCTTCTTTTCGAGCTTCGCAGCTCCGGTTTTTCCAGTTCCGCAGCTTTCCAACTCCTAAAATTGAAGACCGGCGGCGCTGATATGACTGTTCGCTTCGCTGGCTGGTGGAAGGTTTTCGTTCGGGTGTATAAACTTTCGAGTCTTCTCGGAGGGCCCAACAAATGAGGACGACGCAGCAAGGGTTGTGGAATCGGCGCAGCGTGTTGCTGACCGCGGCAGGGTTCGCGGCGCTGGCTGCGCTTCTGCTCGCAGGCGCGGTGGCGGCGATGGCGCAGTCGCAAGCCAAAACACCTGCTGAACCGGGTGCGGCGGCGCCGGCCGGATTTGAATTCGACGTCGCTTCAATTAAGCCGACCGCGCCGGGCAGCAATGGCGGCGGGCTGGCTTGGTTGGGTGATGATACCTTCCGTGTCCGCGGTTTCACGCTAGCGTCGATCATCCAATCAGTTTACGGATTCTGGGGACTTCCGAAGAGCATGGTTTCCGGCGGACCCGCATGGATCGACGCGGATCGGTTTGACATCATGGCCAAACTCGACGCGTCCGTGGCGGATAGACTGAAGAAGCTCTCCGCAGATGAACGAGAACATATTCAATCGCAAATGGTGCAGGTGCTGCTGGCCGACCGCTTCAAATTGGTGGTCCACCACGAAGCAAGAGAGCTTCCCCTCTATAACCTGATCGTTGCGAAGGGCGGCCCTAAGCTCAAAGAGGCAAAACCCGGCGACACTTACGAGAACGCATTCGCCTACGCGAAAAACTTCGCCGGCGGCGACACCCCGGCCGGAAAAATCTTTCTGGTGATGGATATGGGCCCGGGAGGAAGTCCGGTTCAATCGATTTATGGATTCGCGATTTCGACTGCCGGGATTTCGCGGCAATTGACCTTTTCCGCGGCACAGACGGTGCAGGACAAAACGGGACTCACAGGCAGCTACGACTTTGTGCTCAAGTTTGCGATGCACCCGCCGTCCCAAAACTCCATGGCGAACGGAACCGAAGGGCAGTCAGCTCCAGCAGCGTCCGATCCAGCGGGCGTGCCGGATCTTTTCGCTGCGATTCAGCAGCAACTTGGATTGAAACTAGAAGCAGGCAAGGGGCCCGTGGAAATCGTCGTGATCGATCACGCTGAAAAACCCAGCGCAAATTAGCAACGATAGAAAAACAGCGAGGAAGAGAAACCCCTTGGAGCCCAAGGGACCCGGGGCTACATTCCCGGCGGGGGCTCGGGGACATCGCCGATCCGCAGCCGGCTTAGATACGGCATCATCTGGCGCTCTTCAGGCGTGAGTCCTTTCATAAAGCCGGGCTGAGCCATCCTGGCGGCGCGCTCTTCGTCATTCAGGCCGTTCAACTGGCGCAGATGCCGCAACACCGCCTGTCGCCGGTTCTGTGGCAGATTCCTAAATTTGGGCAACAATTCCTGCCGGACATAGCGGCGCTCGTCGGGCGTCATGGATTCAAGCGCCTTCGCCTGCTCGCGCATCCTCATGCGCTGTTCCGGCGTGCGACTGTTCCAGTCCGCCAAATTCTGGCGGATTCTCGCCTGCTGATCCGGGCTCATCTGCTGGAATCGCTGGTTGTTCGCGAGAAATCGTTCCTGCTGTTCCGGAGACATTTCTCGTAAATTCTCGATGAACTTCGGCGGTAATCCTTTCAGCTGACCGGATCCAGATGCGTCACTCTGCTTGTCTTTGCTCGCAGTCAAATCTGAACTTGAGTTTGAGTTTGTAGCCTGCGGCGCCTTTGGATT
>Ga0335078_10002290_pt1 | contig 29055 bp, 16 predicted proteins | sample Lox_Sample_32_FD_206711 | JGI IMG/M metagenome (GOLD analysis project Ga0335078, IMG submission 206711) | Soil microbial communities from Loxahatchee National Wildlife Refuge, Florida, United States - Lox_Sample_3.2 | ecosystem: Environmental > Terrestrial > Soil > Wetlands | place: USA...
CGCACCGTCGCCTGGTCGAGCGCAGGCGGCGGGGAGATACGCCTGGCGTGCGAAATCCGTTGGAGACCGCGGGAAGAAGAATCCGGCGTGCCCGATTTTGTGCGGCAAATCTCGCAACGCCCCGATATCGTGGAATATCGATGGCGGGAAGTGTTGCGAAGGGCGAAATGAGTGCGAAAGGGAGCGGCGCCTTTTACAGCGAGCGCCCGCGGAGCCGCCGCAAAGCCACGCGGGCCGCGAAATATCCGCACATTCCGTGGACACCCGCGCCGGGCGGAGTGGCCGCGGAGCAAATCAGTACGCGCCTGTCCGGCGTCCTACAGGCTCGAATCGTAGGCCTTGCGAATAATTGGCGCCAATTGTTGGATCCCCCACAAAAGTCGCCGCCCACCAGGTTCGAGTTATGACGCTCGAGATCCACCGGGCCGAGAACCGAGCGCGCCAGGATTCGATTCCGAAACCCGGGAGCGAACCGCTCGATCTGGCGCTCGATGCGGTCCGTCATGTTCTCGGCCGCTCCGTTCGGCAGGTGACAGTAGGCCCATGCGGTGTGCTTGCCGGCGGGGGCGCGCGAAGGGTCGAACAGCGTGTGTTGGGCGACAATGACGAATGGCTGTTCCGGGCATTGCCCCGCCTGTACCGCGTTTTCGCACGCGGCGATTTCCCCGGCCGCGCCACCCACGTGCACGGTGCCGGCGCGCCGGCATTCCGGCGCCGCCCAAGGTATCGCCGAGTCCATCGCCCAGTCCAGTTTGAAGGCCGCGGGACCGTAGCGGAAGCTTTCGAGCTGGCGCCGGTACGAGGCGGGAAAACGCCGGCCCCCGATGCGCGCGAGTTCGCGGGGAGACACGTCGCAAAGCACGATTCGGCAGCGGGGCAAGCCGTCCAGGGAATCCACCCGCATGGCTGTCTGGAAAGTCGCCCCCATGCTGCGTAGATAGGAAGCAAGGGCGTTCGCGATTCGGCCCGCCCCGCCGCGAGGAAATGGCCAGCCGACGGCATGCGCGGCGGCAGCGAGAATCAAGCCGAAGCCCGCACTGAACGCCTCGTCCGGACGCAAATTGGAATGCGCGGCCAGGCCCGCCACGAGCGCCCGAGCCGCGGCGCCGCGGAATTGCGAATCCAAAACCGCCCGCGATGAGCGCACGCAGGAAAACCCGAATCGCACCAGCCCGGCGATATTCCGAGGGAAGTGGAACCGCGCTCCGGCGATCATCTCCCAATTCCCGACGGCCGGATCGAGCAGCCGGTAATAACTGTTGGAGTCCGCCGCGAGTGCACCTGCCGTCGCGGCCAGGGAGCGGTCCAGCACGACGGCGCGGCCGCCATCCAGCGGATGCGCGAGCGGAGCGTCCGGGTGGACCCATTCGAGACCATGTTGCCGGAGGGGCATGCCGAGAAATGCCGGCGAGGAGACCGCCAGTGGATGAATCGCGGAGCAGAGATCGTGGAGGAATCCGGGCAAGGTGAGCTCGGCTGTCGCCGCGCCGCCGCCGAGCTCGCTGGAAGCCTCCAGAATCAGCACCGAAAAGCCCGCGTTCGCGATGGTGGCGGCGGCAGCCAGGCCGTTGGGGCCCGAACCGACGACGATGGCATCCCAGGTTTCAGACACTCAGTTCCATACTAGCTGCTGCGCGACGTGCCGCTCGGCGGCCCGGAGCTCGAAACGGGAACGTCAAGGCCCCGCGCGCTCAACTATCATCAAGCTATGGCTTCGAATCACAAGGTGCTCCGCCGCGACGTTCTCACGGCGGCCGGCACGGCATTCACCACTTCCCTGTTCACTGGACGAGTGAAGGGCGCGAACGATCGCATTGCTTTCGGCTTCATCGGAGTCGGCACCATGGGAACGGACAATCTGGAATATGCCATGCAGATTCCCGAGTTGCAGCCGGCCGTGGTGTGCGACGTCTATCGCCCGCATCGCGACCGAGCCGTCACCGCCGCGGATAAAGCCGGCTTCCAGGTAAAAGCGGTGGCGGATTTCCGTGAGATCCTGGCCGACCGCTCCATTGACGCCGTCTGCATCTCCACGCCCGACCACTGGCATGCCTACATGACCGTGGAAGCGTGCAAGGCCGGCAAGGACGTCTACGTGGAAAAACCAGCCTCCAAGGGGGTGGACGAGGGTCTCAAGATGGTCGAGGCGGCGCGGAAGTACAATCGCGTGGTGCAGGCGGGCACCATGCAGCGCTCCGGGGGTAACTTCCGGAAGGCCGCGGAACTGGTGGCGTCGGGGATGCTCGGCGAGATCACTTTCTGTCACACCTTTCAAGCGGAAATGACGGCGCGCGCGCGCTTTGGAGACATGGCCGACGCGCCCGTGCCCGATGGACTCGATTGGGATATGTGGCTCGGCCCCGCCCCCGCCGTGCCCTTCAATCCGAACCGGTGGGGAGGGCGTTTTATGTATCCCACGTTCCGCTATTTCTGGGACTATGCCGGCGGCGCGATGACCGATTGGGGCGTGCACCTCATCGATCCCCTGCATCAGTGCTTCGGCGAGACGATGCCGAAATCGGTGGCGGCGCTGGGCGAGAAATTCTACGTGACCGACAACTGCGACACACCCGACACCATGCACGCCACCTTCGAATATCCGAAATTCCTGGTGACCTATGAGAGCCGCACGTGCAATTCCCTGCCCCTGTTCGGTCTCAACCAGGGAGTCGGCACATCCATCCACGGCACCGATGGAACGTTGTTCGTCAACCGCCGCGGTGTGTGGATAATTCCCAATCCGGGCTCGAAACTCCAGGGCGCGACTTGGGAAAACATCCCCGACATGATGCCCATGAACCTGCCGCACTGGAAGAACTTCGTGGAGTGCATCCGCACGCGGCAGAAACCCACCAGCGATATCGAGACCTGCGTGCGCTCTTCCGCCGTATGCCAGTTGGCCAACGTTGCGATGCGCTCCAAGACACGCCTGGAGTGGGACGAAAAGAACTGGACCGCGCCTCAGGAAGCGGCCAAGCCGTTTTTGCGAACCGCATACCGCAGCCCCTGGAAACTGGAAGTCTAATGACCGCATCGAAGGCTTTCCGTGGGGCGGACTTCCAGGTGCGCGGCCGCCCCTCCGGGCGGCCTTCAAACACGCGGGACGAGGGCGTCCCGCGCAGGCCAGGGGGCCTGCCCTACTAGGATGTCGAAAGCAGTGCGCGCGCGCAAACCACCGCGCGCCGAGAACAAACCGCCCGCTCCGCCTGCCGCGGCGACCCGCACCGTCTGGATTTACGCGCTGCTTTTCGCCGCGACCATCGCGGTGTACGCGCGTACCGTGTCCTTCGATTTCGTCAATTTCGACGACCCCGACTACGTAACCGCTAACCCGCACGTGCGCGGCGGATTCACGGCGCAGAATATCGCCTGGGCCTTCACCTCGGGGGATGCGGCGAACTGGTTTCCGCTCACGCGCCTTTCGCACATGCTCGATTACCGGCTGTTTGGCGCTGCGAGCGGCGGGCATCATCTCATGAACGTGTGGCTGCACGCCATTGCCGTGCTGCTGCTCTTCGCCTTTCTGAACCGCGCCACCGGCAGGCAGTGGCTGAGCGCGTGGGTGGCTGCGATTTTCGCTCTGCACCCGCTGCACGTCGAGTCGGTGGCATGGATCGCGGAGCGGAAGGACGTGCTCAGCACCGCGTTCGCCATGCTGGCGCTATGGGGCTATGTGCGCTGGACGCAACGGCCTTCGCGATCGCGCTACCTGCTGACCGCCGCGGCATTCGGGCTGGGGCTGATGGCCAAACCCATGCTCGTCACCTTGCCGGCCATCTTTCTGCTGCTTGACACGTGGCCTCTCGGCCGCGGTCCGCGATGGCGCGAGAAGATTCCGTTCTTCGCGATGTCCGCGGCTTCCGCCGTGGTCACGTTCCTGGTGCAGCAAGCCGGCGGAGCGGTGAGAACGTCCGAACAGTTTCCGCTGCTGCTGCGCGCGGAGAACGCCGCCGTCTCCACGGCGATCTACATCTGGAAATGGTTCTGGCCGGCGGGGCTGGCGGTGTTTTATCCTTACCCGGCGGAAATTCCGCGGTGGCAGGCGGCCGCGGCCGCGCTGGGGATCGTGGCCATTGCGGCAATCGCGCTGCGCGCCCGCCGGCGGCGCCCCTATCTGGCCACCGGATGGTTCTGGTACCTGATCATGCTGGCGCCCGTCGCCGGCCTGGTGCAAGTGGGAGCGCAGGCACGCGCCGATCGCTACACCTACATGCCGAGCATCGGGCTCTCCATCGTGCTGGCGTGGGGCGCGGCGGAACTGCTCGCCCGTATGCCGCAAGCCAGGCCGGCGGTCGCCGCTGTCGCTGCCGCCTGCTGCGCGGCAGCCGCCGCGGCAACGTGGGTGCAACTCGGATATTGGCGCGACAGCCGTGCGCTTTTCCAGCATGCTGTGGATGTGACTGCCGATAATTACCTCGCCCATCACAATCTCGGCGTGGCCCTTGCCGCGTTGCCGGATGGCGCGAACCAGGCGGTGGCCGAATACCGGGAGGCCTTGCGAATCAAGCCTGATTCCGCCCGCGCCCACAGCGATCTGGGCAGCGCCTATGCCAACCTGGGCCGGCTGTCCGATGCCGTATCCGAGTTCCGCGCGGCTATTGCCATCGATCCCGGTCCAGCCATTCCTCACAACAATCTCGCGAATGCGTACCGCCAACTCGGCCAGTGGAACGAAGCCATTTCCGAGTACCAAACCGCGCTCCGGCTCGACTCTGCCTACGCCGAGGCCCGCAACGGACTTGCCGAGGCCGAATACAGCCTCGGGCTCGAATTCGCCAAGGCCGGCCGGCGGTTGGAGGCGATGGCGCACCTGGAAGCCGCTCTCCGCTCCCGGCCCGATTATCCCGAGGCGCATAACAATTTAGGCGTGGTCCTTTCGCAAGACCCTGCCCGCCTCAATGAGGCGATCGCCCATTTCGATGCCGCCATCCGCATCGACCCTAATTACGCGGACGCGCACGTCAATCTAGGAGTGGCGTTAGCGCAAGTGCCGGGCCGCATCCCCGACGCCATCGCGCAATTGGAAGCCGCCGACCGCATCCAACCCGACGCGGAAATACACCAAATGGTGGAGAAACTGAGATCGGAAGTACATTGAGGCCGGGCCGCGGCTCCCGGTTTCCGTATATCGGAGGGAAAACTCTCCCATAATGTGAATTCCGCGTCTACTCGAGCTTTATCGTTATCGTTAACGTAAATCTTATCGTGAATTCCCTTCTCAGCCCGATGCAAGGGGTATATTCTATTCGGAGGAAACACCTCGTCAGTGTGGAGCAACATCTCGCAAGAGACCGTTGCAGCATTTCGGATCTCGCTGTGGAAAAGGAGTTATCGACCATGTTTCGTCTTTTTTCGAATGCCATTCGAACCCTCAGCACCAAAAACGGGACGCGCCTTGTCGCTGCCGCTTTCGCGGTTCTTTTGTTGTTGGCCTGGACAATCACGCCGGGTTGGTCGCAAGTGGTGAGCGCCAAATTGGTCGGCACGGTGACCGATGCCACCGGCGCCGTCGTGCCGAACGCCAGCCTCACCATCCGGGAAACTCAGACCGGCGTCTCTCACAACGCGCAGAGCAACGAAAGCGGGAACTGGATTTTGTCCAACCTTCCTCCCGGGGTGTACGAGGTCGACGTGGAGGCCAAAGGTTTCAAGAAAGAGGTCCGCAAGGACATCAACCTGTTGGTGGACACCACCACCCGCGTCGACGTGCAGCTTCAACCGGGCAGCGTAACCGACACCGTGGAAGTGACGGGCGCTCCTCCGCTGCTGCAGACCGATACCGCATCGACCGGCGAAAAGATCGAGCGTGAGGTGCTCGCCAATGTGCCCCTCATCAGCTCCAACCGGAATTATCAAAGCCTGCTGAACCTGGCGCCGGGAGTCGCTCCGGTAACCGAGCAGCACTCGCAGTTCTTCAACGCATCCAGCTCGCTGCAGACGGAAGTGAACGGGCAGATGCGCCAGGGAAACAATTTCATGATCGACGGCACCGACGACAACGAGCGCACCGGCCTGCTACAGATCTACATCCCGCCCATCGAAGCGATTCAGACTGTTGACGTTTCCCTTACCAACCACGACCCGGAGCTGGGGCGCGCATCGGGCGGCGTGATGAACGTGGTGATCAAGTCCGGCACCAACGACCTGCATGGCGCCGCATATTGGTTCCTCCAGAACAGCGACTTCAATGCGCGCGCGTTCTTTAATCCCTCGGTCGGGCATCTCGCCTACAATTACGTGGGCGGGAACCTGGGCGGCCCCATCAGGAAGAACAAAATTTTCATCTTCGGCGACTACCTGAAGGTGATGGATCACGAAGCCAACACCAACAATGTGGAGATCCCGCCGAATCCGTGGCGCACCGGCGACTTCAGCAGCGTCACCAACAGCGTGCTCTACGATCCGAACTCGGGCAATCCGGTCGATGGCACGGGCCGCACGCCGTTCGTCGGCAATGTCATCCCGCCCAATGAAATCAACACGATCTCAACGAAGATCCTGGGCTACATTCCCTCCACCAACGAGTCGTTCAACATCAACAAGCTGAGCAACAACTACTTCGCGCTGCTGCCCTACACCAAAACCACCGACTCCTTCGATGTAAAGGTGGACGACAATATCACCGACGCCGATCGCCTGAGCGGACGCTTCAGTTATTCCAAGCCGGTGATCTACCAGGCTCCATTATTCGGCATTGCCGGCGGCGATGGTCCCGGCGGCGCGTTCATGGGTACCGGTCTGCAACGGACGTATAGCGGCGGTTTGAACTACGACCGGATCTTCAGCCCCACTTTTGTGGCCAACATTCGAGTGGGGGTCTCCTACTACAACAACGTCGCCCAACCGTCGGATTATGGCCAGAACGATTCTCAAGCCCTCGGCGTTCCGGGGGTCAACATCAGCCCCTTCACCAGCGGCTTCCTGAGCACCCAGTTAGGCGATGGCATCTCCCAGCCGATGACGGGGTATTCGGCCAGCTTGCCGTGGGTACGGTCGGAAGCCAACGTCGACATCGTCAACACCTGGACCAAGACGATGCGCAATCACACCTTCAAGTGGGGTGTCGACTTCAAACGCGTTCGCGACAATCTGCTTCAGGATCAGACCTACGGCGCGCGCGGTATCTACTATTTCGGCAACGAACAGACCGATCTGTGCGTACCGGCAAAAACCAATTCGAGCGGCGCGGTGACCGCCTGCAACCCCCCTTCGAACGCTCCGCTGGGCGTTTGGGATGACGTGGCGGCGTTCCTTCTGGACGCGCCTTACGCTCTGGGCCGCGACGTCAACACGTATTTCCCCGGCTTGCGCGCCTCGGAGTTCTTCGCCTTCGGCGGCGACACCTGGCAGGTGAGCCCGAAACTTACGGTGGACATCGGTCTGCGCTGGGAGTTCTATCCGCCGGCGACCCCGCCGTTCCCCGGGCTGTTCTCCAATTACGATCCCAGCACCAACAACCTGGTGGTCGCAGGCGTCGGCAGCAATCCGTCCAACCTGGGCATGAAGACGCGCTACAACTACTTCGCGCCCCGCGTCGGCCTGGCATATCGTTTGACGGACAAGACCGTCATCCGCGCCGGGTTCGGCACCAGCTACACGCCGTTCCCGGACAACACTTACGCCTACAACTATCCCGAGCGTTCCAACAACTATTACACCAACGTAGGCGATGGCTACGCCTTGGCGTATCTGCCCAACGGCCAACCGGCCACCTTCCAGCAGGGATTTCCCTTGCCGGTGCCCGTGGCTGTCCCCTCCAACGGCATTCTCCCCGCCACCGGTTCGCTGATCAGCCAGAGCATGTTCACCATCAACAAGAACTTCAAGAACCCGTACACCGAGGCGTGGAATATCGCGGTACAGCGATCGCTGCCTCTCAAGCTGGTGCTCGACGTGGCGTATGTCGGCATTCACGGGGTGGACATTCCCGGCCAGTTCAACCTCAACACCACATTGAGTCCTTCGCTATTGGGCTTGGGAACGGCCAGCCAGCCGCTCTACATCGCTTACGGCAAGACCGCCGGCGATACCCTGTTCTGGCCCGGATTCTCCTCCAGCTACAATGCCCTCCAGGTCAAACTGGACCGCCACATGGCCGGCTTCAACATCACCACGGCGTTCAATTATGGCAAGGGCATGAACTTCGAGAACGACGACGACGGCGGGTACGACTGGTATGTCGGTTTCCAACGCAACTACGCGCGCACGGATTTCGACCGCACCCTCAGCTACGTGCAGAGCTTCGTCTATCAAACGCCGTTTGGAGTGGGAGAGAAATGGCTCAATCACGGTCCCGCGGCAGTCATTCTGGGCAACTGGCAGCTTTCGGGCGTCCTGAGCTTGATGACGGGGACTCCCATCGGCACGGTGGGCGCCAGCGGCAGTTCGCTGAATACACCGGGCGAAACCCAGACCGCCAACCAGGTAGCTCCGTTACAGATCCTCCACGGCATCAATGTCGGCAATCCCTGGTTCAGCACGTCCAGCTTCACTCAGCCGACGGGAGCGGGAGTATTCGGTAGCACCGGCCGCAATATCTTCACCGGTCCCGGACTCTTCATCCTGAATCTCTCGCTGTCCAAGAATTTCCGCATCAGCGAGCGCTTCAACGCGGAGTTCCGCGCCGAAACGTTTAACTTCACCAACACGCCGGAGTTCAGCAATCCGAACACTTCGATCACCAGCTCTTCCTACGGCTATGTGACCGGCACCATCGGCAGCGGCACCGGCGTCAACGGCACCGGCGGCGGACGCGCGCTGCAGTTGGGCTTGAAGGTTTCGTTCTAAACTCGCGGTACGAGGTGATCGGCAGGGGCCGGATCGGCGAGATTCGGCCCCGGTTTCTTTGCGGAGCGTTTATCGGGACGGAAGCCGGCGGATCACCGCTCCCATTTCCTCCGGCGTAGCGCGCGTGTAATCCGCCGGCGAAGTGGCACGGGCGGGAGTGGAAGCGCGCGAACCGCTCCGCGCGGCGCGCGGCTTCTCCACGGCGGGCGGCACCTCTACTTCGTAGTCGTATACTCCCCGCCGGCGTTCGGCTTCATTCGGCGGAATCACCACGCGCACGGACAGAATCGTGCAGCCTTCTACCTTTTCGCCTATTTGATGAAGGAATCGGGAACGGACGGTTTTCGTCAACATTGAGGGTCGGGCGCTCCGAGGCCCACAGACGAGTGTAACATCTCTCGCCAGCGCCGCGCGCGGCCTTCCAATGGCCGGGGCAAGCTCCGATTCAACAAAACGTCATCTAATTCCGATATAATAATCCACTAAGTTAGCCCAATCCCGGAGGACTCATGAATTACCTTCCGATGAACAGCCTGGGCGCGCGCGAAGTATCGCCCAAGGTCATTCAGTTTGGAATCTTTCTGCCTGGAATCGACCCGGCGGCCGGGTACTCCGTTGCCGTCAAAATCATTCACGAGACCGACCAATACCTGCAAGCCGCCCAACCCGCGCTCGTCGCACAAACGCATTCCGCCGACGCGACCTACGGCGACTACTGGTCCGGCCAGATCGACCTCAACACCGCGCCGCCGCCGCCCGGGTCCTCTTCCTTCGGCCAACCCGGGCGCTACGTTTACCGCTACCTCGTCACCAGCCCCACGCTCGGGCCAATCGATTTCATCATCGATCCCTTTTCGCGCGAAGTGGGCGTGGGACGCCTGTCGGCGATCACCGTCGGCGCCACACCGTACACGTTCTCCGCCAACGAGACACGGTGGAAAACGCCGCCCCTCAAGAGCGCCGTCATCTACGAGTTGATGATCAGCGAGTTCCGCGACGATCTCGGCCGCACCATTCTCCAGTTGCCCTACATCGCGGACCTCGGAATCAACTGCATCGAAGTAATGCCCGTCACCAATGTGCTCGACACCATCGATTGGGGCTACGACCCCATCGGCCATTTCTGCGTCGCCGAGCGCTTTGGCCGAACGGCCGATTTCCAGCGCTTCGTCGATATCGCCCATCAGAACGGCATCGCCGTGATCGTCGATTCCGTCTATGGCCACACCGGCGGCGATTTCGCTTATACGCAGCTATACAGTACGCTCGGCATTCCCAACCCGTTCAACGGCGGGACGGGCTCGTTCGGCACGCTCAGCGATTTCACCAAGCGGCTCACGCAGGATTACTATTACTCGGTGAATCAATACTGGCTCGATACTTTTCACATAGACGGATTCCGCTTCGACGACGCACCCGAATACTGGGACGGACCCACCGGAGCAGGTTATGCCAACCTGGTCTATACCACTTACCAGTACATCCGGTCCAAAGCGGGCGCAACCGACCATTATCAGCGCTTTTTCGACACGGCCGGGAACATCAACCTGATCCAGATAGCCGAGTATCTTCCCAGCCCTCCCGACATCCTATACGGCAGTTACAGCACCGGCACCTGGCAGGACGGCACGCTCGGCGCCGCCGAAAGTTGCGCCGCCGGCAACCCCGGCGCCATCGAGCAATTGGGATTGCAACTTGGCCTCATCGGCTATCCCGATTCCGTCACCGTCAACGGCGACACCGTGCCCAAGACCGGCCTCCAGTACATCGAGAATCACGACCACCAGCGCTTCCTCTGCAATTTCGGCACGATCCCAGTCGATAACGACCCCGACGATGTTCTGCTCCAGCAGGGAGATCGCGACGCCAACTGGTTCAAGGTGCAGCCGTATCTCATCGCGACCCTGACCGCCAAGGGAACGCCGCTTCTGGCCGAAGGGCAGGAGTTCTGCGAGAATTACTGGATCCCGAGCTCGGGCGATGGCCGCGTGATGATCTATCGCCCGGTGCGCTGGAATTACTTCTATGACAACGATGGCCAGCCGATCATCCGCCTGGTTCGCAAGCTCCTCAGAATCCGCCGCGGCGGGGCGCAGTTCCTGCAAGGCCAGCACTATTTTTACAACGACTATGGGAATTTCAACTCCAAGGGCCTGCTGGCGTTTTCGCGGCAGCTTGGCGGAACCTTCAGCCTGGTCGTGGTCAATTTCACCAATCAGCAGCAGACCGCGAGCTTCGCTTTCCCGATCGGCGGGAGCTACACCGAGCAGATCGAAGGCACGCAGAATCTCGCCGGCGTGGTCGCGGGGGTCGCGCAGACGATCACGGTGCCGAGTAATTACGGGTGCATCTGGACGAACTAACAACCCGGGGCGGCAGCGTCGCGTGCACCTATTGCAGTTCGCCTATTAGGGCGACGGCCGAGCGACGTGGCGCAGACGCCCGGCAAATCGGCAGTGGGAAACGATGCGGCGTCGCGGTTGCCGAATCGCGCCGGGCAAGGGTCGACAAGCCCGCGCGACAAGGCGGTATCGGCGAGGTTAATCACCGTATTATGCGAGCCTCAACAGGTCAAGGACACCCGATCATGGCGAGCGAGTCGCGGGGCGTCTGCCGGGTTCACAAGGCCGTCCCCCGATTCATCCTCTATTCATCTCCCAACTCCTATACTTGAATTCGCAACCGATGCCGCGAATTCTGCCGATCGCCCTCGCGCTCGTTCCGTGCGTCTGGGCGCAAGCCCCGCCGCCCGGCGCCGCGCCGCTGCGTCTCACCCTCCCGGACGCCCTGGCCCGCGCCCAGAAATACAGCCAGCAAGCCTTCAACGCCAATATCGAAGCGCTCCTCGCGCGCCAGGATACGGTGCAAGCCCGAGCCGCGCTCCTGCCCACGGTCAACGGATTCAGCCAGTACATTTACACTCAGGGCAACGGCTCGCCCAGCGGCATTTTCGTCCCCAACGACGGCGTCCACGTCTACTACGACTACGTGACCACCCACGCCGATCTCTACGCCCCCGCCAAGCGCGCCGACTATCGACGCGCCATCGCCGCGGAAGCCGCCGCGCGCGCCCGCGCCGATCTCGCCGCCCGCGGCCTCATCGGCACGGTGGTGCAGGATTACTACGGGATGGCAGTCGCCGCGCGCAAATTGCGCAATGCCGATCTCGCCGTGCGCGACGCTCAGGCCTTCCTCGACATCACGGAGAAGCAGGAGAGAGGCGGCGAGGCCGCTCATTCCGACACGGTCAAGGCGCACCTCCAGCTCAACGATCGCATGCGCGACCGCCAGGAAGCCCAGCTTGCGCTCGATAAGGCCCGCATCGGTTTCGCCGTTTTGCTCTTTCCCGATTACCAGGCGAATTTCACGGTCGAAGACGACCTCGATACCCTCCCGCCGCTCCCCGACTACAGCGAAATCCAAACCCTTGCCGGGAAGAACAGCCCCGATATCCGCGCCGCGCAAGCCGCCATCACCGAGCAAACCTTCGAACTGCGCTCCGCCAGGGCCGACCGTCTGCCGACCGTTTCCGCCGATTATTTCTTCGGCATCGAAGCCAACCAGTTCGCCATCCACAATGAGGAAGGGCGCAACAATCTCGGCTCCTCCGCCCAGGTGCAACTCAACCTGCCCATCTGGACGTGGGGCGCCGCGCGCAGCAAAGTAAAGGTTGCCGAGTACAAACTTCAGCAAGCCAGGAACGATCTCAGCTTTACGCAGCGCAATCTCCTCTCCGAACTCGATTCCTTCTACCGCGAGGCCGCGATCTCGCGCGAGCAACTGGCTCTCCTGCACGAATCGGTCGATCTCGCCGCCGAGAGCCTGCGCCTCACGCTGCTCCGTTATCAGGCGGGCGAGGTCTCGGTCCTGGAGGTGGTGGATGCCCAGACGAGCGCGCGCGACGCACGCAATGCATTCGACGATGGCCTGGCGCGATTTCGCATCGCCATCGGAAATCTCCAGACACTCACGGGAGCGTTCTAGGCCATGAAGAAGCGATGGTTGTTCGCCGTGCTCGCCGCCGCTGTGCTAGCGTGCGGCTGCAAGAAGGAAGAAGAAGCCGAAAGCGAAGCGCCCGCACCCGTTCAGGTCACCGGCGTCACGCAGGAGCCCATCCACCGCATCGTCGCGGGCGACGCCGTCCTCTTTCCGGTAGGCCAGAGCAGCGTGATGCCCAACATCACCAAGCCGGTGCTGAAGTTCTATGTCAACCGCGGCGATCACGTGAAGGAGGGCCAACTCGTCGCCACTCTCGAAAGCCACGACCTGAAGGCCGCGGTCGACAATGTCAAGGCCCAGGTCAACCAGGCCAATCTCAATGTCCACAGCACGGAATTAGCCACCGTGCCGGAAGCGGTGGTCAAAGCGCAGGCCGACGTCCAGTCCGATACCGAACAACTCGATGCCGCCAGGAAGCTCCTCGACAGCCAGCAGAAGCTCTTCGAAGAGGGCGCGCTGGCCGGACGGCGCGTGGATGAAGCGCGCGTGGCATACGCCTCCGCCAAAGCGCAGCTCGAAGGCGCTACCGAACATTTGCGCGCGCTCCAATCGGTGAGCAAGGAAGATCAGATCAAGACCGCTCAGGCGCAGCTCCAGTCCGCGCAGGCGCAGCTCGCCCAGGCGGAAGCCCAGCTCAACTATGCCGAGATCCGCAGCCCGCGAACGGGAATCGTGTCCGATCGTCCGGTTTATGAAGGCGAGATGGCCGTGAGCGGCACGCCGCTGCTGACCGTCGTGGACATTTCCAAAGTGGTGGCGCGCGTGAACATTCCGCAGAACCAGATTGCCTCCGTGAAGGTCGGCCAGGCAGCGGAAGTCACCCCCTCCGATGGCGGCGATACGGTGGAAGGCAAGGTCACCGTGGTCAGCCCCGCCACCGATCCCGCGAGCACCACCGCGCAGGTATGGGTGGAGTGCGCCAACCCCGGCGAGCGCCTGAAGCCCGGCGCCAGCGTGCACGTCAAGATCATCACCGAGCTCGTGAAGAACGCCACCACGGTTCCCGCCTCCGCCATTCTCCCCGGCGAGGAAGGCGGCACCGCGGTGCTGGTGATCGATTCCGATTCCATCGCTCACAAGCACGTGGTCACCACCGGCATTCGCGAAGGCGACAAGGTGCAAATTCTCAACGGCGTCCGGCCCGGGGACGAAGTGGTGGTGGTGGGCGGACTGGGCGTCGATGACAAGGCCAAGGTGCGGAAGGTGGACACCACCGTGCAGGAATCGGACGACGAGGACAACGCGCCCGAAGCCGCTCCCGCGGATCAGAAAAAAGATCAGAAGAAAGACGAGGCCAAGCCGAAAAAGCAATGAGCCATCTTTCGAATGGTCCAACCGAGCCGCGGCCGGAGGAAGCGGTCCACTGGACAGCCCGCCACGGCAAGCCCATTATCTTCGTGCTCGTGACGCTCGTCGCCGTGGGCATCTACCTGGCGCTCACCATCCCGGTCGCCGTCTTCCCGGAAACCAATTTCCCGCGCATCGTGGTGGGCGCCGATAACGGGGTATTTCCGATCGACCAGATGCTGGTCACCGTCACCAAGCCGCTGGAAGAGGCGGTCAACGTCGTTCCCGGTCTCGACCATCTCTATTCCATCACCAGCCGCGGCACTGCCGAAATCGATCTCTTCTTCACGTGGCAAACCGACATGTACCGCGCGCTCGAGTTGGTCAACGCGGCGCTGGCGCGGGTGCAGCCGACCCTGCCGCCGACGTGCAAGCTCACCACCAACCGCCTCACCTTCGCGGCCTTTCCCATCATGGGCTACAGCCTGACCTCGGATTCGGTCCCGCAAACCACCCTTTGGGAAATGGCGACCTACAATATCAAGCCGCGGCTCAACCGCCAGACCGGCGTTTCGCAGATCGTGATCCAGGGCGGCCAGGTACCCGAATTCGAAGTGGAGCCCGACCCCGCCAAGCTGGTGGCGGCCGATGTCACCATCCCCAATATTCTGGACGCCATCGGACGCAGCAACATGATCGATTCGCCCGGCCTGTTCCAGCAGCATCATGAACTCGTTCTCAGCCTGGTGAGCGGGCAGACCAAAACGCCCGAGCAAATCGGCAATATCGTGGTCCGCACCACGCCCGCCGGAGCTCCCATTCGGATTGCCGATGTCTCGCAGGTGCATCCCTCGGTGATGCCGGTCTACACCACCGTCACGGCCAACGCCAAGCCCGCGGTCTTGCTGAACATCATGCGCCAGCCGGACAGCAACACCGTGGTGGTGGCCGATGCCGTCAAAAAAGAGATCGCCGACCTGCGCAAAGATCTGCCCAAAGCAGTCGAATTCCGTCCCTTTTACGACCAGTCGCTGCTGGTTACCCAGTCCATCGAGAGCGTGCGCGACGCCATCCTGCTCGGCCTCATCCTCGCCTCGCTGATCATGGTGCTCTTTCTGCGCGATTGGGGCACTTCGCTGGTGGCCGGGCTGGTGATTCCCGCCACCATCGCGGTCACTTTCATCGCGCTCCGCGTGATGGGCGAAAGCTTCAACCTGATGACGCTCGGCGGACTGGCCGCGGCCGTGGGGCTGGTGATCGACGACGCCATCGTGGTGGTGGAAAACATCGTGATGCATCGCGATGCCGGCCAATCGCGCGCCGAAGCCATCCGCAGCGCGCTGCGCGAAATCCGCGTTCCGCTGGTAGGTTCCACGGTCACCCCGATCGTGGTTTTCCTGCCGCTCGCCACGCTCACCGGCGTCTACGGGGTGTTCTTCCGCGCACTCGCGGTCACCGTCGGGATGGCGCTGCTCACTTCGCTCGCGCTCGCTCTCACCTGGACGCCCACGCTCAGCCACTACTTCATCCGCCAGCGCCCTGGCCGCGCCAGCGGGGAACAGCATTCCGTCCCGCCGTTCATCATGCGGCCCTACGAGCGCATCCTCAAAATCGCGCTGGAACACAAATTCGTGCTCGCGGCTTTTTCCCTGGTGCTGATCGGCGTGGCGTACTTCTGCTTCACCCAGGGGGGCACCGACTTACTGCCGTCGATGGATGAAGGCGGCTTCATTGTCGATTACATCATGCCCGCCGGATCGTCGCTCGAGGAGACCAATCGCGTCATCACGCATGTCGAGAAGATCCTGAAAGCCACTCCTGAGGTGGAGAATACGTCCCGCCGCACCGGGTTGCAGCTTGGCCTGGCGCAGGTCACCGAAGCCAATACCGGCGATATCTCGGTCAAGCTGAAGGACAAACGCAAGCGCAGCGTGGATCAAGTAATCGCCGATGTGCGCGCCAAAATCGGCAAAGCTGAACCGGTGCTCGACGTGGAATTCCCGCAGCTTCTCCAGGATATGATCGGCGATCTGACCAGCGCGCCCGAGCCGGTCGTGATCAAGCTGTTCGGCCAGGAGCCGGAACTGCTGAATAAGTGGGCGGAATCGGTGGGCGATGCCATCAAGAAGATTCCCGGCGTGGTGGACGTGCTCAATGGCGTGGAAAACACCATCAGCGGCCCTGCCACGACGTTTAATGTCGACCAGGTGGTCACCGCCCGCGCCGGATTTTCGCCGCAGGAAGTGGAGCTCGATACCAGCGCCATGCTGCAAGGCGAGCCGGCATCCACGCCTGTCGTAGACAACGACCGCTCTTACACCATTCGCGTGCGTTTTCCCGAGGATGTGCGGAAAACGTTGGACACGATTCGCCAGACGATGCTGATCAGCGGCACGGGCAAGACGGCGACCCTCGGCACACTTGCCGACATGCAGGAAATCCCCGGCGAGACCGAAATCCGCCGCGATAACCTCCAGCGCAACGTGCAGGTGACGGCGCGTTTCGAAAATCTCAATCTCGGCGATGGTATGAAGAAAGTGCAGGGCGCCATTGCCGATCTTCACATGCCGCCCAGCATTCGGGTGGAATACGGCGGCCTCTACGCGGAGCAGCGGGCGTCGTTCAAGGGCCTGTTTTTCGTTCTGATTCTGGCCATCGTGCTGGTGTTTGCCGTGCTGCTGTTCGAATTCGGCGATTTCGCCGCGCCCACCGCGGTTATCTCCTCGGCGCTGCTTTCCACCTGCGGCGTGTTTGTGGCGCTGGTGATCACTGGAAAGACCTTCAACCTTTCCTCGTTCATGGGTCTGATTATGGTGGTGGGGATCGTCGCCAAAAACGGCATCCTGCTGCTCGACGCCGACCAGAAGTTTCGCGCCGGCGGCACTTCCGCGGAAGAGAGCATGATCCGCGCGGGCGAACGGCGCCTGCGTCCCATCATGATGACCGCGCTCGCCACCGTCGCCGGCATGCTTCCGCTGGCATTCGCGTGGGGCGCGGGCTCGCAAATGCTGCAACCGCTGGCCATCGCGGTGATCGGCGGCATTCTCGCCTCGATGGTCCTGTCATTGGTAGTCACTCCGGCTGTCCATTATTATCTGAGCCGCGAACACACCCCAACCGAGCCGCGACCACAGGAAGCGGCATAAAGGAGCGATACATGAAAAAACTTCTCTCACTGAGTCTGCTGATCGGCATCGCATTCGCCGCCGAAGGCTATAAGGTGATCACCAAGATCAAAATCGGCGGCGAAAATCGCTGGGATTACACCCTGTTCGACCCGATCAACCGCCGCTTGTACGTTTCCCACGGCACCAGCGTCGAAGTAGTCGATCCCGATGCCGGCAAGGTCGTTGGCACGATTTCGCAGCTTCACGGCGTCCACGGAATCGCGATCGCGAACGACCTGAATCGCGGGTTCATCACCAACGGCAGCAACACCGCCAACAGCGTCACCATCTTCGATTTGAAGACGCTGCAAAAAGTCGGCAATCCGGCCGCCGGCAAAAATCCCGACGCGGTCTGCTACGAGCCCAAGACGAAGCGGGTGTTCGCCATGAATCATTCGGACACCACCGCCACCGCCATCGACGCCAGGACGGGCGAAGTGATCAAGAGCTTTCCCACCGGCGCCACCGCGGAGTTTTGCGCCACTGATGGCAACGGCACGCTCTTCGGGAACCTCGAAGATTCCGCGGAACTCATGCAGATCGACGCGGCAAAGCTGGAAGTGGTCAAGAAGATTTCGCTCGCGCCTTGCGAGGAGCCGTCGGGACTCGCCATCGACGTGAAGAACAAAAAGCTCTTTTCGGCATGCAGCAACAAGATGGTGGCGGTGACCGACATCCCATCGTTCAAAGTGATCGCCACGCCTCCCATCGGCGCCAATCCGGACGCCGCGGGCTTCGATTCCACGCTCGGGCTGGCATTCACTTCGAACGGCGGCGACGGCACCATCAGCATCATCAAGCCGGTCAACGGGAAGTATGAGACCGTCGATACCGTCACCACGGAGCGCGGCGCCCGCACCATGACGGTTGACGAGAAACTGCACCGCATTTATCTTCTTGCCGCCGAGTACGGCGCGCAGCCGGCCGGGCAGAAAGGCCGTCCGCCGGCCATCCCGGACAGCTTCCACGTACTGGTGGTGGGCAAGTAGTGGAACGGCACCGCGCCCTCGAACGCGAAATCATGACCGCTTCCTGCGGCCGCGGCGCGGAAACTGTCCGCTGACAAGGCCACGGTCACGCACTGAGGCGCGACTAAAAGGAGCGGTTGCGAGCGGCGGCAAGGCTGGTGAATTTACTTTCCCGCCGCGTGCTTTTGCGCCGCTGGTCCGCCCTGGCGGCCCGGCGGCTTCCGCGGCGTGGCGCGGTTGATCAGGCGCTTCACCCAACTCAGCAGATGCACCGGCTCGTGAGACGTTTTCGCGATCACCACATCGGCGCCCGTAGCCTGTTCCGTCAGCCCGAGCGGATCCACAAACCCCGACAGCAGGATGATGCGCGTGTTGGGCTTCAACTGGCGAATCCGTTGGATCAGCTCGCCTCCATCCATGCGCGGCATCCGATAATCGGTAACCACCACGTCGAAGGGGGAACTTTCGAAGAGTTTCAGGCCGTCTTCGCCATTGGTGGCGATTTCGACGCGATATCCGACCTCTTCGAGGAGCGATCTGCGAACCAACAATCCGTCTCGGTTGTCGTCCACCAGCAGTATGTGCGGAGTCGCTAACTGGGCGGGTTTCATCAAGGACGAATGCGAGAGTAACAAAGCTGTAATCGCGATGTCAACGCTTTCGCATCGTAATGCAAAACCGCCAGATGGAGCGCTTGACAAAGTCGCGCCTGTGCGCTCGCGCGCGCTACTCCACGGGGCGCGGCGCTTTGTAGCCGGCTTTGGCGATGATGGTGTACTTCAACGGCTTGTTTTTTTCGTCCTTCAATGCGATCGGGTTGCCGTCGTGATCCACCAGTTGCACCTTGATCTTGCGGTACGTGCCATCGTGGGCCTTGTTGCTGGGCGTGTAGGTGAGCACGTACTGATTGCGCAATGCCTCGTGGATCTGTTGGAAAATCCCGCCATATTCGCCCTCGAACCGCGGAAAGAATGCCTGTCCGCCGGTTTCCGATGCGAAGGTCCTCAACTGGTTGTCGGCTTGCAGAAAACTGATGTTGTCGCCCGCCGGTCCCATCAAGAGGCGCAGCGTCTGCATCAGGCCAATCGCATAAACCGGCACGCCCGATTCCTGCAAGACTTTCCGGCACTTGTCGAGCGTGAGCTTGCTGAACGTGTCGACTCCGGTCGAGAGCAGCACGATCGCCTTGCGCCCTTCGATTGCCGACATGCGGTCGGCGGTATCGGCCACGGCGTCGAAGAGGTTCGATTCGTGCCACGCCGGAATCTGCAGCCGTCGCAGGGCTTCCTGTGTCTCCATCCGGTTGGTGGTGAAATCCGACAGGATTTCCGGCTTAATGTCGTAGGCGATCACCGCCACGTAATCTTCCGGTTTCAACGTGCTCGCAAATCCCCACGCCAATTGCAGCGTCTGGTACCAGGTGTAGCCCCAGAATTGCTGAAACTTGTTGCTGAACTCGACAAGCAGCGCCACCGTCATGGGCGCTTCGCCGTGGGAGTTGAATCCCGTGATCTGTTGCGGAACGTTGTCTTCGAGAACGCGGAATGCGCCCTTCGGAAGGTTGGGGATGAAACGGCCGCTCTTATCCATCACCGCCACGTCGACGGTTACGGTATCGACTTCGGCTTTGAACGAGGGCAGCGTGCCGAGCTCCGGCTTGTCCTTTTTGCTGTATTCCGACGGGATCTTGGGCAGGTCTCCATCGCTCGACGAAGTGCCGGTATCCGCGGGTTTCTTTTTCGCGACCGTACCGCTGGAGGAATTAACGGGACCCTGGTCCTGTGCGGCGACCGTCGCCGCCACGGCCACCAACAGTGCGGTGGCGCACACAAAAGCGGTTATCGAGGCTCGCATAAGCGTCACTTTCTGACGTCAATATAGCAGATGACGCGCGGCGGCGGGGACGCGTTTCCAATCCGCGGCTCAATTGATCCACGGCCCGCGGCCATCGTGTTTGCGCATGTAAATCTGGAATTTCTTCTTGGCCCGCTGCATTTTCCATTGCCGGTATCGCCCGCCGACGTCCGGCAAATGCCATCGCCCGGCATGGATGGGCACTTTCAGATACACCAATCCGAACAACATGCCGCCCAGGTGGGCGATATTGCTGACGCCGCTGTTCCCGCTCCCCAAGGCCGAGAGCAGTTCCACCGCGCCATAGATCATCACCAGGTACTTGGCTTTGATGGGGAACAGAAAATACATCAGCACTTGCGTATCGGGGAACAAAACGCCGAACGCCAGCAGGAGGCCGTATATCGCGCCGGAAGCGCCGATGGTGCTGGTGTTATGTCCCAGCAGGACATTGACCGTAGTGTCGCAGATGCCGGCGCCCACGCCGCAGAGGAAATAATATTTCAGAAAGCGCCGCGTTCCCCATGTCTGCTCCAGCGGGAAGCCGAACATCCAGAGAGCCAGCATATTGAACAACAAGTGGCCGATGCCGCCGTGCAGGAACAAGTAAGTGACCAACTGGAACAGGTACCACGGGAACCGGTACACCACCAGCATGGGAACCAGCGCCATGGGCGACAGCAGGTCGCGCACGGTCGGGCTCAGGTACGTGAAGACGAAGATCGCCGTGTTGACGATCAGGAGCCACTTCACGCCCGGGGGGAAGTATCCGTAAATCACGGACCGGCTCAGTCTGTACCGGGGTTGCGCCATGGCGGGTTCTCTAGAGATTAGAATATCAACCCGGCGGTCAGGATGCAGCCGTCTCACCCTTCTTGGCGTACCGGTTGAGCAGTTGAGCGCACACTTGCAGCGCCACCGCCGCGCCCAGCCAAACCTGCCAATGCGAAAACAGACCGCTGGAAATGGCGAAATTACGGGTGATATTCTGTTCGGCGGCAAGCGCCCAGAGGCCGACGGCTGTCGCCAGCGCGGCCGCCGGGGTGAGGAACCCGGCCAAACCCGCGGCGAAGCGGCGCCGCTTTCGCGGCCTTTTGCTCACCCGCCTGCCCCGGCTGAAGCGGATCCGGACAATCATTTCGTTTCCGACCAATCTAACAGGTTTCACGGTTCCGGGCGTCTGTGTCCGCAAAACGTATAATTGTCTTTCATGCCTCTTCGCAGAATTCTGATCCTCGGTTCGAAAGGCACTCTCGGCGGCCAACTGATGAAGTTGTATCCCGAAGCCACCGGTTGGGATCGCGAGGACATCGACGTTCTCGATTTCCCGGCGCTCCGCGCCCGCGTGGCCGGCTTGCTGTCCGCCCCACAGGCGATCGTCAACTGCGTCGCCTTCAACGACGTGGATGGCGCCGAGGATCGTCCCCAGCAGGCGCATGCGCTCAACGAAGATTTCCCCGGTAAACTGGCGGCATTCGCGTGCGAGCTCGCCATTCCGCTCGTCCACTACAGCACGAATTACGTCTTCGACGGCGCGCGGGGCGAATATGCCGAGACCGATCCGCCGTCTCCGCTATCCGCTTATGGGCGATCGAAATGGGGCGGAGAACAGCGCATCGCGCAAGCCGGCGCGCACGCCTACGTGGTGCGAACCGCCGTCATATTCGGACCGAAGGGCGAAAGCGATCTCTCCAAGAAGAGCTTTGTCGATCTGATGCGCCACCTTTCCACCAAACGCGACACCATCGAGGCGGTCTCCGACGAGATCAACAGCGTGACCTACGCCCCAGACTTGGCGGCGGCGACCCGCGACTTGCTCGATCGCCTGCCCAATCCCGGAATCTACCACCTCGCCAATCGCGGAAGCGCCAGTTGGTTCGACCTTGCCGGCGAGATTTTCCGCGTCACCGGAAAGGCCGTCAATCTCATTCCGGTGCCATCCACGCATTTCCCGCGCAAAGCGCTTCGCCCGCCCAAAGCGATCCTGCGCAACACCAAACTCCCCGAGCTTCGCCCCTGGCAGGAAGCGCTGGCGGAATTCCTGCGCCAGCCGGACTGACTGAAACGGCAAATCGCCTGAAGTGCGTGGCGCACGCCTTTAGCGTGCCGCGTCCCGATGCTTCGGGACGCTTGTCGCGCGCGAATCGGAACAGGTGCCGGCATGAGTGGCGGCACGGGAGACTGAGAGGCTGCGTCTGGTCCCCGTCGTGCATGCTCCCGCTCACGTGTTCGCAAGGCTTGGCGCAAGTGGCCTTTTTCCTGGTCCGGGAGCGATGGAATCGTGCCGTTTTCTCACACCGGTGTGTCCCCAAGGCATCACCGCCGTGGCGCAAACCCTTGCTATACTTTTGATTTCGAGCTTCCAAAGACACAGCACATGAAGTGTATTCCGGTCTTTCTTTTTTCTGTCGCGGCGCTGTCGGCCCAGACTTATTTCACCGGCCAGGGCGCGCGCCTGGTGGTCGGCCAGCCCACTGGTTTCACCGCCCAGGACACAAATTCCAGCAACGTCACCATCGGCGGCGCGAGCGGCATCGCGGTCGCCGGCGATATGCTCTTCGTGGCGGATTCCAACCGCGTGGGCGTTACCCCGAGCAACAACCGCGTCCTCATTTTCACCAACCTCTCTTCCCAGTTGCCGGGGCCCACCGCGCAGCTCCCCTACAACACCAAGTGCCCGGCGTGTGTCGGGCAGGCGAGCGTGGTGCTGGGGCAGCCCGATTTCGTCACCACCACGGTCAACAACAGCCCCACGCAGAACAGCCTCCGCAACCCCCAAGGCGTGGCATCCGATGGCGTTCACCTCGTGGTCGCCGATACGGACGACAATCGCGTCCTCATCTGGAATTCGATTCCCACCACCAACAACCAGAATGCCGACGTGGTCGTCGGCCAGCCGAATTTCACCAGCAACGCCGTCCCTGGCAACACCCCCACGTCAAGCAGCATGCGCGGTCCCGAAGGCGTGTGGATTCAGAACGGAAAACTGTTCGTAGCGGACACGCAGAATAATCGCGTACTGGTCTACAACCACATTCCCACCACCAATGGCGTGGCCGCCGACGTGGTGTTGGGCGCTCCCAATTTCACCACCTACGTCAACCCCGATATCAGCCAGCAGCAGACCGGCGCCACCGCCAGCACCATGCTGGCGCCGGTTTCGGTGACTTCCGACGGCACGCGCCTGTTCGTCACCGACCTGGGCTTCAATCGCGTTCTGATCTTCAACTCCATTCCGACCACGAACGGCGCCCCCGCCGACGTGGCGCTCGGCCAGCCCGACCTGGTAAGCTCCGTCGCCAACAACGCCTATACCGGAAGCGCCGCCACATCGTCAACCGATACCGCCGAAAAAGAATCGCCGGTGCTGTGCAAAGTCTCTAACGGAATCGACCTGTATAACAATCCCACTTACCCCGCGTTCTGCAGCGCCACCATGAACTTCCCGCGGTTCGCCTTAAGCGCCGGAGGCAAGCTGGTGGTGGCCGATGGCGGGAACGACCGGCTTCAGGTGTGGGACAAGACTGCGCCCACTACCGGATCGACGCCCGACACGATTATCGGCCAGCCCGCCGGGTACGTAGACAACTCATCCATCGTAAACGGCACCGGGCACCCGGAGGGCGAATTCGTCGATGCCCTGCGCACTCCGTTGGCCCTGGCTTGGGATGGCGAAAATCTCTACGTCAGCGATACCTACAACAGACGTGTGCTCGTCTACACCATAGGCGTCAACGCCATCGCGAGCAACGGCATTGTGAACGCGGCCGCCCTGGATGTCACCGCGACGGGAGAGTACGTGGTGAGTGGGGAGATTCAGGCGGGCGATGTCATCACCCTTACTATAAACACGTTCAATTACAACTACACGGTGCTGGCCACCGACACGTTGCAAACCATCACGCAGGCGCTGGTGAACGCGGTCAATTCGGCCAACAATGGCGCGGGCGATTCCAACGTGGTGCTGGCGGTCGATCCCATTGTCAACACGCAGATCGATCTCACCGCCAGGCAGGGAGGCTCGCTGGGCGACAATATCACCTATGCGGCGAGCGAGACTCCCGCCGCCAATCAATCCGCGGCCAAAGTGACCGTGGCCGCCCAAAATTCCTTTTTGAGCGGCGGTGGCGCCGCGGCCAACATCGCGCCCGGAACCATCGTCAGTATTTTCGGCACGAACCTCTCGGCCACGACAGCGAGCGCCGACATAACGAAGACACTACCCACCGAACTTGGGGGAACGCAGGTCTACTTCAACGGCATTGCCGCGCCGTTGGTTATGGTGTCCCCTGGGCAGATCAATGCCCAGATGCCGTGGGAATTGGGCGACCAGACGAGTGTCAGCGCGTATGTGCGGTCGGTGATGCCGAACGGCGAGATTATGTACACCTCGGCATTGGGCGTGCCGATCGTTCCGGCGAATCCCGGACTTTATTTCCAACCAGGCACTTCCAACCCGCAGCAGGCGATCATTTACCACGGCAGCAGCTATGCCAGCGCCATCGTTTCCATCGATGGCGCGGTGACCCCGGGCGCGGTCGCCACCATCACGGTCAACGGCCGCGTGTACACCCACACAGCGAACGTCATGGACACCTTGGACTCCGTCCGCAATGCCATGGTGGTGCAACTCAATCGCGATCCGCAGATCTCCGCCAGCATTGCCGGGGTGTTTGACCGCATCATTCTCAAGGCGCGGGTCCAAGGACCCCAAGGCAACGGAATCCCCATCACCGGAAACGCCAGCGGCGGCTCACTCACGGTGTCGGTCTTCGATTCCGTCACCTGCTGCAGCAACATCGCCGGTGCGCCGGTGACCAATTCCAACCCGGCCGTGCCGGGCGAACTGTTAATCGCGTATGCCACCGGGCTGGGTCTGCCGAATCTCACCGACGATGTCGCCGGCCTGGTGCAGACCGGCGTGCCATATCCGGTCAATGGCCCGACTACCGTGCCGCAGCAATTCGTCAGTTCGACAATCGGCGGAAGTACTGCCGACGTGTTGCAAGCCACCATGCTTCCCGGCACCGTGGGCCAATACGAGGTCCTGCTCCATCTCAACGCCAACCTGGTGACTTCCACTGAAACGTTGGCCGATATCGCGCAAAATACGTTCGTCAGTAACCATGTTTCGTTTCCGCTGGTCAGCCCGTCGGGGAATTCCGGGCTCGATCCTCTGCTCGATATCTCTTCCGCCCACACGGGCAATTTCTACCAAGGTCAGCAAAACGCCTCGTACTTCCTCACCATTACGAACAACGGAGGCGGCAACCCGACCAACGGCGTGGTCACGGTAACGGACACTCTTCCCACCGGCATGACTTTGGTGCAGATGGTCGGCGATGGCTGGACCTGCAATTCCAACTCCTGCACGCGCAGCGATGCCCTGTTGGCGACGCTCTCTTATCCTCCGATCACCGTAATCGTGAACGTGGCGGCGAACGCGGCCACGCCGGAAAGCAACACGGTGAAGGTCAGCGGCGGCGGCTCCGCTTCCACCTCCAACACCGATGTGACGGTGGTCAACACCACGGCGCCCTCCAACCCGCCGGTCTTGACGCTTTCGGTCACGCACACCGGCAACTTTACGCAGGGGCAGCAGAATGCAACTTACACCATCACGGTGAGCAATAAGGGCGGCGCCAGTTCCACCAGCGGCACGGTTTACGTAGAGGAGTTGCTCCCCGCCTCCTTGACTCCGGTGTCCTTGTCGGGGTCGGGTTGGGTGTGTTCGCTGTACTATTGCTCCCGCGCGGATGCCTTGAGCGGCGGCAGCAGCTATCCGGCAATCACAGTCACCGTCAATGTCGCTTCCAATGCGCCCGCGTCGGTGGTGAATATGGCGGTGGTGAGCGGCGGTGGATCGGGCGCGCAGACCGTCTCGAACACCACCACCATCCAGCAATAAGAGTATGCCGAAGGGCGGGCTTCGCCGGCTCGCTTGCGGTCTATTACCCGGCGCCTGGTTTGTGTTCTTTTCGCGCGACGTTCTCGGGGTTCGTTTCGCTCCCGATGACATGATGAACGTCGACCATTTCTACTGGACGCCGGGAATCTGGCGCCTGGTCTATTCGCAGGTTCTCATCTGGCGCGGCTACTACCGTCCCATGGGCGGGCTCTTCTACGTGCCCATCTTCTCCATTTGGGGCCTGAATCCGGCGCCTTATCATGTGGCGCTTGCGCTGGTGCTGGCAGCGAATGTCTATCTCGTCTACCGGCTGGCGCGCGTATTGGGTGCTGGCGGGCGGGCCGCGTTCCTGGCCGCCGTGGTGGCTTGCTACCATGCCGGGCTCGCCAATCTCTACTACAATACGGCCTTCGTCTACGACGCTCTTTGCGGCGGATTTTTTCTCGCCTGCCTGGTGTATTACTGCGGCGTTCGCGCCGGCGGACGAACGTTGGACGCCCGCCAGGTGGCGATTTTCACGGCGCTGGTGATCTGCGCCCTGAATTCCAAGGAAATGGCGCTCACCCTTCCGGGGGTGCTGCTGGCCTACGAATTTCTCTACCACCGGGATTGGTCGCGCCCGGCGCTCGGCCCCATCGCCATCGCGGCCTGGCTCACGGTGCTCGATCTCTACGGCAAGATTTACGGCCACGATGCGCTCACCGGCATGGAAGGATACCGGCCGGTTTTCACCTGGCGGCGCTTCCTCGATTACCAGAAGACGTTTCTAGGCGACGCGGCTTTTTGGCATCCCGGCGGCGCCGGGCTGATCGTATTTTGGGCCCTGCTTTCCTACCTGGCGTGGCGTCCCGGAGCGCGCCTCATCCTGCGCTTCGCGTGGGCGATGCTTCTGCTTACGCCGCTGCCGATCGCATTCCTGCCCGGCAAGAGCCAGGCCTGCCTGTATATTCCGATGTTGGGATTGGCCCTGTTCGCCGCGGTGATCGTCGCCGGTCTCGTGCGGGCGCTCGCTCGCGTGCTGTCGCGCGAGCCATTATTCCGGCACGTTCGGCAGCCGGTCCTGGCAGCGGGGTTGGCGGCGGTAGCGATATTTTACTGGGGGCGGGAAAATCTGCACCGGCAACAGGTGCTGGTAAAACCCGGGATGGCGGCGCTGGGCACGCAGACCTGGCGGGTAATCGAGCAATTCCGTGCCCTCGATCCACACGTGCGTCCGCATAGCCACGTAGTGTTTCTGAACGATCCATTCACGGAGTGGGACATGCTTTTCATCGCCGACCTGTGGTTCCGCGACCGCAGCGTCACCGTCTACCTGCAACGGCTGAATCCAATCCCCGAGGCGGACATCGCCGCCGCGGCGGTTTTCGATTACCGCGATGGAAAACTATTCCGCGTGCGCGAATAGAGTGTGAATTCACCCAAGAAATACCCACCTCGGGGGGGCGGCGATAGTGGAATTTCACCCATGAATAGGCGGACAAAAATACAAAGGGCGCGGGGAAGTTCCCAGCGCCCTCTCGCGATGCCGGTTATTTTATGCCGCGTTGGCAAGAAGTTCTTCGAGCGACTCGGTCTCGAATTCGTGCCGGTCGGCCGCTTCCTGGCAGCGGATGCAGAATTTGGTCCACGGTACGGCATCCAGCCGCTTCGGCTTGATTTCCTCCTCGCAATGCAGGCAAACGCCATAGCTGCCGTCGGCGATGCGCGCCAAGGCAGCTCTCACGTTGCGCAAGAGGTTCGATTCGCGGTCCAGATTGCGGATGGCCAACTCGCGCTCCCCGGCGAGTTGCACTTCATCCAGGGCGTCTGGAGTTTTTTCGATGGCGATGTCTTCCCGGTTGCGCAGGCCCACAGACAGTTCGGCCTGTTTGGCTTCCAGGGCTGCTTTATATTTGTTTAATTCGGTCTGGTTCATTTCCGTTTCTCCCAGTTTTTTATCTTTTTATTTCTTGTCTTTAGCTCTTTCCCGTCGTAACAGTATAGACGGCAATTTTCGCCAAAGGTTTCACGTCATCCAATCCCTCAATCGGGCCATTGGGCTTCGTGCTTTCACCCAACGGCGTCTGCACGGGTCCACACTGAGCAATTCATGTACCAAACTCGAACCGGCATCGGAGTGTAGCACGTTTCCGTCACGATTCCAACTTCTTATCGGCTCGAATGTTACTATTTATAGTTGGAATCGTCCGGCAAACCCTATTCGCGCGCCCACAACCTGCTCTACGGTATCCCGGCCCTGCTCGGATGTCTCTTTTTTATCTTTGCGGGCGTGGCTTTTCTGGGCCGGCTGGGCATCGAGAACGATGAAGCCCTCTTCGCCGGCGCCTTCCTGAAACCCTACGGCGAGGCTTATACCGTGCGGATCGGCCATTCCCGCATTCCGCTCATGGTCATGACCTATATCGGCACCCTCAAGGCGTGGCTTTACCGTCCTTTGATGAGCGTTTTTGGCACGAACCTGACCGTTTTGCGCCTGCCGATGATTTTGGCGGGCGCGGCCAGCATCTGGCTGTTCTTCCGGCTGCTGGATCGCATTGCCGGCCGTCGCGCAGCTGTTATTGGATGCACTTTGCTGGCGGCGGATGCGACCTATCTCCTGACGGTCACGTTCGACTGGGGACCGGTCGCCATGCAGCATCTGCTGATCGTGGCCGGGTGGCTGCTGCTGGTGCGTTTTTACCAGGTTCGCCAGCTTCCGGCGCTCTTTTGGGGATGCTGCCTGCTGGGTTTGGCTATGTGGGATAAAGCCTTGGCAGTGTGGATGTTAAGTGGTACGGGGGTGGCTCTCCTGGTGGTTTTTCCGCGCCGTCTTTGGGCCCTCGTCAATGGGCAGCGAATCGCGATTGCCGCGTTCGGCTTCCTTCTTGGAATTCTGCCCTTGTTGGTTTATAACGCCGAAAATCAATGGGCCACTTTCGTGGGAAACGTCAACCGCGACACCAGCGATATCCCCGGCAAAGCCCGCATTCTGATGGAAACCGCCAAGGGCGATGGGCTGTTCGGGTGGATGTTCGATGAGCAGTGGCAGACCCCCAAGCCCCACGCACCGAGCGGCGTCATCGAACGGACAAGTGCCGAAATATCG
>Ga0335078_10002291_pt1 | contig 29050 bp, 25 predicted proteins | sample Lox_Sample_32_FD_206711 | JGI IMG/M metagenome (GOLD analysis project Ga0335078, IMG submission 206711) | Soil microbial communities from Loxahatchee National Wildlife Refuge, Florida, United States - Lox_Sample_3.2 | ecosystem: Environmental > Terrestrial > Soil > Wetlands | place: USA...
GGTACATTCAAATGTTGCGCCTACTCGGTTTACCAGCCTCCGAACCGGAACTACACATTTGACTCCGACTTCGCCAGCTATTCCGGTTTGCCGCCAGGGACGCCCATGTTCCGGGATGTGGAGAACTTGACCTACCATCAAGTCTTCAGCGCGCGGACCCAATAGCCGCTCGTCGCGTGCTTACATTCGCCCCGGTCCTGCCTGTGCAGGCCGGGGCGTTTTCTCGCTCCTATTCTTGACTGTTGATTTTTGATTGTTGCGCAAGTAGCTTGACTAAGGCGGTCGCAGGTTAATCTCAAAGAGCAATTTCGCTTCAAGGAAGTTCTTTGCCTCAAGTCAGCGCAATATTCTGGGATGTTGGCGGGGTGCTGCTGAGCAACGCCTGGGACCACGCACAGCGCCACCAGGCGCTGACTCAATTTGGGCTGGACGAGGCCGAGTTTCACGACCGGCACGATATGCTGGTCTCGTCCTTCGAGCGCGGAAAGATCAGCCTTGACGAATACCTGGATCGCACTATCTTTTATCGTCCGCGCGGCTTCACCCGCCATACGTTTCGTGAATTCATGTTCTCGTTGTCACAACCGAAGCCGGAGATGCTCGCGCTGGCGAGGGATTTGGCAGCTTCCCGTTGTTGCCTGATGTCCACCATCAACAACGAGTCCCTGGAATTGAATCTGTACCGTATTGAGACCTTCGGCTTGCGCCGCATTTTCAGCCTGTTTGTGAGTTCGTGCTTTGTCGGCCTGCGCAAACCGGAAGAGGGAATCTACAAGCTGGCCCTGGAAATCACGCAGAAAGCCCCGGAAGAATGCTGCTTTATTGACGACCGCCCGTTGAACCTGGAATCCGCCGACCGCCTGGGGATGCAGACAATTCGCGCAGAAAACCCCGCACAGGTGCGCGATGAGTTGAAAAAGCTTGGGGTGGAATGCTGAGCTACTTGCGCGGCGCCAAGGACGTGCCCGGGGCTGGGGCCGACACCCGGGCCGGGCCGGGCTGTGAGGTGGTGGGAAGGCTAAGGTCGCTGGACCAAGTGTCGGCGGTGATCTTCCATTCCCCGTTCTGACGATTGAAAACCATCAAATACTTGCCGCGTTCCTCGCGGCGTTTGCCCATAGCCACCGGAACCAGCATCTTGCAGCGGCCGGCCTCGTAAGCAACTTCCCCCAGCAAATCCACGCGCAAGGGCTCGAATTCGACTTCGCCGAGTCCTGCGTCGAGGACAGCAAAGAAAAGCTCGCGCAGGGCGGCCGTGCCCCGCACCGGCGGCAAATTGGGGCGAAGGACCAGCGCGTCCGCGGCGTAGAGGTCCACCAGATCGTCGAGGTGCTTGGTATTGCAGGCTTGCGCCCAATCCTGCGACATTCTGCGTACGGCGGTCTCTGCGCGGCTCAGCGGAGCGTTGCCACCGCCTGCCGGAGCGCGCCCGCGAAACGATTCCCGAGGCGGCGCGGACGAGGTGGCCGCGGCCGCTGGAAATCCCTTCCCGCCGGCCTCGGCGGAGAAGTAGTGGTGATGATAATGGTGGTGGTAGAAGTGCTGCCCGGGCGCCCCTGCGGGAGCGGGGTCCGCGTTTGGCGACTGTTGTCCTGCTTCCAGCGGGGCCCCGCATGATCCACAAAACCGCTGTTCAGGGCCATTGAACGAACCACAATTCGCGCACGGCCTTGCCCCAGGACTCGCGGCCTGGAGCGCCGCGCTATTCACGGTGTCCTCGGTGTCGCCCTCCAGGGCGATGCGCTGGATCGCATGAAACGCTTCCGTAATTGCGTCCTGGGAAAGGTCGGGCCGGCGCATGTCAGACTGGATGCGATTGAAGAACTCATCCATCGCATCGGGCGACTGCTTTCCGGCTTCCGCGTCCGCGGAAAAATGCTGCCCTGATTTTTTCTCGCTGTCCAAGAGGCTGTCCGCCTGGTTGATTTTAGTTGATCACGGCCGCGCTAGCGACTGGAAAACAGGATCTTCCCCTCAGACTCGGTCGGAACGCCATTGCACGTCGCGGGGCGATAGCGCCAGCTATTGATGGTGTTCAGCACCGTGCGGTCTTCGGCCGGCCCTGCTCCCTGCAGAATCAAAGGGCTGTGCACCAGACCGTCCGTGCCGACGATGAAGGTCACGGTAATGATTGATCGCGATTGGTCGAGCACCGGATTGGGCGTCTCTAGAGCCTGGGGCGGTTCGGTCACTTCACAGCTTGCAGGCGCAGTCGCGCGCAGCACCGAACCGAACTCGGAGTTATGAGTTGCCGAGGCCCAGAGTTGCTGCTCCCGTGCTGTCAAGGACAGCTCTTTGCTAAAAGCGTGCGGCGGCACTACCGTGGTTGCGCCGCTCGGTATCGCGGTTGCGGCCAGAAGTGCGAGCGAGAATAATCGGCAAAATCGCATTGTGAAAGAATCCCCTCGAAGCTGTTAAACCAGCTCAGGCTAGCCAGTCCTAGCCCTGGAAGGGCAATCCTCATGCCAGGTCAGCACTGTGTATCTCGTTGATATGCATAGGTTTGTCATCTCCTCGAAGAAGCTGGTGAGGGGTAAAGTTGCAAACATTTGCGCATCCCTCCCAATCCTCTCTGAGTGACACTTCGGCAGTCTATTGATCCGATCTGTTGTCACCTTCACGTCAGAAGGTGGTGTACGGATGGACGCGGGTTCCACGCCAAGTTGTAGTCCCATCGTCACCGGGGGTTACTGGCCGTCGGGAATCTATTCTCTTCCTGCAGCGCGGCGCACACTGAATTTGCTGCGCCCTAGCCCTCCCCAAGACTGCCGGTGGTGCAGTGCAGCGAATTTCCCCGGGCCGTACGTGAAGTGCGGCTTGGGCGAGGTCCCCCGTGAAGGCTGTGTCTGCCCCCTGGTGTTGGTTCGTCGTCCTGTCTTTCTCTTTCAGCACAATGATTGGTTGTGGAGCGGTGCAGGGTGCGCCAAGCGCTGACCCTGCATCCAGCAGCTACGTCTCTGCCAGTGCGGCCAAGCTGAATTTCGGCACCGTCGTGGTGGGAAGTAGCCAGACCCTCATCACTACGGTCACGAACAATTCGCGGCGCAACATTACGATTCAAAAGGGCAGCGTGAGCGGACCGGGTTTCTCGCTGATCTCTCCCGCACTGCCTTTGACGATCGGCGCCCGCCAGAGCTTACAATTCACCATCCAATGCGCGCCCAACGCTGCCGGCGCGCTCACCGGGAGCCTTGTTCTGACCACGACGGCTTCCTCGCCCACAGCCGCGGTGGCGCTATCGGGGACGGCTGTTCTGCCAGGCCAACTTTCTCCCGCGCCAGCAAGCTTAAGCTTTGGCAGCGTTCCACTGGGACAGGCCGCGGCGAGTTCGGCAACGCTTACAAATTCAGGATCTACGAGCCTGACCATTTCGCAACTGAGTGTGAACAACAGCGCGTTTCAGTTGAGTGGGGTGGTCGTTCCCTTGACTTTAGCGCCAGGGCAGAGCGCCAGCCTCGGTGTTGCCTTCAAGCCGCAAGCAGCGGGCGCGGCGAGCGGGACAATTTCCGCAAACACGAGCGCCTCCCTGTCAGCCGGCGGGAGCAATTCCGCGAACGCCGTGACCGTCAGCAAAACGATCAGCATTCCGCTCTCCGGGACTGCCACGGCAGCCGCCAGCGCCGGAGTGGTGAGTGCGAACCCAGCCAGCCTGAGTTTCGGAAGCGTGCAGGCAGGCAGCAGCAAGAGCCAGACTGAGACGTTGAGCAACACCGGTGGGTCCACCGTGACCATCTCACAGGCCAACGTTACCGGCAGCGGATTCAGCCTAAGCGGGCTGGACCTGCCGTTGAGCTTAAACGCAGGCCAGAGCTTCACTTTTGGCGTACTGTTTGCGCCACAGGCCGGCGGAAGCGCTGTCGGCAGCATCGCGCTGGTTTCCACCGCCTCTTCCGCTCCCAGCGTCCCGCTCTCGGGAACTGGCATCGCAGCCGGCCAGTTGACGATTTCTCCTGCAACTTTGAGCTTTGGCAACGTAACCGTGGGCGCAAGCCAGAGCCTTTCCGCGACACTCACCGCTGCGGGAGCCGGCATTACGCTTTCATCCGCCAGCGTGAGCAGTTCGGAGTTCACGTTGACCGGACTCTCGCTTCCGCTCACGCTTGCCGCCGGACAGAGCGCGCCCGTGACCGTGCAGTTCACGCCGCAGGCCAGCGGGACCGCATCGGCGAGCGCATCGTTCACCAGCAACGCATCGGCACCAACCGTAACTGAGACTCTGGCTGGAACCGGAGTTGCCGCGCCGCAGCACAGCGTGGCACTTTCCTGGTCTGCGATTGCCGCGGCTGCAGGGTACAACGTTTATCGCGGTTCGGTGACGGGCGGGCCTTACTCGAAACTAACCTCCTCACCCGAGGCAGCCACTTCGTACTCCGACACCTCTGTGCTGGCCGGGCAGACATATTTTTACGTCACCACCGCCGTAGACTCGAGCGGCACGGAAAGCGACTACTCGAATGAAGTACAGGCAGTAGTACCGACGCCCTAGGGCCGAGTGACCCTAGCGTTAAAACTCCGAAGAAAAACTTTCCGTCATGTGCTTCTGAGAGGTTTAAATTTCACCGGGCGTGCGTGCAACATTTGGGTGGTTCACCACCTGGCAAGCCGCCGGAACCGCCCCGGTTTTTCCCCGTGGTTATGCCTTTAGGGTCGTTAGACCCTGGAGCTGCGATTGGAGTGTGAATTCGTGCCGGAAGGCGCGGCTGAAAAGTTGCGCCTTTCTTTCTGGTCGTATTCGAACAATGCTAAGAGAGTTTCTTGCCTGGCCGGCTCGTAGGATTGTCGTGAGACCGGCCAACTCTACTCAAACGTCTCCGCGTCCCGGAACCGTGTACCCCGCTGATCCTTTGCGGAAATCACCGGACTGCCGGTAAGCCCCCAATCCACTGCAAGATCCGGATCATTCCACGCCACTGTGCGCTCGCACTCGGGAGCGTAGAAATCCGTGGCTTTGTAGAGCACGTGCGCGCTTTCTGAGAGCACGCTGAACCCGTGTGCAAATCCCACGGGAACCCACATCTGGCGGTTGTTTTCACCCGATAGGTTAGTCCCGTACCATTTGCCAAAGGTCGGCGAACTGCGGCGCAGGTCGAGGGCGACGTCGAAAATCTCTCCCGCCGCCACGCGGATCAGCTTGCCTTGCGGATGGCAAAGCTGATAATGCAACCCACGCAGCACGCCGCGCGCGGAGAGCGAATGGTTGTCTTGCACAAAGCGGCCGGTGATGCCCGCCTCGGCCCACGTCTTCTCGTTGTAGCTTTCGAGAAAGAATCCGCGAGCGTCTCCAAACGTTTTGGGTTCGAGCACCAGCAGGCCAGAAAGCGGCGTCGCGATGACGTTTAATGCAGCACTCATAGTTTGCGCAGCGATCAAGTGAACACCTTCTCACGCAGCATCTGCAGAAGATATCTGCCGTACGCGTTGTTCTTCATGGGGCCGGCGAGCGCCTCGACCTGCGCGGCCGTGATGTAGCCGCGGCGGTAGGCGATTTCCTCCGGGCAGGAAATCTTCAGCCCCTGGCGCGTCTCGATAGTTTGAATAAAGAGCGAAGCCTCCAGCATGGCTTCGTGCGTGCCGGTATCAAGCCACGCCATTCCCCGCCCCATCACCACTACGCGCAACTGTCCACGCTGCAGGTAACAGGCGTTTACGTCGGTGATCTCAAGTTCGCCGCGCGCGGAAGGTTTGAGCGATTTGGCGATGCCCACAACCTGCTCATCGTAGAAATAAAGGCCGGTGACCGCGTAGCGCGACTTCGGAGACTTGGGCTTTTCCTCGAGGCTCAATGCTTTGCCGTCGCTATCGAATTCCACCACGCCGTAGCGTTCGGGATCAACCACCGGATAGGCGAACACCCGCGCCCCTTCGCGCTCGCCGGCAGCCTGCCTCAGAGTTTTCGCCAGGTCATGGCCATAGAAGACGTTGTCGCCCAGCACAAGGGCGCAGCAGGCGCCGGCAATGAAGTTTTCTCCAACCAGAAATGCTTGCGCGATTCCTCCTGGCCGCTCCTGTACGGCATACTGAAAACAGAGGCCCCATTGCCCGCCGTCTCCCAGCAACTGCTGAAATTTTGGCGTGTCCTGCGGAGTGGAAATCACCAGAATGTCGCGAATGCCGGCCAGCATTAGCGCAGAGAGTGGATAGTAAATCGTTGGCTTGTCGTAAATAGGCAGAAGGCTCTTACCTACGGCCTGGGTCACAGGGTAAAGGCGCGTGCCCGACCCTCCGGCCAGAATAATTCCCTTGTATTGAGGAGGGATGCTCGCGGCGTCAGGCATGATGATGGAGCAGGCTAGCCATGCGTCTGTTTGAAGTCTGCAAAGGTAATGTACTACGGGTTGTCATTGCGGGCGAAGGCAGGATTCCGCCTTTTACAGCGAATACTGCGTGGCGATCCACTGCCGGTAGCTCCCGCTGGTGACATCGCGAATCCAGGCTTCATGAGCAAGATACCACTCAACCGTCTTGCGAATCCCGGTCTCGAAAGTCTCGTGCGGGCGCCAGCCCAGCTCGCGCTCGATTTTGCGTGTATCCATCGCGTAACGCCGGTCGTGGCCGGGGCGGTCCTGCACAAAAGTGATTAGCCGGCTGTGCGGCATGACCGGATCGTTGGGGCGCAATTCATCTAGCAGAGAGCAAATCGTGCGCACCAACTCCAGGTTAGGCTTCTCAACGCCGCCGCCCAGGTTGTAGGTCTCGCCTGGAACGCCGCGCGCTAGCACCGTGCGCACCGCCTCGCAATGGTCCGCGACATAGAGCCAATCGCGCACATTCTGGCCGTCGCCATATACCGGAATCGGCTTGCCAGCCCGGGCGTTGAGAATCACCAACGGGACCAGCTTCTCGGGAAACTGGTAGGGACCGTAATTGTTTGAGCAATTGGTGGTCAGTGTGGGCAAGCCGTAGGTGTGGTGATAAGCGCGCACCAGGTGGTCAGAAGCGGCCTTGGAAGCAGAATACGGGCTGTTCGGCGCGTACGGAGTGCGCTCGGAGAAAGGCGGATCGTGGGGCCTGAGCGAGCCGTAAACCTCGTCGGTTGAAACGTGCAGAAAACGGAAGGCCGATTTCTGCTCCGCGGCAAGACCGGTCCAGTAAGCGCGCGCTTCTTCAAGCAGCGCGAATGTGCCGTTTACGTTGGTGCGGATAAAGTCATCCGGCCCGTGAATGGAGCGATCCACGTGGCTCTCTGCCGCGAAGTGCACGATGGCCCGCGGCTGATGCTGCTGCAGCAGATCGCGCACCAGTTCGCGGTCGCCAATTTCGCCGTGCACAAAAGAGAAACGGGGATCGGCAGAAACCGATTCCAGGTTCTGCAGGTTTCCGGCATAGGTGAGCTTGTCGAGGACCACCAACGGCTCGGCTTCGGCCGCCAGCCACTGCAGCACAAAGTTCGAGCCAATAAAGCCCGCCCCACCGGTCACGAGAATGGAATTTCTCAACATAGCCAGCCTGCCGCAAGTTTACCTTATGAACCGAAGCCGAGCGTCCCATTTCTCGAGTCGTCTGTGTTGCGAAAAAAAGGCCCCGCCAAAGGCGGAGCCTATTGAGTTAACAAGCTAACGACTAACGGCCAACAGCCAACGACCAACCTAACGGTCGACGACTAACGGTTGGCGACCGATGCCTTGCGCCGGGGCCGCGTTGCGCTGCCTCTCCAATCGTTGCAGCAGGCGGATGATGATCAGCAAGCATCCGAAGGCGAGCGCGAAAAACAGGATGCCGCCTTTGCGGTGCAGGCTGCCGCTGAGGAAAGACGGGTCGGCGTACATGCCGAGCATAGAGAGGGTAAAAATTCGCAAGCCATTTTTTGCGATGGTAAGCGGCACCACGGCAACGGCTAGCGCGGCCTTGGCCCATCCGGATTTCAGAAAGAGGTGGCCGAGAACCAGGCTAGTGATGAACAGTACCAGGCTGGAGCGAATGCCGCTGCATTCGCCGGCAATCTCGATGGTGGCGCGGGGCAGGAGGAGGACAACGCCGTCACGAGTGAAAGGCACGTTGGCCAGTTTGAAGAGCAGGGCGGTGGCCTCCGCCGAGCCGTCTTGCAGAAGCGTAATGCTGCGCGCCAGCAAGCCATCCGGGAGTGGAACCATCAGGAAGAGGAACAGCAGCGGAAATCTTGCGGCTCGAAAGGCGCGGGAACCGAAGCAGAGAATGAAAGCGGCCACGCAGCCCGCGACAAAGAAGAGTATCGCGAGCGAGAGGGCGTCGTTGGGGGAAAGCGATCTGCGGTAGCGGCCAACCGCTACGAATGCGCCCGCGATCAGAAGGAGCGCTGCCGCCCCTGGGATGCTGTAGGACGCGTCGGCGGTGACTCGCTCGTTCTCAAGGTATAAGAGCGCCAGGCTGACGGGCAACACCAGCAGCACGTGTGAGTACTGGTCCACGGCGAGCGACGAGCCTATCAGTACTGCGAGTGGCCGGTGAAACATCGCCGCCAACGTGCATGCCAAGAATGCAAACCACAACCAGCGCGGGTTCACTGCGTGCGGGTTGGATTTGTCATTCACCTGAACTTGTTGCGCGAATTCCGGTCTGCGTTAACCAATGAGGACGCGAAGGGTTCTGCTATCGGCCCGCGAGCTGGACTAGAGGCGCCGCCTGTTGATTGCCCCGGGTTGACGTAACCGTTGCGCCTTCGACCGGCACCCGCTCCAGCCAGATCTCACGCCAGTAGAGGTAATTGGCGCGAACGCAGCCGCCGCGCAGAATATGGCAGCCGTCACAAACCACATTTTCCAGAATCACGGTGTTTGCCAGTTCGATCAGGCGGCGGCTGGGTTCGTGGATCATCTTCTCGATCCGCCCCAACACGCGGAAGGTACCGCCGCAAAAGGGGACCATCTCGACGGTGAAGGCCAGGCCGCGGTTGCGGCCGTGGCGGTCGAGGGTCGCGGTGATTTCCTTCTTGCTTTTTACCCGGATGAGTTCTCCGGGCTGCAGATGCAGCGCGTCGCGGGGCGTGGTGGTGAGGCGGCCTTCGAGGACCATGTGCGACTTGCCGGTAAGGTAGCGGCGCAGGCGCAGAAAAACAGCATAGGAAAGAATGCGCAGGAGCTTGGGGAGAGAATGCGTCTTGGCGCGCAGATCGCGGAAATAGAGACGCAGGTCCCAGATGGGCAGTTGGGAGGTGGCGCGGGTGAGTTCCGTGGCCTGACAGATGTACTCACCGTCCGCCAGGTGATGACCATATAAACATGTATTTACATTATTTGCTTTACGTTCTTCCGCAGCAAGGGACAGGCCGCTGGCTTCGACCTGCGTGAGCCATGCCTCTTTCCAGAACAGCATGCAAGCCTTCTGGCATCCGCCGTGCTCCGAGCCGTCACAGCGAAGTTCTTCCAGAAACACGGTGTTTCGGATGCGGCGCATCTGCCCGCTGGCTTCGTCGCAGGTGCGCTCCACCCGCCGGCTCACGGTGAAGCGGCGGCCGCAAAAGCGCACCATTTCCGCCATGAAGGGCAGCCCGTCGAGCATTCCTTGTTCGTCCAGAGTTGCGGCGATTTCGGGCCACGGCCGCACCTCGACGATCATGCCGGGAAGCAGGCGGGTCGTGATTGAAGAAAACATCGAGCTGGCAACTGAACTCATAGAAATTTGATGGCGGTGATTGCTTCAGAGATACCCATACAACCAGTCACCCAACACCGCTGTGGCGGCGAGCGGCACATACCGCCACAGCCTGCCGAGAGGCGACCGGGTGAGATTTTGCGCGGGGCCACGAAGGAGGTTGGGCGGAGGGTAGTAATAGCGGTAAGAGAACACCGGCGCCGCTCCCCATTTGGTTTTGAATTCCGCCAGGCCTTTTTGCCCGGGCTCAACTTCACCGAGGTCGTAGCGGTGGAAGCCTTGCGCGCAGGAGTCGTAAATCGCCTTCCACTGCAGCAGATCGTTGGGATGAAACGGCAACGAATCGCCGCGCCGCCCGTTGAGGTAGCAGTGCATCGTCCGGCCACAAGCCAGGAACAAATACCCGGCCAGCAACTGACCGTCCTGGCTCCGCTCAGCCAGCAAGAGCCTCAGTTTGCCCAGCGGGCGCAGCCGGTTCCACAACGAAAGCAGAAAACGATAAGGGCGCGGAGGTGATATGTGCCAGCGCATGGTTTCCAGATAAAGCTGATACCACGCGCGCAGGTCGGCCTCGCTTTCCGCTTCTCTGACTTCAACCCCCAGCTTGATGGCGCGGTTCACGGCTCCCTTGATGCGGTGGCGCTTCTCGCGGCCGCCCCAGGTGAGTTGCGAGGGATCAGCAGGCAGGCCGAGGACGTAGATTTCTTTCCACGGAGAAACCGTCATCCCTGGAAGGATGCTGGCGAGGCCTCCGTCGAGCGACCTGATTTGCAACTGATGGTGAGGTTGGGCGTCGAGGCGCTGTGTGGCAGCTTTCAGCAGGGCTGTCGCGGCGGCGGCATCAAGCGCCAGCGGGCCTGCCAGGGGCGTGCGCGGCAATGAAGCGAGCCGTGCGGCCGTCTGGCCGCTGCGGGTAAATGGCAGCCCTTTGGTATCGAGCAGAGAGAGAACTCCGCGCAGCTCGCCGTGATCGTCCTGGCATAGCAGGGTGCAGGATTTTCCCCCATACTCTTCCTCCAGGGCCGCGACCCATAGGGGATGCTGATAAATCAGGCCTTGAGGATGGGCTTCCACAAAATTCGCCCAGCGATTTTCGTCCGACGGTAAGGCCTGGCGGATGCTCAGCGGGGCGGGAGCGAAGCCCGCAGCCGATTTATCTGCGGGCGTAGCGGCAATCATGTGGGCAGTTGTCTCCTCACAAGTAGCCATATAGCCAATCGCTCAGGCGGCGGGTGGCGAAGTTCGGCATACGCTGCCAAACCGACTTTGCCAGATTGCGAAAGTACAGCGACGAATCGGCGCCCGATAGGGTAAACGCCGGATGGTAATAGCGCTGCAAACGTTCCGCCCGGGTGTTCCATTTGCTCTTGAATTGCGCCAGGCCGGCATCGCCCTCGGCCACCTCGCCGAAGTCATAGCTGCGGAAACCCAGGCGGCAAGCTTCGTGGATCGCCTCCCAATGCAGCAGATCGTTGGCGTGGGCGTATTCGGACCCTTCCTGCCAGCCGCCGAAAGCGTAGAACGCGGTGCCGGCGTAGGCCAGCACCAGCACGCCGGCGACGACCTGTCCGTCGCGCTTGGCCAGCCAGAGGCGCATGAGGTCTCGGGGACGAAGGTGCTCCCACATGGCAGTGAAAAGCCGCCAGGAGCGCGCCATGATCCGGTTGCGCTGCATGGTGCGGGCATAGATCCCGTACCAGGCCGCAAGTTCCGACTCGCTTTCCGCCAGTGTGGGCCGCAGTCCCTGCTTCACTGCTTTGCTGATGCCCCGCTTGATCTGAGAGTGCCGATTGGAATTGCCGAAGCGAATGTCTTCCGGGCAGGACGGAAGATCGAGCACGTAGAAAACCCGCCAGGGGACGGTGGTCAAAGCGGGAGCGATCCCCGCCGGCAGCGGCTGCAGAGTTTTGATCTCGAGCTGCAGCCCCGGCTGGCGGCTGGCCCGGTCCATGGCCGCCTGCAGCAGCTGGCCGGTGGCGGCGGCGTTCGCTGCCAGCGGGCCGGCGACGGGCGTGCGCGGCAGCGAAGACAGGCGGCGGCGGCCGAGCGCTCCGCCGAGGCCAAGAGGCAGCCCTTTGGTCGGGAAGAGCGGCAAAACCCCAGTGAGTTCTCCTTTTGCGTCTTCACAGGCGAGAACCTGGCAGCGGACGCCGTATTCGCGTTCCAGCACCTGCAACCACGCGGCGTGCTGAAAAACCAAAGCTTCGGGACGGGAGGCGACGAATCGTTCGTAGCGGGGATCGGTGCGCAAATCAATTTCCGTCAGCCGCGGGGCGGAATGGTTCAGCATGGAGTTCGGCGGAGAACTAAGAGCCGGCAGTGGCATGAATGGAAAATCCAAAAACAGCGCGGGGAGTTTTCAGTAGCCTCTTTTTCAGTAGCCTCTAAAGTCACGCTCTCCGGTGGCGACCTGGGTGGATGGCATGGCGAGGGGCGCAACATCGCCGTCGGCCCGTATCAAGCTGTAGACCAGGCGGCCTTGATCGAGAGTGGCAAAGGCCAGGCGGGCGCGTTCGCTCCCCTGTCCGTCGATGATCCAACCGCCGTCGCGCCGCACCAGCTTCATTTGGCTTCTTTGCCGCCACCAGGAGTTCACTTCGCCGGGCAGCGCGATCCAGACCTTCTGCTCGTCGCGCAGGCGAGCGAAAATGTGCAGCAGGCCGCGATAGAGTTCCTGCTCCCTTGTCCCACAAAGGTAATCAGGGTGGACGATGGCATTGATCAGGCCGTGTTTTTCCATCACCCTTTCGATCTGCTGAGTCCACAAGTCGAGCGAGTAGTCGTTGAGAATGTGGAACAGGGAGTAGTCCTGGGTCATGGTCACGGGCAACTCGACCATGTTGCCGACAAAATAGGGCATCACCGTGCAGCAGCCGCCGCGTTGCGGGTCGAGGTGGCCGACATTGGGAACTGAGCTGTCATATTGGAAATCGAGAAACTCAAACCAGTCCTGGTTGCGGTACAGCACCGGCGAGCGAAAGCCCGCCGCCCCATACTCGCGGGCGTAATGGTTGATGCGGGCGGCCTTTTCACGAAACGACTCTTTATCGTGAAACAGGTGGCCGTCATGGTTGAGGCCCTGGATGTTGACCTCCTGGCCGCGTTCGCGCAAGGAGGCAAGGTAGGCGTCGGTCACTTTGTAGCGTTCTTCGGGCACAAGCTGGAACGACGCGGGGATGCCGAAACCCGCATTCAGATCGAGAACCAGCGGCGTGAGATCCAGGCCCGACTGGGTTTCCACGTCATGGGTCATGACGGCGCAGGCGCTCGCCCCCTCGGGCCAGAACCAGATGAACGGTATGCCCTCGCCGCCCACGGCGGCGAGGGCGAGCGCCAGCTGCTTTTCGAGCAACGCGTCCACGGTGGAATCAACCGGCCAGGCGGGGAAGGCGAGCTTGCGCCATCCGTTCAGATGGGCCTTTTGCAGATGCTTGCGGACAAACACCGGCAAGGCCGGGCGGGCCATGTAGTAAGCGCTGCGCACCGCCCGCCGCAGGCTTCCCCGGGGCTCGGGGGAGACGTGCAGATAGCGCTCAAAGCGAAAATTGCCGACGGCCTCGTCGGGATCAAAGGGCAAGCTGATTTCGCGCGCCTGAACCCGCACTTCGGGGAGGAGATCGCAGAGGTTCTTGCCGGGATTCGAGGAACCCGCGCCTTTCGAAGTACGGGCGTAGCCCACCACGCCCTGGCCGAAGTTGAAGAAGCCGGCATCCGGCGAGAGCGGTCCGGCCAGACGAAAAGCGGTCGAGGGTCCGGCACAACGGAAGTATTGGAGTAACGCGTCCTGCATGTACGTGTCTGTGATTTTCCGGCCAGGTATGATGGCCGCGGCCAGAGGATTCGCCAATGAAGCAGCGGGCTGATTCCCTCAGCCGGTTAACCGGTCAGAGGCGCGCCACCGCCCCAATTTGGCGCCGCGGTTTTTGCAGGAGGGAGGGCTATCCTGCATGTTTATACAAGGTTCTTCCGAGCAAGATCAATAATGGATCGGGCAAATGCGAAAGAATTTGGCGGCCAGCTTTCCCACCCTTGGCCAAAACGGGAAGGCGCTTTTGCGACGGCTGTGGGAAACGCCAGTAGGTGAGCTGCCGGTCTGCCGCGCCCCACTTGGATTTGAATGCAATGAGGCCGGGGTTGTCGAGGTCGGAGCGGCCGAGATCGAAGACGCGCGCGCCTTTTTCTTTAGCTTCCTGGATGGTGCGCCAGAAGAGCTGAGTGGTGCCGTGCAAGTTGTTGAAGCGGGGATCAGAGCAGCCGTACTTGTAGAACATGGCACCGTTGTAAAGGAAAGTGAAGATGCTGGCGACCGGCTGATCTCCCTGGGAGAGCACGCGGATTTTGGCCTCGCCGGGAAAGACATCGAGCAGATTGAGAAACCATTGCACGGGCTGTGGGGGAAGGCGGTGCCGGCGGCGGGTAAGGACCTGCAGGGCGTAGAATTTCTGCAGCAGCGCGAGCGAGGCGCCTTCTTCGTAGGTGAGCGCGAGCCGCACTCCGCGGCGGATGCCGCGCTGGATAGAACTCTTGTCGAACGCGTGGAAGAGTTCTTCGAGAGTTGGGTTGAGATCGAGAAGATGCAGGCGATATTCGCTGCCGGACAGGAGCGGAGTCTGGCCGCCGAGAGGGAGTTCCGCGGTGGACAAGGGACGAAGCTCCACGTAACGGCGGGCGTTTGCCTTCGACGGGCTGCACACTTCGTCGAGAATCTGATAAAGATCGGCGGCCTGCCCGAATAGCGGCTGGCAGTGATCGGCGAAAGGCAGCGAAACCAGGCGTTCGCCGGTGAGCCAGCTCTTGATGCGGCACAGAGGCAGTCCGTTTTGCAACTCGCGGCCCGGAGGAGTCGTGGTCAGCACGAATGGCTCATAGCTATAGGTGCGGCGGAGAGCATGGGCCCAGCCGCGAGTGTGGAACACGGACGCGGCGCGCAGGCGGGCCAGGAACTCGGGCCAGCGCGGGTCGGCAAGTGGATCGAGGCGATAAACGGACATTATTGTTGCAGGGAACTTGTGGTTGGAGATGTGGGGACGGTCTCGGGCTGCGCCTCAGCGTAATTCTGCGGGTGAGCGCTGAAAAGCGCTTGCAGGCGCTGCCGTTGCTCGGCACGCAGATAGCGGGCGACATCCTCGGGCACCAGGAGCGGCGCGCGGCACAGCCACGAATATGCAAAAGCGAGAAGCCGCGCCAGCGCGCCCAGCACGAAAGGGCGCTCCGGCAGCCGCCGCAGGCATTTCAACGTTTCGAACAGCGGCAGGCTGCCCAGGGAGTGGTCCATGCGCCCCTGGTGCCACGAGCCCCGAAGGCTGCCGCCGGCGCTGGCTGTGGGCCGGAAATGCTGGACCACTAATTCCGGAAATGCCTGCACCGTCCAGCCCCGCTGCCGGACCATGATTTCTGCGACCCAGTCGGGGCCACCGTACGGCAGGCGGAGATAACCTCCGATGGCTTCGTAACATTCGCGGCGGAAAAACTGCGTGGCATGCGCCACCGAGTTGACGCTGTTAGTGCGGCGAGGCTTGAAGCCGCGGCCGTAGTCTTCATAGATGAATCCGCCGGCCAGGCCGAGGCGCGGGTTGTCGGCCAATTTCTGCAACAGGGTCTCGTAGTAGTTGGGCGGAAGCACGACGTCGGCATCCACGTTGCCGATGAATGCGAACTCCAGGTCTTTCAAACCGGCATAACCTGCTTTGATGGCATCCACTTGCGCGCCGAAGTTTCGCGGGTGGTTGTCGCTGATTCCGTGGAGCCGGATGAATCCGTGCTGAGCAGCGTGCTGCCGAACAATGTCATCGGTGCCGTCGGAGGAGGCATCGCTCACGATAATCCACCGTTGCGGAAGCACGCTCTGCGCGATCACCGAGCGGATGGTGGCCGCGATGAACTTCTCTTCGTTGTGCGCGGCGGTGATGAGGACGTAGGCTTTGCTCATTTGCTGTTACTCGTTACGTGTTACTCATTACTCGGTGCTCATCGTTCCGGGGCTTGGCTGCCGGGAGGGTTTCGCGTCGACGATTTGGGGAGGGTGGGTCTTTTCGAAGGGCTAGAGCCGTGTTGTGGGGGCGCTTTCCCGGAACGGCTGAAGCGGCGCCGTTTCGTGATGCTCCCCAGCGTCATCCGAGAGATAGCCGGACAGCAGCCAGCGCAGCGCCGCCAGACTGCGCTGCAGTTTGTAAGCCGACTCCTTCTGCGAGCTGGGTTTCACCAGATACGCCAAGCCGTGTCCTGCGGTGCGCAGGAGATGGTGAACCAGGGTAATGCCGTAGTAAGCCGCGCGGGCCAGCGGGCCGTGGTGCTTCTTCCAATATTGCAAGTTGGCCCGTTGCATATCGAGATAAAAACGGACCGGGGCTGCCGCCGAACTGGCCCCGCCGTAATGCACAGCTCTGGCGCCGGCATAGAAGACGCATCTCCAACCCGCCTGCCGGAAGCGATAGCACCAGTCAATGTCTTCGCCGTACATGAAAAACCGCTCGTCCAGCGGTCCAACTTGCTCGAGCGCTTCCCGCCGCACTACCCAGAACCAGCCGTTCAAGACCTCCACGTCGCGAGTGCGATCGTGAGCGAAATCCGGCATGAGAAAACCACCAGCCCAGCGTGACTTAAGAACCAAGTCGAGGCCGAGCGCTCGGCAGAACTGGTTCCACACGGTAGGAAAGCGCATAGTCGAGCGCCGAATCTCTCCGGGAAGACCGGCTGCATGTGCAGCCCCTACCTGCGGTCCCAGCATTTGTGGCCCCAGTAGGCCGATGCTGGGGTTTTCTTCCATCAAGGCTGCTAGTTTCGCGATGCAGCCCGGCGGCAGGGTAACATCGGAGTTGATGAGGAACAGGTACTTCCCGCGGCTGCGCGCGATTCCGAGATTGTTGGCGCGGGCGAATCCTAGGTTCGAGGCATTGCGGATCAGGCATGCCTGGGGAAGCACGGCTTCAATCAATTCCGGGGTGCCATCGGTGGAGGCGTTGTCCACCACGATGATTTCGCTCGAAACCGCATCGCGGTTTTTTCCCAGCGAGCGCACACACTCGTCCACATAACGCTTCGCGTTCCAGGTGACGACGATGATCGAAGCCAGGAGCGAATTGGAATCCTGCGTCATATTTCCTTCATTGCCCAACTTCAAGGGGCATGCGGCCTTTAGCCCGCCAACGCTGGCCGCGCTTCCTCGACCAACTCCGGCCTTTCTGCCAGCGGCGGGAGCAAGGCGCCTTCCCACTTGGCTGCCTTTTCAGCGGCCGGCGAACGCAACGATTCCGCCACCGCAATCATGGCCAGTTCGGCGTACCACAGAAAAGAACTCTGGTCGAAGTACCAAATTCCGAAGAACGCCACCGCGTTGGCAAACAGGACCGTCCCCATCACCCAAAGGCGCCGCGCGTGCTCCGGTTCGGCGGCAAATGTTTTGCGTGCCCTGCCCAGGCTGGCGAAGCCCACCGCCAGGATGGCAACGAACAGAATGAAGCCAATCAGCCCGCCGTCGGTGCCGGCGGCGACGTAGGAGTTGATGGTGTCCCACATGTCCCAGCCCCACTGCGCGGTGTTGCGCGTCCCCACCAACCACCACTCGCTGAAGCGGCGGATAAACTGATCCACTAGCTCATAGCGCTGATAGGAAGAAGACGAGCCGGTGAGATCAATGCGCGCGATCAGCGCCCAAACCGGCGCTTTCATCACCAGGTGCAGACCCACCAGGCTGGCCACTGTTCCCCAGCGAAGCCAGCGCAAATGCCGCCGCAGCGGCCACATCCCCAAAGCGAAGACGCCCGCCGCCAGCACGGCGAGAGAAGTGCTGGTCATGGTGGTCACGGCGATCACGGCGGCGGCGGAAGCGCCCAGCAAGGCAGTGAGCTTGTTCCTGCGCCCCTGCCACCATAAACCGAACATAAGGGGAAACAATGTCGCGCCTACCGCCCCCGCAGTCAGGGGATGGGCGAAGGGGCCCTGCGAGCGCAGCTTGCCATCGCGAATCTCGGTCAAGGCCGGCACCCCGCCAAATATCGAAAAGGCGTTGCGCCCGGTGAATTGCTCAACCACCATGAAGACGGCCACGATCACCAGCACCCAGGCGAAGGTCTTTGCCAGGCGGTCAAGATCGCGGGCGTCGCGCAACATGTAACGCAGGAAAAAGTAGATGCCCAGCCCGTTGTACAAAAGCCCCAGGCGGTTGACCAGCGCGCCCGAGTCTCCCCAGAGCAGGGGAAAGGTGATGCATCCGGCGGCGAAGTAGGCCACCATCACCCAATCCATAATGAGCCAGCGCGGCATGGCGGGCCCCTGTTGCACGAAGCGCATCCACAGCAGACGCGCCCAGGCGCAGCCGATCAGAATGCGGGTGAGGGTCAAGTGCAGGCCGGCCACCACCACCACTTGCGCCGCCGGAATAAACACCGCCGCCACCAGCAAAGGAATGAAGGCGTAGCGGCGGGGCAAAACCCACAGCAGCAAAACCGCTACACACAAAATCAGCAGCGCGCCGGGGTAGACCTCGGTCTGGCCGAGGGCGCCAAAATAATGCTCTTTTCCAATCGGCATAAAAATCTAACCGCACTGCCGGCCGGCTCCGCGCCGGGCCGAACTCACTGCCCTAGACCCACCAGCGAAGATTCGGCTGCATCGGCTGCCGGGCCGGTTTCGGTTGAAGGTTCTCCTTCAGGCCGGCGCCAGCGTTCGAGAATTGTGAGGCCGTTGCAGCGGGCGTAATGCCTGACGATCCACTCTCCGCTGAGCGTGGTGAAGTCGCGGGTTTCATCGAAGCTGCAGCCCAGGTATTGCTCGATGGCGGCCATTACTCCCCGGCGGTTGTTCCAGCCCAGGCCGCGGCTGCCATCGCGGCGAAGGAAGACCCGCCGCATATGGGTGTCGTGAAAAAATACCTTCGCGCGGGGCGAGAGATATGGGAACCAGTGCGCGATCTCCTGCACCGTATGCTCGAACTCATGGCTGGTGTCCACGAAGAGCACATCAATTGCGGGATCCCCTCCACGCTCGCTGCACCACTCGGCAAAATGCCCGGCAAAAGCAATGTCGTCGCTCTGCACAAATTCCCAACCTGGGTAAGCGGAAACCCGCGCGCACGGGTCCACATCCACGCTCACCAGGTTGGCGCCATAAAGTTCGGCCACTCGCTCCAAGGCAAAGGTACTCTCGCCACCGCGCATGCCCAGTTCGACAATCAGGGTAGGAGCGACCGGCAGGGATTCCAGAAACAGAGTAGGCAGGTGGTCGCTGATGTCGGTGCGGGACGCAGCGTGCTCTGCGATCTCATCGAGCGGCGCAAATCCGCCGAGCGGCAAAGCGCGGTGCCGCAAGCGGTCCGTGACCGCGTTGTGTACGGCGATGGCAGATTCGAGCAGTACGGTTCCCACCCGCTCCAGCGCCCTCCGCGGATCCCGCATGGCACGGTGCAGCTTTTCGGAAAAATCCATCGAACTCCTCGCAAAAAGAATTCCCGCGCGGCGGATGGTTCCGCTGGGCGATCAAACTGTCATTCCGCGCTCAGCACCATCATCCGGCGCAATGGCTTGGTCAGCAGCATGGCATATGCAAGTAAGCAGCCAATGATGGCCGGAAGCACCGGCATAAGAAAGGGCCGCTCCGGCACGAAGGGCGCAAGCCCGAAGCGCACCACCGCCACGCACACTCCCAGCAGCCCAGCCGGGGTCAGCGCCCGTGCATACTCAGCCAGCCGCAAGCCGGTGAGCTGATGGATGCGCGCGATCTGAAAGCCATAGCCCACCAGCGCCGCCAGCAGGGCCGCCGCCGGCGCGCCCACGATACCGAACCAATGCACCAGGGGATAAATCAGCGCCACCATGATCCCGGCCATGATTCCCACCGCGCGGCGGTGCAAGTTGGGCGTACCTTTCGCATAGAAAACGGTAGTGATCTGCCCGTTCAGAATATTGATCAGCACCAGAAAAATCCCCATTACGAAGGGCGCAGCCATGGCGGCATAGCGCGGGCCATAGACCACGCGCAGGATCTGGCCTCCGGAAAAGGCGACAAACGCGACCACCGGCGCGCCCAGGCAGGCGATCAAAGAAGTCACCCGAAGCAGGCCGTCGTTGAGCTTGCGGTGATCATGTTGCAGCTGCGCGAAAGTGGGCATCAGCAGCTGCCCCAGCAGGTTCATGGCGAAGGCGGCCGGCACCTGGGCCACGTTGATGGCCATCGAGTAGAGGCCCAGCAGCGCGGGCGCGAACAGCTTGCCGATAACGAAGACGTCCGCCCGGATGAAGACGAAATTTAGGAAAGGCAGGCCAACCGCCCGCTTGGAGAACTCCAGCACCTCGCGCACACAAGCGCGCACCACTGGCAGGCGCGGCAAAAATGGGCAGATGGCATACGACAGAACAAAGCGGAAGAAATTTTCGGCGGCGAACCCGATGGCCAGCGCCCAGACGTTGCGCCACAAGATGGCCAGCATCACGGTCAGCAAAACACCGGCGATGGCGCCGCCATGATTAATCGCCGCCCAGCGCTTGAAGCGCATCTCTTTCATGGCAGCGTAGGCGCCCGGACTCATGGCACCGGTAAATAGCAGGCTCACCAAGGCAAACCGCAACAGCGGCTTCAGTTGCGGGTCGCCATAAAAGCTGGCGATGAAAGGCGCGGCGGCAAACAGCAGGAGATACAGCCCCAGAGAGCGGATAAAGGCGACCCACCAGGCGCTGTTCATAAATTCCGGCTCGCGCCCATGCGGGTTCTGAATCAGTGCCTCGCGCACCCCGATTTCGGTAAAGCTGTCAATGGCCGCGCCTGCCGAGAGCACGATGGCCATGGTCCCAAACACCTCCGGCAGCAGCAGCCGCGCCAGCAGCATGTTGCGGCCAAAGCGCATCGCCTGCTCGAGAAAGCTGCTCGATCCAAGCCAGGCGCCACCACGCAGCACCCGGCCGCGGAGGTTATTGCCCCGAAAGTGGGTGGCGAAAAGTTTCATTTGTGGATCACGATGCGGCGCACGGGTTTTGACTTCCTTCGCACCTTGGTGTCCTCAGTGGTTTCTTGGGTTTGCTGCAGATGCAAAGTGCCTCAAAGCAACCACAAAGGACACGAAGGTACACGAAGGAAGCGGTACATGGCGTCGATCTTTATGCAGTTCGCCGGTACGATATTCCTACAATTGCGGATAGCTGCCCTGCAGCCGCTCATACAGAATTGCCGGATCTTCACTGCGGAACTGTCCGATCAGGCGTCCACGTAGGCGGCGGTAAAACTCCCGCACTTTTCTTTCCCGCAGGTCGCGGTCCCAGCGGCTGATGCAGACACAGGGCGTATAAATAGGGAGCTGGCCGCGCCACTTGCGCTTCATATAACGGTAGCCTTCATAAAACTCCGGCGGCAGAACCAGCTGATAGTTGGCGTTATGGATGCAGAAATCGGCAATGGCGTAAGCGCGCATGCCCAGTGCCTGCGCTTGCAGGCACAGGTCAGCGCCGTAAAAATGAAAATGCCGCAGCCCTTCGTCAAAGCGCAGCCCGCGCGACCGGCGCATGATTAAGACAATTTCATCCAGCGCCTGCACCTCCTGCGGCTCATCGAAGCGCGCGCCCAGCACTTCCATACCCGGCGAATAAACGTGGCCAAAGCCCGCACCGCCGACGGTTGTGCCCCAACAGCCGGCCACACCCCACGCCGGATCTTTTTTGTCAAGTTCTTGCAGGCAGACCGCCAGCCGCCAGAACCAGCCGGCAGGCAGATAGATGTCTTGATGGAGGAAGACCATCAAGTCATTCGAACTGTGATCGAGGGCGTGGTTGTAGGCCTGGGCGGCGGAGGAATATCCCTGCTGCAGAAGAATCTGCTGCGCCTGAGTCTCGTGCAGGGCCGGCGAGGCCAGGAGATTCGCTTCGAGAATTGCCCGGTCATTCACCGCCACGGCAAGGGTGATCGAAGCTGCACTGTCTGATTTCACGATTCGATGTGGACGCGTTCGCTCGCGAGGGGGAGCTTTCAGTGAATTACGGAGACAATCCCGGGATGAAGAATTTCATTCTGAATTCGGAAACAGGTTCGCAGGCGCGGAACGCGCGCCCGCATCAATTCACCACCGGAGGCTGCAGCACCGGCGCCGCCAGAGTGGTGGCGCTCCCGTTGGCCTCATAAGCCCCCAGGTCCCAGGTGTTCGGAGGCAGCCGGCTTACGCCGTCTTTGTCAGTGCTGAACAGGCTGGCGATGCTGGCCAGGCTCAACCCTTTGCCGATATCGGCAGTGGATGTGGTCTGCAGGTGGAGATCGTTGGCGGCTGAGTATTCGGTGTAAGACTTGAACACCGGGGCGGCAGTGACAGTTCCAACGGGAGAGTAGGCAGCGCCGTTGCACAGCACGGCCCCGTTTCCGCCGTGGGCGCCGTTGTTGATGTTGTTGCTGGCAATCATCACGTCGGTGCCGCAGCTGTAAGTACCCGGGTCAACCTGGGCGATGCTGCCGGTGTTGTAGACGATGTTGTCCTTGATCTCGACCGCAGTCACCGGAATGCCCGTCGTCCCCAGAATGCGCACCGCCATGAATCCGGTCAGATCGGTCCATGTGTTGTTGTAGAAGCGGACATCGGTCAGCAGCGTCACCCCGGCGCCGGAGTCCACCTGGCTCTCAAAGCCGTGGGAATTCGACTGCGCCGCACATTGCCCGGCGGTGTTGTTGTAAAACCAGTAGTGGCCGGCGGTGTGGTCCACTTTCGACACCCAGTCGCCCTCCGACTCCGAGTTTGCCAGGCAGTAAAAGAAATTGTTGTAGACCCGCTCGTAATTTCCGCTGAACTGAAAGCCGTCCTGGTGCTGGCTGCAGTTCATCTGGCCCAGCGCCCCGGTGATGGTGTTGTCGTACACGTCCACGCCGCTGGTGCCTTGAATCGCGTCCGGCCCATATCCCTGGTTCTGCTGCAGGTTGTTCACCTGCACGGTGTTGTCATGGATGGACGCGCCCTGCGCCCACAGCGCTCCGGCCTGCATGTCCACGCTGCCATTCACCGCAATGCCCACCTCGCATCCGATGTTGTGCACGTAGCTGTCGGAGATTTCCACCCCTGCCGGATAGTTCACCTTGATTCCCGATCCTGAGTTCTTCACCTCAATCGAGGTAATGACTACACCCGTCAGGAAGCTGCCCACGCCGTTGCCGGAAGCGAACAGCAGGGCATCGTCGGAATCGAGGTTATTGTTCTGCAATACGATGTTGCGGCTGCCGTTGTAGCCGCCGTCTACGGTGATGTAAGGGTGGCTGCCGATATTGATCATCGGGCTGGTGCCGCCGCCGCCATCGAAGATGACAGTGCCACTGTGGCCGGCGTCCTGCCCGGCTTTGATGGTGATGGGCAAACCGCTGACCCCGCTCGCGCCCACGTTCAGCGGCGTGGTATAGGTTTGCGACGTTGTGCCGCCGCTGAGAAAGATCGTGTCGCCGGGCTTTATCGAGGACCAGGCAATCGCGCCCACAGAGTTCCAGGCTGCGGCCCAGGAGGTGCCGTTGCCGTTTTGCGCTGCCGCCGGGTCTACGTACCAGCTGCTGGCATGAACAAAAACCGGAATCAGAAGAAGAAAGCCGGCGCTCAGAACTTTGCGAAGGAGGAGCTTGTACATGATTAGACCCGCTTTACCCCTCGCCCTGCTGCCGGCAAGCCGGTATTACGCCCGGGTCGGAGAGACGCCAGCGCTGCGGTCGGACGGGGATACCCTGAGCCTAATCAACCGAGCCCGCCCTGTCATCGCACGGAAGGACAGTGCAGCAAGAACTGGACCTGTCCACAAGTTCAATTCCGGAAGGCCAAAATCTCTTACTCTGCACCCTCTGCGTCCTCCGCGTCCTCTGTGGTTCAAAGTTCCTTGGTTTTAAGTACGGAACTCGCCGAGCAAAACCCTAGCGCCCGCACAGCGCATAAAGCGCCCAGCCCAGCTCATACGGGCGGCATTCAAAATTCACCCGCAGCTTCCCAATGCTGCCCCGGTCCACTTCTCCGCCCGCCCCGAGAAGCTGCTGCAGCAGCCGTTCCGTTCTGGGAAGGTAGAAATTGCGCCAGATCACGCCGTCGGCTTCGCTGCGCATATCAAAGGCCAAATCATTTCGCCCGCCGATCCACTCCAGGCCTCGGCCGACGGGGCCTGCGAAATCCTCTCCCGCGGCATCCGCCAGGGCCAGCAACGCCATGGGGGCCATCCCATCCTGATGCACTGAATACACCGGGTAGGTTTCCGCCACTTTTCCCGTGGCGGAATCGTAGTGCCACCACCATTCCCCATTTGGTCCCTGGTGTTCACAAATGGTTCGAGCGCAGTCGAGAGCGCGCGCCAGGGCTTCGCTCTGCCCGACGGCTTTTGAAAACTGCACCAGGGCATAAATGGGATAAACCTGATCGGCAAAGCTGCCAATTCGCCCGCGCAGCCTTCCCGCCACTGACTTGCCCGCTGCCAGGTGTCCAAAGATTCCCCGCGTGCCCTGATTTGCAATCAGAAAGCGGAAAGCTTCCGCCGCCTTTTCTGAGAATGCGTTGCCCGCTCGCCCGGAGATGCCCGCATCCCCCTGCAAGCCGTAGGACAGCCCGGTGAGGTACCACGCCAACTCCATGGTGTGACCCTGACGCGCATCTTTGTAACGCACGAGCGCGCCTGCAGCATCCACTCGTTCCGCCACTTCTGCAAAGCGCGTGGGAGCGATCCGCGCCACTGCCCACAGCAGCAGCCCAAGGTCCCCCGCGCCCGTAATCCAGGAAACATCTTCCACCAGCCGCCGCAAGGCCGGAGCTATCTCCACCGGCGATCGTCCGCCCTCCTGCTCCAGACAGCGCAGTCCGAGCAGGGTCATCAGGGTATAGCGTGGCGAGAGTCCTTCGGCCCTGAGCTCGCCCCGCGAACGGCGCAGACTGTGCACAAACAAGCAGCGCTCGCGATCGAACATCCGCTCCAACCCGCGGACAGCCAGCTCAATCAGCTGGGGAAAAGCGATGGGTTTTTTCTCAGAGATAAGCAACGGCGCCGGAAATCCTGACGATTCGAGATGGCGTGACCCCGGAATCACTTCGCTCCCAAGGCCATGATGATGTTGTCCACTACCACATGCAGCGTGTTGTGCGCTTCCACCTGCGGCCCGGCGGCCCGCGTCCTGCGAGTAAGGTTCAGCTTTTGTCGCACATCCTGCACACTCGCCAGCAGAGTCAGCCGTCCGGCCTGTTCCAGATAGTGGTCCACCGCCCCAATGCGGCCGCGAAAAATGCTGTACACCGGCACTCCCAGCGCCGCCGCCTCGCGGTTCATGGTGCCTCCGCCGCTGATCACCAGGTCCGACGCCCAGATCAGATCCAGCCCGTCCACCACATGCTCGGGGATGAACATCTGCCGGCTCTCAAACAACTGCGGCCAGCGCCGCCGCAGCTCGTTTCCCTGCTTGGTGGTGCGCGGCACCAATACCGCCCGCGTTTCAGGACGCTGCCCCAGGAATTCGAACACCGCGTCGAGTAGGATTTCGCTTTCCGGGTTATGGTAGTGCGCCTCATTCGCCGGCGGACGGATGGTCACCACCAGATCGCTCTCCTTCAGTCCCAGACGCTGCCGCAGCGTGGGATCGGGCCGGAAGGCGGGCGCGTACACGTCCTCTTTGATTCCAGGATAGCGCAGCAGCCGGTCTTTGCCGATGCCCACGGCTTCAACCGCTGCATCCGGCATCACCTCGGGAACCATGATCCAGGTCGGCTTAAAAAAGTTCACCCACTTCGAGTACTCGTAGTCGAAGATGGTGAGGGTGGGAATGCGCAGCAGCGAAGACAGCAGAAACAGCGACCGCGAGCCATGCGACAGCGCCAGATCGGGTTTTTCCCGCAACACCAGCGGGCTCAGTTGCAGCACCCGGATCCCCAGCCCCGCCAGCTTGGCCAGGGTGTGCTTGCCGTAGTGCCGTCCCACCAGCTTATATTGCAGGCCGAATAAGTCCGCCAGTTCGCATACCTGGAAGCAGTCGCGCGCCGTCACCACCACGGTGTGGCCGCGATTTTCCAGCTCTTCCATGATGGGTTTGAAGAACGGGACGTGGGGAGAATTCTCCAGATCAATCCAGATTTTCTTGGGACGCACTGCAACCGCAGAGCTGCCGCCAGACTTGCCCACCGGCATGAGGGCAGGACTCTCCGCGACTACCGCGGAACTCGCCGGCAGCGCGCTTCCCGCGGGCGAAAGGTCCTGGGTCGATTGTGGGTGTGCCTGGCTAGCCATCGGTTGCGGTTAATTCTACGAGGACTCTTGCGGGGTGCGCCCCGGCCAAAGAAAGAAGCGGATCAACGCCGCGACGCAGGCGCGGCGGTGGCCGCATCGAGCGCAGCCGGCTCGAGTGTCGCGGCCACGCCCTCAGTCAATCTGGCCGCAACGTAGCTCTGGTCGGCCGGCGTGAGCTGCGGATACATGGGCAAGGAAAGAATCTCCTGCGCCACCCGCTCGCTCGCGGGAAAGTCTCCGGCTTTGTGGCCCAGGTGAGCATAGGCTTTCTGCAGGTGCAGTGGAATCGGATAGTGAATGCCAGTACCTACTCCCGCTGCCGCCAACTCGGCCTGCAACGCGTCACGCCGCGGCGCCCGCACCACGTACAGATGGTAAACCGGCTGCACCCAGCCGGGCGCCTGCGGCAGAGTCAGTTCGGCATCCCGCAGCAGCCGGGCATAGTACTCCGCCGCCGCCCGCCGCTTCAGGTTCCAGCCTTCCACATGCTTCAGCTTGGCCAGCAGGATGGTTGCCTGGATGGTGTCCAGCCGCCCGTTGTAGCCTTCAAGATCGTGGTAATACTTGCGGCTCTGGCCGTGGTCGCGCAGCATACGCACCCGCGCCGCGATGCGCTCGTCGTTGGTGGTCACCGCGCCCCCTTCGCCGCAAGCACCCAGATTTTTCCCGGGATAAAAACTGAATGCCCCCGCCTGCCCCATGGAACCGGCCTTGCGCCATTTGCGTTGGCGCCCGGAGTGGTAGCCTGCCCCGTGCGCCTGGCAGCTGTCTTCAATCACCCGCAGGCCACACTCTTCGGCCAGTTCGAGAATCGGGTCCATGTCGGCGGTTTGCCCGTAAAGATGCACCGGCACGACCGCAGTCACCCGCCGGTTCGACTTCTTGTGAATCAACTTCCGCGCCGAGTCGAGAGTACACTCACTCTCCACAAACCGCCGCAGGTGTTGCGGGTCGAGGTTGTAGGTGCGTTCGTCAATTTCGACGAACAGCGGCAGAGCTCCCGCCTGAGTAATGGCTTCGGTGGTAGCAATAAACGTATTGGGCACGGTAATGACGGCATCGCCCGGCTCCACTCCGGCCGCCATCAGGGCAAAGCGCACCGCGTCGGTGCCGCTGCTCACGCCCACACAGAAAGCGGTTTGGCAATAGGCGGCAAACTCGCGTTCGAACTGCTCGACTGCCGCTCCCCCGACAAAGTGCGCGCTGCGCAGGCACTCGCGGAAGCCGGCCACCAGCTCCTCTTCCAGCTGCAGATGCGGAGTCACCAGATCCAGGAAGGGAACGTTGCGCTGCCCGCTCATTCGGCCATTGCCTCCCGCGGATTGGAAAACCGCAAAATCTTCGCCGGATTACCCGCCACCACGGCATGCGCCGGCACATCGCGCGTCACCACGCTGCCCGCGCCCACCATGGCGTTTTCTCCAATGGTCACGTTGCACAGAATGGTTGCGCCTGAGCCCACCGACGCGCCTCGTTTGACCCGCGTAGGTTCGACCTTCCAGTCGGCCTCGGTCTGCAGGCTGCCGTCGGGGCTGGTGGCCCGGGGATAGGGGTCGTTGATGAAGGTGACATTGTGTCCGATGAACACGTTATCTTCGATGGTCACGCCCTCGCACAAAAAGCTGTGGCTGGAGATTTTGCAGTTGCGGCCCACGCGGGCGTTTTTCTGGATCTCGACAAACGCCCCGATTTTCGTATGGTCGCCGATCTCGCAGCCGTAAAGATTGATGAACTTCGCGAGCTTTACCCCCTCCCCGAGCTTCACGTCCGGGGCAACAGAAAGAAATTTCTCCGGCTGGTGATTGCTTCCCGTCTTGTTCGTTGGTGCCGCCATAAGTTTCACGAAAATTGCGCCGAAAAGGCCTGCTGCTCCAGCTCGACCAGCCTGCCGCGGTGCTTCAGCGACTCTTCGGCGGCATGCAGCAGCTCCACCACCCGCAGCCCCGCCCGGCCGTCGTTGAGCGGCGCCCGCCCGCTGGTGATGCACTCGACAAAATACGCGGTCTCACTCTTCAGCGCCTCGGCCTGTTCCACTCGCGGCGCCCACATGTCGCCCGAGCGGTAGCTCACCAGCAGGTCGTAGACGCTCTCGCCGTTTGAGACGGAAACTCCCTTGTCATACACCTTGATCTTCTCGTCGGCATCCAGGTCATTCCACACCAGCATCTTTTTTTCGCCTCCGATCAGCGTGGTGCGCACTTTCACCGGCGACAGCCAGTTCACATTGATATGGGCCACCACATTGCCGGGAAAGTAGATGGTCAAAAATGCGATGTCCACGTGGCCGTTCAGGTGCTTTTCCCCGGTCGCCACCAGGGCCTCGGGCTTTCTCCCGATGACGTAATCCATGATCGAGAGATCGTGCGGCGCCAGGTCCCAGATCACGTTGATGTCATGCTGGAACAGCCCCAGGTTCACCCGCATGGCGTCGTAGTAATAGAGCTTGCCCAGCACTCCGCCCGCTACCAGCTCACGGATCTTGCGCACCGCGCCAGTGAACAGAAAAGTATGGTCCACCATGATCTGCAGTTTTTTCCGCTCCGCCAGCTCGATCAGCTCCAGCGCTTGCACAATGCTTGCGGTGAACGGCTTCTCCACAAACACGTGTTTGCCGTTTTCCAGGGCCAGCCGCGCCAGGTCAAAGTGCGTCCACACCGGGGTCACCACCGCCACCACGTCAATTTCCGGGGAGCGCAAAATCTCCAGGCTGTCGGCCGTCACCCGCGCCTGGGGAAAGGCCAGCTGCGCCTTCTCGCGGCACTCCGGCCGCTGATCGGCAATGGCCACCACCTGCGACAGGCCCGCCTGGGCCAACCCATATTTCGGCGACCCCGGCGCGTGAAAGTTCCGCGCCACATTCGGTCCCCAGTATCCGTATCCGATTACACCGACGTTGAGCATTGGCTTGCCCTTAGTCCTTCCCTGAAAGCTTTCCTGTGATTCCTGAGGGAGACTTTCCTGAAACCCGCACTTCAGAAGTGGATCGGCACTTTGATGCCGGACCGGGGAAAAGGAGGAGGAACAACCGCTGACTTTTTGCATCGCTCGCCGGAAGAAGCAATCGCCGCACCACACCTTCGCCGGGCAAGCTTAAGGTTTTCTCAATAAGCGCCGTCGCCCGACAGCACCGCCGCCGGGGTCTGGAGAAGAATCTTCAAATCGAGCAGCAACGACTGTTCCCGCGCGTATTGCAGATCGAGCCGCACCATATCGTCAAACTTCGTCCGGCTGCGCCCGTTCACCTGCCACAACCCGGTAATGCCGGGGCGGGCCTCGAGCAGGCGGCGGCG
>Ga0335078_10002293_pt1 | contig 29044 bp, 20 predicted proteins | sample Lox_Sample_32_FD_206711 | JGI IMG/M metagenome (GOLD analysis project Ga0335078, IMG submission 206711) | Soil microbial communities from Loxahatchee National Wildlife Refuge, Florida, United States - Lox_Sample_3.2 | ecosystem: Environmental > Terrestrial > Soil > Wetlands | place: USA...
GCCTGGATGTCAGCGACCCGCAGGTTCAGGAAGATCGAGGTGGTGTCGCCGGGCTGGTAGTCGACAACCGAGATGTCTGGCTTGTCGGGGGTGGGCGGCCCGCCGGGATTCATGATGATCCACGAATTGGACAGCCTGACAGTGCACGGGTTCTCCTCCAGGATGACGGTGCCGCCCAGGACGCGCGAGTAGAAGTCCCGAGACCGGGCGACCTTGCGAACGGTGATGAACATCGCCACCAGAATGCCCTCGGCGGGTGCGGGGAAGCTGGCGAAATCGTTGCGGGGCTGAGATTCTGTCATGGTTGCTCCACTTCAGTGGCGTCGGCAGACAGCGGCTTATCGAGCGGCGGTCCTGGTCATCAACCCTTCCCTCGACGTGGCCGGCGCAGACGCCCTCCTCATATGTCAGATCTTTGGAAGCCGCGGTGAACCCAGCGGCGAACCCGGGCCGGCGGGCGCTGGCTCATCAGCAGGCAGCGGCTCGACTGGCGATTCCTCACCCCTACGACTCCAGGGTGGATGAATACGCCAATGGCGATATGAACGACCCCAGCGTGCGCGACCGAGCGGCCGGTGACGCGTCGGGCCGTGGCTGTGCCGCTGACACAGAGCCGTCGTCATCACACCACAACAGCGCCCTCGCCGCGCAAGCAGGGCTGTTGTTCGCATGCGCTTGTTAGCCGCGCAGGAAAACAACCTCACCAGGCGCCTTGGCTGGTAGTCGACGGGTCAGCTCATCACGGTTAGGCAGGCATCAGTCCCACGGCATCGTTACCGAACTCGCCAGGCCGCGCCCGTACCGGCTGAAGAACTATGACTCCAGACACGCAGACCGACAGCCCAGATCTGCACGCCGCCATCGGTCAATATCGGAGCGGCCGGTAGCGCCCAGATCGGCGGATCTTTGCGCGCCTATCGGCATTAGACGTGACCACGGTCGGTAACGACATCACTGCCATGCAGACGGGGAAATATGGGTTGCGATCACTGGCGCCTGCGCGGTGTGCCGCGGTCCCACCAGCCGGTCGTTTCCCCATCGGCAGCCATGCGGTCGAGGCTGCCGGTGACGATCTCGGCGTGACTGCCGCCGCCAGGAGAGAAACAGAACTTCCACAGTGCCATGGTGGCGCGGTGGTAGTGGTGGATCGTCTCATCCACGGCGCATGCGCCGATCGCGCCGTCTCGGTAGCGGTCGAGGGCCGCGATGACATGGCTGAGCAGTTCGGCCAGCTGCGCCTGGTGGTAGGCGTGGACCCGTTCGCGGGCGGCGCGCCGCCCGGCCTTGGTGCCCACGACAGGGACGGTACCGGCTTCTGCGCTTGTCCGGCGCGGGCGGCCGCTGACCCGGGTGACGGCAGCCGCCGACTGTGCGCCCGGCCTGCCGTCAATCCTGGCCGGATGCCCCAAGATCCAGCCTTGGCGCGGGCTGCGTTCTGGTGCCGGGCGGCGGGCCGCCGGCTGACCCTGACCAGCAACCAAGCCTACGAACTCGTGATGAACGTTGCCGAAGGCAAGCTTGATTCCGCAGGCGACATCGCCGCCATCTTGGCCACAGCCACCGAACCGCGCCGATGACCTGGCCACCTCACATGCGGTCGGCGCCAGAAGAGTGCGACAGGCGCCGCCCGGCACAGGCCTGGTGAACGCGAAACCTTGGTTCGGTCGCCACCCGTGCGCTGACCGAGGACTCGATCGAGATGGAGTTCCTGACCGACGACCTGGTGGCGCAGGCCGTCACCTGCCAGCGAGTGACGTCCGGCGCGCGGGCACCACACTGTGGCCGCGACGACTGCGCTACTGCTGGCCGAGTGAGCTGGACCTGATGGCCTGGCTGGCCAGGCCACGGCTGCGGGAGCGCTACCAGGACTGAGACCGCGGCCAGTTCACCGGGGAGAGCCAGGATCATAGCTTTGTCTGCGAGGTCACCTCAGCGCTTGACGGATGAACGTGGCCACGGCGACCGGCTTGGCGATGAACGCGGTGTGCGAGCCGTCAATGGTGTCGGTCGTGGCACTCATCCGCTGCGCCATGAACCGTTCCGCGTCCGGGGAGATCGCATTGTCGTGCTCGGAGACCAGGAACCAGGACGGCTTGCTCTTCCAGCCGGTCGCGGTGGCCTTCTCGTTGAGCGCCGCGACCGCGAGCGGGCGCTGGGTCGCGAACATGACATCGGCCATGTCCACCGGCACGTCGGCGCAGAACGTCTCCCGGAACTGCTCCTTCTGGACGTACAGGTCGGGACCGCCCGCGGCGCCGGGCGCGTCGTAGGGGGTCGGGGCGACCGTCTGGGCCAGCAGGGGCGGCGGGAACGGCTGCTGCACGCTCGCGCAGCTCTCGCCCACCTCCAGCCCGAACGCCGCCAGAAACACCAGGCCGGTCACGTTCTCCAGGCCGGCCGACGCCTGGCCGATCACGGCGCCCCCGTAGGAATGCCCGACGAGCACGACCGGGCCGTCGATGGCCTTGACCACATCGCTGACGACGCTGGCGTCGAAACCGACACCTCGCAACGGATTCGGCGGGGCGAGCGCCGTGTGCCCGGCGCTCTCGAGCTCACGGATCACTCCCGCGAACCCGGACGCGTCGGCGAAAGCACCGTGGACGAGGACGACGGTGGGACCAGGCATGGAGGTTCTCCTCGGGGTTGGAGAGAGGCGGCCCCAACGACGTTACGTCACCGGACCGGGGCGAGTCGGCCCAGGGGTGCGCCGCCCGGCACGTAACCGGTTGTTCCGTGCCGCTCAACCGCCATGTGACCACCACTTGCAAGCGGTACCGAGCCGGCAGGGAGGCCGCCTCGGGATTGGGGTCAAGCGCTTGGCCCGCCACCTCCGACGAGATAGCCCGACAGCGAATGTGCATGCTGATCGGCGCACAAGCATGCGCATGACCAACGTCCTCTATTCAGGCAGAAGTGAGTGTAGGCGTGGCCACTGCTGGCCACCGGGCAAGCCCGCCGGGGCTGCCGGCACCCCTCGCCACCGCGGCAGCACCCGCCTGAAGCTCACGGCCGCGAGGTTGGAGACCCCTGCGGCCATAGCGGATCCCTGCTGCCGAGCCGGGGCTCCCGAAGCTATAGCCACGGGAGCGTCAGGCGAGTCAACTCACCGGCCATCCGGCATGCCGCCCGCGGTACCAGTCCATGCCATCCGCTGACGGTGATGCCCCGCCAGTACGGCCAGATTCTGCTGCCATGACGCTGCCTTGCAGATCAAGAAGGCCTGACCGCCTTCCGGCGATCAGGCCCCTGACCTGCACTTACCTGGTAGCGGGGGCCGGGATTTGATTCCCGCGACCTCTGGGTTATGAGCACAGAGGCACAGTTCGGCCCGGGACGGCAGTAGCCGGGCACAGACGGCAGCGTTCACCGTTTCCGCCGGCGTGCCCGGCGTGCGGCACCGGCCATGGACGCGAACTGGGGCGGCCCGGTGACCGGGCGGCCCCGCCACGGGGACATGCTGGTCAGGTCCGCATCTGCGGACACGATGAGGAACGCGCCCACCGCCGCCGCCAGGTCCAGGATCCTGTTGTCCTCCCAGTCCGGGCAGTCGCCGACAGCCTGCGGCGGGTCAGCGATCCCGCCGCCGGAGGCCTCCGCCAATTCGGCCAGCACCTGCAGGTACTCATCCACCTCGTCGTCAGGGGCCTTGAGCACCGTGACGAGCACCCGGGCCGTGTTGGCCAGGATGTGCGGTGACAGCCACAGCGCGAACTCGGCCGCATCGTTGATCGCACCCAGGCAGCCCGCCGACGGGTTCCCCGACATGGGCGGTGGTGAGGGCCAGCTCCGGAACGGGGACTCACCTGCCGCGACCGCCAGCACCAGCACGTTCACGTCAAACACGACCGGCACCGGAACCGGCCCGGGCAGGCTCAACGCTCCCGCGCCCCGCCCTTATAAGCCTGGCGGATCTCCGCCAGCAGCGACTCATAGTCCTGCCCGGCCGCCGCGGCCCGTTCGGCGTTGCGCGCCTGGAGTTCCCGCAGCCGCTCCGCCCTTGCCAACGACTCCATCACCGGCAGCGTCGCCCGCAGGTACGCCGACCGGTTACCGGCCCCGAAGTGCTCCACCAGGCGGGCCAGCCGCTCCTGATCCTCATCGGCCACCGCAAACCCCGACAGTCGAAGTAGACACACCAGCATTGCACCTGGACTGCACCTGCAAGTGCAATCGGCTGCTACCGGAGCCCCGGGGGCGCCCGCCTCCCAGCCCCCGAACAGGTCCCGCCGGCGACCGCGACCGTAACCCAATGTGAACCATCAGCATGTGGGCAGCCTCTGGTATTCAACGCCGATTTCGGAATGCCTACTGAAGCGATAGGCATATGTGAGCCCATGCGCTCAGAACATCTGTTCGGGCGCGGGGTGGTTCGGGGGCGCCTCGGCCGGTGCCTGCAGCGCACTAGAGAGTCTCCCCGTTGAGAGAGGTGGTCGCGAGGATTCTGAGCATGGGCGTGATCGGCGGCTGGCAGTGTTCAGCTGCGTCCTGGACCGTTGCAGCACCGATCTGGTGGTAAGCCTCGAATTCAGTGGCGTCATACAGCTGCCCCAGCGTGCTGTCACCGGGAAAGCCGAGGCGGCGATTGAGTGGGTGGACACTGACTGCCGTCGATTCGTCGCAGTCCGGTGGTGGCGCGTTGACATCCTGTTGACATGAGGTCCGCAAATCGGCACGCCTGACGTGAGGCTCGCCGCGGCCCGGTCCGTTCGGTTATTCGAGGACTTGTTCGACCTTGGCGCGGGAGAGGCGGTCCCAGTCAGTCGGGGCGATGCGGAGCGCCTTTCCCGCCGGGACGCGCTGGCTAAGGGTGCACCGGGCGACCTTGCCACCGGCGTAGCGGCCGAGTTCGACGTCAAGATCGCGTCGCGCGGTCGTGCCCGAGATCTCGACGACGTCGAAGGCCCGCGGCGCATGGACGCGTAGCTGGTCGCTGGTGACGAGGGCGTTGCGCACCCGGACGCTCCGCCAAGCTCCGGGCGACTCTTGGCGTAGGTGGTGGATGTCGAACCGGCGACGCGGCGCGCGCGTGCTCACCACGATGGCCTGATCGTCGTCGAACGAGCCCTCGAGGCGGACGCGGTCCTTGGTTGCGCTCCCCGCCGGCCCGGCGGTCAATTCGATGAGGTGCCCCGACGACAGATGCTTGATGTGGTACTCGCCGCCGCCCACGGAAACGGTCAACGGTGAGCTCCCGGGTGGTCGCTGGAGGAAAAACAACTCCCCCGGAAGAGCGCCGCTGGCGCGGCCCGACCACGGCCACGGAGCAACGCCGGGAAGCCGGCGAGCGGTCGACGTCTCGAGGTCGCCGCGGCTGCGGTGCAGCCGGTCGCTCGTGTACAGCCGCCGGCCTTGATCGTCCTCGATCTGGGTGACCGCCGCGCCGACCCCGCTGACGAACAGCGTGGTGAGCCCGGTGAGGGCGAAGCCGGCGCTGATCGGTTGCGGCCCCTTGTGGACCTCGAGGGAGATCGGGATGGCGAAGAACCAGCCGTTCGCCGATCCGGAGTACAGGACTCCGTCGTTGTACAGGTTGCCCGCGTTCTGGTCGTAGGTCCAGTCCGTCGGGCCCGTGATCACAATCTTGTTGTGGTCGCCGTCGTAGTACTCACGGTAGGTGTTGTAGGGCCGGTCGGGATCCCAGACGTGCAGCACGAGCGCGCTTCCGCTTGTGTCGGCACGAAACGGGATGACGGTGTGGGCGTTGGTGCCGAACAGTCCGCTGGCGAGCGAGAGCATGCAATAGTCGCCGCTGCCCAGGCCGCTCTGGATGCTGTTCCAGGCGGCCACCCCGTCGTTGAGCTGGCTCGCCTTGACGACGTCGAGGAAGTTGCGGATGCCCGGCCCGCTGAACTGCCGCCCTTGCATGATGTTGATCGCTTGGTGGAGGTCGGCCCGGTCGGGTCCGTTGACGCCGCCGGTATAGAAGGACGCGGGCGAGCAGTAGCCCATGTACCCGCCGTACTTGTAGAGGGCGAGCCCGAGCATTGACATGCCTCCGCAGTTGCCAGGGGCCGCGCAGCTTTTGAAGATTTGGTAAAACGCGACATCAAGCGGCGCCTCGATCACGTCGTCGGTCGGGTTGATCGCGAGGTAGGTGCGCCGGTACAGGTCCCAGTCGAAGTCGGTGGCCTCGTTCCAGTTGTGGAAGAACCAACCGTCGCGGGTCGGGTCGAACTCGTTGGGAATCCCCATGGCGTCCGCCTTGCCAGTGCGGTCAGTACCGGTGCAAGACCGGTATCGAGGGTTGGGAGAGCAAGCCAGTGTGGTCGATCGACTGGACGCAGTAGAGGTAGTCGACGCCGCGCCGCGCGGTCAGGTCGGTGTAGCCGTTCGCCGTGATGATCCCTGACACCTGCCGGTACGGGCCGCCGATGGCGGCGCGGAAGACGATGAACCCCCGCAGCGCCAGCGGATCGAGTGCCGGGCTCCAGCTCACCTCGAGGCCGCAGCCGCCGCCGGCGGGTGGGGGCGGCGGGAGCATCGCGGGTGTCGGCGGCAGGTCGCTGGTGTAAGTGAACGTGCTGCTGGACGGGATGCCGGCCGGCTGGGCGCCGTCGCTCTCGTTGCCGAGCCAGTCGAGGGCTGAAACCCGATACCAGTAGACATGGTGCGGCTGCGCGGTGTCGTCCAGGTACGAGCCGTGGGCGGCGAGCGGGTCGAGCACCGCCGGGACGTCGGCACAGCTCGGCACGAGTCCCCTCCACGGCGTGGTGCTGACCGAGCCGTCGGTGAAAACGCAAGCCAGAAAGGTCGGCGGGTCAAGCTCGGCGTCGGAACGGTACACGTGGAAGGCGTGCAGGTCCTGCACGGGCGCCGAAACCCATTCGATGAGCACACTGTTGTTGCGCGCGCGCAAGCCAGTGAGCACCGGCACCGGTGGCGGGGTGTTCTCCCGCAGCCGAGCGCAGCGGTACTCGGCCGGCTCTGGGCAGCCGTTGTTGCCCGGGTAGAGGTTGCCCGCCAGGTCGTAGGCGCGTACCCAGTAGCCGTAGCAGAGTGGCGAGCCTTCGGGGACGCTGTAGTCGTCGAACCAGATGTGGCCCTCCGCTGCGTATCTGGACTTGGCCTCGCCAAGGGCGACGTCGCCGACCTGGGTCATGTCGCAGCGCCCGTCAGGCTTGCCGCGCCCGATGACGGCGCCGTCCTGGCCGATCTCTTGCGTCACCCCCGGCAGGTAGAGGACGCCGCGGTCGCACACGCCGCGGTAGATCTGGTAACCGGCCAGGTCGGGCTCGGTGTTGGGCACCCACTCAACGTGGATATGGTCCGCCGTGCCGACCACCGCGACCAGGTGGGTGGGCCCGGGTGGCGTGGTGTCCGGGACGGTGCCGGCGATCACGGCCGATGGCGCGCTCAGGTTGCCGAACATGTCGGCGACGCGAACGCGGTAGAAGAACGTCTTCGTGCCGAACGGCGGGACTAGCGCAGGGTCAGTGTCCGTCCACGAGACGAGCGGCGTGGTCGCGTCCTGCGGGTTGGCGTCCAGGGTCACGATCAACCGGCCCGGGAGGGCCGGGAGGTCCTCGAGGTCTTCGCGGGTCTCGGCCCGGTAGACGAAGTTGCTCTGCGAGGTATCCGGGAACTGGTGGTTCTCGACGTTGCGAGTCACCTTGCGCCAGGTGACCACCAGCCCGTCCGCCGAGGTGGTCGGGGACACCTGCAGCTCGTCCGGCGCCATCGGCGCGAGGCTCTGCGCCGGGGTCGCCGCGACGGCCGTCGACCATGAGCCCGCGCGATTGAGCGCGTCGACCGACGCGACTTGGTACCAATAAGTGTTGCCGTTGTCCGGGCCATAGACGTCGACGCCCGCGACCTGATGGCTGGTGGGGAGCCCGTCGGCGTCCCAGGCCCCGATGTCGAGGAAGCCGGGCTGCGGAGTCGGCAGCGGCTGCCCGTCAAGGCCGTCGTCGATGTCGTACGCGACCGGCTTGGGGTTCGCTTGCTGGAACGGGCCGCCGGGGCTGGTGGCGCGCTGCACCACGAAGGTGGCCGCGTACGGATTGCGATTCCAGAGGACGAGCACCCGGCGGTCTCCGGGCTGGGTCGTGACCCCCGACGGCGGGTCGGGCAGCGTGAAGTGGCCGGCCCACACCGGCACGTCGACGGCGAGCCGCCGTTCCGTTCCGTCGGCGAGCACTCCTCGCAGCTCGTAGAGATAGTGCTCATTCGCCTGCACGCCCCGGTCGGTGTACGCGACACCGGCGGCTTGAGCCATGGCGAGGTTGGCCCGCGAGGTCGCCCGGACCAGGCGCAGCTCGTCCTCAGTAAGGCCCTGCTCGAATCGCGCGGCCGGGTTGACGCGCTCGAGAGTGCTGCCAGAGACCGCGGTAAACCCAGCGGCGAGGGCGGCCCACTCCGGCGATCCCTCGGGAACGATGGCACGCAGCTGCCGGGCCGACGACGGCGGCCGGATCGGCGAGCTGCCATTGATCGGCCGGGACGCGCGGGCCGGGGCACCATCGACGCGCCGGTACAGGTTGTAGCCGGTGACATCGTCCACCGCCTCCCACCGCAGCAGGACGTAGGTGCTCCCGTCGCGCCCGATGCCCGCCGAGGTCGCCTGCGCCAGCGCGGCGTCGTTGGCCATGTCGCCTCCTTAGGACGCGTAGAAGCCGGAGCTGTTGATGCCGGCGGTGATGCTGACCGAAGCGCACAGCACCCAGGCCACGCAGCCCTGCAACCCGAACGTGCCCTCGAAGTAGGTCGGCACCGGCCCCCGCAGGCTGAGGTTGGCCCACCCCGAAGCGCTGACCAGCCCGCCGAGGATCTCCCCGTGGACATAGATGCCGCACGCCCCCACGACGTACGGCAGCAGAGGGTTGCCGGCGAACGGGGCCAGCGGGCCGCCCGCGGCGATCGGCGCGCTGAATGCGCCGGCGCCGGCGTAGATGTCGACGCCGCCGCCGATCACGTAGAAGTTGACCCCGATCGACGCCTGGCCGTACCCGTAGACGCCGGTGAGCATCGGCGGAAGGATGCTGCTCGACATCCCGAAATGGGGGTCGGTCGGGTCGAGCACCCAGGCGAGCGCCGTGGGCACGTTGTTGCCGATGAAGAAGCCGCCTTCGAGCCCGCCGCTGACGATCCATGAGATCACACCGACCTTCAGCCGCCCTTGCAGGTACTGCATCGTGGGACCGACGTACCACGTGAGCTGCCCCTCGCCGGAGAGTCCCGCCACGACGGCGTCGCAGTTGATGCTGCCGTCGAGGTCGCCCTCGGCTGAGCCCGCCACGAAGTCGACCAAGAGGTGCGCGGTGGCCGACGCCTCGAGATCGACGAGGACCGACAGCAGCATGTCGCCCGACAAATAGAAGTCGAAGGTGGTCGGCGTTACCGCGATATCGATTTCGGCCTCGAAGCCGGCCTTCGGCACGAACAGGGTCCCGGTGGCCGTGCTCTCCTCGAGCATCCCGTAGAGCGTGATGAGGGCGAGCGTCGGGCCCTCGATCCGGGCGCATCCCGCGATCTGGGCCATGCCACCGAGGCGGGCGAAGAGGCCGACGTCGATGTCATGGGTGTCGGTCGAGCTGATATGGATGTCCGTCGCATCGCTGTTGATCTCGACCATGATGTCGAGCGGATCCGAAAGCAGAAAACTGAGCACCCCCGTTCCTGTGCCATCGAAGCCGTTCTGGCCGGCGACGTTGTAGTCGACGTCGGCCTCGGGGCATTGGAACACGGCCAGATCGTTCGAGTGCACGTCGTGCCACGTGCCAGAGAGGGCGAGTTGGGTGGGGGACGCGTGGGGCGTGATCGGCGTCTTCGGGACGGTGACCTCGCGAGGATGCGGTGTGCTGGACGAGGTCAGGTCGGTGGCATCGCGGATGTTCACCGGATGCAGCCCGAAGAAGGGGAAGAAGATCGTCCCGAACACGCCGAGGTACGGGTCGGTGACCGACGGATCGTAGGCCGAAAGCGTGACCTCCTGAGGGTTGAACACCAGGCCGTCGAAGCGCTGGCCCCAGTTGTTGAAGTCGAGATACAGCTCGCCGAAGTTCCCGTCGGGGAGCATCTCGGCCCAGGTGAGCCCGATCGGCTTCGCGAAGTGGACGGGCTCGGCGATGCCGGCTGCCGTCAGCAGCACCCGTCCGGTGCGGACGCTGATCACCCCTGCCTGGTCAGGCACCCCGGTCGGCACCAAGTCCACGTCCCAGTACTCAAGCGGCACCCCCGCGCTTGGCAGCACGACCTCGCCGCCGACCAGGCACGCGGTCGACGTGAGCTTCATCTGCGCGAACGCAAGCCGCGCGATATCGCACGGCGGAGGGATGTCGAACTGCCCGGAGAAGTTCGAGTCGTAGCTCGCGCTCGTTACGAACTCCGCCAGCAGGCTCTGCTTGTCGTTGACGAACAGCGTCGACCGGAACGCGACGTTTCCAACGTAGCCGCTGCCGGCCGGGTCGCCGAGATCGTCGGGCTGCGCCTGGTCGTAGGTGGACAGCGCGCCGTCGACCCCTGTCAGGCCGACCCGGAGCCAGCCCTGCAATCGGTTCAGCTTGATCGGGTTCGTCCGGCCGCCCGGACGGTCGGGTGAGAGGACCAGGACTTCGGCCAGCGCCGGGAACGACACGCCCGCGACGTGCTGGGCTGCCAGCTCGGCCAGGCTCGCATCCGCGACTGAGTCGATGGCCACACCCGAGAACACCCCGGTGGTCACCGGGCAGAACGACTCGTAGGCCCCGCCGGGAAGGTAGAGGTAGCCGGCTCCGCAGGTCCCCGTCCACGCCACCACCTCCCGGCCGTGATGGGTGAGCTCGCCCCAGCTGATCTGTCGGTTGCCGTAGTCGAGCACGCCGGCCAGGTCGAGGTCGGGCTGGATTGCGATGGCGTCGAGCGGGATGATCACGGGCTGGCCCGGCTGGTCCACGCACACCGCGTCGGTCGGCAGCTCGATCGACCCATCGGTCAGTTCTCCGCCGGCGATCTGGCTGGACCAGATGATCATCGACCCGGCGCCGAACGTGAACGTCTGCCCGAGCGGGTTGATGGCGGTGAAGGACACCGGCTTGGCGAGGGTGAGCGAGGCGTAGCAGCCGGAGCTGACCACGATGGCGTCTGGGTAGGTGTATTGACCGCGCAGGTACCCGGTGTTGCAGGGCTCCGGGACGAATTGCTCGCCGCTGGCCGTGCCCGCGCCGAGCGTCAGGCCACGCCAGGACGGCGGCCACGGAGCGGGGCTGGTGACGGTGCTCAGGTCGAGCACGTAGCCAGTGCCCTTGATAACCAAGCCGGTGTCGCCGAGGAGCCAGGGTCCGTAAGCCTGGTCGGGCGCGTCGACGTAGAAGTCGCAGCTCGGCGACATGGTGATGATGCCGAGGTCGATGGTGGCCGGCTGGCACGAGCCGACGTCGGTGATTCCGCCAGGCAACTGCACCTGCGCGGTCGCGGTCGACCGGTGCGGTGTTAGTTCCAGCGCCGTGATGACCACGGTGAAGCCGTCGATGACGATTTCGATCGGGTACCGGACGTTGCCGCCGATCGGGTAGGTGACGGCCCCGTCGATCACGCGACCCAGACCGGCCGCGACGCCGTCGACGCTGACTGTGAGATCGCTGAACTGGACCGGGAAACCGGCGCTGGCCGGCGCGGAGCCGAGCCAGCCCGGCATGCTCAGGCCAAGCTCCACGATTTCGGCGAGATCGCTCCGGTCGACGGTGAGGTTCACCGAGATGGTGTCGCCGACCATCGCGCCCGGCTGAAGGTGCTGCGCGTCGGCGACAGCGATCTCGGTCTGCGGATGCATGACGTCGGCGACCACCTCAACCGCCTGCGTCAGCCGCGACACGTCCGGGTTGTCGAGCACGCCAAGGACGGACAGCGGCGGGACCGCGCACGGAAGGTGCAGCCAGGCCGTCCCGGTGACACCGTGGAACACGCCAGCGCGTTCGTCGAAGCTGCCGGCGGTGACCTCGGCGATCGCCAGCTGAAAATCGCCGACCAGCCAGTTCGCTGGAATCTCGTTCCCGCCCAGGTTCAACGCGGAGCGGCCGTCGACCATCACCCTCACCCCCGAGCCATAACCAGTCTTTAGTCGACCCTCAAGGCTGTCAATATGGTTCGCAGGGGAGTTTGCTTAGCTCCTCGCTAAATAATCCCGACCTACTCACCACCGACGCCGACTACGACGGGTACATCCGGCTTACCAGACTGCAACCCGCTGATCCGCCGACCAGTAACGACCACAGCCAGGCCGAGGGCTCATCTTCTCCTCGATGCCCGACATTGAAAAGCCGCATGGCGGCTACCAGGTAAGGGCCCTTGCGGTGACTGGATCGCTGCTGCTGTCCGGCGGTGGTGACCGTGCCGTCCGCGTCTGGCATGTTGACGCCGGGGGCGCGCACCCAGTCGCCACCGTGCCACTCGATGCCTCCGTCCGGAAGATGGTGGGTGATCGACGACGCCGTCGTGGTTGCCACTGACCTGGGGACCATCGGGCTCCGACTCTCCCACGTTCAGGCTCAGTCTGGATGAGAGGAGTCCTCAAATCGGTCGGGTGACATTGTGACCGCTAACCTCACCGCCACGCCGGGCACCGGCAAGACAGAACAGCCATTCTGTGCGCTTCCTGAGGCTAGGCCGCCAGACGTAAAAGTCGACCATATCGGCGGCGATGTGCACGCCTTCGCATTCCCGGGCTGATCACGCTTCGTAAGAGTGGTGCACCGGTCCGGAGGTTCGGTGCCGGCCCGGCGCTTGGGTTGCCGTGGTGTCCAGGTCGCTGTCGCAAAGCAGGCCCTCCATGGCCGCCGGGTCGGCGTCGATGTTGCCCGGATGCGGCGCGGCGAACCGGGCGCCGAGGTGGCGCATGAAGTACCCGTCGCCTGGGTCGTGCTTGGGTAGGTTGGGCCGCCCCGGAGAGGCTGCCGCCGCACGGCACCAGGTGCGTCCATGGTCGCGAACAACGACATCCACCCAGACAGGGCCCCGGTCAGGTCTCACGACCAGAACCACCTGCTAGCAGCGCCTGGGACGGCTGTTTGAATGGGCGCATGACAACTGCGCAGGAGCAGCCGCGCGTGGTCAGCGCGAGCCGCGAGATCGCGGCCGGCGCCGGGCGGATCTTCGAGCTGATCGCGGATCCGGCTCAGCAGCCCCGCTGGGACGGCAACGACAATCTGGCCGAAGCACCCGGCGGGCAGCGGGTGCGCCGCGTGGGTGAGGTGTTCACGATGACGCTGACCCACGACGGCGCCATCCGGGAGAACCACGTGGTCGAGTTCGAAGAAGGCCGCCGGATTGCCTGGCGGCCCGCCGAATCGGGCAAGCGGCCGCCTGGGCATCTGTGGCGATGGGAACTTGAGCCGGCCAGCGCATCACGCACCCTGGTCACCTGCACCTACGACTGGACCCAGTTGACCGACCACAAGCGCTTCCGGCGAGCCCGGGCGACCACGGCCGGCACGCTCCGGGCCTCGCTCGACCGGCTCGCGGCCCTCGCCGAAGCACCCTGACCGCCCGGCGCCACACGGCGGCCGCAGCACGACAGCACGACAGCACGCCAGTTCTGTCTCACCTGAACCGTGCCCGGCGGCGGCTCACCGGAAGGCTGCGGGCCAGATCGATCCTTCTGGCGCGGCCACGGCACTCAGCCACCCTGACCGAACAGGCGAGCGTGACGGCGGTTAGCGATCGCTATCTGGATGATGCTCAGTTCTGGCATCCGAAAGACCTGCCGGCGTTGCGGCTGGCACGCCTCCGCCTGGCCGCCGCGGTCCGGCCAGGCGGAGTTGCTGCCAGGCCGTTGTTACCTGGCGGCACCAGCGAGATAAGCGGCGATAATGTAGGTCGCGTGCCGGTCCAGGCTGCCGCGGGCGCCGTCGTACCTCATGGTGGTGCGGGGATCGGCGTGGGAGGCGGCTTCTTGCACATCGCGCAGCGGCACCCCGGCATCCAGGGCCGCGGTGATGAACGCGTGCCGCAGCGTGTGCGGCCCCCTTGCTTGGTGATCCCAGCGCGGCAGGCGGCCCGGCGGACGATCCGCGTCGCACCGTGCCGGTCCGGCCGCCGGCCATCGGCGGCCAAGAAGACCGGCTCGTCGGAGCGTTCACCGACGGCCAGGTCGATCGCCCGCGCGGTGCGTGGTGCCAGCGGGATGGTGACGACCTTGCCGCCTTTGGGGTGATGACCAGCGTGCGGTGGCCGCGCTCGGCGCCCAGGGCCCGATGTTGGCAGCGGTGGCTTCGGAGACCCGCAAGCCGTTCAGCGCCAGCAGTGAAATGAGCGCGTGCTCGGCTGGGTGGCCCAGGCCGGCGGCGACCAGCAGCGCGCCGAGCTCGTTGCGGTCCAGCCCAGTGGCATGGGATTCATAGTCCAGGCGCGGGCGGCGGACATGCGCGGCCGGGGAATGCTCGAGCAGCTCTTCCTCCACCGCGTACTTGCAGAACCCGGCGATCGTGCACAACCGGCGGGTGATGGCCGCCCGGGCGCGGCCGCGGGCTTCCAGGCCGCGGGCGAAGCGCTCGATGCCGGCGCGGCGCGCCTGGAAGAGGCGGATGTGGTGCTGCTCGCACCAGGACGCGTACTGGCGCAGGTCCAGCGCGTACGCCTCCCGGGTCAGGCCGGTGTAACCGGCCAGGAACCCAGCCGGGGCGAGGCGTTCCGGCTCGGTGAACGCCTGCTCGACAGCGGCGACGGCGGTGGATGTGGACGAGGTGGCCATGGGGACCTCCCGGGTCGGGCTGAGGCCCGGGGAAGGCTGGGCCCGCCGCGGCCCCAGCAACGATGAGGCCAGGGGCATCTCCGCGATTACTGGCCGTGGCCGCGGGCCTTTTTCACTTCTTCCGAGGTGAGCCGGGCAACGACTGCGGCCCGCGTGGCCGGATCCAGGGCGTCGAGCTGGTCATGGATGTTCTGCACCGCCAGCTCGGCTTCCTGGTGCTTCTCACGGAGCTGGTAGGCCGCTGCGGCCAAGACCGCGGCTGCGGCCGCCAGCAGCACCGCCCGGATGATCCGCGTCGATGAGCCCATGCTCTAACCCTTTCCGGTGTCGCTGACCGCCCTCGTGCGTGGCTAGCTTTTTCGATGGTATCGGGGAGCCGCTGGCTGTGGTCTTGGCAAATAGCCGCGGCTAGCCTGCGGGCGGCTACCCGCTCCTGAATGACCCTGGAGGCCCTGCCTACTTCAGGATATTCACCGCCCGGGCGACCACGAGGATTCCAACGACCAGTGAGATCGTTTCCTCGGCCATCATCATGAGTTTCGCCCACGGCTTTATCGCCGAGACGTCTGTCGGGCTGAATGCCATCGCAGTGCTGAAGGAGTGGTGCAGGTAATCCACGAACGAGGGGTACCAGCCCTCCCGGACAAGCCCGGGGTTCGACATCTCGGGGAACAAGAACGCCGGTGAGGTGCCGGTTCCGAGCGCGCGGGCAGCCGCGCCGCCGCGGTCGAGATCCCAGTACCACAGGCCGAAGGCGATCACGTTCGTCAGCCAGATGACCCCGCCGCTGACCAGCAGGATGTTCGCGTCATTGGTGAACGGCTCGGTCTTGATGATGGCGTATACGAGCCGAACCGATGACCCCGCGTTGACGAGGGTGATCACGCCAATGAGCACCGCGGTCAGGACCTGCAGCCAGGTCGCCTGACGGTCGATGCGGCCAGGGTCGCCGACGATGAGCGCGACGATCAGTGCGGCCAGCACCACGAGAAACAACGGCCGCGCGTCATCGAGCCTGAGCTGGGGGGGCAGGAAGATCCGCATGCCCCCGGCGATAAGGACCGCGACGGCCATCGGCCACCGGCGCTCACCCGCCTGGGCCTGCTTCGTCGCCATAACGCAAGATACCGTGCATTCGTCACCGGCCGCCGGCCACCGCGCTGGCCTGGACTGCGCGGATGTAGCCCGGGTGGTTGGCCCCCAGCCATCCGGCGGCGGCTCTGCTGGCGGATGACACCGGCTTCGCGAAGGACGGGGACGCGCCGCCGCGCGCGGCCGGGCAATACCCCCTACGCCAGGCAAGATCGGCAGCTGCCACGTCGTGACGACCGGGCACCTGGTGAGCGAGCACGCCTCGTGCTCCGCGGGCCAGCAACTGCTCTGCCCGCAAAACTGGGACAACGAGACGCTGGAGAATCCGGTTGACGAGCCCGGGCAGGCCCGCCGCTGCCTGGCCTCGCCACTCGATGGCCTGGTTGACCGCCACCAGAACATCAACGTGACAAGTGCTGGCCGGATGTTGCCGGTGACGAACGCGACGCCCGGCACGTCGCTGCCGCTCGCCCCGGCCCCACACGAGCGCCCGTGTGGCGATGTCACCGGGCCGGACGATACCGGGTTGCACCACCCGGGCGTTCATCCCGCGCAGCCGCAGTTGCCGTCCCAGACCGGAGTTGACGAACCGCATGGCCTCGGCGCCGAACCGCTCGACGAATTTCGCACAGCCCAGATGCGGGGCGTCGCTGACCTGCAACACGGCCTGGCCGACCGCGAGCAGGCTGCCCGCTGGGAGATTGCCTACGCTGAGATCGAGGTCGATGTAGAGCTGGTCGCCGGCCAGCGCCATCCGGTCCGTCACGCCCGCGACCAGCTCGGCCACCCGGGCGTTCATCACCGTCACCTGCCGCTGCGGGTCAGCCGATCCGTCCGGCATGCTCTTGCTGCCGCGGGCGAGCCAGTTGTCCCCGCCAAGTCCTGCCGCGGGGTCGAGCAGCGCCTCGCCTGGCAACTCCCGCACACCGACCGCCGGGCGGCGCACCACCAGGACGATCCGGCCACCATCGCGGGGCGAATCACGGATCTGGCGAAGCCCCGCTTCCAGGCGCTGGCGCGACAGATGCTCCATAACCGGATTCTCACCGCCCCCTGCCGTCCTGGCGAGCCAATAATCCAGGCGGGGCATCCCCGCACTGGCGGCCAGCGCCACCCCAGCTGTCCCGCGAAAACCAGCCCGGATTGCGGCAGAACCGAGCATTCCGGAACGAGCGCATTATGAATATTTATGCGATGCACATCTGCCTAGTTGGCCTTATAACTCGCTGGCTCGACGATGCCATGCGCTCATCAAGGCTTCGATATGCACACCGGGGAAGGCACCCGGGCAGGCACCGGGCGCCTTCCTCCAGAAGACTCACCGCCAGTGCAGCTATGACGGGACCAAGGCACCTACGGGCTGCCCCTCGAGGTCGCGTGTGGTGAAGGCCGGGCTGTGGTCACGAACAACATCAAGGACTTCGTCCGCTCGCGGCGGAGTGGCTGGCGCAAGGCAGGGTGCATGCCGGCCTGACTCAACGCGGACGCGCGGCCGCAATGCCATCTCTGCTGTCGCTGGCGCGATCGTGCATGTACTTCGCGACCACCCCGACCGGCTGAGCGGGAGTGAGCGCTGGATCGGCCCGCTACCGGCCTCGTAAGGCCCCCGGCGCACAGCGTGAGTTGCCCGCACATGCTTCTGAGTGCCATCGCGGTTGGCCGCCCACGGGCCTTTCAGCTCAGAGCGACCAGCTCGCCGCCGGGGCCATCACGACGCCAGTGCCCGGCCCGAACACGCGGTTGGCCTAGCGGTTGGTGCCCCGGTTGGGGGTGGACCGGGGACGCGGACCGCGGGCGCGGTCGGCCATTTCGGCCCAGAAGTGGGTGAGCTGCGCCGGCCGCATCCGTTGCCACGGTGCCCGGCGGTGCAGCGGATGGCGGGGGCTCCACGTCAGCAGCGTCTGCTGGCGGCGACAGAACGCTTCGCTCATCTCCACTCTCGGCTGGGCGCCCTGCGGCGGGTAAGGGCACAGTTCGAAGACACACCCGTCGACGCAACTGGTGCCGGGGGCCGAGGAGACGGCCGTGCCGACGGTCTGCCCAGGGTTGAGGGCGTCACGGTAGTGGGTGATGCACGGTGGCAGGTCGTGACGGTTCGATCGTTTCAGGCGGCGCTCGCGCTCGCTTGGCTGTTCTCCTCGTTCTGCGAGATTCAGCAGCAGGAGCACGTCGGCGACCAGTTGCTGGGCGCGTCCATTGAGTGCGGTCCACCCGGCCGACGGTGGGATCCATAGGTGATGACGGCGGTTTGGCGTGTCTTGGCCGAGCTTGCGGGAACCTACCTGCCCGACCACCCCGCTCTCGTCGATCCAGCAATACCGCTGCGGGCGCCCGGTCTTGAGCGCTAGCACTGCCAGCAGGGCTGCCTCCCGGACAAAAGGGTGCGGCCCGGGCGCGGTGCCAGGTGGCCGGCTCGGGTCCGCCCGCTCGCGGCCGGCGACGTCGAGCCAGTGTTCAACGATCGCGTCGGGCTTGGCGCCGCGCGAGTCGTTGGGCTGTTTCCGGCCGTCAGTCAAGTTCAGCAGGCAGAGAGCCTGAATGAGGGTCAGCTGCGTGAACCAGTAGCGGGCGCCCTTGAGCATCTCCAAGGCCTGTTCGGCAACGTACATGCGCGCCTCGCGCAACGGGTCGGGCTCGGCCGGCCGGCGGTTGGCGGCGTGCTTGAATCCTTGCGCGAGCGCGATCTCGAGCGAGATGGGCAGGTCTTCCTCACCGGATTTCCGCCCGTCTCGCCCCACATGCCGGAGCCATTGCGCCAGGTCCGCTTGCGCCTGCGCGGCCAGTGCCTTGTCGGCAGGGGTGCTCCCTCTCCCGCCGACTGAACCGGCCAGGATCGGTGCCAGCCAGGCGCTCATGATCGATGCTCGCCAGCTGGCGTTGTCGCCGTCAGGCGCCCCCGCCAGGCGGTCAGCCCCGGTCGTGGGCCGCCGCCTCGTTCGCTCGGCTTCGCAGATCCGGCACGGCGCGGCCAGCAGATCCCGGACCGCCCGGTACGCGGCGTCGCCGCCGGCGCCTATCTCCTGCGCTGCGGCGAGCTGGACCGGGTAGGACCGTTCGCTGCACCCGATTGCATACAGTTGCGGGTAGGCGGGCTTGGCCCGGCATCGTTCACCGCGCCGCCGCCTGTCATCGATCATCCGCGCTGCCTCGCCCATGCGGTGAACCAGCCCGAGCTTGCCCTCTTCCAGCGTCCTGGGGTCCTGGGCGTGGATCCGGGACCATCGTTTGGTGATTTCCTCGGCGATAGCGGCGTGCGCGGGAGCAGCCTTGACGCTGTCGATCTCAAGCGCAGCCGCGTACATGTCCAGCACCTTGTTGTCCTCGCGCGCGGTGGCGGCCTGCCGCAGCGGGGCGACGAGGTCCGGCTGGACCCGCAGAAGGGGCACGCCGAAACTGCGCAGCCGCGTGTTCAGAGCGGCGTCGCGGCCGACTGCTCCGGTCCGCAAGGTTCCGGTGGGCACCGGTGCGCGGGAGCGCAACACCAGCGCGATGAGGAACTCACGGCCAGGCCGCGGATGCTGCAGGGCCTCCTGGCAGTAGGCGTGATCGAGCAGTGCGGCGTCCAGCAGCCGTGACCCAAGGTAGGCCTGCATCAAGCTGTGCGGGAACCGGATGCTGTCCCCGCGTAGCTCGACGAGATCCAGCTGAGCCCCCCATGCGGCGGCGAGACGAACATCGAGATTCCCGGCCCCGCGCAGGTGCCTGGCCTCTTGATCAATTGCTGCAAGCCTGCGCTGCACCTCCGCGCAGATCCGCCCGCCAGGGAAGTCGTCGAAGTCGACCTCAAGCTGGTCGCGCATGAGCCCGGCACAGGCCAATGCCGACAACTGTTCAATCGCCGCTTGGCGCTCGGCCCGGTTCAGCGGCACCTCTTCGCGAAGGTGACCATAAATCAGCGCCCGCTCCCACGTCTGCAGCAGGCCGAGCCGAAGCATCGAACGGTCCCCGCCGCGAGTGTCCACCACGTCGTGCTGGCCAGCCGCAGTGGGCTCAAGCAGGCCTTTGACCTGCAGCTCATGCGTAATCTGCAGGTACAGCGGCGCCTCAACCACGTCGGCGGTCTCGACGATCCAGGCGAGCCTGCGCTCATCCCCACCGCTGCCGATGTAGGCCAGCGCGGCCTCGTAGCTGAGCGGCTCAAGGGTAAGGATCGTGGCTTCCGTGGCCCGCAGTGGATCATGCGGGCGCGAGGCGATGACCAGCGGCAGGTGCTGCTGGTGCGCTCTCCGGACGGCGGCGCGGATGATATTGTCGCGCTCCGGCTCCGCGCTCGTACCAACGAGGGCTTCCTCCAGCCCGTCGGCCAGCACGATTATCTTTCCGTCCTTGCGCAGCCGCCGCCAGATAGTCTCGCCCTCGGCCGAGGAGAACAGGCCCGGATTCACCTCGTTGAGGAAGCGGTCCCGTGCCATGTTCTCGAAGTCAAGATCTACCGCCGCGTCGCGCAACCGGATCGGCACCGGGATCGCGTGCTTTTCAGCCAGGAATTCCGTGAGCCTAACAAGGACCGCGGTCTTCCCGGTGCCGACGCCACCGACAAGCACATGCGGGCGCGTCCGGCGGTCGTGCAGGTCCGCCATGATCACCTCGCACAGTTCGTCCCGGCCCACGACCTGGTCGATGATCGCCCCCGCTGTCGGAACAAGCTCCCGAGACTCGGTTCGTGCCTTGGCCCGGTAACGCCGCTGCAGGCCGAACAGCCGCCACAGCACCAGGGACGACGCCAGGGCCAATAGGACGCCGGACGCCAAAATGTTGGAAATAACGCCGCAGGAAAAGCTGATCGCCGCGCACTTGTGGTCGGGGTCGAGCGTTAAGCCCGACGGCCCGCCACGGACGAAATACAAGTACCCAACCCAGGCCAGCCACAGGACGAAGATGAGCACCACAGCGCCAGTCAGGACGGTCACAGCCCGCAGCAGCCGACGGGACCGCCATTTGCCGGGCTCATCGACGCCCTTGGGGTCACGACGGCGCGGCCGGGGACCGCCGAGCAACCCCGTTAGCCCCGGCATGGCCCTCCGCCTGCGCCTGGCCGCCCCACGGTCCCCTGCACCAGCCATCTGGGCCCCTCCAGAAGCCACCCGCCGCGGCGGCTGCGCATCACCGCAGGTAAGGCAGTTCCGGTGCCCTCACCCGGTTCCCAGCGCAGCCGACGGAAGGACTCGCGCGTTAACCCTCGCCGTCACACCCAATTCGCATAACCACCACTCCCCACCAGGGCGCAAGGCCGCATACACCTATCGTTATACTCTCGTCCCTCCCGCAACAAAAGGGCTCCCAAATCTGGGGCGCCCGCCCGGCGGAGGCAGGCATGGCTTGGCCGAGGCATGGGACATGATCGGGGACCCCTGGCGGGCGACTATCGGCCGCGCGGGCACTTCCGGGACCGGAGCTGGCCGGGCTGCACCGGGGTCAGGGAACACCCGGGGGGCCTGGAAACGGCGGCCTGGAAGATCGGCACGCCAAGACCCGAGACCGACGATGCGACGCTGTTCTTGCAGGCGGGCCCCCATCGCGGCCGGCATAGCACCATAGCGTGCTGGTCACCTGCGGTGTGCCGGGTCGCGCGGCCCGCCCAGATCCGGAACTTCTGGACGCCGGCCAGCACACCATCAGGCACTTCCTTGGCGCGCGCGGAATCGGCGAGCTGTCGGTCGCTGAGGTGGATCAGGGCGCTGATCGTATGCTCCCCAACGCGCTACTCATGCTGATCCATGTATGAGAATGCGCCGACGTGATACACCATTTTCGGCTACGAGCGGTAACTGGGATCCGGCCCGGCCACCGTAATCAGGGCATGTGGCTGGACGCGGCCTGGCCGGGCGCCAGGATGGTCCTCCTTCGGGCTGACGTCATGGTGGTACCCGGCGCTCGTCATGGCCCACGTCCCGTTCGTTTCCCGGGCACCACGTCTCCATGTCGTCCGCCAGGAGCATGGGGCCAGCGTTTCGCCAGTGGCATGGGCCCGGGTCAGCGGTGGCTGTAGCTGATGATTGCGGCTTGGTTTGGTGGCGGTCAAGCTGGTGGCGGGTTCGCCAGTGGGCATGGGCTCTGGCGCGAATTCTGTGATCGGTCACGGTTGGTGACTGCTGGCGGGGCCGTTCGGCGGGCCAGGTAGGAGTGGCGCCCTGGCGGAACGGGCCGGTTCTGAAGATCACGGTTTGGGTGCTGGTGGCGTGTTGCCGCCAGTGTGCAACGAGGCCCCGGTAGGACGCGGGTGACCGGCCAAGATCACTCACGCCTGGGAGCCTCGTTGCCGCCTCAGTGTGTCACTTGCCCTGCCTCGCCGGCCGTGGCCGACGGCACCGCCTGTGCGGGTGCCGGGATTGGCGATCTGCTGCCTCACCTGCGTGACTTGATCGTGGAGAAGTTCGACTGCACGCCGTCGGCCGTGGTCATCTGGGCGCGTTGCTGGCCAGCGCAGGCGGCGTGCCCGGCGTGCGGCACCTGGTCGTCGCGGGTCCACGGCAGTTATGCCCGCCAGGTGCGTGACTTGCCGCTTGGCGGGCGCCCGGTGCTGATTCACCTGGCCACGCGCCGGTTCTTGTGCATTAACGCGGCTTGCACGAAGGTGACCTTCGCCGGGCAGGCGGATGGGCTGACCGCCCGTTACCAGCGCTGGAGTGTGCCGCTGGCCGGGTTACTGTCGCAGGTCGCGCTGGAGCTGGCCGGGCGGGCCGGAACCCGGCTGGCCCGGGCGCTGGGTATCGCGGTGCACCGTGGCACTTTGCTCAGGCTGGTCATCGACCTGCCCGAGCCTGCGATCACGTCGGCGCCGGAGGTACTGGGCGTCGATGATTTCGCGCTGCGCCGCGGGCACGTCTACGCCACCGTCTTGATCGATGCCGCCATCGGCCGGGCCATCGATATCCTGCCCGGCCGCGAGGCCGGGCCGCTGGCCGGCTGGCTCAAGGCCCACCCAGGCGCGCGGGTGATCTGCCGGGACCGGGCCGGCGCCTATGCCGAAGGCGCCCGCGACGGCGCACCGCAGGCGGTCCAGGTCGCCGACCGCTGGCACTTGTGGCACAACCTCGCTGAGCACACCGCCAAGGCCGTCGCACGGCACCGGTCCTGCCTCAAGCAGATCGCCGCCGCCGCTGACCAGCCACCGCCATCGCTAGAACCCGCTGCGCCGGCCGCGGCTCCGCCGCCGGAATCGCGGCTGGAGGCGCGGATGCGTGACCAGCACGCCGCCGTCCAGGCCCTTTATGCCCGGGGCATGGGCCTGCGTGCGATCACCCGCGAGCTCGGCATAGACCGCAAGACCGTCCGCCGCTTCGCCTACGCCACCGGTGATGAGGCTGTCGCCAGGGCCATCTCCCGGCCCACGGTGCTGGACCGCTACCAGCCGCACCTGTACCGCCGGTGGACCGAGGGCTGCCACGACGCCGCCGTGCTGCACGCCGAGATCAGCGCCCTGGGCTACCGCGGCAGCTTGCGCACCGTCTACCGCTACCTGCAGCCACTGCGCGCCGGCACAGCCCCCGCCGCCCTCACCCCGTCAGTATTGAAGATCGGCGAGGTCACCAGCTGGCTGCTCCGCCGGGCCGAGGACCTCGACCCCCGCCAGCAGCAACTCCTGGCCGGCGTACGCGGCCACTGCTCACAGCTGGACCGTCTCGCCGAGCACGTGACCGGCTTCGCCAAGATGACGACCAAGCGCACCGGGCAGCAGCACCTGGCAGGCTGGCTGGAGCGTGTGGAAGCCGACGATCAGCCTGCACTGCATACCTTCGCCACCGGCATCCGCCAAGACCTGGATGCCGTCACCGCCGGGCTCTCCCTGCCTCATAGCTCCGGTCCCACCGAAGGCAACGTCAACCGGCTCAAAGCGATCAAACGGCAGATGTACGGCCGCGCCAGCCTCGACCTGCTCCGCAAACGCGTCATCTATCACCCACCGTGACCCCGGCCACAGAATTCGCGCCAGAACCCATGCCACTGGCGAAACTCAGCTCAGCCTGGCCCCATGCTCCTGGCGGGCGACACTCCATGAGGAAGTGGCACTCGGCGCCAGGGCCCCTGCTTCCCGGCTTCTCGGGGCAGCCGTCCCGTCCCGTCGGATGCGCTTCAGCCGTGTGTAGACGGTCGTACCGACCCCGAGCGGCCCGTGCGCCGTCCAGAGGCAGGCCGCACCGATCGACCGCGGTGCCCAGCCCAAGTTGCCGTTTGCTGCCGGTCTCGTCCGCACGCGTCCAGGCAGTGCACCCAGATCCCACGGACGAACCACAGACAAAAGATCAAGAAGGCCTGACCGCCTCCGGGCGATCAGGCCTCTGACCTGCACTTACCTGGTAGCGGGGGCGGGATTTGAACCCGCGACCTCTGGGTTATGAGACAAACGACACCGAGGTTGTCCCGAGTTCCGTAGAACTTCGGTGGCGGCCCCTGTGATGATCATGCCGCTTTCGGGTCCTCATTTTGGCGTGTGGCACTGACATTCTTGAAGTGGGCTTCGAGGGCGGCGCGGAGTTTGGGCAGGTGCAGGTGGCCGTTGACGCGGCGGAACTGGTGATCGGCTTCGAGCATCCCGGCGGCGCACCAGCGCAGCGCCATGGTCCCGTCCCGCCAGCGCTTGACGTTCTTGGAGTGCTCGCGGCAAATTTCGATCATCGACTCGATGGGGTTGGTCGAGCGGAGGGTCCTGGCCAGGGTGGGCGGCACGCCCAGCCGCAGAATGGTCAAGGTCTCGGCCATGCCCTCGCGCAGGCTGGCGGCGGCGCCGGGGTGGGTCTTGTCCAGCTCGGCTGCCAGTTCGGTGAGCAGGCCCTCGGCCTTGAGGGCTGATTCGGCGTGGTAGGCCTGGCGCATCCGCCGCTCGGCGATGGCCCGCAGCTTCTCCGGGAGCTTGTCCCGGACATTTTTGATCTTGTGCTGCTTATGCCGACGTCGGCATAAGCAGCATTACGCCGACCTCGGGATTATGCCGACCAGGGCGGTGGAGCCGCTGGTGGCGGCCTGATGGGTGGCGGAAAAGTCGGCATAATCCGGCTCTGCTGATCGACACTCGCCTCTCTGAGATCTGGAGAGAGGGAGGCGATCATGGGTGGTGTTCCTTCGCGTGTCCGGGTGACCGGGCCGCTGGCGGTGTTCGCGCAAGGCTTCGCCGGGGAGCTGGCCCGGCTGGGTTACAAGCCGAACGCCGCGGCTGACCAGCTGCGGCTGATGGCTCATCTGAGCAGGTGGGTGGACGCCGGGCAGCACGATGTGGCGGGGCTGACCCCTCCGGTGACGGAGGCGTTCCTGGCTGCCCGGCGCGCCGAAGGCTACGTGCTCTGGTTGTCGCCGAGGGCGCTGGTGCCGCTGCTTGAATACCTGCGCCGGCTCGGCGTGGTCCCGGCGCCGGCCGAGGTCCCAGTGACGCCGGCGGAGGCGCTGCTGGGCCGGTACCGGCGTTATCTGGTCACCGAGCGCGGCCTGGCCGCCACAACCGCACGCGGCTATGCGGACATGGTGCGCCCGTTCCTGGCCGGCCGCGGGGACGCCGGCGGGCTGGGCATGGAACAGCTGACGGCGGCTGAGGTGACCGCGTTCGTGCTGGCCACCTGTCCGGGTAAGCCCAAGGGGTCGGCGAAGCTGACGGTGACCGCGTTGCGGTCGCTGCTCGGCTTCTTGCACGTCGAGGGCCTGATCGGCGAGCCGCTCGGGCAGCACGTGCCGTCCGTGGCCAGCTGGCGGCTGGCCGGGTTGCCCCAGGCGCTGGAACCCGGGCAAGTCAAGGCGCTGCTGGCCAGCTGCCGCCAGGACACCGCCGCCGGGCGCCGTGACTTCGCGATGCTGACGCTGCTGGCCCGGCTCGGACTGCGCGCCGGCGAGGTCGCCGCGCTGACCCTGGAGGACATCGACTGGCAGGCCGGGGAGATCACGGTGCACGGCAAGGGCAGCCGGGCCGAGCGGCTACCGCTGCCCGCCGACGTCGGCGAGGCGATCGCCAGCTACCTGGCCGACGGCCGGCCCGAGCCGCTCGAGGGCGCCCGGCAGGTGTTCCTTCGCGCCCGGGCGCCGCACCGGGCCCTGACCGCCGGCGGGGTCTCCGGAGCGGTCAGCACCGCCGGGCAGCGCACCGGGATCGGCCCGGTGCACGCGCACCGGCTGCGGCACTCGGCAGCTACCGGCATGCTGCGGGCGGGCGCCTCACTGGCCGAGATCGGGCAGGTGCTGCGGCACCGCCGGCTGCTGTCGACGGCGATCTACGCCAAGACAGACACCGAGGCTCTGCGGGTGCTGGCCCGGCCCTGGCCCGGTGCTTCCGCATGAGCCCACTGCGCAAGGCCCTGGCCGATTACCTCAAGGTCCGGCGGTCCCTGGGCTACCGGCTGGCCCGCCCCGAGAAGCTACTGGCCCAGTTCATCATCTACCTGGAAGACGCCGGAGCCGAGACGGTCACCACAGCCCACGCACTGGCGTGGGCGATGCTCCCCGCCGGGAACCCGAGCTGGCACGCGCTCCGGCTCTCGGCAGTCCGCGGCTTCGCCACCTATCTGCACACCATCGACCCGTCGGCCGAGGTACCGCCCGCAAACCTGATCCCATGGCGGCCGTGCCGGGCCACGCCCTACCTTTACTCAGCCACTGACATCGCCGCGCTGATCGCGGCGGCCGCCAGCTTGCGGTTCCCGCTGCGGACGGCGACATACCAGACCCTGATCGGCCTGCTCGCCGTCACCGGCATGAGGGTTGGTGAGGCGATCCGCCTCGACCGGCCAGACGCCGACCTTGACGCGGGCGTGCTAACCATCTGCCAGTCCAAGTTCGGCAAGTCGCGGCTGGTGCCGCTGCACCCCACGACGGTGGATGCGCTGCGCAGTTACCTGCGGCTGCGGGACCAGCTGCACCCCCGGCCCGGCACCCCGGCGGTGTTCATCTCGCCGACCGGCACCCGGCTGATGTATTGCAACGTGCACTCGACGTTCCAGCGGCTGGCCCGCCAGGCCGGGCTGCAGCCCCGCTCAGCGTCCTGCCGGCCGCGCATTCATGACCTCCGCCATTCGTTCGCGGTCGCCAGCCTGCTCGATGCCTACGCCGCCGGGCACGACGGCCAGGCCAGGCTCACCCTGCTGGCCACCTACCTGGGCCACGTGGATCCCGCGTCCACCTACTGGTACCTGTCCGCCGCACCGGAACTGCTCGCCCTCGCCGGGCAGCGGCTCGAACACCACCTGGCAGGCCGGCCGTGACCGCGCTCGCGCCCACCCTGCAGGCCTTCTTCACTGACCGGCTGGCCCGGCAGCGTCAGGCCAGCGGCCACACCATCGCCGCCTACCGCGACACCTGGCGGCTGCTGCTGACCTTCACCGCCCGCCAGGCCGGCAGGCAGCCCTGCCAGCTCGACCTCGGCGACCTGGACGCGCCGCTGATCGGGAAGTTTCTCGACTACCTCGAACGCGAGCGGGGCAACAGCGCCCGCACCCGCAACGCCCGGCTGGCCGCGATCCACTCGCTGTTCCGCTACGCCGCGCTGCGCCACCCCGAGCACGCCGAGATGATCGCCCGGGTGCTGGCGATCCCGCCCAAACGCTACGACAAGGCTCTGGTCACCTGGCTCACCGAACCCGAGCTCGCGGCGCTGCTCGCCGCCCCCAACCGGTCCACCTGGGCCGGGCGGCGCGACCGCGCCCTGATCCTGCTCGCCGCCCAGACCGGGCTGCGCATCTCCGAGTTCACCGGGCTCACCATCGGTGATGTCCACCTCGGCACCGGGGCCCACGTCTCCTGCACCGGCAAAGGACGCAAACAACGGATCACCCCGCTCACCACCGGCACCGTCGCGGTGCTCCGCACCTGGCTCGCCGAACGCGGCGGCCAACCGGGCCAGCCGCTGTTTCCCAACCGGAGCGGCGGCCGGCTCAGCCGCGACGCGGTCGAACACCGGATCGCCAGGCACACCGCCACAGCCGCGGCGAGCTGCGCATCATTGAACGCCAAGACGATCACGGCCCACACGCTGCGTCATACCGCCGCCATGCGGTTGCTGCACGCCGGAACCGACACCTCGGTCATCGCGCTCTGGATGGGCCACGAGCAGGCCGAGACAACACAGATCTACCTGCACGCCGACCTCGCCCTCAAAGAACGCGCCCTGGCCCGGGTCAAGCCACCAGACGCCAGGCCCGGCCGCTACCGGCCCCCGGACAAGCTCCTCGCCTTCCTCCAAGCGCTCTGATTATGCCGACTTTTCCGCCACCCATCAGGCCGCCACCAGCGGCTCCACCGCCCTGGTCGGCATAATCCCGAGGTCGGCGTAATGCTGCTGGCAGCGCTGGATGAGCGGCTGGTCGAAGACGTCCCGGACCGCCCGGGACAGGGCCTTGGCGCCGTCGAGCACAGCGAGGATGGGCTTGGTGACGTCCAGGCCGCGCTCGCGCAGTCCGGTGATCAGGCCGGTGGCCAGGGTGGCGTTCTCGGTGGAGCCTTCCTCCACGGCAAGGGGATGCTTGGTCCCGTCGATGCCGATGCCTAGCGCCACCACGCAGGTGTGCTCGCCGAAGTGCACCCCGTCCACCATGAACGCGACCAGGTCCAGGTCGTCGAGCCGCCGGGTCATCAGCTCGGCCAGCGCCGTCTCGGTGGCGGCCACGAACCGGCGCGACACCGCCGACTTCGACGTGGCCGCCGCCGCCTCTTCCACCGCCTGCCCGGCGGGCTCCAGCCCGGCGGGGTAGCGCCGCGACGACAGCCCGGCCAGCATCTTCTCCATAGCCAGCCGGGAAAGGACCTCGGTGCAGGAGAACAGGTCATACGACGGCAGGTGCAGCTCGCCGGACCCGTCAGCGGCCCGCACCCGCGGCCGGGACACCGCCACCCGGCGCCCGCCCAAGGTCACCGACCCAGCCTCGCTGCCATGCCGGTACCCGGCCCGCTCTGGGTTGTGCTTACCCGCCGGCCCGCACAGCCGCCCGGCATCCTCACTGAACATGGCGGCCATCACCTGCAGGCCGGTGCCGACGGCCAGGGCCAGCAGGCCCTCCTTCGCCGACTCGGCGATCCCGGCCATCGACACGATCACCTGCTCCGGCACAGCAACCTCAGCCGGCTGCCGGTCAGGCTGGGCACGGTGGCCCGTCTTCTGGTAGGTGTTGCTCACGGCGGTCCCCTTCCTTCGTCGGATGACTTGGCAGTTGCCCGACACCTACCACTCGGCAGGCCACGGGCGGGGGACCGCCACTCTCAAGTTCTACGAAGGCCGGGACATCCTCCCAAGATGGTCGGTGACATTACTTATATCCCGACCTGGGAAGGCTGGGTTTACCTCGCGACCGTCATTGACTGCGCGACACGCAAAGT